>Ga0206117_100140_pt1 | contig 119205 bp, 105 predicted proteins | sample 3A5Ametagenome_FD_177997 | JGI IMG/M metagenome (GOLD analysis project Ga0206117, IMG submission 177997) | Enriched microbial communities from leaf-cutter ant dump, University of Wisconsin, Madison, United States - 3A5A | ecosystem: Environmental > Terrestrial > Nest > Insects nest > Nest dump...
GCGTTGCGCTGCTGCGTGCCCGCGCCAGCCTGGGCGGCCTGAAGGGCGACAACCACGACCAGGACGCCGGCATCAAGATCGTGCTGCGCGCCATGGAGCAGCCGCTGCGTGAAATCGTTGCCAACGCGGGTGACGAGCCCTCGGTGGTGGTGAACAAGGTTGTCGAAGGCAAGGGCAACTTCGGCTACAACGCCGCGACCGGCGAGTATGGCGACATGGTCGAGATGGGCGTGCTGGATCCGACCAAGGTCACCCGCACCGCGCTGCAGAACGCCGCTTCCGTCGCTGGCCTGATGCTGACCACCGACTGCATGGTCGGCGAGCTGGCTGAAGACAAGCCCGCCATGCCCCCGATGGGCGGTATGGGCGGTATGGGTGGCATGGACATGGGTATGTAATACCCGTCCGGTCTCCCAGGCCAGAAACGGCCCCGCCATGGCGGGGCCGTTTGCCGTTTACGGCACATGGAATGCGCACGCCGACGGAATGAAGCGTGGGATAATCCCGTGATCTGTAGAGGGGAAAAAGCGGCAGGGAGCGTCCGTTGCGGAAGCCGGACACTCCCCGGAACCCGTCGGCGCAAGCCGTCGTGTTCCCGAAGACCGAGCAAAAGGAGAACAGCGGTTGCGACTCTAGGGCTGGCCGCTTACGTGCAACTTACATCCACATCCTATGCGCATTCTGCTGGCTGAAGACGATGCGATGATTGCCGATGGCATTGGCCGCACGCTACGGCGCAATGGCTACGCGGTGGACCACGTTGGCGACGGTGCGGATGCCGATGCCGCGCTGGCCTCGCAGCCCTATGACTTGTTGATACTGGATCTCGGCTTGCCGCGGCTGCCGGGCATCGAAGTGCTGAAGCGGCTGCGGGGGCGTAAGTCGGCACTGCCGGTGCTGATCCTGACTGCCCAGGATGGGGTAGAGGACAGGGTGCGTGGCCTGGACGCGGGGGCCGACGACTATCTGACCAAGCCCTTCGCCTTGCCGGAACTGGAAGCACGGGTCCGTGCCCTGACTCGACGCGGAACCGGCCAGCCGCGCTGCATCGAGATTGGCCGGCTCACCTATGATCAGGCGGACCGGGTGGTGAAGATCAATGGTCAGGTGGTGGACTTCTCCGCGCGGGAAGTCGGTCTGCTGGAAGTCTTTGCGCTGCGCGTCGGCCGGCTGGTAAGCAAGGATCAGCTCGTGGATCACCTGTGCGGCTGGGGCGAGGAAGTCTCCAGCAACGCCATCGAAGTCTATGTACACCGCCTGCGCAAGAAGCTGGAGGACAGCGGTCTGCGCATCGTTACCGTGCGCGGCCTTGGCTACTGCCTGGAAAATCCGGATGCGCCCCCGGCGACGAAGGTCTGAAAAACCGGCGAGAACGCCGGGCGCCCGCTACCAGCCGAATTCCCTGTTCGGCGAGATCCTCGACTGGATGCTCGCGCCGCTGCTGTTCCTGTGGCCGATCTCCATCATCGTTACCCACAACGTGGCGGACAACATTGCCAACCAGCCTTATGACAGGGCCTTGGCGGATAGTGCCCGCTCACTTGCGAGGCTGGTCACGATGGAAGGGGATGTTGTCACTGTCCACTTCCCGGCGCCGCCGCGCGCGCTTTTCCGTGCGGACCAGGACGACACCGTTTACTACCAGGTGGCCGATCGTTCCGGTGCGGTGATCACCGGTGATCGCGAGATTCCCTGGGTGCAGGCGCCGCCGCGGCCGTTGGCGGAGGAAGTGCTGTTCCGCGACGACGTCATCCATGGCGAGGAGGTGCGTATCGCCTACCTCTATCTGCGGCCGGAGCTGGAGCCGGACAGTCCGCTGACGCTGGTGCAGGTCGCGGAGACGCGCAACAAGCGTTCCGACCTGGCGTCCCGGGTGGTGACCGGCGTTTTGCTGCCTCAGTTCGCGATCATTCCGTTGGCGGTGGTGCTGGTCTGGGTTGGCCTCAGCCGCGGGATCGCGCCGCTGAACCGGCTGCAAAGCCTGATCCGGCGCCGGCGTCCCACCGACCTGTCGCCGGTTCCTCCTGCCAGCGTACCGGAGGAGGTCCGGCCCCTGATCGTTGCCTTCAACGACATGATGGCGAGGCTGGAGGAGAACCTGCAGGCACAACAGCGCTTCATCGCGGACGCGGCCCACCAGATGAGAACGCCGCTGACCGGTCTGAAAATGCAGACAGATCTGGCGCTGCGGGAGAGCGATCCGGAGCAGCTACGTGAATCACTGGCTCGCATCGCTGAAAGTACCGACCGCGCCAGCCACCTCATCAGCCAGTTGCTATCCCTCGCCCGCGCCGAGGCCAGCTTCGAGAAGCTCTACGCGGTGGAGCCGGTCGATCTGGATGCGGTGGTGAGGGAGGTTGCACAGGATCTTTTCCCACGGGCGCTGGAGAAGGGAATCGATCTCGGCGTGGAGGGTGCGGGACGGCCTTTGCAGGTGGATGGCAACCTGGTGCTGCTGCGGGAAATGATCAAGAACCTGGTGGATAACGCCATCAAGTACACCCCGCGTGGGGGTAGCGTCACCGCGCGCACCCGGCTGGCTGGCGCGCCCATCCTCGAAGTGGAAGACAGTGGAATCGGCATTCCGGAAGCGGATCGGGAGCGGGTATTCGAGCGTTTCTACCGGGTGCTGGGGAGCGGGGCGGATGGCTCCGGCCTTGGTCTGCCCATCGTGCGGGAGATTGCGGATCTGCATCGTGCTTCGGTAACGCTCAATCCCAATCCCGCTGGTGCTGGCACCATGGCCCGGGTGGTCTTCCCTCGCGGCCAGCATCAGCCGGCGCCACCTGCCTTGCAAAGTACCTACTTCCCGCTGGGCTAGCTCCATAGCCAATAAATTAATTGATTGCAAAAATTCAATTAATCTTTTTGACAAGGCTGGCGTGACTCCATCTTTTTTTGCGTTCGCTCTCCTCCCGTAAGCAGGTCGTAAGGCTCCGGGAATATTTTGCTGATGCGACCCGGGGACCTCGTCCCGGCTGTCCATAGCAAAACAAGGAGGGAGACATGCAAGAGAATCTGGCAGCAAAGATTGCAGCCAACCCGAAGTACCAGCAGCTCGTCGGTACGCGCTCGCGCTACGGTTGGACGCTCACGGCCATCATGATGGTCGTCTACTACGGCTACATCGCCATCATCGCCTTCGACAAGGAACTCTTCGCCGAGCGCCTGGGCGCGGGTGTCATGACCTACGGCATCCCCGTCGGTCTCGGCGTGATCATCTTTACCGTCCTCATCACCGGCCTGTACGTGCGGCGCGCGAACTCCGAGTTCGACTCGCTGACCCAGGAAATCGTCAAGGAGAGCGGCAAATGAGCGGTCGTAATCTGAAAGTTGCCGGCGGCCTCGGGCTTGCTGCGCTGTCGGCCGGTGCTTTTGCTGCTGGTGGTGACATTGGCGAAACGGTGAAGCAGGCGACCAACTGGACCGCCATCATCATGTTCGCCGCTTTCGTTCTCTTCACGCTGTGGATTACCAAGTGGGCGGCGGCTAAGACCAAGTCCGCGGCAGACTTCTATACCGCGGGTGGTGGTATCACCGGTTTCCAGAATGGTCTGGCGATCGCCGGCGACTACATGTCCGCCGCCTCCTTCCTGGGTATTTCCGCTGCGGTCATGGCCAGTGGTTATGACGGCCTGATCTACTCGATCGGCTTCCTGGTCGGCTGGCCGGTGATCACCTTCCTGATGGCTGAGCGCCTGCGCAACCTCGGCAAGTTCACCTTCGCCGATGTGGCGGCCTACCGCTTCAAGCAGACGCCGATCCGCGCTTTTGCGGCCTCCGGCACGCTGGTCGTGGTGGCCTTCTACCTGATCGCGCAGATGGTGGGTGCCGGCCAGCTGATCAAGCTGCTGTTTGGCCTGGAGTACTGGATGGCCGTGGTCATCGTCGGCGTGTTGATGATGGTCTACGTGCTGTTCGGCGGCATGACCGCGACCACCTGGGTGCAGATCATCAAGGCTTGCCTGCTGCTTGGTGGTGCTTCCTTCATGGCCTTCATCGTCATGTGGAACTACGGCTTTTCGCCTGAGCAGCTCTTCGCTGCCTCGGTGAAGGTCAAGGCGGATGCCGCGATGGCTGCGGGTAAGTCGGCGGAGGAGGCCGGAACACTTGCGCAGGCGATCATGGGGCCAGGCTCCTTCATCAAGGATCCGATCTCTGCGATCTCCTTCGGTATGGCGCTGATGTTCGGTACCGCGGGCCTGCCGCACATCCTGATGCGCTTCTTCACCGTGCCGGATGCCAAGGAGGCCCGTAAGTCGGTGTTCTGGGCCACGACCTGGATCGGCTACTTCTACATCCTGACCTTCATCATCGGCTTCGGCGCCATCGTGTTTGTCTCCACCAACCCGCAGTTCCTGGACGCCAACGGCGGCCTGGTTGGCGGCAGCAACATGGCGGCGATCCATCTGGCGAATGCGGTGGGCGGCAACGTCTTCCTGGGCTTCATGTCCGCGGTGGCTTTTGCGACCATCCTGGCTGTGGTTGCCGGTCTGACGCTGTCGGGTGCTTCCGCTGTGTCGCACGACCTCTACGCCACGGTGTTCAAGAAGGGCAATGCGGATTCGGCTGCGGAGTTGCGTGTGTCCCGCATGACCACCATCGCGCTGGGTATCGTCGCGGTCGTGCTCGGCATTGCCTTCGAGAAGCAGAACATCGCCTTCATGGTCTCGCTGGCCTTCGCCATCGCTGCATCCGCCAACTTCCCGGTGTTGTTCATGTCTGTGCTGTGGAAGGATTGCACCACCCGCGGCGCATGCTGGGGCGGCTTCCTCGGTTTGATCACCGCGGTGGGCCTGACCATCGTCTCCCCGTCGGTTTGGGAAGCGACGCTGGGCAACCCCAAGGGGTCCGCGTTGTTCCCCTACACCTCGCCGGCGCTGTTCTCCATGGCAGTGGGCTTCGTGAGCATCTGGTTGTTCTCCATCCTGGACCGCAGTGAGCGTGCGGCTGAGGACAGGGCCGGCTACCTGGCTCAGAAGGTGCGTTCCGAAACCGGTATTGGCGCCGCAGCGGCTTCCAGCCACTAAGCGCAAAAAATGGGGCGCGCTGGTGATGAAATGTTTGACTCCAGCAATCGATTCGCTATAATGCGCGCTCCTTAGGCCAGTTAGCTCAGTTGGTAGAGCAGCGGATTGAAAATCCGCGTGTCCGTGGTTCGATTCCGCGACTGGCCACCAGAACAAGAAGGGCGGACCGATGTGAAAGTCGGTCCGCCTTTTCCGTTTACGGCTCGCCGCCAAGAAGCCGCTGATTTTGCTCAAACTTTGGGGAAGGAGCGCGGTGCTATAATCCCGCTCAATCCGCTTGCCCGTTTCAACGCATGCAACTTTATGCTCTCGGTCTGAATCACCACACTGCGCCGCTCGCCATCCGCGAACGCGTGGCGTTTCAGCCCGAACTGCTGGATCAGGCGCTGCACGATCTGACCCGCAGTGATCTGGTTCGGGAAGCGGCCATTCTCTCCACCTGTAATCGCACCGAAGTCTATTTCGCTGCCGAGCAGGCGCAGCATGCGGCCGATTGGCTCGCAACCTTCCACAGCCTGAATCTCAACGACGTATCCCCTTACCTGTACGCTTATCCGCAGCGCGATGCGATAAGGCATATGTTCCGGGTGGCGAGTGGCCTCGACTCCATGGTGCTGGGCGAGCCGCAGATTCTCGGGCAGGTGAAGGAAGCAGCCCGGCGTGCCGAAGAGGCTGGGACACTGGGCACCTTGATGCACAAGCTGTTCCAGAACACCTTCGCGGTTGCCAAAGAGGTGCGCTCCACGACGGCGATTGGCGCCAACATCGTTTCCATGGCTGCCGCCGCTGTGCATCTCACCGAGCGGATCTTCGAGCGGGTGGCCGATCAGCATGTGCTGTTCATTGGCGCTGGCGAGATGATCGAGCTCTGTGCCGCGCATTTCGCCGGTGCGGGCCCGAAGTCGATCACGATTGCGAACCGTACCGAAGCGCGCGGCCAGGCCCTGGCTTCCCGGTTTGGCGCGCAGACCATGCGCCTGGATCTCGTCGGCGAGATGTTGTCCCGTTTCGATGTGGTTGTGTCCTGTACGGCCGCGCCTTTGCCCATCGTTGGTTTGGGCATGGTGGAGCGGGCCGTCAAGGCGCGGCGCCACCGTCCGATGGTGATGGTGGATCTGGCAGTGCCCCGCGATATCGAGCCGGAGGTCAGTGGTCTGGACGACGTGTTTCTTTATACGGTCGATGACCTTGCCCAGGTGGTCGATGCGGGGCTGGAGTCCCGCCAACAGGCGGTGCTGGAGGCCGAGCAGATCATCGACAGCCGGGTCGATGGTTTCATTCACTGGATGCATGCCCGTGACGCGGTGCCGACCATCCGGGCGCTGCGCCAACATGCCGAAGTTCTGCGCCAGACCGAGCTGGAGCGGGCGATGAGGTTGCTCGCGCGGGGTGACGATCCCCGGCAGGTGCTGGAGAGTCTCTCCCATGGGCTTGCGAACAAGCTCATGCATGGTCCTACCCGCTACCTCAATCAGGTCGATGGCGAGGAGCAGTCCGAAGCCGGGCTGCTGGTCCAGCGCCTGTTCAACCTCTCCCGTCACGATTAGGCGCTAAGCCGAATGTCGCGGCCACCGCCGGGTGTCCGCGCTCCCCCCATTTGAGACGCCATGAAGCAAAGCATCCGCGACAAGCTCGAACATCTGAGTGCCCGCCTCCAGGAGCTTGATCGCACGCTGGCTTCCGAGGAAGCTGCTCGTGACATGAACACTTTCCGCGAGCTTTCCCGGGAGCGTTCCGAGATCGAACCGGTGGTTGAGCTCTACGCGGCTTACCGGCAAGCGGAGGCAGATGGGGAAACGGCGCGTGAGTTGCTCGACGATCCGGAAATGCGCGAGTTCGCCGATGCGGAGCTCCAGGCGGCGCAGGTCCGCATCGGCGGGCTGGAAGGTGATCTGCAGCGCGCCTTGTTGCCGCGCGATCCCAACGATGATCGCAATCTCTTCCTCGAAATCCGCGCGGGCACGGGGGGTGACGAGGCTGCGCTGTTCGCGGCGGATCTGCTGCGCATGTACACCCGCTATGCCGAGCGTCAGCGGTGGAAGGTGGAAATCGTTTCCGCCAGTGAGTCGGACCTCGGTGGTTACAAGGAAGTTATTGCCCGCCTGGTTGGGGTCGGTGCCTATTCGCAGCTGAAGTTCGAATCCGGCGGTCATCGCGTGCAGCGTATCCCTGTGACTGAAACCCAGGGCCGCATCCACACGTCGGCTTGCACCGTGGCGGTGATGCCTGAGGCGGATGCGGTGGCCGAGGTGGAGATCAATCCGGCGGACCTGCGGATCGATACTTTCCGCGCTTCCGGCGCCGGCGGTCAGCACATCAACAAGACCGACTCGGCGGTACGCATTACCCATTTGCCGACGGGGTTGGTGGTCGAGTGTCAGGACGATCGCTCCCAGCACCGCAACAAGGCGCAGGCAATGTCGGTGCTGGCGGCCCGGCTGCAGGATGCCAAGCTGCGCGAGCGGCAGAGTGCGGAGGCCGCAACCCGCAAGAGCCTGATCGGCAGTGGCGATCGCTCGGAGCGCATTCGCACCTATAACTTTCCGCAGGGGCGGGTGACCGACCACCGTATCAATCTCACCTTGTACAAGCTGGATGCGGTGATGGAGGGTGAGCTGGACGAACTCATCGCGGCCCTGGTGCTCGAACACCAGGCCGAATTGCTGGCGGCGCTAGCCGAGGAGTGAGTCGTGGCGGACGCAGGAATCCACCCTGATATTGCAGGAGCCCTGGCTTGGGCTCGAGAGCGGGCGGATCTGATGGATGCCCGTGTGCTGCTGCGCCACGTTCTCAAATGCACCGCGGCGCGCCTGGCTGGCTGGCCGGAGCAGCGTTTGTCGGCGAGGGAGTGGGAGGATTATCGGGCTTTGGTCGAGCGCAGGGTCGCTGGCGAGCCGGTTGCCTACCTCGTTGGTGAGCGGGAGTTTTTCGGCCGGAGCTTCATGGTGACGCCGGCAGTGCTGATTCCCCGCCCCGACACCGAGTTGTTGGTGGAGCTCGCACTGGCCCATTTCTCCGAACAACCGCGTATCCGGATGCTGGATATGGGAACGGGGAGCGGTGCTTTGGCGGTGACTCTGGCCCTTGAACTGGATGGCGCGGATGTCACCGCGCTGGACCGTTCGAGGGAGGCCCTGTGGGTGGCCATGGCCAACGCGGCCAAGTTGGGGGCGAGCGTCTCTTTTGTCCAGAGCGACTGGTTCGCCGGCCTGGGGGAGGAGCGTTTCCAACTGATTGTCGCAAATCCCCCCTACATCGCTGCTGCCGATCCTCATCTTGAGGAGGGCGATCTCCGCTTCGAGCCACGCACTGCGCTGGCGGCGGGGCCTGCCGGCCTGGATGATCTGGCTGAGATCGTTACGGGCGCGCCGCATCACCTGGAGGCGGGTGGGTGGCTGTTCATGGAGCATGGTTACGACCAAGCGATGTCGGTACGCAGTTTGCTTGCTGACGGAGGGTTCGCCGGCATCGCGTCGTGGAAGGATCTCGCCGGGATAGAGCGGGTTTCGGGCGGCCGCTGGCTCGGCAGGCCTTGAAATCTGCAGAGGCGCCCCAACATTGACGCTCAGGCGGGCAAGGCGTAGTCTTTTCCGACTGTTTCACTCAACTTTTTGCAGGGCGCAAGAGCATGGATATCCAGGACGTCATCCGCGAGCAGGTTTCCTCCAACCCGGTCGTTCTCTACATGAAGGGTGTCCCGCAGATGCCCCAGTGCGGCTTCTCCGCCACCGCGGTTCAGATCCTGAAGGCCTGTGGCGTCAGCCAGGTTTTCGCGGTGAACGTGCTGGCCGATGATGCGATCCGCCAGGGCATCAAGACCTTCTCCAACTGGCCGACGATTCCGCAGCTTTACATCGGTGGTGAGTTTGTTGGCGGGGCGGACATTCTGCGCGAGATGTACCAGAACGGCGAGTTGCAGCAGATGCTGACTGACGCTGGCGTGGTTACTGCGCAAAGCTGAAAGTTGAGTGCCGGAGGCGGATCGCTTCCGGCATTTTTCTATGTGGGAGGCGTTTCCCCCAGGTCTTCCGTGGTTCAGGAAGAGCTTTCTTGTGCAGGGCGCAAGGCCTTGCGCAGCAGATGCGTTGCCAGCAAATGGGGCGGCATTCTGAGCCAGTGCGCTCTCAAGTAAAGCAGCGGTGCTGCCCAGCGGCGTTCCGGCGGCTTTGTGTCTGCCTTCCTTGGCGTGAGAACCTCTCCCAGCAATGCGCCGGTCAGGCGCTCGCTCAAATGAGTTGGGGAGTGGTGCGCTGCTACCTCCAAAGCAGGCGGAAGCGGTGTGGAGAAGATGCGCAGCAACTGGCGCAGCGTCTGCCGTAGTGGCATCTCCAGTCCCAACTCCTGGCTTCTGCTGATGAGTTCACCGCCAAAGTCGGCGTTGCTCCCAAACTCGCCTAGTAGCCGGTGCAGATCCAGCAGATCCCTGAAGCCATTGGCCCACTCTCCTTCCATGAAACGGTGGATGACGGCGTGCAACGCCATGTCCGTATTGCTCAGCGTGTGGCTGTTGGGAAGTAGTTCCAGCTTGTGGAGGCTGTTCAGGAGTTGAGCGCCGTCTACCGGGAAGCGGCAGGTCGGTGGGGTGATTGTGTGATGCAGATCGACAATTGTGCCCCGATGGAGATGCCGCAGGGGGGGGATCTCATGCATCCACTGGCGGTAGTAGCGCTGGTCGTAGGCGTTGTGATGAGAGCTGATCCAGCCGGCGCGGATCAGGCGGTCTTCGGCAGCGGAGATGGCTTCCTTGGGAACGAGCAGATCCAGATCCGAAAAGACCCGGCCGCGGGCGGCTGAGAGATCGCGCAGCACATAGGCGCCGCCTTTCAGGAAGACAACGGGAATTCCCAGTGGCTCAAGCGCGGTTGATATGCGCTCGGCTTCGCGGTGAACGTCCAGTGCCAGACGTTCGGCGATTCGGTGCGCGGATTCGAAATGGCGCGAGACCTCGGGTGGAACCCCGGCTGCGCCGTCATAAGCGCGCGCGAGCTGTGGCAGTACGTTGAGGATGCGCGCCTGTCGTAATAGCTCGGTCCATTCAGTTCCTGTGTGCTCGGGAGCAGGGGGGGCTGCAGTAAGGGCGGCGACGATGAGTGCTTGCTCTTGCTGCATCATGCCCCTCCGGCGAGCCGCTCGAAGCAGGCGATGGCTGCGTCAGCATCCTGGTATTCGAAGTCGTATGCGGCGACGCTTGCGATCAGCTGACCCATGGCTTCAAAACTCTTCTGCCCCAGCAGATCGTAATTGAAGGTGTTCTGAGCCAGGCGCATGAAGGCGGTTCCTCGTGTCAGCGGTGCGAGGGCTGTGGCGGCGCCTGCACGATAACGGGGAAAAATGACATGGGTTGGTGTGCCAAGTTCGGCGCTTCTGCTCACGCTCTCTGCAGGGGGGCGGAAGTGTCCGACGGTTCCCTTGATGGTGTCTCTGACCAGAGAGCCCAGCTGCAGGTCTGGATAGCGCTGCCGGATCAGTTCGATGGAGGCATTCTTGAGGCTGATCGGACGGGGCACGGGAACGAGGAGTCCGGTGCTGGGTTCCAGCAGGGCCAGTTCGTCAGAAAGCAGACGCCAGCCATGACCGACCAGCAGTGCGCAAAGCGTGCTTTTCCCTGAGCCGGGTGGCGCTGGCAGGATGATGGAGCAACCCTTGCGCTCGATGACCGCCGCGTGGGTAATCATGTAGTTGTGGCAATGGGAGGAGATGCACCAGTTGAAGCCCCATTCCAGCATCGGGAAGGCTTGGGCCAGGGGCAGCGGCTCGAAGGGTTGGCCTCCGTCGCTCTCAAAGTGAACCTTGGCCCGGAAGGGACGGGTTTTCCTGAGTGTTACAGTGAAGTCATCGAAGCCCTCGTCGTCGCCCAGAGAGTAGTCCGAGTAGAGCGTACGCAGTACGGTGGCGAGGCTGGTGACGTTGGACCGTACCCGGAAACGGAAAGGCGGGGTGTGCAGGACCAAGCCGCCATTCTGAAGGCGTTCGCGGATCTCGGCTTCCGTCAGCGTGGAAAGCTGCGCGTCCGGGCGGGTCAGGGGTGTCGGCTGATCAATCCGAGCCGGCATAGGTCGTCCAGGGTCTCGTCTATCTGGACGCCCAATATGCCTGGATTGTTATCGCCGTCAAGGAGGTGGCTCATGAGAGCGCTGGATGACGCGGGCGATTCGAGCAATTGCCCCAGGAGATAAGCGGCAAGCGGCGGAAGGTGATGAGTGGCACCGCTGGCCTTGTGGAAGAGAACTGCGTCCTCTTCGAAGAAGCGCGCTACGAAGGCGTCGGTGTTAGGACTGAAGACAGGCAAGAAAGCTCGGCGGCCGTATTAGGCTTACAGGCTGCTGCTGCCGACAAGAACGTCCAGATAGGCGCGCGCATCGCTGCGCCCCCAAGTGCTTCCCCAAGGGGTAGGCCAAGTGCCGCTGACAATGGCAAGCCGCCACATGTCTTGCAGGATGGCAACCGTATCGGCCGTGCCGGTGCCGATCTTCAGATTGCCCGCCATTGCATCCAGATAGGCGCTGACGATGTCGCGGGTGTAGTCAGTGGTGATGCTCTCGCCGCCACCGCCTTGGAGCTCCAGGGCTTGGGATAGCGTGAGGGTGCTGAACGAAATCGTAGTTTTGCTGATTTTTCCGGCTGCACCGCTGGCAGGAGAGAAAATGCTGGAGAAGAGCGTGCTCTTGGAGACGCCGAAGGGCCAGGTATGGTTCTTCCAGTAGCCATGAGAGTGGCATTCGCTCAGGGTATCCGGCGCGTTGCTGGTCGTTGCGTTGGCGCGGACTGAGGCGAAGGCGGAAGGGGAGACGCAGGTGCCCTGGGCCAGAGCGGACTTCGCCGAGAGGCTCATGATCACCGGAGCGGAAGCCGCACCCGCCTTGAGAAGGCGGCGACGCAAGTCTTGAGGAGACTGCTCGGCTTTCGGGTGTTGGTCTTGCTCGGTCATGGTGTCAGGCCTGCGAGTGTGTTCGTTTTGACATGAATCGTAGCGTTGTTCGCACCGGTAGGGCTGTGCGGATTGCCACGTTTGGTCTATTGCACCAAGTTGATGCAAAAAACGCGCCCGTTTTAGAGCGATTTCAGGTTGTTGATGCAAAAGACTTTTTATTTTCTTGCGGGCCGGTGAGTACATTGGTGTAAAAACTTCCGACACCGCCGTGAATGAGCATACCGGCAAAGCTGGCAGTGTTTTCCGGCATGCTAAGTTAATTGCGTTTCAGGAAAGTTCCCTGAGCAGTTGGGCGATCAATCGTTGGACCTGGCCTGCATACGCTCTTCCGAAAATGTGCAGGTGGTTGAGCAGATGATAAAGCTGATATACCAGCTTCCTGAGCTCATAGTCCTCGGACAGCGGCACAATGCGCCGATAGCTGGCGTATAACGCGGCGGGAAAGCCTCCGAACAGTTCTGCCATGGCGAGATCCGCTTCGCGGTCTCCATAGTGGCATGCCGGGTCGAACAGCGACGGCGTGCCGTCCTCGGTCACAGCTGCGTTGCCGTGCCAGAGGTCGCCATGCAGTAGCGAGGGGATGGGCCGGTAATCGAGAAAAAGTGCTGGAAGGCGTTCCAGCAGGCGTTGTCCGGGGCGTTCTATTTCCTGCACATAGCCGGCTTTCCCCGCATGAGCAAATAAGGGTGCAAGGCGGTTCTGGATCAGGAAGCGTGCCCAGTTGTCCTGTTCTTCGTTTAATTGAGGGGTGGGGCCGAGGTAGTTGGTGCGATGCCAGCCATAGTGCTGCCCGGTATTTGCGTGCAGGGCTGCCAAGCCATGCGCGAAGCGTTCGCCATCTTGCGAAGTGCTCAAAGGGCGCAATGAGAGGTGCTCCAGCACGAGAAAGGCTCGTTCGTGGCTGCGACCTTGCGCTATGGCTGCCGGTACCCGAAAGCAGCCCACGGCGGAAAGGGCGGCCAACCCGTCTGCCTCCGCATCAAGGCGTTCCGCGTCAGTGATGTCGGCCAATTTGACAAAGTAGCGAACGCCTTTGCCCTGTACGTCCAGCGCCGGGGTGCTGCCGCCGCTCGGGGTGGCAGACGTGAGCTGGATCGAACTCCCCGCTGCGCGCTGGATGGCTTCCGCAATGGCAGGGAGCAGGGTGTCAGTGCTCACAGATTGGCGATCCGGGAGCTGGCCAGGGAGAGGCGGGTGGAGAGCACTTCCAGAAAGGCTTTGTAGAAGTGCATGCGACAGGTGTCCGAGGCGCGCTGAAGGGCGCGGCCACGGACGGTGACGACCGCGCACTCGGTGGTGGCATCGACCGAGGCGGAGCGTACGCCGCCGCCGGCGGAAAACAGCGCCATTTCGCCGAAGCATTCGCCGGCGGTCAGCACGTTCAACAGGCGTCCGCGTTTGCGCACCCTCGCTTCGCCTTCGGCGAGAAAGCAGAAGTGGTCGCCTGCCTCGCCTTCCTTGATCACGACCGTGCCTGGCTGAACCCGGCTCCACTGCGACAGGCCGATGACCTCCCAGATCTCCGCATCGGCGAACTCACGGAAGAAGGCCATGCCGCGCAGGGTCTGGAACTTCTCTGCCTCCGGGATGGCCTGGCGGTCGCTGGCGACGCTGCGGTTGCGGAAGGCCAGCGCCAGGTCATGGGAGAACTCGGCCCAGGTCTGGTAGCGGTTCTCGATTTCCTTTTCCATCGCCCGGCGGACGATGGTGTCCAGCGCTTCGGGCACCTCGGGGCGATATTCCGAAGGCGGTGGCGGGATTTCGTGGGCGATGCGGTAGAGCAGGCTGTAGTTATTGTCCGATTCGAAGGGAAGACGGCCGGTCAGCAACTGGTACATGACGACGCCGAGCGAGTAGATGTCGGTGCGATGATCCAGCGGCATTTCACGGACCTGCTGCGGCGACATGTAGGCCGGCGAGCCGATGCCGGAAATCTGCGTGGTGTCGCTGGCGGTATGCAGCGCGGCACCGAAGTCGGTAACGCGGATGTCGGTGCCGGCACTGTCGGCGAGCAGGATGTTGGCGGGCTTGATGTCCCGGTGGGTGACGCCGCGATGGAAGGCGTAATCCAGCGCGCGGGTGCACTTGAAGATGATCTCGATCAGCCGGTCGAAGGCGGGCAGCGAGCCGGGAGAGGTCAGCGCCTCCAGCGTGCCGCCAGGAACGTATTCCATGACGACATAGGCTTCTTCTTCACTGATGACCGCATCGTAGATATCGACGATGTGCGGATGGGTCAGCTTGCCGGCCAGCGCTGCTTCATTGAGCAGCAGATGGCGGTAGAGCCGGCCGCGATCCTGGTCGCGCAGAACCTCCGGATAGAGACGCTTGACCGCGACGTCGCGCTGGTTGAAGGGGTCCCAGGCCAGGAAAACGGCGCTGGTCGCCCCTTCGCCAAGCAGGCGGCGGATTTCGTACTTGCCGATGCGTTCCGCCGCCATCGGCGTGTCAGCCGAGTTGGGCGCGTGCTCGCGCGACGGCCGCGCGGACCTGTTCCGGCGCGGTGCCGCCGATGTGCTTACGCGAGGCGAGCGAGCCTTCCACCGTCAGCACGGCGAACACGTCGTCGCCCAGGCGGTCGGCGGCACCCGGCACTTCGGCCATCGAAGCTTTCAGTTCGTCCGCGGTGAATTGCGGCAGATCGCATCCGCGGCGCTCGGCGGCGCGCACCGCCAGGGCGACGGCCTCATGGGCGTCGCGGAAAGGCAACCCCTTCTTGACCAGGTAGTCGGCCAGGTCGGTGGCGGTGGCGTAGCCCTGGGACAGGGCGCCCAGCATGGCGTCCGCCTTCACCCGGATGCCGGTGATCATGTCGGCGTAGATGCGCAGGGTGTCGATGACCGTGTCGGCGGTATCGAACAGCGGCTCCTTGTCCTCCTGGTTGTCCTTGTTGTAGGCCAGGGGCTGTCCCTTCATCAGTGTGAGCAGGGCGATCAGGCTGCCGTTCACCCGGCCGGTCTTGCCGCGGACGAGTTCGGGAACGTCCGGGTTCTTCTTCTGCGGCATGATGCTGGAGCCGGTGCAGAAGCGGTCGGCGAGGTCGATGAAGCCGACGCGCGGGCTCATCCACAGGATGAGCTCTTCGGACAGGCGGGAGAGGTGCGTCATCAGCAGCGCGGAGGCGGCGCAGAATTCGATGGCGAAGTCACGGTCGCTGACCGCGTCCAGCGAGTTGTAGCAGACCTCGTCGAAGCCCAGTTCGGCGGCGACCGATTCGCGGTCTATCGGGTAGCTGGTGCCGGCCAGCGCGGCGCTGCCCAGCGGCAGGCGGTTGACGCGCTTGCGGCAGTCGGCGAAGCGTTCGGCGTCGCGCCGGCTCATTTCGTAGTAGGCCATCAGATGGTGGCCGAAGGTGACCGGCTGGGCCACCTGCAGGTGGGTGAAGCCGGGCATGGCGGTTGCGGCGTTGGCTTCGGCGACGTCCAGCAGCTGGCGCTGGAATTCCCCGATCAGGGCAAGGATGGTGTCGATGGCATCGCGCAGCCACAGGCGGATGTCGGTGGCGACCTGGTCGTTGCGGCTGCGGCCGGTGTGCAGGCGCTTGCCGGCATCGCCGACCAGCGCGGTCAGGCGCTTCTCGATGTTGAGGTGCACATCCTCGTCGTCCAGGCTCCAGGCAAACTCGCCGCGCTCGATTTCGCCCAGGATCTGCGTCATGCCGCGCTCGATGTCGGCGAGGTCGGCCGCGGCGATGATGCCTTGGCGCGCCAGCATGCGGGCATGGGCTAGGGAGCCGCGGATGTCCTGGCGAGCCATGCGCTGATCGAAGTTGACCGAAGCGGTGTAGCGCTTGACGAGGTCGGAAACCGGCTCCGAGAAGCGGCCGGACCAGGCTTTGCCCGGCTGCGCGGCGTTGTCGGGCGACGAGGTGGTATCTGTCATAATGTCCGTACTGAGGAGAGGAGGGCCGGGGCGGAACCGTCCGGCCGGTCGTGCGATGTCGCTGCGGGCGTATCGTCCGCCACGCGTAAGCCATGGAAAGTATAAAGCAAAAGCCACGCTCGCCTGCCGTGCCCACGGTGCCGGATTTTCGCAATCTCGGCGTCATCCTGCGTGTTTTGCTGCTGGTCAATCTGCTTGCCTTGCTCACCGTGTTGCTGCGTGGAGAGATGGTGGCGGAGGTCCTCGCGGACCGGCTGATCGTCATGGCCGGCTATGTCGAACCGCCGTTGTTCCTGACCGTATTGCTGCTCTATGTGCTGGCTCCGGCAATTCAGTTGGTAGGGCCGCGCTGGGCGCCGGGCATCGTGCTGGCAGCGGCTCTGGGCGCGGTGTTGCTGGCCTGGCCGCTGCTTTCCGCCCATGGTGGGTTTCCCGGGCAGGAGCTGGCCTGGGCCGCCGGGGCTGCAGTGGTCGCGCTGCTCTATTTCGATTACCGCCACCGCCTGTACTCGCCAGCGCTGACCGAGGCGCGCCTGTTGGCGCTCACTGCGCGTATCCGCCCCCACTTCCTGTTCAACAGCATCAACGGCGTGCTGGGCGTGATCCGCTCGGATCCGCGGCGGGCGGAGCGGGCGCTGGAGGAGCTGGCGGACCTGTTCCGGGTGCTGATGAGGGACAACCGGGAACTTGTGCCCCTCGCCGAAGAACTGTTGTTATGCGAGCGTTATCTGGACCTGGAGCGCCTGCGCCTGGGGGAGCGCCTGAACGTGCGCTGGGAGATCGATCCGCCGGCTACCGACGGCATCGGCCCGCAGCAGGCGCTGGTGTTGCCGCTGCTGCTGCAGCCTTTGCTGGAGAACGCGGTGTATCACGGCATCGAGCCCAGTGATGGCGAAGGCGAGATCGTGGTACGTGTGCAGTTGCGCGGCAAGGAGCTGCGGTTGGAGGTGGATAACCCGCTTTCGGATTCTGCCCGCCAACGTGTTGGTAACCAGATGGCGCTGGACAACATCCGCGAGCGGCTAACACTCTTTTTCGACATTGAAGCCGGATTGCATATACAAAGTGGTGAGGGGCGCTACCGCGTCCGCCTGCATCTACCCTTCAGGAGCGTTACCCCATGAGCGATCTTCCGCTGCGTGTCCTGATCGTCGACGACGAAGCGCCGGCGCGCGCGCGCCTTCGCGACCTGCTCGGCGACATCGCTGCAGTCCAGCCCAATGTTGTTGCCGGCATGGCGGCCAATGGCGTGGAGGCGCTACGCCTGGTCGAGGCCGGCGGTGTGGATGTGGTGCTTGCGGACATCCGCATGCCGGTGATGGATGGCGTGGAACTGGCGCGCGAGCTGGCGCGGCTGCCGCAGGCGCCGGTGGTGGTATTCACCACCGCATACGATCAGTACGCGGTGCAGGCCTTCGAGCTTGCGGCGACCGATTATCTGGTGAAGCCGGTGCGGGCCGAGCGTCTGGCTGCGGCGTTGGGCAAGGTCCGCGGACTGCGTCCGCAGCAGTCCGAGCCCTTGGTGTCGGCTTCCGGCGAGCGGCGCCACTTCGGCGTCAGCGAGCGTGGCCGCATCCTGCTGCTGCCGGTGGACGATGTGCGCTATCTGAAAGCTGAACTGAAGTATGTGACGGCGAAGACGGTGGAGCGGGAGTTCGTGCTGGATGAATCGCTGGTGCAGATCGAGCAGGAGTTCTGCGATCGCTTCCTGCGCATACACCGCAACTGCCTGGTCGCCCGCGCCGCGATCCAGGGTGTGGAGCGGGTGGGCGACACCGAAGGCGAGGCGCATTGGGAGGTGCTGCTGGCGGGATTGCCGGAGCGCCTGCCGGTCAGCCGGCGGCAGTGGCCGGCGGTGCGGCAGGCGCTGGGGCTTTGAGCCGGCGCTGGTCCCTGTGTTTCTCTGACGGGTACCAATGAAAAAGCCCGGGCCGCGGTACAGAAACCGCGCCCGGGCTTTTTGTTGCCTGGCAAGACTTCAGCCGCTGTTGCGCAGGCCGGCGGCGATCCCGTTGATCGAGATGTGGATACCGACGCGCAGGCGCTCGTCGTCGCCATGCTCGCGGTGACGCCGCAGCAGTTCCACCTGGACGTGGTTGAGCGGATCCAGATAGGGGAAGCGGTTGCGGATGGAGCGCTTCAGCAGCGGGTTGTCGGCCAGTAGTTCCTGCTGGCTGGTGATGGCGAGCAGGGCGTCCACCGTGTCCTGCCATTCGCTGCGGATGCGGTTGAAGATGGTCTCGCGCAGTTCGGCGTCCTTGACCAGTTCGGCATAGCGGGAGGCGATGGCGAGGTCGGTCTTGGACAGCACCATGTCCATGTTGGACAGCAGGGTGGTGAAGAAGGACCAGTCCTTGTGCATCGCCTGCAGACGGGCGAGGCCGTCCTTGGGGTTGGAGGCGAGGTACTGCTTCACCGCGGTGCCGAAGCCGAACCAGCCCGGCAGCATCAGCCGGCACTGGGACCAGGAGAACACCCAGGGAATGGCGCGCAGGTCTTCGATGCTGGTGCCTTTCTTGCGCGAGGCTGGGCGCGAGCCGATGTTGAGGCCGGCGATTTCGGCGATCACGGTGGATTCCCAGAAGTACTGTTCGAAGCCCTCGGTTTCATAAACCAGGCCGCGGTAAGCGGCGAATGCTGCATCCGACAGCGCCTGCATCGCATCCAGGAATTCCGGCGGCGTGGGGGCGGCGCTTTCCGGCCGCCGGCTGGCTTCCAGTGTGGCGGCGACCAGCACTTCCAGGTTGCGGTGGCCGACTTCCGGGTTGCCGTACTTGGCGGCGATCACTTCGCCCTGCTCGGTCAGCCGGATCTGGCCCTGCACTGCGCCGTCCGGCTGGGCCAGGATGGCCTGGTAGCTGGGGCCGCCGCCGCGGCCGACCGAACCGCCGCGGCCGTGGAACAGGCGCATGCGCACGTCGTGGCGGGCAAACACGTCCACCAGTTCGCCCTCGGCTTTGTACAGCGCCCAGCCGGAGGTGAGGAAGCCGCCGTCCTTGTTGCTGTCGGAGTAACCCAGCATCACCTCCTGGGTGTTGCCGGCCGCTTCCAGCAGCTTGCGGTAGAGCGGCAGCGAGAACAGGCGCTCCATGACGCCGGCGGCGTTTTCCAGGTCGCCTATGGTCTCGAACAGCGGCACCAGGTTTACGTCCAGCGCGGATTCGTGCGGCCGCAGCAGGCCGGCTTCCTTCAGCAGCAGCGCGAGTTCCAGCAGATCGGAAACGTCGTCGGTCTTGGAGATGATGCAGTTGCGGATGGCGTTGCGGCCATAGCGGCGGTGGGCCTCGCGGGCGGCGCGGAAGATTGCCAGTTCGGATTCCGCTTCCTCGCTGTAACGCACATGTGGCGAGGCGAGCGGCCGCGGTGTGGCCAGCTCTTCCAGCAGCAGCGCGCAGCGGGCGTCTTCGTCCAGGCTCTGGTAGGCGCTGCCGGGGCGGGCGACTTCCAGCAGTTCGGCGACGGTGCGTTCGTGCACGTCGGAGTTCTGGCGCAGGTCGATGGGCGCGAGGTGGAAGCCGAACACCCGCACCGCGCAGCGCAGGTGGCGCAGCCGGCCGCGCGCCAGGGTGGCGGAGCCGTTGGCGACCAGCGAGCGGTGGATGATGTCGAGGTCGTCCAGCAGGGCCTGGGCGCTGTCGTAGGGCTTGGCGTGGTCGGCGGCATGGCCGATGGGCTCGGTGCCGATCAGTGCGCGGTGGGTGGCGGCGACGCGGGCGTGGATACCGGCGAGGGCCAGGCGGTAGGGTTCGTCACTGCGATGCGGCGAGCTGTCCGGCGAGCCTTGGGCGAGCGCCAGCAAGGCGTCGGAGGCGCTGACCAGGCCGAGGGCGAGCGACAGCTGGGAACCCAGCGTGTGCAGTTCGTCCAGGTAATGGCGGAGGGCGGCGCTGGCCTGCATCGACAGCGCTTGCTCCAGGATGTCGGCGGTGACGAAGGGATTGCCATCGCGGTCGCCGCCTATCCAGTTGCCCACTTGCAGGAAGGCGGGGAGTTCCTGCTTGCCCAGCGTCGGATCGGCCGCGGAGAGGCGGTCTTCCAGGTTGGCGTAGAGCCGGGGCAGTTCGTGCAGGAAGGTGGTCTCGAAGTAGGAGAGGCCGTTGTTCACCTCGTCCACCACCGACAGCTTGGCCGGCCGCAGCATGCGGGTCTGCCACAGGGTGAGCACCGCGCGGCGCAGCGCTTCGTCGTTGGCCTCGCTCTCTTCCGGCGTGAGCTGCTTGCGGTCGCGCTCGTCCAGCAGACGGGCGATCACCGTCTGACAGTTGAGGATGCTCTTGCGCTGGACTTCGGTCGGGTGCGCGGTGAGCACCGGCGAGATCAGCGCTTCGCCGAGGAAGCCGGCGAGGGCGGCCGGCGTGGTCCTGCCGTCGGCGAAGGCCAGGGCCAGCGCGTGCGCCAGGCTGCCTTCACGCGGCGCCGAGCCGGCGATCAGGTGAGCGCGGGTGCGGCGGATGTGGTGCTGGTCCTCGGCGATGTTGGCGAGGTGGGAGAAGTAGCTGAAGGCGCGCACGACCTGGATGGTCTGCTCGCGGGAGAGGGCGTCCAGCGTGCCTTCAAGTTCATGCCGCGCGGCGTGGTCATCGTCGCGGCGGAAACGCACCGAGTTCTGGCGGATGCGTTCCACCAGCTCGAAGCTGGCATCGCCTTGCTGGTCACGCACGGTGTCGCCGAGCAGGCGGCCGAGCAGTCTGATGTCTTCGCGCAGCGGCGCGTCCTTGTCCTGAGTCATGGGTTTGAGCGAGAGCGGGAGGAGGAAGGGAGGGGGCAGTGTTCGGTCCGGCGCAGGCGGGCTGCGGCGGCGTGTAAGGCATCGGCCAGATACTGGCCGTAAAAATCCGGCAGGCGCATGCCCACGATGCTTTCTCCGAGGGGGCTGCCGTCCGGGGCGTAGAACGCAACCGTGGGGGCAAAGCGCACCGCCCGTTGCGCGGCGAAGGCGCGGTGGGTGGTGCTGCGGCCGTCGAAGCCAGTCAGCGGATGGTCCGCATCGATGTCGATCTGGCGATACCGGGCCAGCCCTTGCGTGGCGGTTTCTTCATCCATCGGCGCCAGATAGGCCCGGGCCTGTTCGCACCAATGGCAGCCTGCCCGGCTGTACAGCACCACCAGCACATGGCCTCCGGCATGCAGCGCAGTGGCGTCGCGGCTGAAATCGGTGGCGAGTGGCAGGCTGGGTGCCGCGGCGAGGGCTGCGGGCACGCATGCTAGAATCCACGCCAGCTTCCGCACTATTGGTGCGAACCCTGATGCCACCGTTCCGCCGGGCCGGCTGCGCTGTTTCGTAAGCGCGCGTGTTCCGTCCGGCGCCAGATTCCTATCCCGCATGAGTTCCTTATCGTGAGCGTTGCCCAATCCGGTTCCACTTCCGCCGCGCCCGAGCGTATCGTCATCGCCACCCGTGAAAGCCGCCTTGCCTTGTGGCAGGCGGAGCATGTCAAGGCCCGGCTCGAGGCATTGTATCCCTCATGCCAGGTCGAATTGCTGGGCATGACCACGCGCGGTGACCAGATCCTGGATCGTCCGCTGGCCAAGGTGGGCGGCAAGGGCCTGTTCGTGAAGGAGCTGGAAACTGCCTTGCTGGATGGTCGCGCCGACATCGCGGTGCATTCGATGAAGGATGTGCCGATGGAGATGGGCGAGGACTTCACCCTGGCCTGCATCTCTGAGCGGGAAGTGCCGTTGGATGCCTTCGTTTCCAACCGCTACGAGAGCCTGGCCGACATGCCGCCGGGCACGGTGGTCGGCACCTCCTCGCTGCGGCGCGAATCGCAGCTGCATGCCCATTACCCCTTCCTCGGCGTCACCAGCCTGCGCGGCAACCTGGACACCCGGCTGCGCAAGCTGGACGAAGGCCAGTACGACGCGATCATCCTGGCTGCCGCCGGCCTGACGCGGCTGGGCCTGGGCTCCCGCATCCGCGGGGTACTGCCGGCGGAAACCTCGCTGCCGGCGGCTGGGCAAGGGGCGCTGGGCATCGAATGCCTCGCCGGTCGGCAGGATCTGCTGCAGTGGCTGGCGCCGCTCAACGATGCGGATACCTCGGCCTGCGTGCGGGCGGAGCGCGCCGTCGCGCGGGCGCTGGCGGGCAGCTGCGAGGTGCCGCTGGGCGCTTATGGTGAAGTGAAAGGCGGTCAGCTGTGGCTGCGCGGTTTCGTCGCCCGTCCGGACGGCAGCGAAATCCTGCGTGCGGAGCAGTCCGGCGCGCCAGCCGATGCCGAAGCGCTGGGCGCTGCACTGGCCGCCTCGCTGCGGGAGCAGGGCGCGGAGGCGCTGCTGGCCAGCCTGGGCTGAGCCGCCACCTTCCTTTTTCCCGGTTCGAGCCATGCAGATGGATTCGCCGCGCTCACAGGACTTGCCGCTGGCGGGCAGACTTATCGTCGTCACCCGTCCAGCCGGGCAGGCGGAGTCGCTGTGCGAGGCCATCGCCAGGCTGGGTGGCGAGGCGATCCGCTTTCCCGTCATCGAGATCGCCGAGCCGGAGGACACCGCTGCTCTGCAGGCAGCGACTGCAAACCTGCAGGACTATCACCTCGCCTTCTTCGTCAGCCCGAACGCGGTCAGCCATGCGCTGGACTTCATTCTGCCGCGCCGTTCCTGGCCGGCGGATACCTTGGTGGCGACGGTGGGCAAGGGCAGCGAGAGTGCGCTTGCCCGATACGGCTTCGGAGACGTGATTGCGCCGGAGCAGGGCTTCGACAGCGAGGCGGTGCTGGCGCTGCCGGCTTTTGCCGCGGATGCGGTGTGCGGCCGACGGGTGGCGATCTTCCGTGGCGATGGCGGTCGCGATCTGCTTGGGGAAACCCTGCTCGCACGCGGCGCCATGGTTGATTACGTGAGCTGCTATCGGCGCCGCATTCCGCAGGCGGACCCAGGCCCACTGATCGCGGATGCCCGCAATGGCCGCTTGCACGCCCTGGTGCTGACCAGCAGCGAGGGCGTCGGCAATCTGGCAGCCATGGTTGGGGAACAGGGTTTGGCGACCATGACCCGAGTCAGCGTCCTCGCGCCTCACCCGCGTATCGCGGCGGCGGCGGAAGCCGCGGGCTTCAGGCGGGTCGTCTGCTGCGGCGCGGGTGACGATGGTGTTCTGGCCGCATTGCTGGAAGATGCGGTGGCGTGATGACGTTAAGATTCCACCGGCACATGCCAGCTTGCTGCGTGCCGTTTTCCTGGCCGTGCGGCTGATCGCTGCAAGCCCCGTCGTGGCTGCCTGACGGCGGCGTCTGCGCTCGCCGGACGGGAAAAATCACTGTACATCCGGGTTAAACTCTCAGCATGAACGAAGAAAACCCCGCACTCCCCCCGCCCGTGTCGCCTGCAGAGGCGGCGCCCTCCCAGGCCACCAAGCCCTCTGCGACTGCGGCGCCGGAAGCGCCCCGCAGCGGAGCAAGCGGTTGGGCCATCCTGCTCGCGGTGATCGCGCTCATCGCCGCGGCGGTTGCCGGCTGGCAGGCCTGGGATACCCGTCAGCGCAGCACCCACACCCGCGAGGAGCTGGCGCGCCGCCTGGCCGAGAGCGACACCGCGGCGACCGAGGTGCGCGCCCTGAACCGGCAGCAGCAGGAGGCGATTGCCGCGCTGCAGGGCAAGCTGGGGGCGCTGGAGTCCAAGGTGGAGGCCAGCGAAGGCCAGGCCGCCGCGCTGGAGGCGCTGTACCAGGAATTCTCCCGTTCCCGTGAGGACCGGGTGGTGGCCGAAGTGGAGCAGGCGATTTCCATCGCCGCCCAGCAGTTGCAGCTCGCTGGCAACCTGGAAGCGGCGCTGATCGCCCTGCAGGGCGCCGAAGTACGGCTGGCGGCCAGTGACCGCGGCCAGCTGGCGCCGCTGCGCCGCGCCCTGTCCAACGACATCGAACAACTCAAGCGTCAGCCGGATGTGGATGTGCCGGGCGTCGCCCTGCGCCTGGAACGGCTGCTGGAGCGGGCGGATGCGCTGCCGCTGGCCTTCGCTGGCGAAGCCACCATCAACCATGAAGCCGAGCCGTCCGCGCCGACCGACAGCGGTGGGAGCAAGACGGCCGCGGTGCTGGCCTTCGTCGGCGAACTGGCGCGCGACGTCTGGCACGAGATGCGCGACCTGGTGCGTGTCGAACGCCTAGACCAGACCGAGCCGGTACTGCTGGCGCCGGCGCAGAGCACCTTCCTGCGCGAGAATCTGAAGATCCGCCTGCTGACCGCCCGTCTGGCGCTGCTGGCGCGGGATGGCCGCACTTATGCTGCCGACCTCGCCCAGGCGCGCAACTGGATGGAGCGCTTCTTCGATCTGCGCGATCCGCGGGTGAAGGAGGCGATCGAAGAATTGCGCGTGCTGGAGGCGGTGCCGGTGTCGGTGCAGCGTCTCAGCCTGAATGAGAGCTTCGCCGCGCTGCGCGTGCTGCAGGCACGGGCCGGCGATCTGCGTCCGTCCGCGCCGGCTGCCGAAGCTGCCCGCCCGGCGAACGGCCAGGGCAACGGCGCTGCGGCGCCGCAGCGCTGAGGGGCGGTCCATGCGTGCCTTGATCTGGCTTATCGGCATCTTTGCGCTGGCAGTGGGCCTGGCCATGGCGGCCGGCTTCAACGACGGTTACGTGCTGGTGGTGCTGCCGCCGTGGCGTGCCCAGCTGTCGCTGAACCTGCTGATCGTGCTCCTGTTGCTCGGTTTTCTGCTGGCGTATGTGGTGGTGCGGCTCATCAGCCGCACCATGGGGCTGCCGCGGCGGGTGGTGCAGTGGCGTGAGCGCCGCCGGCGCGAGAAGGCTGGTCGCGCGCTGCGCGAAGCGCTGCGTACCTTGTTCGAGGGCCGTTTCTCCCAGGCGCTGAAGTTCGCCTCCAACGCGTTCTCCTCCGGCGAAAGCCCGGCCATGGCCGCGCTGGTGGCGGCGCGCGCCGCGCACGCGATGCGCGACGACACCCGCTACCGCATCTGGATCGGCCATGCCGCCGACAGTGGTGAGGAAGCGCGGGTGGCACGGCTGATGACCGAAGCCGAGCTGGCGGTAGAAGGTCGGCGCTTCGAGGAGGCGGCCGAACGCCTGGAGATGCTCAAGCTGGCCGGCCATCGCCATATCGCCGCACTGCGCCTGTCGCTGCGGGTGGCTTCTGCGCTGGAGCGCTGGGACGAGGCGCTGCGCCTGACCCGCCAGCTGCACAAGCACAAGGCCTTGTCCGAGGAGCAGGCTGCTCCGCTGATTCGCCGCGCCCATGTGGAACGGTTGAAGGAGCTGGCGGCCGATCGCGCCGCGCTGGCCGCCTACTGGCTGGAGATTCCGGCGGATGAGCTGAAGGACCGCCGCCTGGTCGAGCGCGCCATGCCGCTGCTGGCTGCGGCGGGCGAGGGCCCGGCGGCGCGGCGCACGCTGGAGCGTCTGCTGGACGAGGAGTGGGACAGCGGGCTTGCCCGTCTGTATGCCCACTGCGGTGATGGCGAGGGCGATCCGGTCGCCTGCCTGGCCAAGGGCGAGGGCTGGCTGAAGCGCCAGCCGCGGGACGCCGGCCTGCTGTTCTCGCTGGGGCGGCTGTGCATGGGTGCCCAACTTTGGGGCAAGGCGCAGAGCTATCTGGAGGCTTCGCTCAGTCTGGCGCCGACCATAGACACTCACCTGGCGCTGGCCAGCCTGCTGGAACAGCTGGAGCGGCCGGAAGAAGCGCAGCGCCACTATCGAGCGGCGGCGGTCCGGGTGGCTGGCTGAAACAAAAGCGGCAACAAAGAAAAAGGGGCGATTCGATCGCCCCTTTTTTCATTCCACCCCTGGTCAGGCCCAGTTGCGCGGCACCAGGAATTCCTCCTGCAGCCGCGCCTCGGCGCTGCCCGGTTCCGGATGCCAGTCGTAGCGCCACTTCACTTCCGGCGGCATGGACATCAGGATGGATTCGGTGCGGCCGCCGGACTGCAGGCCGAACAGCGTGCCGCGGTCGAACACCAGGTTGAACTCCACATAGCGGCCGCGGCGGTAGGCCTGGAAGTCACGCTCGCGTTCGCCCCAGGGCAGTTCGCGGCAGCGGGTGGCGATGGGCAGGTAGGCGTCGATGAAGGCATCGCCTACCGAGCGGGTGAGGCCGAAGGCACTGTCGAAAGGTGTGCTGCCATCGGCGCCGAGGTCGTCGAAGAACAGGCCGCCGACGCCACGGGCCTCGTTGCGGTGCTTGAGGAAGAAGTAGTCGTCGCACCATTCCTTGAGCCGGCGGTATTCGGTTTCGCCGCCGAAGGGCAGCACCGCCGCCTTGCAGGTGGCGTGGAAGTGGCGCACGTCTTCTTCAAAGGCGTAGTAGGGCGTGAGGTCCATGCCGCCGCCAAACCACCACACTGGCGCCTTGCCATCGGCCAGGGCGACGAAGCAGCGCACGTTCATGTGCACCGTGGGGCAGTAGGGATTGCGTGGATGCAGCACCAGCGAGACGCCCATCGCCTCGAAGCGGCGGCCGGCCAGTTCCGGCCGGTGGGCGGTGGCGGAAGCCGGCATGCCGGCGCCCATCACATGGGAAAAATTGACGCCGCCGCGCTCGAAGAAGTCGCCGCCCTCGATGACCCGGGTCAGGCCGCCACCGCCGCCGGGGCGCTCCCAGGCATCGCTGCGGAAGGGCTGGCCGTCGAAAGCTTCCAGCGCGCCGACGATGCGGCCCTGCAGGCCGGTGAAGTAGTCCTTGATGGTGCCGAGGTCGAGATCCATGCGCAGCCTCCGGAAGCGACGGCAGAAGAGCCGTGGGAAAAGAAAAAGCCGCTGCCGGCGCGGTGAGCCGGGCAGCGGCCTGTGATGCCTGGGTTGCGGTTCAGCGATCCACTGCGCGATGGCCGATATCGCGGCGGTACTGCATGCCGGCGAAGCCGATGCGGCTCAGCAGTTCGTAGGCCTGCTTCTGCGCCTGGCGCACGTTTTCGCCCAGCGCGGTGACGCACAGCACGCGGCCGCCGGCGGTGACGACCTGGCCGTCGCGCTCGGCGGTGCCGGCGTGGAACACATGGGCGTCTTCGGTGCTGGTCTTGTCCAGGCCATCGATGAGGTCACCCTTGCGCGGGCTGTCCGGGTAGCCTTCGGCGGCGACGACCACGCCCAGCGCGACGCGGCGGTCCCATTCCGCTTCGACCTGGTCCAGCTTGCCGGCGATGGCGGCTTCCACCAGGTCGGCGAGGTCGGTCTTCAGCCGCATCATGATGGGCTGGGTTTCCGGGTCGCCCATACGGCAGTTGAACTCCACCACGCGGGGCTTGCCTTCGCCGTCTATCATCAGGCCGGCATAGAGGAAACCGGTGTAGGGCAGGCCGTCGGCGGCCATGCCGGCCAGCGTCGGCAGGATGATCTCGCGCATCACCCGGGCGTGCACTTCGGGGGTGACCACCGGGGCCGGCGAGTAGGCGCCCATGCCGCCGGTGTTGGGGCCCTGGTCGCCATCCTTCAGGCGCTTGTGATCCTGGCTGGTGGCCAACGGCAAGGCGTGCTTGCCGTCGGCCAGGACGATGAAGCTGGCTTCCTCGCCCTGCATGAATTCTTCGATGACCACGCGCGCACCGGCGTCGCCCATCTTGTTGTCCAGCAGCATCATGTCGATGGCGGCGTGGGCCTCTTCCAGCGTCATCGCCACGACCACGCCCTTGCCGGCGGCCAGGCCGTCGGCCTTGATGACGATGGGCGCGCCCTCGGCGTCGATATAGGCATGGGCCTGGGCGGCGTCGGAGAAGGTCTGGTACCTGGCCGTCGGGATGTTGTGGCGGACCAGGAACTGCTTGGCGAAGTCCTTGGAGCTTTCCAGCTGGGCAGCCTGACGGATCGGCCCGAAGATGGGCAGACCGGCGGCACGGAAGGCGTCGACCACGCCAGCGGCCAGCGGCGCTTCCGGGCCGACCACGGTGAAGCCGACCTGCTCGCTGCGGGCCAGGGCGACGAGTTCCTCGATGGCGGTGACGGCCACGTTCTGCAGCTTGGGCTCGCGCGCGGTGCCGGGGTTGCCGGGGGCGACCAGCACGCGGGTGACCTTGGGCGACTGGGCAAGCTTCCAGGCCAGTGCGTGTTCGCGTCCGCCCGAGCCGATGACGAGGACTTTCATGGGTTGCTCCGGATCAGTATTGCTTCTTCTCTAGCAGGGGCGGGCCGGCGGCGAGGCCGGCCCTGCATTCCATCAGTGACGGAAATGGCGGTAGCCGGTGACCACCATGGCGATGTTCTGCTCGTCGGCGGCGGCGATCACCTCGGCGTCGCGCATCGAGCCGCCGGGCTGGATCACCGCGGTGGCGCCGGCCTGGGCGAGCACGTCCAGACCGTCGCGGAAGGGGAAGAAGGCATCCGAGGCGACCACGCAGCCGCCGATCTGCAGGCCGGCGTTCTCGGCCTTGATCTTGGCGATGCGGGCGGAATCGACGCGGCTCATCTGGCCGGCGCCGACGCCGATCGTCATGCCGTCCTTGCAATAGACGATGGCGTTGGACTTGACGTACTTGGCCACCCGCCAGGCGAACAGCATGTCCTGCAGTTCCGCCGGGGTGGGCGCGCGCTTGGTTACCACCTTGAGGTCGGCGAGCTGGATGCGGGCCTCGTCGGCGCTCTGCACCAGCAGGCCGCCGCCCACGCGCTTGTAGTCCAGCGCGCCGGCGGGCTTGCCCAGCGGGCAGGTGAGCACGCGCACGTTCTGCTTGGCGCGCACCAGCTCCAGCGCATCGGCGGTGTAGGAGGGGGCGATCAGTACTTCCAGGAACTGGGCGGAAATGGCTTCGATGGCAGCGCGATCCACTTCGCAGTTGAAGGCGATGATGCCGCCGAAGGCGGAGGTGGGATCGGTGGAGAAGGCCTTCTTGTAGGCTTCCAGCGGGGTCGCGCCCAGCGCCACGCCACACGGGTTGGCGTGCTTGATGATGACGCACGCAGTGGTGTCGAACGCCTTGACGCACTCCCAGGCGGCATCCGCATCGGCGATGTTGTTGTAGGACAGCTCCTTGCCCTGCAGCTGGGTGTAGCCGGCGACGCCGCCTTCGACCGCGCCCGGCTCCTTGTAGAAGGCGGCCGTCTGGTGCGGGTTCTCGCCGTAGCGCAGATCCTGCACCTTGTCGAAGGCCAGTTGCAGGCGCTCCGGATAGGCCTGGCGGATAACCTTGCCGCCGTCGTTGCCGACCAGCGAGGTCAGGTAGTTGGAGATGGCCGAGTCGTAGCGCGCGGTGTGGGTGAAGGCCTTCACCGCCAGCGCGAAGCGCGTCTTGTAGGACAGCTTGCCGCCGCCGTTCTTCAGTTCGGCGACGATGCCGGCGTAGTCTTCCGGATTGGTGACGATGCCCACGCCGCCGCTTTCATCGCCATGGTTCTTCGCCGCGGCGCGGACCATGGTGGGGCCGCCGATGTCGATGTTCTCGATGGCATCTTCCAGCGCACAGTCCGGACGCGCCACGGTGGCCTGGAAGGGGTAGAGGTTCACCACCACCAGGTCGATGCGGCTGATGTCATGGGCGGCGATGGTGTCCATGTGCTCGGCCAGGTCGCGGCGGGCGAGGATGCCGCCGTGCACCTTGGGGTGCAGGGTCTTGACCCGGCCATCCAGCATTTCCGGGAAGCCGGTGTGCTCGGACACGTCGGTGACGGTGAGGCCGGCATCGCGCAGCAGGCTGGCGGTGCCGCCGGTGGACAGGAGCTTGACGCCGAGGCCGGCGAGCTCGCGGGCGAATTCGACCACGCCGCGTTTGTCGGAAACGCTGATCAGGGCTTGGGAGACGTTCATCTGGATTCAGGCAGAAAGGAGAAAGAGGTGCGACGGACTGGCCGTGGCGCGCCCGCGGGCGCGGCCGGCCTTACAGCAGGTCGTAGTCGGTGAGCTTGCGGCGCAGGGTGTTGCGGTTGATGCCGAGCATTTCGGCGGCGACCGTCTGGTTGCCCTTGGCCTGCTGCAGCACGAATTGCAGCATGGGACGCTCGACGTTGCGGATCACCATGTCGTAGATGGCGGCCGGCTTTTCGCCGTCGAGGTCGCGGAAATACTGGTCCAGCGTACGGAATACCGAGTCGGCGATCTCGTTGGAGCGGCTCATGCTGCAAGTTCCTGGGGCTGTTCTTCTGCGCTGTCGGCGGCGTACTCGAGGCGCGAGCCGGCATCGGCAAGACGGCCAAAGAACTCATCCACGGCGGAGAGCTGACTGGCGACGTCGGGAAGGCGGTTCATGGCGAAACGGAAGGCGGCCGAACCGACCAGCCCCTTGGTGTACCAGGAGATGTGCTTGCGGGCGATGCGCACGCCGGCGTCTTCGCCGTAGAAGGCGTAGAGGTCGGCCAGGTGCTCGCGGCAGACCTGCTGGATTTCGGAGACCAGCGGCGGCGGCAGTTCCTCGCCGGTGCGCAGGAAGTGTTCGATCTCGCGGAAGATCCACGGCCGGCCCTGGGCGGCGCGGCCGACCATGACGCCGTCGGCGCCGGTGTAGTCCAGCACATGCTTGGCTTTCTGCGGCGTGGTGATGTCGCCGTTGGCGATCACCGGGATCTTCACCAGCGTCTTCACCAGCGCGATGGTGTCGTACTCTGCCTCGCCGGTGTATTGGTCGGCGCGGGTGCGGCCGTGGATGGCGATGGCGCGGATGCCGGATTCCTCGGCGATGCGTGCCACCATCGGGGCGTTCTTGTTCTGGCGGTTCCAGCCGGTGCGGAACTTGAGCGTCACCGGCGTGTTCGGCACCGCATTGACCACCGCCTCCAGGATGCGGGCGACCAGCGGTTCGTCCTGCATCAGCGCCGAGCCGGCCATCACGTTACAGACCTTCTTGGCCGGACAGCCCATGTTGATGTCGATGATCTGGGCGCCGCGGTCCGCGTTGTAGCGGGCGGCCTCGGCCATCATCGCCGGGTCGGCGCCGGCGATCTGCACGGAAATCGGGTCGACCTCGCCATCATGGTTGGCGCGCCGCTGGGTCTTGGCGCTGCCGTACAGCAGCGAGTTGGAGGTAACCATCTCGGACACCGCCACGCCTGCGCCCAGCTTCTTGCAAAGCTGCCGGAACGGCCGGTCTGTCACGCCCGCCATGGGTGCGACGAAAAGATTGTTGCGCAAGGTGAAGCCGGCGAACTGCATGGGGAAGAGAGGGGGCGGTGCGGGGAAAGAGCGGCATTTTACCCCAGGAGGCAGGGGCCGGGGCAGCCCGGCGTGTGCTCCGTGTCCCAGCTCACGGCGCGCCAGGCCCGTCGGCCGACGGGCGGCGCGCGCCGGATTGCGCGCTCTAGGGCCAGGCGCGGGCGCCGAACATCATGCGTTTGGCGACGAAGTGGCGCAGGGGCGGGAAGAGATCCAGCGCGACCAGGCCGGCGCCGCGCAGATGGCGCAGCGGCGCGATGTCGTTGCTGAACAGGCGCACCAGTGTGTCGGTGAAACGGATGGTGCCCAGGCGGTCCAGCCGGCGGTTGCGGGTGTAGTCGGCCAGCGTGGCCGGCGCGCCGGGGTCGCCGCCGCGGGCGAGCAAAGCTTCGGCCAGTGCCCAGACGTCGCGCAGCGCGAGGTTGAAGCCTTGCCCGGCGACCGGGTGCAGGGTCTGCGCGGCATTGCCCAGCCAGGCGGTGCGCACGCCGGCAGGTTCCCGCCGGTAGCGCAGGCCCAGCGGATAGCGCAGGCGCTCGGCGACGGCGGTGAGCTGCACGCGGTTGCCGATGTGGGCCTGCACTCGGGCGAGGTAGGTCGCGTCGTCCAGCGCCATCAGCCGGTCGGCTTCCGCTGGCGAGGCGGCATGCACTACCGCGTAGCGGTTGCCACAGGGCAGCAGCGCGAGCGGGCCCTGGGTGGTGAAACGCTCGAAAGCGGTCGAGTTGTGGCCGCCGGCGACGTCTACATAGGCGATCAGCGCATGCTGGCCGTAGTCGCGCTCGGCGATGTCCCCGTCGCCAGCCTGCATGCCGCCTTCGGCGCAGGCGGCAAGGCGGGCGGACAGGCTGCGGCTGCCGTCCGGTGTCTCCAGCGTGGCGACGATGCGGTCGGCCTGGGCCTCCAGCGCGCGGACTTCGGTGTCGTTCAGGATGGCGATGCCGGCCTGTTCGACCTCCTTGCGCAAGGCGGCGGCCAGGGCGCCGGCGGGGGCGACGTAGCCCAGCGCGGCGATGTCGTAATCCGTGGCCTGCAGCAGGGTGCGGCCGAGGCCGCCTTGCTGGGAGACGTGGATGGTCTTGATCGGGGTGGCTGGCAGGCCGGCCCATACGCCCAGCCGCTCCAGCGTCTGGCGGGTGCCGTGGGCGAGGGCGAGCACGCGGGGGTCGGCGTCGGCTGCGCCCTGCGGGCGGGCATCGGCGAGCACGATGTCCAGGCCGCTGTTCTTGAGCGCCAGGGCCAGCGCCAGCCCGACCGGGCCGGCGCCGACGATCAGGAGATCGTGCTGCGGAAGGTCTTGCCGGGGCGCAGTCATGCAGCGGCGGTCCGGCTGTCCCGCATCAGCGCTTCGATGTCGTCAACTTCGCGGGGCACGCCTTCGGTGATGTATTCGCAGCCGTCGGCGGTGACCAGGGCGTCGTCCTCGATGCGCACGCCGATGTTCCAGAATTCCTCCGGCACGTCTTCGGCGGGGCGGATGTAACAGCCCGGCTCCACCGTAAGCACCATGCCGGCCTCCAGCGGCCGCCACTGGCCGCGCACCTTGTACTCGCCGGCGTCGTGCACATCCATGCCCAGCCAGTGGCCGGTGCGGTGCATGTAGAAGCGGCGGAATTCGCCGGTTTCGATGATTTCGTCCAGGCTGCCCTTGAGCAGTCCCAGGTCCAGCATGCCCTGGGCGAGCACCTGCACCGCGGCTTCGTGGGGCTGGTTCCAGTGGGCGCCGGGTTTGATCGCCGCCTTGGCCGCGTGCTGGGCGTCCAGCACCAGCTGGTACACCGCGCGCTGCGGGCCGCTGAAGCGGCCATTCACCGGGAAGCTGCGGGTGATGTCGGAGGCGTAGCCGTCCAGTTCGCCGCCGGCGTCTATCAGCAGCAGGTCGCCGTCCGCCATCAGGCGGTCGTTCTCCACGTAATGGAGGATGCAGGCGTTGGCGCCGCTGGCGACGATGGAGGGATAGGCCGGGTACTGGCTGCCGGCAACGCGGAAGGCGTGCAGCAGTTCGGCTTCGATCTCGTATTCATAACGGCCGGGGCGGCTGGCGGCCATGGCGCGGCAGTGGGCGACGGCGGAGAGCTGGCCGGCGCGGCGCATGGTGGCGATTTCGTGGGCGTCCTTGACCAGACGCATCTCGTCCAGCTCGGCACGCAAGTCGCGCAGCGAGTGGGGCGCGGCGACGCCGGCGCGGGTATTGGCACGCACGCCGTTGAGGGCTTCCAGCAGGCGCTTGTCCCAGGCTTCGTCGTAGCCCAGGCCGCACCACAGGAGCGGCTGGTCGGCCAGCAGCTCGGGCAGGCGGCGGTCGAGGTTGCCTATGGTCCAGGCGTCGTCGAAGCCGAAGTGCTCGCGGGCGGCTTCGGGGCCGTGGCGGAAGCCGTCCCAGATTTCCCTTTCCTCGTCCTTCTCGCGGCAGAACAGGTATTGCCTGGGCGTGTCGCCGGCCACCAGCACGACGACGGCTTCCGGCTCGCGGAAGCCGCTGAGGTAGTAGAAGTAGCTGTCGTGGCGATAGGGGTAGTGGGTGTCGCGGTTGCGCGCGCGTTCCGGTGCGGTGGGCAGCACCGCGATGCCGCCGCCGGCTTCGGCCATGCGTGCCAGCAGGCGCTCGCGGCGGGCGCGGAAGGGGGCGGCGTCGAAGGGGGTGGGCGGGGTCGGGGCGTTCATGGGGCCGATTATGTCACGCCGTGCCGGCAAGGTCGTTGGCGCGCAGGCGCTGATCCAGGGCTTGCAGCTGGGCCGGTGTGCCGATGTTTTCCCACTGGCCGTCGAAGCGTTCGCCGGAGGCGAGGCCGGCGGCGATGGCGCGGCGGTAGAGGGGCCCCATGGCGGCCTTGGTGCCGGGGGCGAGGTGGGCAAAGCTGCGGCTGTCGTAGAGGCCGATGTTGCCGAAGGTGAGCTTGTCGGCGCCGTCTCCGTGCAGCCAGCCGGCGTCGTCGAGGGCGAAGTCGCCGCCGGGGTGGAAGGCGGGATTGGGCACCATGACGAGATGCATCATCGGTTCCGGCGCATCCGCCATGCCGGCGGCCAGCGGCAGCAGCTTGCGGTAGTCGTAGTCGCAGTGGATGTCGCCGGAGACGACGAGGAAGATGCTGCTGTCGCCGGCTGTGCCTTCAGTCAGCAAGGGCAGGGCTTGGGCGATGCCGCCGGCGGTTTCCAGCGCTTCTTCCTCGGCGGAGTAGTGCAGCTGGACGCCGAAGCGGGCGCCGTCGCCCAGGGTGGCTTCGATCTGCGCGCCCAGCCAGGCGTGGTTGATGACGATGTCGCGCAGGCCGGCGCGGGCCAGTGCTTCGATCTGCCACACGATCAGCGGCTTGCCGCCGACGGCCAGCAACGGCTTGGGGCAGTCGTCGGTCAGCGGGCGCATGCGTTCGCCGCGGCCGGCGGCAAGGATCATTGCCTTCATGGTCAGAAGGTATAGCCGACGGTGGCGGGTCCCGGGTCCAGCTTGTCGAGCAGCTTGAGCAGCGGGCCGAGGTCGCGGTAGCGGGCGCAGGCGCGGCGCAGGTAGTCCATCACCAGCGGCATGTCGGCCAGGTAGCCGTCCTTGCCGTCGCGGTGGTAGAGGCGGGCGAAGATGCCGAGCACCTTGATGTGGCGCTGCACGCCCATCCATTCGAAGTCGCGGTGGAAGTCGTCGAAGGCCGCGCGCACCGGCAGGCCGAGGCTGCGGGCGGTTTCCCAGTAGCGGGCCAGCATGTCGAGGACGAAGGCTTCGTCCCAGCGGATGTAGGCGTCCTTGAACAGGGAGGCGAGGTCGTAGGTGAGCGGGCCGTAGACCGCGTCCTGGAAGTCGATCACGCCAGGGTTGCGGCCTTCCGGGATCAGCATCAGGTTGCGCGAGTGGTAGTCGCGATGGACGAAGACCCTGGGTTCGTCCAGGTTCGCCGCCAGGATGCGTTCGAAGGTCTGATACAGCATGGCCTTCTCTTTGTCGCTCAGCTCCACGCCCTTGTGGCGGGCGATGTACCACTCGGGGAAGAGCATCAGCTCGCGCAGCAGCAGTTCGCGGGAATACTCGGGCAGCACGCCCGGCCGGCTGGCGGCCTGGATGGCGGCCAGCGAGCCCAGGGCGTCGGCATAGAGATGGGCTGCGGTCTGCGGATCGGCATGGGTGCCGCGCAGCGCGGAGAGATAGGTGGTGCTGCCGAGGTCGGAGAGCAGCAGAAAACCCTGGGCGCGGTCTTCGGCGAGCACCTCCGGTACATGCACGCCGGCATCGCGGAACAGCGTGGCCACCTGCAGCCAGGGGCCGCAGTCCTCGCGTTCGGGCGGCGCGTCCATCGCCACCAGGCTGGGCGAGCCGTCGGCGAAGCTGGCGCGGAAGTAGCGGCGGAAGCTGGCGTCGGCCGAGGCCGGCGCGAGTTCGAAGGTGCGGCCGGGGAGGGTTTTCTCCAGCCAGGAGCGGAGTTGTTCGAGTCGGTGCAAGCGGGTTCTCCGCGTACGTTCGTGTAGAATCCGCGAGTTTATCAACACGGCCGCTGCGCGCGCATCCGGCCATCTTCGGGACGACGGGGAACGCTTTGCCAGACATGGGCTTGAAGACGCGGATGCGGTTGATTCCGCTGCTGTTGTGCTGGATGTCGGGGACGGCTTTCGCCGCAGGCATGTCTCCCTTGGTTGTTTCTCCCGACCTGGTCCGCGGTTCCCGCGACAAGGCCGCTACGCCGGCCGCCGAGGCCGCCGACAAATCGGCGACGCCGCAGGGTTCCGCTACCGAGAAGCCGGCAGCGACCAAGGCCGCGCCCGCCCAGACCACGGGTTCTGCCGCTGAAGTCCGCCCGGTTCGACCCGCTGGTGACGACGGCGCCGCCGTCGTTGTGCCGGTACAGCCCAGACCTTCCGCCGGCGCGACCGGGCAGGTGGTACGCCCGGAGCAGACCCAGGCTCCGGTTGCCGCGCCGGCACCGCAGCCCAGCGCCGCGACGCCCGCGCCCGGCGGCACCGAGATCCGCGCCATGCGCATCAGCGGCACGCGGGCGGTGGAAATGGTCGCCGATGGCGACGCCGAGCTGCATCGTGGCGAGATGGTGCTGAGCGCCGACAAGCTCACCTACCGCGAACCTACCGACGAAGCCCTGGCCGATGGCAATGTGCGCCTGCGCGAGGGTCAGAACCAGGTCACCGGCCCGTCCGCGCAACTGGTCATCGGCGAGCAGGTGGGCGAGTTCCAGTCGCCTGCCTACCGTATTACCCGTGAACGTCCGGCGCTGGTCGAAGGCGAGCCGCCGCGCGTGGTTTCCGGCAGCGGTCAGGCGGATGTGATGTATTTCGAGGGCGAGAACCACTACCGCCTGGAAAACGCCACTTGGTCTACCTGCACGCCGGACGATCCCGACTGGTACATCAAGGCGCGCGATCTGCAGCTGGACTACGACCGCGAGATCGGCACCGCCAACGGCGGCACCGTGGTGTTCAAGGACGTGCCGCTGCTGTGGACTCCGTGGGCGGAGTTCCCGCTCGCCGGCCAGCGCCAGTCCGGCCTGCTGGCGCCCACCTTCGGTACCTCGAACAAGACCGGTCTGGACCTGTCGGTTCCTTATTACTGGAACATCGCGCCCAACTACGACGCCACCATCGCACCGCGCTACATGAGCCGCCGCGGCCTGCAGCTGGCGATCGAGGGGCGCTACCTGGGCGAGACCTACAAGGGCGAGGCCCGGGTGGAGTGGCTATCGCGCGACAACGTCAGCGGTGAAGAGCGCAGCCTGGGTTCCTGGCAGCACCAGCAGTGGCTGACGCCGCAGTTGTATGCCTCCTTCGACGTCAACGGCGTGTCCGACGACGAATACTTCGAAGATCTGAGCACCCGAATTTCGGTTGCCTCCAAGGTCAACCTGGTGCGGGAAGGCCGACTGATGTACGTCGGCGGCGACTGGTGGTCGGCCGCCGCGCTGGTGCAGAGCTACCAGACCTTGAACGCGGACCCGGACGTCACCTACACCACGCCCTACCGCCGTCTGCCGCAGCTCACCCTGAATGCCAACCGTCCCGACCTCATCGGCGGGCTCACGGCCAACTTCCAGAGCGAGTACGTCAAGTTCGCCCATCCGAACGAAGGCATGCCCGAGGGTACGCGCGTCATCGCTTATCCCTCGCTGTCGCTGCCCATCCAGCAGGCGGGCTACTACATCACGCCCAAGATCGGCGTGCACCAGACCCAGTACGACCTGGACCGCGGCCTGCCCGGCGGGCGCGACTCCATCACCCGTACCGTGCCCATCTACTCGGTGGATGCCGGCATGACCTTCGAGCGCGACATCAATCTGTTCGGCAACGACTACGTGCAGACTCTGGAGCCGCGCCTGTACTACCTGAACGTGCCTTACCGCCGGCAGGACGACATCCCGCTCTTCGATACCAGCCGCTTCGACTTCGGCTTCGCCCAGATCTTCTCCGAGAACCTGTACACCGGCGGCGACCGCATTGCTGACGCCAACCAGATCACCGCCGCGGTCACCACCCGGCTGATCGACCCGGTCACCGGTGGCGAGCGCCTGCGCGCATTGATCGGCCAGCGCTACTACTTCGAAGACCAGCGCGTCACCCTCAACCAGCTGGGCGGCAGCGTGGTCGAAGAGCCGCGCACCGGCCGGCGCGCCGACATCCTGGCCGGCTTCAGCGGCCACTTCAACCGCGAGAACTCGCTGGATTCGCTGATCCAGTACAACCCGCGAGACAACTGGACCGAGCGCTTCAACATCGTCTACCGCTACCAGCCGGATTTCGCCAAGGCGCTCAACCTCAGCTACCGCTACGCCCGCGACATCCTGCGCGACGTGGACGTCTCCGGCCAGTGGCCGCTGGGCGGCGGCTGGTACGGCGTCACCCGCCTGACCCACTCGCTGAAGGACGACCGCCTGACCGAGGCCATCGCCGGCCTGGAGTACGATGGCGGCTGCTGGGTCTTCCGCGTGGCGGCGCACCGCTTCGCCACCAACTCCGAAGACACCACCCAGGCCTTCTTCATCCAGCTCGAACTGAACGATCTGGCCAGCATCGGCACCAGCCCGGTGAGCCTGATCAAGCGCAGCGTGCCGGGCTATGGCACGATCAACGATCCGGTTGCCAACCGGGTGTTCGGTTTCGACTGAGTTTTTCCGCACTTCTTCGCCCCATCCGTTCCCGAGGCATCATGAATCGATCCCTGTCCCTCCTCCGGTCGCTGATCGTCGCCGGCCTTTCCTGCGCCGCCCTGGCCCAGCCTGTTTCCGCTGCGGCAGTGCGCCCGGTCGAGGTGGACCGCATCATCGCGGTGGTGAACAACGAGGTCATCACCTCCCAGGAGTTGCGCGCGCGGGTCGATCAGATCGTTCGCCAGTTCAGCCGCCAGGGCAACCAGCTGCCGCCGCAGGACGTGCTGCAGCGCCAGATCCTGGAGCGCCTGATCGTCGAACGCGCCCAGCTGCAACTCGCCCGCGAAACCTCGCTGCGGGTGGACGACGGCATGCTTGAACGCGCCATCGCCCGCATCGCCGAGAACAACCGCCTGTCGCCGCAGGAAATGCGTGCCGCGCTGGAGCGGGACGGCGTGTCCTGGAGCCGCTTCCGCGACGAGATCCGCACCGAGATCCTGCTTACCCGCCTGCGCGAGCGCGAGGTGGACAGCAAGGTGGTGGTGACCGACGCCGAGGTGGAGAACTTCCTCACCAACAATCCGGATGCCTTCTCCGGCGTCGAGTACCACGTCGCCCACATCCTGCTGCGCGCGCCGGAAGGCGCTTCGCCGGAGCAGATCGCCCGCCTGCGCCAGCGCGCGGAAACCGTGATGGCGCGGCTGCGCTCGGGCGAGGACTTCGGCCGCGTCGCCGCCGAAACCTCGGATGCGCCGGACGGCCTCAGCGGCGGCGACCTTGGCTGGCGCGAGCGCGACCGCCTGCCGGCGCTGTTCGCCGACGCGGTGCGCAGCCTGCAGCCGGGCCAGGTGTCGCCGGTGATGCGCAGCGCCGCCGGCCTGCACATCGTCAAGCTGGTGGAGTCCCGCGGCGGCGCGGCGGCCGGTCCGCAGCAGCTGGAGCAGACCCACGCCCGCCACATCCTGATCAAGACTTCTGAAGTCGTGTCCGACGCCGAAGCCGAATCCCGCCTGGTGGGCTTGCGCGAGCGCATCGTGAATGGCGCCGACTTCGGCGAACTGGCCAAGGCCAACTCCGCCGACCTTTCCGCTGCCAAGGGCGGCGACCTCGGCTGGGTCAACCCGGGCGACACCGTGCCGGAATTCGAGCGTGCGATGAACGCGCTGAAGCCGGGCGAAGTTAGCCCGCCGGTGCATTCCCCCTTCGGCTGGCACCTGATCCAGGTGACGCAGCGCCGTATGCAGGACGTCACCGACGAGCGCAAGCGCAACGCCGCGCGCTCCATCCTGCGCGAGCGCAAATCCGAAGACGCCTACGAAGACTGGGTCCGCCAGCTGCGCGACAGCACCTACGTCGAATATCGCCTGGAACAGGAGTGAGCGCGACCGTCCCGCAGCCCGGCGTGCTCGCCGTCACCAGCGGAGAGCCGGCGGGCGTCGGGCCGGAGCTGTGCCTGCGCCTGGCCGAGCGGGACTGGCCGTTGCGGCCGGTGGTGCTGGGCGATATCGGCCTGCTGGCCGAGCGCGCCCGCCTGATCGGTGCGGCGGTGACGGTGCGCGAGTACGACCCGGTCAGCGCGCCTGAGTGCGGCGTGCTCGACGTGCTGCATGTGCCGCTGGCCGCGCCTTCCCAGCCCGGCGAATTGTCGGCCGCCAATGCGGGTTACGTGCTGGAACTGCTGGACCGCGCCCTGGCCGGCTGTACCTACGGCGAATTCGCCGGCATGGTCACCGCGCCGGTACACAAGGGCGTCATCTGCGAATCCGGCGTGCGCTTTTCCGGCCATACCGAATACCTGGCGGACAAGACCGGCACGCCGCTGGTCGTCATGATGCTGGTCGGCGGCGGCATGCGCGTCGCGCTCGCCACCACCCACCTGCCACTGGCCGCGGTGCCGGTCGCCATCACCCAGCCGCTGCTGGAAGAAACCCTGCGCATCCTGCATGCCGACCTGAGCAATCGCTTCGGCCTGGATTCGCCCCGCATCCTGGTCGCCGGCCTCAATCCGCATGCGGGCGAGGGCGGCCACATGGGACGGGAAGAGATAGACGTCATCGCCCCGGTGCTGGCGCGCCTGCGCGAGCAAGGCATGCGCCTCACCGGCCCGCTGCCGGCCGACACCCTGTTCGTGCCGCATACCCTGGAGCAGGGCGACGCGGTGCTGGCGATGTACCACGACCAGGGGCTGCCGGTGCTCAAGCACGCCAGCTTCGGCGGCGGGGTGAATGTCACCCTCGGCCTGCCGGTGATCCGGACCTCGGTCGATCACGGCACCGCGCTGGATCTCGCCGGCAGCGGCCGTGCCGACGCCGGCAGCCTGTTCGCCGCCTACGAGCTGGCGGCCGCCATGGCCGCCGCTCGCCGCGCCTGAGGAATCCATAGATGGAAGAGCATCGCGCGCGCAAGCGCTTCGGCCAGAATTTCCTGTCCGATCCCAACATCATCCGCCGCATCATCGATGGCATCCGGCCGCAGGCCGGTGAGTTGATGGTGGAGATCGGCCCCGGCCTGGGAGCGATGACCGCGCCGCTGGTCGAGCGCCTGGGCCATCTGCATGTGGTCGAGATCGACCGCGACCTCATCGCCCGCCTGCATGAGAACTACACCGCGGAGCGCCTCACGGTGCACGAGGGCGACGCGCTGAAGTTCGACTTCGGCAGCCTGGGCGCGCCGCTGCGCATCGTCGGCAACCTGCCCTACAACATCTCCACCCCCATCCTCTTCCACCTGGCGGAATTCGCCGAGGGCGTGAAGGACATGACCTTCATGCTGCAGAAGGAAGTGGTGATGCGCATGGTGGCCGAGCCCGGCACCGAGGAATACGGCCGCCTGTCGGTGATGCTGCAGTACCGCTTCCGCATGGGCCGCTTGTTCGACGTGCCGCCGGGGGCCTTCCGGCCGGCGCCCAAGGTGATGTCCAGCATCGTGCGCATGGTGCCGCTGCCGGTGGAGCAGCTGACGGCGACGGACGAGGCGCTGCTTGGCCGCATCGTCACCGCCGCTTTCGGCCAGCGCCGCAAGACGCTGCGCAACACCCTGCGCGATTTCCTGGACGAGGCCGATTTCGAGGCCCTGGGCCTGGATGCCGGCCTGCGCGGCGAACGCCTGGCGATGACGGAGTTCGTCGCCATCGCCAACCATGTCGCCGCCAAGGGTGGCGCAGCCGCCTGAGCCTACTGAGCCGGCCCGGGCTCAGCTCTTGAGCCGGTGCCGTTTCAGGATTTCTTCGCCGGGCAGGTGCTGAGCCCCAGCATCGGATAAAGCGGGCAGCGGCTGGCAAGGCCGGTCGCCAGCGGCACTACGCCTATCCAGGCCCATAGCGGCCCGCCCAGCAGCGCCCAGGCGATCAGGGCGAGGCCCGCGAGGATGCGCAGCATCCGGTCGATTCCGCCGACATTGGCTTTCATGGTCTTTCCTCTTCGGTCGTTGGTGAACGCCTGCGATTGCAACAGCCGGAGGAGGGGCGGGTCTGTGACCTGGGTTACATAGAGCGGACGGTGCGTGGCGAAGCGCCGAGGTGGGACACCCAGGCTCGCCGGGAGCCAGCGCTGGATTGCTGGGTCTGTTGCGCGGCTGGCCGCCATGCGGTGCCGCCGCGGTGAAGGACGGAGACGGCTTCAGCCCGCCCCGCCAGCCAACGCCCGCAGACCCGCCGGATCCAGAATCTCCACCTGCTCCCGTGCCAGCCGCACCAGCCCCTGGTCGGCGAAGCCCTTCAGCAGACGGCTGACGATTTCCCTCACGCTGCCCAACTCATCCGCCAATTGCTGGTGAGTCACATGCAGCAGGCGGCCCTTGCCCAGCAGCACCGCGGCCAGGCGCTGGTCCAGGCGGCGGAAGGCGACTTCCTCCACCAGTTGCATCAGGTCGGCAAGGCGCTCGGCGAACAGGTGGAAAACGAAGCTGCGGAAGGCGGGAACGGCGAGCAATTCGTCGAACGCCGGCGCTGGCAGTAGCATCAGCCGCAGCGGCGTTTCGGCGAGGCCGCGGGCGTTGTAGGCGGCGCGGCCGAGCAGGCAGGAGGCGGAGAGGATGCAGGTTTCGCCGGCGACGATGCGGTACAGCGGCAGCTCCCGTCCGTTGGGCGAGCACTTGCTCACCCGCACCGAGCCATCGATCAGGAAAGGGAAGCCCTCGCAGCCCTGGTGCTCGTCGAACAGCACCGTGCCGGCGGGCAGCTCCATCCATTGCGCGGCGGCCAGCAGGCGCTCACGGTCGGCCGGGGCAAGGGCGTCCATGGCCGGGTAGCGCAGCAGCAGTGCGGTGGTGTCCTTCATGCCGACTCCGGAAAGGTCCGCGCCAGCCAGGCCAGCGCCAGTTGGGTGGCCGCCCGCGGCGTGCCGATGTGGTCGGCGTCTATCTCGTGATAGGCGCTGGCGGGGTGGTGGGGCGCCAGGGCGTAGGCGTAGCCGCGGCCGAGGTCGAAGTGGGCGTCGGCGCGGCCGACCACCCAGAGCAGTGGCAGGGGCGACCGCAGGTGGCGGCAGTTGTCCGGCATCACCGCCGGGCCGTCGGGTGCGAAGTATTCCAGGTAGTGCTCCGGCGGGATGCGCACCGGCCGTGGGCGGCCCTGGAATACGTCGGTGAGCGACAGGCGCTCCCGTTCGCCTGTGGCGACGGCGCTGGCGGAGCGGGCCAGGGAGTCGGTGCTGATGCCCTTGTGGTGCAGCCAGTCCGGAAAGTGGCCGGGGCCGAGCACCATCAGGCCGTCCGCCGAGGCATGGCGGCGGGCGCAGGCGATGGCGGCATTGGCGCCCATGCTGTGGCCGCCGAGCAGCACCCGGTCGCAGCCCTGCCGGCGCAGGGTCTGCGCGGCGGTGTCCAGCGTCTGCAGCGCGTCGTGGAAGGAGGCGTCGTACAGGCGGGCCAGCGACCAGGGCAGTTCGGGTGCCAGCACCGGGTAGCCGGCCGCCTGCAGCGCATCGGTCAGCGCGCCGATGGCGTAGGGTGCTTTGTCCCACTTGCCGTGGGCGAGGACGATGCCCGGCCGTTTCATGGCGCGGGGCGCGGCCTCAGAGCGCCAGCTCCAGCACCACCGGGGCGTGGTCGGAGGGGCGCTCCAGGGCGCGTGGCGTCTTGTCCACCACGCAGCTGCGGCAGGTGGCGGTGAGCGCCGGCGACACCAGCAGGTGGTCGATGCGCAGGCCGAAGTTGCGGCGGAAGGCGAACAGGCGGTAGTCCCACCAGGAGTAGCTGCGTTCCGGCTGCTCGAACAGGCGGAAGGTGTCGACCAGGCCGAGGCCGAGCAGGGCGGAGAAGGCGGCGCGCTCCGGCTCGGAAACGTGGATCTCGTCCTTCCAGTCCGGATGGGCGTCGCGGTCTTCGGGGGCGACGTTGAAGTCGCCGCCCAGCACCAGGCGCTCATGCTGCTGCATTTCCTCGCGCAGCCAGTCGGTCAGCGCGGTCAGCCAGCGCAGCTTGTAGGCGAACTTCTCCGAGCCTACCGCCTGGCCGTTGGGGAAGTAGCCGCAGATTACCCGTACGCCATCCACGGTGGCGGCGATGATGCGCTTCTGCTCGTCGGAGAAGCCGGGGATGTCGCGCAGCACATCGGTGGGTTCGGCGCGGCTGAGGATGGCGACGCCGTTGTAGGTCTTCTGGCCGTTGTATACCGCGTGGTAGCCCGCCGCCTGCAGCTCGGCCAGCGGGAAGACCTTGTCCTCCATCTTCAGCTCCTGCAGGCACAGGGCATCCGGCTGGTTGGCGGCAAGCCAGTCCAGTACATGGGGAAGGCGGACCTTCAGCGAGTTCACATTCCAGGTGGCGATTTTCATTGGGGAGCAGGGGGATGGGATTGGCGCTGGATGGTACCGAGGCTTGGGAGTCAGGCCAAGCCGGCGGCCATTCGCCGCATGGAAGCGGGCCGCTTTTCAGCTGGCGGCGTCGGCCGTCAGCAGCCGCAGGCGGAGAAGGATGAACTCCGCCGGCTTGATGGGGGCAAAGCCGATCAGCAGGATGATCCGGCCCTGGGCGAGATCGTTGGGCGCGGTGCTCTCCCGGCCGCACTGGACGAAGAAGGCCTCTTCCGGCTTGCTGCCCTGAAAGGCGCCCTCGTGCAGCAAGGACTGCATGAAGCTGCTGGCCTCCTGCCGCAGCCGGGCCCACAGCGCTTCGCCATTGGGCTCGAACACCGCCCAGGCGAGCGCCGCCTCCAGGCTTTGTTCGATGAAGAGCGCCAGGCGGCGCACCGCGATGTACTTCCATTCCGAGCCCAGCTCGTCGGCGCCGGCAAGCGTCCGTACGCCCCAGATCACCAGGCCGCGGCCGTGGAAGTTGCGCAGGCAGTTCAGGCCTTGCTTGTTGAGCAGCTTCTGCTGGGGCTCGTCCAGCGGCAGGGTGCTTTCCTGGGCGCCGATGAGGTTTGCCGATTCGCCGGAGGGCGCTTTCCACAGGCCGCGCTCGGCATCGTTGCGGGCAATGGCGCCGGCTATGGCGCCGCAGGGGGCGAAGGCGGCGGCGCGGTTGCCGGCGAGCGGGTCGGCGAACAGCAGGCGGGGGAAGTAGATGGCGGTGTTGGCGGCGGCGGAGAGGCCGATCTGCTCCCGTAGTGCACGCAACTCCGGGCCCAGGGTGGCGGTGCTCCAGTTTGCCGGCGCATCGATCAGCAGCAGGGCGCGGTAGCGCTGGCAGCAGGCGGCCGCGGTGGCCCAGGTGGCCGGCGCCACGTCGGTGGCCCGCTGCGGCGGTGGCAGGCAGAGCAGGTTGAAGCGGGTGCTCTCCAGGGCGTAGAGGCCGGTGCCGGTGATGGGGCCGCCGATGAGTTCGGCATCGCTGATGGCGTCGCCATCGCAGCCGGCGCTTGCTCCCGGATTGAGCTGGCCGTTCTCGTCCACGACGGCGACGACGGCTGGATCGGGCCGGCTGCCCGCGGGCAGGCCGTGGCGGACGCGCACCAGGCGGGAGCTGCGCGCCAGGGCGTTGTCGATGAAGCGCGGGCTGGCCGGATCGCTGCAGAGATCGCGGAACACTTCGGTGCTGACGGCGGTGCCGGCGTTGAGTTCTTCCACGGTGAGATTGAAGAAGGCTTCGTCCGCCGGGCCGCCGGTCATGTGATCCACCGTGGCGCGCAGGCATAGCCCCCAGCTGCCGGGGCTGGCCGCTTCCAGCACCAGTTGCTGGTTACCGGCGGGCAGGGCGAACGCGGCGGTACAGGCGGCCGGATCGCCGTTGAAGACGCGGACGATGCAGGCTTCGCGGCCGCCGTTGCGGAAGTAGTGCTGCACCGCGTAGCCCAGCATGTACTCCGTGTGCAGGCCGCCGAAGCGGCGCTCGAAGTCCTGCATGCTGCTGACTTTCTGCGCGCTGTTGACCGGCCCGCGGCGCGCGGCGCCGATGAAGGCGGTGAGTGAAGTCGGCACGCTGGCCGGGGGCGACAGCGTGCCTGGAGCCTCTTCGATGTAAACGCCGGGGTAGCGTGGTGTGGGCGACATTGGGGGCCAGAGGTTAAGGCGTACCGGCGAGTTGTGCCGGCGGTTTTCGGGGCGCTGCGCTGGATGCTGTTGTTCTTGTGGGAGCTGCGAATTCAATCTAGGCCAGCGCCGGGGGAAGGCAAGCGCGGCGGGATGGCTGGCGGCGCCAGGGCTCAGGAGCGGCGGCCGAACTCCCGCCGCAGCCAGTCATCCACCAACGCCTTTTCGTAACGCAGTTCGTCGTCGCGGTAGCGGCTGGTGCTCATCATGAAGGCCGGGTTGCGCAGCTGGCGGTTGCCGCTGGCGAGTTCGCGGCCGTCGGCGTCCGTCAGGCGGAAACTGAGGTCGATGCGGGGCGGATAGATGTCGCGGACGATGCGCACGTCGCTGAACTGCGGGCCGTGCCAGGGCTCGTAGCCGCCGGCACGCTTCAGTTCGGTGATGGTGACGTCCAGCTGCTGGCCGGCGGGCAGCGTCCTGTCGGCCTGGCGGGTGATGTGGCGCTGCAGGGTCTTCAGCCAGGCGGCGCTGTCGCTGCGGCTCAGGCCGGTGTTGAAGCCGGAGAATTCGCTGAAGCGTTCCGGATGGTCGTAGCGGACTTCGATGCGCGGCGGCGCATCCGCCGGTGGTGCCGGCAGGGCCGGCGCGCTGGCGAGCAGCGCGGCCAGCGCCAAAGGAAGGAACAGGGGAGATAGCTGAGAGCGGGGCGACATGGCGGTTTCCTCACGGAATCCGGCTGGTTGGCCGGTGGCCGCCGGTGCTTGCGGAGGCGGCCATTCATGAGTTTCGACCGGCAGGACGCCGGCCGGTTGCAGCTCCGCCGTGCCGGCTCAGTGTGCCGCGCCGTTGTCGTGGATGGAGGAGAGCTGGCCGACTACCCGCACCACTTCCTTGGCACCGTCATGGATTTTCGAAATGGTGGTGCCTGCTTCATGCGTGAGTTCGGCGCCGCGGCCGGCCTGGCGGGCGGAGTCGCCCATGCGTTCGATGGCGGCCTTGGTGCTGGTCTGGATGGTGCGGGTGATTTCGGAGATGCGGCCGGTGGAACTGCCGGTGCGCTCGGCCAGCTTGCGCACCTCGTCCGCCACCACCGCGAAGCCGCGGCCATGCTCGCCGGCGCGGGCGGCTTCGATGGCGGCGTTGAGGGAGAGCAGGTTGGTCTGGTCGGCGATCTCGTGGATGGTGCGGACGATGAAGTCGATCTCGCCGGAGCGGGTGTCCAGCTCCTCCAGCAGACGGGAGGACACCTGCACGGTTTCCGCTACCCGGCCCATCTCGGCGGCGGCCTCGCGTATCACCCGGTCGCCCTCGGCGGACAGCGTCTCGGTTTCCAGCGACACGTTGTAGGCCATGCGGGCGCTCTCGGCTTCGGCGTGGTAGCGCTCCACCTGCGCGCTGATGTCGTTGGCGAATTTCACCACCTTGCTCGGCTTGCCCTGGGCGTCGAACACCGGGTTGTAGGTGGCTTCCATCCACACCGCGCGGCCGTCGCGGGTGATGCGGCGGAACTGGCCGGAGGCGAACTCGCCGCGGTTGAGGCTGGCCCAGAAGGCGGCGTAATCCGGGCTGCGCACCAGCTCCTGCTCGCAGAAGATGCGGTGGTGCTTGCCGCGCAGGTCTTCCATGCGGTAGCCCATGGTCTTCAGGAAATTGTCGTTGGCGGAGAGGATGGTGCCGTCCATGGCGAACTCGATGACCGCCATGGAACGGTTCAGCGCCTGCAGCTTGCCGGCGTTTTCCTTGTCGGCCAGCACCCGGGTGGTGATGTCGTTGGCCAGCTTGATGATGCGGCACGGCCGGCCCTGGGCGTCGAACACCGGGTTGTAGGTAGCCTCCAGCCATACCGGCAGGCCGCCGCGGGTGATGCGCAGGAACTGGCCGGCGGTGTATTCGCCGCGCGCCAATTTCTGCCAGAACTCGCTGTATTCGCGGCTGGCGACATGCTCCGGTTCGCAGAAGATGCGGTGATGGGCGCCGTGCAGTTCCTGGGCGGTGTAGCCCATCAGGCGGAGGAAGTTGTCGTTGGCACTGATGATGGTGCCGTCGAGGCTGAACTCGATGACGGCCATGGAACGGCCTATGGCATCCAGCAGAGCGTTCTTCTCGCCGAGTTGCTGTTCGAGTTCGCTGACTTTCTGCTTGAGCGCGGTGTTGAACATGGAGACTCCGTGTCGGTAGGGCGCAGTGTCACCGTCAGGAAACCGGGGGCCGCGCATGGAAATCACAATAGTCCCTTTTCTCTTTGTATTCATAGCTTTTAAGAATGTTCGAGAAGTAATTCATGTGCCTGAAACGGGGCGTTCGCGGTGGCTGTGCGGCATGTCACGCCGCAGCGTGGCGGTTCAGGTTTTCGTCAGCAAAGGCGCCGTGAAATCTGCCCGGCAATACTGCCGGGCGTGGCCGGGGAAGGTGGTCGGACATGACTTCCGGGGTAGCCGGCGGTGGCGGAAATGGCAGTTGCGGTGCTCGCCGGAAAGGCATTGCCGCAGGCATAATTCCGCCGCCCGGGCGTTGCTCGGGGCGTTTGTCGAGGACATCTAATGGGTAAGACGGTAGTGATCGCCGGTGGCGTGCTGGCGCTGGCTGTGGGCGTGGTGGGTGGCAGCTACTACGTGGGCGGGCGGATCGAGGGCGATTTCCGCGAGGGCGTGGAGCGCATCCGCAGCGCGGGCTTCGACGTGCGCGTGCTCGACTACCGGCGCGGGGTATTCAGCGCCGAGGCGGAAACGCTGTGGACGCTGCCGAACGAGGAGGAAACGCTGAGTTTCACCCTCGCCCATGAGGTGAGCCACGGCCCGCTGCCTGCCGGCAAGGCGGCCGAGATCCGCACCACGCTGCAGCTGGACGCGGAGACCAGCCAGGCGCTGGCGCCGGTGCTGCAGGGGCGCCAGCCGCTGGAGATACTCAGCAAGGTGTCCTGGGGCGGCGATCATAGCCACACGCTGAACGTGGTGGATTACCGCGGCCCGGTGGAGGAGAGCGAGATCGTCTGGGGCGGCATGCAAGGCACGGTGGATGTCACCGCCGGCGGTAAGGCTACCCGCGGTTCGCTGTCGCTGCCGGTGTTGACGGTGCGCGATCCGGCGGGCAAGAACGTCGATCTGCAGAAGGCTTCCATCACCTTCGATACCACCCAGCCGCAGGACTACCACTTCTGGACCGGCCAGGCGGCATTCGCCATCGAACGCCTTGCCGTCAGCAGCGGCGTGGCGGAACAGGCGGTGGAGATCGAAGGCCTGGGCGTCGCTTCTTCCACCGCGCTGGAGGGCGATCTGGCTTCCACCACCGTCGAGCTGAAGGCCAATCGCTTCAGCGGCGGCGGCGAGGTGCTGCAGGCCCCGGGCGTCACCGTATCGCTGCAGCGGCTGGATGCCGGTGTGCTCGACACCGCCTCCAGGATGGCGCAGGAAGGCGCGGCCGCCGGCGAGGACATGCAGGCGCATAACCGCCGCCTGCTGACGGCGATGATGTCCCAGTTGCCGGCGCTGCTGGCGCGCTCGCCGGTGGTGGAGATCAAGAACCTGGGCGCGACCCTGCCGGAAGGCGTGGTGAAGGCGGACCTGCGCCTGGCCTATGTCGGCAAGCCGGGTGGCCTGGGCTTCAATCCGCTGGTGGACGTGGAAGGCCAGGCCAACCTGGCGCTGCCGCAGCCGCTGCTGGAGCGGGTGTTGTCGGCCCGCGCGCGGCAGGAGCTGGAGAGCTACATGGAGGTGATGGACCTGGGCGCGAGCGAGGAAGAGGTCGCCGACGCGGTGGATGAAACCGTGCGCACCCGGATGGAGGCGCTGACCGCCCAGGGCGTGCTGGTGCCCAAGGATGGCCAGTGGGTGAGCGCGCTGGAGTACAAGGGCGGCGTGCTCAGCATCAACGGCAAGCAGACCGCGCTGGGCGCCCTCGGTGCGATGGGCTTGCCGCTGTGATGCAAGCCTGAAATGCAGGCCTGAAACGCAGCGGGGCGGGTTGTGTACCCGCCCCGCTTGCATCTGCGCTGAACGATCAGCGCGGAACGGCCGTCGCCGACTTGGGATAGCCGGCGTCGTCCAGCATCTTCTCCCAGGCGGTGGTCTCGTAGCCCTTGAAGTTCATGCGGCCCACGGTGATCGCCGGTACCTGTTCCGGCGTGCCGAACAGGTCGCGGTAAGCCTGGACGTCTTCCGCACTCTCCAGTTTGTGCTCCTGGAACGGGATGCCGCGGCGCTTGAGCAGGTCTCGCGCCAGGGAGCAGGGCGCCTGGCAATCCTGGGTGACGAACACCTCCACCGGGAAATTGGCGGCGGCCTGCCGTATCGCATAGGACGGCGTGGCGTCGGCCGCCACGCTGCCGTTGTAGCGCCGCTCGTCGATCTGGCGGATGCTGGCCGGCGGTGGCTGGTCGGAGTAGTTCACCCGGCCGTTGCTATCCACCCAGCGGTAAGTGGTGGGCGCTTGCGCCAGCGCACCGGCGCAGGCCGCGGCCAGCACCGCGGCGGCGGTGCCGCGCAGGGCCAGCGCCCGCCACTGCCGGCGGGCGTTCACGCTTCCACCATGCCGTTGTGGCGCAATAGCGCATCCACCTTTGGTTCGCGGCCGCGGAAGGCCTTGAAGGATTCCAGCGCCGGGCGGCTGCCGCCGACGGCGAGGATCTCGCGCCAGAAGCGGGCGCCGGTTTCCGCGTCCAGCAGGCTGCCCTTGCCGGCGCCGGCTTCCTCGAAGGCTTCGAAGGCATCCGCCGACAGCACTTCCGCCCACTTGTAGCTGTAGTAGCCCGCGGCGTAGCCGCCGGCGAAGATGTGGGAGAAGCTGTTGGGGAAGCGGTGCCAGGCCGGCGGGAACAGCACCGCCACCTCGCGTCGCACTTCGTCCAGCACACCGAACACCTTCTCCATCGGCACCGGCTGGCCGGCGGCGGCAATGTCGCTGTGGATGCGCAGGTCGAACATGGAGAATTCCAGCTGGCGCACCGTCTGCATGCCGCTCTGGAAGTTCTTGGCGGCGATCATCTTGTCGTAGAGCGCGCGCGGCAGCGGCTCGCCGCTATCGACATGGGCGGTCATGCCGGAGAGCACGTCCCATTCCCAGCAGAAGTTCTCCATGAACTGGCTGGGCAGCTCCACCGCGTCCCATTCCACGCCGTGGATGCCGGACACGGCCAGCTCTTCCACCTTGGTCAGCAGGTGGTGCAGGCCGTGGCCGCATTCGTGGAACAGGGTGAGCACATCGTCATGGGTGAAGGTGGCGGGCTTGCCGGCGACCGGGCCGGGGAAGTTGCACACCAGGTAGGCCACCGGGGTTTCCATGCCGCCGGCCGGGCGGAGATGGCGGCTGCGGGCGGAGTCCATCCAGGCGCCGCCGCGCTTGGTTTCGCGGGCGTGGAGGTCGAGGTAGAAGTGGCCGACCAGCTCGCCTTCCTTCTCGATGCGGAAGAAGCGCACGTCCGGGTCCCATTTGGGCGCTTCGTCCGGGAGGATGTCCACCTTGTACAGGGTGCGGATGACGCCGAACAGGCCATCCAGCACCTTGGGTTCGGGGAAGTACTGCTTCACCTCCTGCTCGGAGAAGGCGTAGCGCGCCTGGCGCAGCTTCTCGGAGGCGTAGGCCACGTCCCACGGGAAGAGCTCGGCCAGGCCCAGTTCCTTGGCGGCGAAGGCCTTGAGTTCGGCGAGGTCGCGCTCGGCGAAGGGCTTGGCCTTGGTGGCGAGGTCGCGCAGGAAGTCGAGCACCTGCTCCGGCGTGTCCGCCATCTTGGGCACCAGCGAGACTTCGGCGAAGTTGCGGTAACCCAGCAGCTGGGCTTCTTCCTCGCGCAGGGCGAGGATCTTGCCGATCAGCGGGCCGTTGTCCCATTCCGGCTTGCCGGCCTCGGAGGCGCGGGTGGCGTAGGCGCGGTACATGCGCTCGCGCAGGCCGCGGTCGTCGGCGTACTGCAGCACCGGCAGGTAGGAGGGCATGTGCAGGGTGAATTTCCAGCCCGGCTTGCCATCCTTTTCCGCCGCGGCGCGGGCGGCGGCGCGGGCGTCTTCCGGGATGCCGGCGAGGCCGGCTTCATCGCTCACCCACTCGCTGTGCGCGTTGGTGGCGTCGAGGATGTTCTCGGAGAACTTGGCGCCGAGCTGGGATTGTTCTTCCTGGATTTCCTGGAAGCGGGGCTTCACCGCGTCCGGCAGTTCGGCGCCGGAGAGGCGGAAGTCGCGCAGCTCGTTGTCCAGGATGCGCTGGCGCACCGGCGACAGGCTGGCGTATTCCGGGCCGTCGTGCAGGGCCTTGAACTTGTGGAAGAGGGCGAGGTTCTGGCCGACTTCGGCATAGAAGCGGGAGACCTCGGGCAGCATCTCGTTGTAGGCCTCGCGCCACTCGGGTACGTCCATCACGCTGTGCAGGTGGCCGACCACGCCCCAGGCGCGGCCCAGGCGTTCGCCGGCCTCGTTCATCGGTTCGACGAAGTTGGCCCAGGTGGGCGCGGTGGTGTCGGCGGTGAGGCGGGCGATCAGTGCGCGGTTCTCTTCGAGCAGGCCGCGCACCGCGGGGGCGACGTGTTCCGGGCGGGCATCGCTGAAGCGGGGGAAGCCGGAGAAGTCGAGCAGCGGGTTCTGGGCGTTCGGTGTCTGGCTCATGATGTCTGGATCGTCCTGCTGGTCGGTAACGCGGCTATTGTGCCCAAAAAGCACGAAGGGCGCCGCTATGGGCGCCCTAGGCGAAAGCAATCGCGCCGCGCCCGCCAGGGGCGGCGCGCGGCAGGGGGAAAGTGCTTATTTGACCATGTCCTTGTAGGCGTGCCAGGTGGCGTGGCCGAGCAGGGGCAGCAGCACCACCAGCCCTATCATCATGGTGGCGAAGCCGACCGCCACCAGGGCGACGACGATGGCCGCCCACAAGGCCATCGCGCCCAGGTTCACGCCCACCGCGCGGGCGCTGGTCATGGCGGCGGTGATGGCATCCACCTCGCGGTCTACCAGCATGGGAATGGCGATGGCCGACAGCGCATAGACGACTGCCGCCAGCACGCCGCCCACCACCAGGTAGGAGACGACGAAGTGGGTGTATTCGCCTGACAGGAAGACGGTGCGGTAGAAGTTGCCCAGGTCCGGCACCACGTCGTGATAGAAGAGCGCGAAGAGGATGGCGGAGATCCGCTCCCAGCCGATCAGCGCCAGCGCCAGGAAGACGCCGAAGTAGAGCAGGCTGTCGCCGTGCCGGGCCAGGCCCTTGAGCGAGTGGCTGAAGCTGATGGGCTGGCCTCTGTCCTGCCGGCGGGAGATTTCGTACAGCCCGGCGGCGGCCAGTGGCCCGATCAGGAAGAAGCCGGAGATGGCGGCGGTGAAGAGGTAGGGCATGGAGGCCGCGTAGGCCAGGATGAGGTAGCCGACGGCGGCGAGGATGGCGCCGTAGCTCAGGCTGGCGCTGGGGCTGTCGCGCATGTCCTGCAGGCCCAGCCGCAGCCACAGCAGTGGTCGGGATGTGGCGACCTGGCGGACCTGGGGCAGCTGGAAGTGATGGTCCAGCGATGAGTGGTAGGACTTGTCCATGGCAACAACCTCCGTTGGTTGGTGGCACCGCTCACCATCCCCGCCAGGCAGGGCGGTCTCGGGTTGCTTTTCAGGGTAGGTCGTTCCGGGCGCTTTCGCGACCGTTGTCGGCCGCGTGGGCGTGGGGGCGTATCCGCCGCTGGTGGCGGGAGCGTTTGGCTGCGGTGTTGCGGGGGGGGGCAGTCCGCCGCAGCAGGGAATGCTGCGGCGGTTGGCGGCGAGGGCTGCGGGCACCCTCGCCGGCGGGGCTCAGGCCAGGCTGCGGCCGGTGAGCTTTTCGTAGGCTTCGCGGTACTTGGCGGCGGTGCGCTCGACCACGTCCGGCGGCAGTTCGGGGCCGGGCGCCTTCTTGTTCCAGTCCAGGGTTTCCAGGTAGTCGCGCACGTACTGCTTGTCGTAGGACGGCGGGCTGATGCCTTCGCGGTAGCTGTCGGCGGGCCAGAAGCGGGAGGAGTCCGGCGTCAGCGCTTCGTCGATCAGGTGCAGGGTGCCGGCGGCGTCCACGCCGAACTCGAACTTGGTGTCGGCGATGATGATGCCGCGGCCGGCAGCGTAGTCGGCGGCCTGGGTGTAGAGGGCGATGGCGGCGTCGCGGGCTTCGGTGGCGAGCTGGGCGCCGGTCTTGCCGGTGCCGGCCAGCACGTCCTTCAGCACCGCGTCGCAGCGGGCCTGGGCCTGGGCGAAGGAGATGTTCTCGTCGTGGTCGCCGACGTCGGCCTTGGAGGCCGGGGTGAAGATGGGCGCGGGCAGCTTGGCGGCCTGGGCCAGGCCGGCGGGCAGGGCGATGCCGCAGATGGCACCGGTGTCCTGGTAGTCCTTCCAGCCGGAGCCGATCACATAGCCGCGCACCACCGCCTCTATGGGCAGCGGCGCCAGGCGCTTGACCACCAGCGCGCGGCCGGCGACCTGTTCGCGCTCTTCCGCCGTCACCACGGTTTCGGGGGCGATGCCGGTGAGCTGGTTGGGCACGATGTGGCCCAGGCGCTCGAACCAGAAGTTGGCCATCGCGGTGAGCACCCGGCCCTTGTCGGTGATGGGGTTGGGCAGGATGACGTCGAAGGCGGAGAGGCGGTCGCTGGTGACGATGAGGAGCTTGTCGTCGCCAACGGCGTAGATGTCGCGGACCTTGCCGCGGCCGAGCAGCGGCAGGCTCTTGATGGAGGATTCGAAAAGCGGCTTGGCCACGGTGGGGAAGTCCCTTCTGGGTAAAACGCGATTATAGGCCAGGGCGTCGGCTGCCCGGCTGTGCCCGGGCGGGCGGCGGGAGTGCGGGCGGGTTCAGGTGTTGCGGCGTGTCCGCGGGAAAGGCCGGCGGGAGGCGCGGGTCCGCGCCCGCCCCTCGGTGCCCCTTCTCAGTGGCCGCTTACTTCCTCGGCGGTCAGCGCCTTGCGCATGCGGCGCAGGCCGAGCGCCACCAGACAGCCGATGACCGGGATGGAGACGGCGGTGATGATCTCCGGCGTGGCCGGCAGGATGATGTCCTTGGCGCCCTTGGCGACGTAATTCACCAGCTGCGAGGCGTAGTAGGTGATGGCGACCACCGACAGGCCTTCCACCGTTTCCTGCAGGTGCAGCTGGATCTTGGCGCGGCGGTTCATCTGCGCCAGCAGTTCCTGGTTCTGCCGCTCCAGTTCGATGTCGACCCGGGTGCGCAGCAGCTGGGAGTTGCGGGCGATACGGCCGGAGAGGTCTTCCTGGCGGCGGGCGATGGTGGCACAGGTGGCGATGGCGGGCGCCAGCCGGCGCTGCATGAACTCGTCTATGGTCGGGAAGCCGTTGTAGCGCGTCTCGCGCAGCTCTTCGATGCGCTGGCCGACCAGCCGGTAATACGCGGCGGCGGCGCCGAAGCGGAAGGTGGTGCGCGCCACCGAGCGTTCGACTTCGGCGGCGAGCTTGGTCAGGCGGCCGAGTACCGTGCGGTCGTCGTCGGAGTTGCGGGCCTCGCCCATGCTGTCCATCAGGTCGGCCAGTTCGTCTTCCGCCTTGGAGAGCAGGCGGCCGACTTCCTTGGCGATGGGGAAGGCGAGCAGCGCCATCACCCGGTAGGTCTCGATTTCCACCAGGCGCTGCACCGTGCGGCCGGCCTGGCGCGGCGTCAGCCCGGCATCCAGGATGAGGAAGCGGGAGAAGCCGTCCTTGATGTGGAAGTCGGTGAACACCCAGCCGGTGCCGCCGGCGACCTGGGCCGCGACCAGCGTTTCGCCGCGCGGCGAGGCCGTCTGGGTGACGCTCTCCGGCGGAATCTCGGTGGCGCTGCGCAGCTCGATGTGGGTGGCGGTGATCAGCTGGCCGGGGATGTCCTTGCGCCAGGCGGCGGGCACCGCCAGCAGGGCGTGTTCGTCGTCGGTGTCGCCCGGCTGGATGCGGCGGAAGAAGGTGTAGCTGGAGAATTCGTTGTGGCGCTCCCACTTCAGGCGGAAGCCGCCGCCGTCGAGGAAGACGTGGCCGGAATCCACCGCCGGCGCTTCCACGCCCAGCTGTTCGGCGAGCGCGGCCAGGTGGGCACCTTCGCGCCCGGCACTGCCCTCGTGGTGCAGGAAGGCGAGATAGGTGACGAACTCCGGCGTATCCAGCGGCACCGGCGGGCGGGCGTGGACTTCGTCGTTGAGGGTCTGGCGTAGCGGGTGCTGTTCGAATAGGGACATGTCGTCTGAATGCTGCCTGGGCTGGTGCGACACCCGAAATGGGCGGAAGGCGGCATTTTGCGCAGCGTCCCCTGCAATGACAAGGCGCCGCCCGCCACCGGTGGGTGGCGAGACGGCGCCTCGATGGTCTTACCCGCGCCGGGGCGGGAAGCGGCGGCTTACTGCTTGATCGCTTCGATGGCGATGTCCAGCGTCACTTCGTCGCCCACGTAGGGCGCGTACTTGCCGGCGCCGAAATCGCTGCGCTTGATGACGGCGGTGGCGTTGGCGCCCAGCGCGTCCTTCTTCAGCATCGGGTGCGGAATGGCCTGGAAGGAGGTGACGGTCAGCGTCACCGGCTTGGTCACGCCCTTCAGCGTCAGGTTGCCGACCACTTCCACCGGCTTGTCGCCCTCGAAGCGCACCGAGGTGGACTTGAAGGTGGCGGTGGGGAATTGGGCGGTGTCGAGGAAGTCGGCGCCCTGGATGTGCTCGTTGAAGGTGGGGAAGCCGGTATCCACCGAGGTGGTGTCGATGGTCACGTCCACCGAGCCGGTCTTGGCCGCCTTGTCGAGGGTGACGGTGCCGGTGGTCTTGTCGAAGCGCGACAGCTGCTTGGAGAAGCCCAGGTGGTTGTAGGAGAAGCGCGGGAAGGTGTGGCTGCCGTCGATGGCGTAGGTTTCCGGCGCGGCCAGGGCGGGCGCGGCCAGGGCGATGGCGATCGGGGTGGCGAGGGCGAAACGGGTCAGCATCTTCATGGGTTCTCTCCGGATGTGTGCTTGATCAGCGGGATGGAAAAAGGGATGGAGCTGGGAGGGGCTGCGATGGGCCGCGGTGCCTTACTTGTGCGCGGCCTGCAGGTGGAACTTCACCTGGATTTCGTTGGCGACGATGCCGAAGTCGGCCCATTCGCCTTCGCCGATGGCGAAGTCGCCGCGCTTGATGACGAAGCTGCCGTCGAAGGCGCCGCTGGCCGGGTCGAAGGTGAAGGGCGCGGTGACGTTCTGGCTGCGGCCCTTGATCGTCAGCGTGCCCAGGGCCTCGTAGCGGTTGCCGCCCAGGGCTTTCACCGAGGTGGACTTGAAGCTGGCCTTGGGGTGCTTGGCGGCGTCGAACCAGGTCTTGCCGGTGACTTCGGCAGTGGCTTCATCCGAGCCGGCATCCACGCTGGCGACATCGATATCCACCGTGGCCTGGCCGGCTTCCGGCTTGGCCGGATCGAAGTTGAGCCTGGCGTCGAACTTGTTGAACTTGCCGTCCATCGCCACGCCCATCTGGCGGTAGCTGAAATCCACGCGGCTGCCGGCGGCCTTCACTTGGTCGAAGGTGGCGGCGTGCGCAGCCGGTACGAGGGCCGAGAGGCCCAGCACGGCGGCAAGCGCAGTCTGGCGCAGAGTGCTCGTTTTCATTCTTGTCTCTCCTAGGGTGGCCGCCTGCGGCGGCCGGGGTTCTCGGTTGCGGCTCAGGCTTTGGCGCCGGGCAGCATGCGGGTGAGGACGTCGTCGCGGTCGATGAAGTGGTGCTTCAGCGCCGCACAGGCGTGGCCGATGACGGTGGCGGCGAGCAGCCAGTTGAGCCAGGCGTGGGTGGTGGCCAGCAGGTCGCCCAGCTCAGCGTTCTTGGACACCAGATCCGGCAGCGGCAGCACGCCGAACCACACCGTCTGGAAGCCCTTGGCGGAGCTCATCAGCCAGCCGCTCAGCGGCACCGCGAACATCAGGATGTAGAGCACCACATGGGCGCCGTTGGCCGCCAGCCGCATCAGCGCCGGCATGCCGGCCGGCAGTTCCGGCGGGCGGTGGCCCAGCCGCCAGGCGAGGCGGGCGAGCGCGAGCACGAACACGGTGATGCCCGCCCACTTGTGCCAGGAGTAGAGCTTGAGCTTGGTGGGCGACAGCGACAGGCTGGTCATGTACAGGCCCAGGCTGAAGATGCCGATGATGCCGAGGGCGATCAGCCAGTGCAGCGAGATGGCGGTGCGGGTGTAGCGGGCGGGGGCAAAACCGTTGGGAGCGAGGGTGTTCATGCTTGTCCTTGTTTTGGGTGGGGCTCAGGCCGCCAGCGGCGCGGTCTCGCTGCCGGCGGTGGCGTGGCTGCCGAAGGCGAAGCTGTCCATGGACAGCACGCCGTTGGTGACGCCGCCGTCGATGCGCGCCGCCTGCTGCCAATCCTTGCCGGCCGCGCCGATGGCGAAGTACAGCGGCAGCAGGTGCTCGTCGGTCGGGTGGGCGCGGACTGCTTCCGGCGCCTGCCTGCGGTAGTCGAGCAAGGCTTCGATGTCGCCGGCCTCGATTGCGTTCCAGATCCAGTCGGCGAAGGCGGTGGCGTAGGCATCCGCATGCTCGTCGCCGCGGCGCAGCTCGTACAGGTTGTGGGTGAGGCTGCCGGAGCCGATCAGGAGCACGCCCTGCTCGCGCAGCGGCGCCAGCGCACGGCCGAACTCGAACACCACCTCGGGCGAGCGGGTGGCCGGCTGGGCCACCTGTAGCAGCGGGATGTCGGCATCCGGGTAGAGATGCATCAGCGGCACCCAGGCGCCGTGGTCGCGGCCGGCGCGGTCGTTCGCCACCGCCGGAATGCCATGGCGGCCCAGCAGGCCGATGACCTCCGCCGCCACGCCGGGCGCGCCCGGCGCCGGGTAGGACAGGGTGTACAGCTCGGCCGGGAAGCCGCCGAAATCGTGGATGGTTTCCGGCGCCGGGCCGGACAGCACTTCCGGGCTGCGCGTCATCCAGTGTGGCGACATGACCACGATGGCGCGCGGCCGCGGCAACTGCTCGCCCAGCTGGCGCAACGCCGGGCCGGCGATGCCGGGCAGCAGCGCGAACATGGGCGATCCGTGGGAAATGAACAGGCTGGGCAGGGGCTGGGCGGACATGGCTGGGGTCTCCGTGGGTGTCCGTGTTCTAGGCAGCATAGGAAAGGCGCTGCGGACAGGTGCCACTTTATTGCGTAGAAAGGATGAGATAAACAGGCGTCGATTTGACAGACTGTAAAGCACGGGCGAACAATCCCGCCCATGGACAGATTTCGTGAGATGGAAACCTTCGTCGCGGTGGTGGAGGCCGGCAGCTTCGTCGGTGCTGGCGAAACGCTGCGCGTCTCCAAGGCCGCGGTTTCCCGCAGCGTGCAGGAGCTGGAAGCCCGCCTGGGCGCCCGCCTGCTGCAGCGGACCACCCGCCGCCTGTCGCTCACCGAGGCCGGCCGTGCCTACTACGCGCGCAGCAAGCAGATTCTGGCCGACATGGAGGAGGCGGATGGCGCGGTCGGCGCCGTCACCGGCCAGCCGGTCGGCCAGCTGCGGGTGAACGTGCCTTTCTCCTTCGGCCTCAGCCATCTGGCGCCGCTGTGGGGCGAGTTCCTCGCGCGCTATCCCGGCATCGAGCTGGACGTGACGTTGAACGACCGCCTGGTGGACCTGGTGGAAGAGGGCTACGACCTGGCGGTGCGCATCACCCGCATGGCGGACTCCTCGCTGGTGTCGCGCCGGCTGGCGAGCACCCGGGTGCTGTTCTGCGCCTCGCCGGAATACCTCGCCGAGCACGGCCAGCTGAAGCGGCTGGCGGATGTCACCCAGCATGCGGTGATCGGCTACAGCTACTCCCAGTTCGGCGACCTGTGGCGGCTGACGCGGCGCGACGGCGTCGAGGAGGAAGCACTGACGCGGCCGCGGCTGCGCGCCAACAACGGCGACACCTGCCGTGCGGCGGCGCTGGCCGGCCAGGGCATCGCCTTGCTTCCTACCTTTCTGATTGGCGAAGACCTGCATGCAGGCCGCCTGGTGCCGGTGCTGCCGGACTATCCGGCGCTGGAACTGGGCATCTACGCCGTCTATCCCTCGCGCAAGCACCTGTCGCTGAAGGTGCGGGTGCTGCTGGATTTCCTCGCCGAAGCCTTCGCCGAAGTGCCTTGGGCGGGTTGCGATGCCAAGGCGGGTTGAGCGGGGCGCTAATTAGTAGACCGCCTGCTAGGCCGTGGCCGCGGTGCAGCTCGGTCGCTGCCATGCCGTGATGCGAGCCGGCCTGTGCCCGCGGAAACCTCGCCCCGAATGACAATCGGCCCCGCGGGCTTGCGCGCCGCGGGGCCGACTCCGGGGTAGGTATCGGGCTGAACTCAGGCCGAGCGTGCTTCCGGACGCGCCACGTTCATGTGGGACTCTTCGGCGTCGAGCACGATCATTTCCGGCGAGCTGGCTTCTTCCTCGGTCTCGTTGTTCAGGTGGGCATGCAGGCGCTCTTCGTCCAGCTCCTTGCACCACTTGGCGACGACGATGGTGGCCACGCTGTTGCCGATCAGGTTGGTCAGCGCGCGGGCTTCGGACATGAAGCGGTCTATGCCCAGGATCAGCGCCAGGCCGGCCACCGGAATGCCGCCCACCGCCGACAGCGTTGCCGCCAGCACGATGAAGCCGCTGCCGGTCACGCCCGCCGCGCCCTTGGAGGTCAGCAGCAGCACCAGCAGCAGGGTGACCTGCTGGGTGATGTCCATCGGCGTGTTGGTGGCCTGGGCGATGAACACCGCCGCCATCGTCAGGTAGATGGAAGTGCCGTCCAGGTTGAAGGAGTAGCCGGTGGGCACCACCAGGCCGACGGTGGACTTGTTGCAGCCCAGGTTCTCCATCTTGGCCATGATGCGCGGCAGCGCCGACTCGGAGGACGAGGTGCCGAGCACGATCAGCAGCTCTTCCTTGATGTAGCGGATGAGCTTCCACACCGAGAAGCCATGGGTGCGGGCGATGGTTCCCAGCACGCCGAAGATGAAGATCAGGCAAGTGAGGTAGAAGGTCGCCATCAGCTTGCCGAGCTCGGCCAGCGTGCCGACGCCGTACTTGCCGATGGTGAAGGCCATCGCACCGAAGGCGCCGACCGGGGCCACCTTCATGATGTAGCCGACGATGCCGAACAGCACGTGGGAGAACTTCTCGATGAAGTCGAACACCAGGGTGCCGCGGCCGCCGAAGCGGTGCAGGGCGAAGCCGAACATCACCGAGAACAGCAGCACCTGCAGGATCTCGCCCTTGGCGAAGGCATCCACCACCGTGGTGGGAATCACATGCAGCAGGAAGTCGGTGGTGCTCTGCATCGCGCCGGGCGCGGTGTAGGAGGCGATGGCCTTGGTGTCCAGCGAGGCCGGATCGATGTTCATGCCGACGCCGGGCTTCACCACATTGACGATGATGAGGCCGACGATGAGGGCGATGGAGCTGACCACTTCGAAGTAGAGCAGGGCGAGGCCGCCCGTCTTGCCCACCTTCTTCATGTCTTCCATGCCGGCGATGCCGACGACCACGGTACAGAAGATGATCGGCGCGATGATCATCTTGATGAGCTTGATGAAGCCGTCGCCCAGGGGCTTCATGGCGGCGCCGGTGTCGGGATAGAAGTGTCCCAGCAGCACGCCGATGGTGATGGCGACGATGACCTGAAAGTACAGGGAACGATAGATCGCTTTCTTTACCACGGATGTCTCCTCTACAGGAGCCGCGGATTATTTGCCCATCAATGGCGCGCGGGCAGTGTGAACATCCCCACTGTGGAAAACACTTATATAAGACAGGGGTGTTGGCGCCGAAGCCTGAGCCGGATCAATGCTGGAGGCATCGGCTGGAAATGGCTGAGTGCGTTGATCGGCAAGGTTTTTGAACGCGCCGCCGTTCCCGCCGGATAGACCCTTTCCGGCCCCGGGTTTTGCCCGGTTCGTCCTGTTTTGCGCGGAGGGAAAGCCCCTGCGTAAATGTATTTGACATGCACCGGATTGAGGCCCTCGAAATGGCCGAATGCCCCAAAAAAGGGCACTTCCGGGCGGGTTGCCGGGGGCGGGCAAAAAAAGCCTGTTACCTCTTTCCTCCGAGGCTTTTCCCCGGATATAGTTACGGAAAAATAGCTTTGCAATAAAGCAAATTAAGTTAGTCACCCTGGTGGAAAAGGGCAGCCTCGACGCTGCACCGGCTCCCCGCAGAGAGAGGATCGTATGATCTGGCAACAGCTGATTAACGGGCTGATGTTGGGGGGCATCTATGTCTTGATCGCCGTCTCCTTCACGCTCGCAATAGGCATCCTGAACTTCCTCAACTTCTCCCTGCCGGGGTTGTTCATGCTCGGTGGCGTGCTGACCTGGGCGCTGATAGGCGCCGGCTGGCACTGGAGCCTGGCGATGCTGATGGCCTTGCTGGCGGCCGCCGTGGTGTCGCTGCTGGTGGAGCAGCTCTCCTACAAGCCGATGCGCAACGCCGATCCGGAGCTGCCGCTGGTGAGCTCGCTGGGTTTCCTGGTGCTGATGGAGAACCTGGTGATCGTGAAGTGGGGCTCGGACCAGCAGTCCTTCCCGGCGCTGATTCCCGACTTCAACCTGCGCTTCGGTGGCCTCATCATTGGCACCGCCCAGCTCATCAGCTTCCTGGTCGCGGTCGGCGTGGTGCTGTGGCTGTCCTGGTTCCTCAAGACCACCAACACCGGCCGCCGCCTGCGTGCCATCGCCGAGAACCGCGACACCGCGGAAATCCTCGGCATCAACCTCTCCCGCCTGGTGCCCTGTGTCTTCGTCTTCAGCGCGGTGTTCACCGCCCTCGGCGGCATCCTGTTCGCGCTCAATTACCTGCAGGTGTCGCCCTTCATGGGCGAGAACATCGGCTTCAAGGGCGTGGCGGCGATGATCGTCGGCGGCATGGGGTCGATCTGGGGCGCCATCGTCGGCGGCCTGCTCATCGGCCTGGTGGAGGTGCTGTCGATCTACTTCTTCGGCGCCGACGTGGTGAACATCCTGGTGTACGGCTTCCTGCTGCTGGTGCTGATCGTACGCCCCGCCGGCCTGCTGGGCCGTCCGATCTCGCGGGAGAAACTGTAATGAGCGGCTACCAGACCGGCGTTCTCGTCTTCCTGGCCTTTAACGTCATCGCGGCCTATTCGGTCTATCTGCCGATGGCGGCCGGCCAGCTCAACCTCGGCATCGCCGGCTTCATGGCCATCGGCGCCTACACCTCGGCCTACCTCAGCAACGAGCTGGGCTGGTCCATGCTGGCCAGCGTGCCGGCCGGCGCGCTCGCTTCCTGCCTGCTGGCGACGGTGGTGGCGGTGCCGGTGCTGCGCACCCACGGCATCTACCTGGCGCTGGCGACCTTCGCGCTGGGGCAGATCATTGCCGCGGTATTCCTCAATCTCGAAGTGGTGGGCGCGGCCGCCGGCTACCCGGTGACCGAGTACGTGCCGCCCATGGTGGTGGTGGCCTGCGCCGCCGGCGTGGTGCTGCTGATGGTGTTCCTGTCCCGCACCCGCTATGGCCTCTACCTCACCGCGATCAAGAACGACGCCACGGTGACCGACCTGATGGGCGTGAACGTGCGCGGCATGCAGATCTCCGCCTTCGCCATCGGCGCCATGGTCGCTGGCTTCGGCGGCGCGCTCTACGGCCACCACTACAGCTTCATCGAAGCCCAGCACTTCAATGTGCTGCTGAGCGTGTTCACCGTGCTCTACGTGCTGCTGGGCGGTACGCAGACGGTGCTCGGGCCGCTGGTGGGCGCGGTGTTCTTCACCCTGCTGCCGGAAGCGCTGCGGGCCAGTGACCAGTGGCGCTACGTGATCTTCGCCGCGCTCATCATCCTGATGATGCTGCTGCGTCCGCAGGGGCTGCTCACCGCCTCCCTGCTGCGCAGCCTGGGTGGCCGCAAGCAAGGAGTGCAGCAATGAGCGCGACGGCAACCCTGGGCAATGCCGGCGTGGCCGCCGGCTCCGCGGCGGGCAGCGCGGCGAGTGACTACGCGCTGGAAGTGCGCGGCCTGTCCAAATCCTTCGGCGGCCTGGAGGTGATCGGCGATCTCAGCTTCGCCGCCCCGCGCGGCAAGGCCACCGCGCTGATCGGCCCCAACGGCGCGGGCAAGACCACGGTGTTCAACCTGGTGTCCGGCGTCTATACGCCCACCGCCGGCACGGTGCTGGTGAATGGCCGGGACATCACCGGCGTGCCTTCCCGCCGCCGCATCCATGCCGGCGTGGCGCGCAGCTTCCAGAACATCCGCCTGATGCAGCACCTGACGGTGATCGAGAACCTGCTGATCGGCCAGCACGTGCGGGCGCAGGGCCTGGGCGCGCTGTTCAGCCCCTTCCGCCTGATGCCCAAACACCGCTGGTGGAAGGAAGCGCAGCAGGCGCTGGACGAATGCGGCCTGGGCGCCTACGCCCAGCAGACGGTGGGCGCGCTGGCCTACGGCATCCGCAAGCGCATCGACCTGGTGCGGGCGACGCTGGCCGGCCCCTCGCTGCTGCTGCTGGACGAGCCGGCCGCCGGCCTCAATCCCACCGAAACCCAGGATCTGCTCGCCCATCTGCGCCTGCTCGCCAGCCGCGGCACCAGCCTGCTGGTGGTGGAGCACGACATGCCCTTCGTTGGCGAAATCTGCGAGCACGTGGTGGTGCTCAACTTCGGCCGCAAGATCGCCGAGGGCACGCTGGACGAAGTGCGCCAGGTGCCGCAGGTGCGCGAGGCCTACCTGGGCAGCGAGGAAGAATGACATGCTGGAAATCCTGAATCTCAGCGTCGCCTACGGTCGCAACGAGGCGCTGCGCAAGGTCAACCTCAAGGTCGAGGAAGGCAAGATCGTCACGGTGCTGGGCGCCAACGGCGCCGGCAAGAGCACGCTGCTCAACGCCATCCTCGGCATGGTCAAGCCCAGGGACGGGCAGATCCTGCTCGGCCGCGACGACATCACCCTGGCCAGCCCCAGCGAGCGGGTGGCGCGCGGCATCGTTCTGGTGCCGGAAGGCCGCCGCATCCTCATCACCATGACCATCGAGGAGAACCTGCTCCTCGGCGCGCACCTGCGCAAGGACCACGCCGCGGTGAAGCAGGAGCTGGACGCCATCTACGCCCGCTTCCCCAACCTCGCCGAGCGCCGCCACATGGCCGCCGCCTGCCTGTCCGGCGGCGAGCAGCAGATGCTGGCCATCGGCCGCGCGCTGCTGGCCAAGCCGCGCCTGATCATGCTGGACGAGCCCTCGCTGGGCTTGTCTCCGCTCTTCGTTTCCAAGCTCTTCGAACTGCTGCGCGAGATCAACCGCGACGGCCTCACCGTGCTGCTGGTGGAACAGAACACCGGCAAGGCGCTGGCCAACGCCCACTACGCGGCGGTGCTCGAACTCGGACAGGTGGTGATGGCGGGTGAGCCGGCGGTGCTGGCGGCCGACCCGCGCCTGCAGGAGGCCTACCTCGGACGTGCCGGCGACGGCACGCACGGGTGACGGACGCGCGGCCCGCTCCCCCACGGGCCGCCGCTTTCTTCGGTGTGTTGGACTTGTTGGACTAACAGAGAGGTGTTCCCCATGCTGCAAATGAGAAAAGCGACCCTGGCCCTGGCCGCGGTCTCGATGTTCGGTGCGACCGTGGCGCATGCCGCCGACCTCGTCCTCGGCCTGGCGATGGCCAAGACCGGCCCCTACGTGAGCCTCGCCAATACCAACGAGATCGCGGTGGACATGGCGGTCGAGGAAATCAACAAGGCCGGCGGCGTCAATGGCAAGCAGATCAAGGTGGTCAAGTTCGACACCGGCGGCGATCCCAAGCAGGCCACGCTGGCGGTGCGCCGCTTCGCCGAGGACGACAAGGCGCTGGCCATCGTCGGCCCCTTCAGCTCCAGCGAAGTGAAGGTCTCCTTCCCGGTGGGCGAGCGCCTGGGCATCGCCCAGATGGCGATGAGCTCCTCGGCGCCCGGCCTGGGCAAGGGCTTCAGCTTCGGCTTCCGCAACACCACCGACGAAGGCCGGGTGGTGAACGAAGTGCTCACCTCCATCAAGGAGAAGGGTCTGCCGCACGCCACCGGCGCCATCGCCTACGCCACCGACGACACCGTCTCCAAGTCCATGGGCACCGCGGTGTTCCCCAAGCTGTTCGGCGAATACAAGATCCCGGTGAAGGGCGAGGTGGATTTCCAGTACAAGGCCTTCGACCTGTCGCCCCAGGTGTCCCGCCTGGTTGCCATCAAGCCTGACGTGATCGGCGTCGGCGCGCCGCCGGAAGCCGCCATCAACCTGGCCAAGGAAATGAAGCGGCAGGGCGTGCAGGCCCGCCTCATCGGCGGCACCACCATCTCCGATCCCGATCTGCCGCAGCGCATGGACGGCGCCGGCGAGACCATGACCATAGGCACCACCTTCTTCAAGGACTACGACGACAAGGCGAAGAAGTTCACCGCCGAGTTCTCCGCCCGCGCCAAGGCCGCCGGCCTGACCCGCACCGTGCCCAACCAGATGGACGCGGCGAGCTACGACATCGTCTACCTGTATGCCGAAGCCATGCGCAACGGCAAGGTCGGCGGCGCCGCCGACAAGCTGGCCGACGAGCGCAAGGTGATCCGCGACGAGCTGGTCAAGCTGAAGGACTTCCCGGCGCTGGAAGGCGGCATCACCTTCGACGCCGACGGCGACGCAGTGAAGCCCATCTACGTGCTGGAAGTGAAGAAGGGTGAATGGACGCTGCTGGACCGCCGCGTGCCCAAGCAGTAATCCCTGCTTCCGCTGTAGCAAACGAAAACGCGCTCCGAGGAGCGCGTTTTTTCATTGTCCGCCGGAAGCGGTACGGTGCCCGGGGCTCAGGCCTGACGGCCGCCCAGCGCCGCCTTGATCTTCTGGTCGGTCTTGTACTGGCTGAGGGCGTATACCGACCAGATTGCGGCCGGAATCCAGCCTATCAGGGTGATCTGCAGGATCAGACAGAAGATGCCGGCGAAGGGCCGGCCTATGGTGAAGAACTGAAGCCAGGGCAGCAGTATGGCGAGAATCAGGCGCATCGTTGCCTCCTGTTGTTGGGGGGCCGGCCAGTATAAAGGCCGCTTGCGCCGGGGGCGGCGCGATGGAGCGGATTGGGCGTGGCCGGAGTTGTAACGCGGAATGGATGGGCAGGCACTGCGACTGCCGGTGCGTGGATTCCACTGCGGTTTGCACCGGCAATGGAAAACCCGCCTCGCGGCGGGTTTCGGCTGCAACTGCGATACCGGTGGAACAGATCGTTCAGGCCGGATCGTAGTAGTGGATTTCCAGCAGCACGCAGCCGTTCTCCGACTTGAACGGGCCATGGTAGGCGCCTGGCGGGCGGCAGGCGTAGGTGAAGGGCTTGTAGTTGGTGCCGCCTTCGCCCTTCTCGTCGTTGCCGACGGTGAGGTCGCCGCTGACCAGGAACACTTCTTCCCAATAGTCATGCACGAAGGGCTTGGTGGTGAAGACGCCGCCTTCGAAGCGCAGCAGGCGGGTCTGGCTGCCGCGCTTGTTTTCCACGTCGAGGAAGCCGGCGAGGATCTTTTGCTGGACGCGGGCGCCCGGCGGGTAGCCCGGCGGGGTTTCCCAGCCGTCCACCATGTCTATGGTGTGGAACTCGTCGTGTAGCTTGTTCACTGCCATTTCGGATTCTCCTGTCTCTCGGGTTGGGGTTACAGCGAGTACGACGCCAGCATGCGATCCAGGATGCCGGCGGAGCGGTCCCAGTCGTAGGTGCGGAAGGAATGGCCCTTGGTGACGAAGGTGGCGCCGGCGTAGAACATCTCGTACTGGGTGTGGCGCGAGGCGAACTCGGAACCCAGCGCATCCCAGGCGAGCTTGAAGAACTTCACCCGCTCCTGCGCGCCGGCCACCGGCGACTGCTGGGTCTTCTCGATGATGGCGGCGATTTCCGGGTTGGCGAAATCCTTCACCGAGGAGGGCAGCATGATCAGGCCGCCGCCGGCGAGGTCGCGCATGGCGGTGACCAGGCGCGGATACATCTGCTGGGTGAGCGCCTGGGCGGCGTAGAGGCTGTGGCGGTCCGGGATGAAGTAAGGGCCGTGTTGCGTGCCCTTGGCCTCCATGGCGTGCACGAAGGCATCCACCATGTCCGCCTCGGCGCACAGCTGGCCCAGGGTGTCGCGCACCTGCGGGAAGCCGATGATGCCGTTCATCTCGGCGGTGCGGCGGGCGATGCCCATGAGGAAGCGCAGCTTCACCGACAGCCGGATCATGGCCTGGTAGTTCTGATAGACGTGGGCCGGCGTGGCGTGGAACTGCTTCTGGCACATCTCCAGGCTGTCCACCACGAACACGCGGTCCCAGGGCACCTTCACGTCGTCGAAGAACAGCACCGCGTCGTTCTCGTCGAAGCGGCTGGCGAGCGGGTTGTCGAACACCTCCGGCGCGCTGGCTTCATAGGACTTGCGCGACATCACCTTCAGGCCCTTGGTGTTCATCGGGATGGCGAAGGAGAAGGCGTATTTTTCGTCGCCCGGCTGCAGCGGCTGGATGCAGGTGACCAGCACCTCGTCGGCCATGATGCCGCCGGTGGCCAGCATCTTGGCGCCGCGTATGGTCAGGCCTTCGGCGTCGCGGTCCACCACGCCGGCGGAGAGGAAGGGATCCTGCTGCTGGGCGGCGCTCTTGGAGCGGTCGGCCTGCGGATTGATGATGACGTAGGTGAGGTAGAGGTCGTTGTCGCGGGCGTACTTGTAGTAGTCCGCCAGCGCGCCGGCGCGCTTCGGATCGTAGGCCTCGAACACTTCCAGGCCCATGTACATGCCGGCGATGCAGGAGGCGACGTGGTCCGGCGCGCGGCCGAGGAAGCCGCCGTGCAGCTCGGTCCAGGCTTCCAGGCCCTGGCGGCGCTGCTTTAGGTCTTCGTAGCTGAAGGGCAGTTGCCAGATGCGGTTGGCGCGGCCGCCTTCCGGCGTCTCGAAAGTCATCAGTTCCTGATTGGCCTGGGCGAAATCGAACAGCGTGCCCACCGAGGCGACCGCGTTGCGGAAAGCGGGGTGGGTGGTGACGTCGGCGGCGCGCTCGCCGTCGATATAGACGGCGCGGCCGTCGTTCAGGCCAGCGATGTGTTGGCTTCCGGTCTTGATCATTTCTGCTCCGTTGGGGACGGTTTGGGGTCGGGATGGGGTGAGGCGAAAAACGGTGGGCAGGCGTGTCCCGGCGAGGGGCTCAGCCTTGCGCGGCGTCGTGCTGCACGCCGTGGTAGCGGCCACGGAAATAGAGCAGCGGCGGCGGTGCGGCGTCATAGGTGAAGCGCAGCACGCGGCCGACCACGATCACATGGTCGCCACCCTCGTACTGGCAGTGGTGGCCGCACTCGAAGTGGGCGAGGGCGCCTTCCAGCAGCGGCGCCATGGCATGGCCGGGGCGGTGCGCCACCTTGTCCCAGCGGCCGTCCTGCGGCCGTGCGAACAGATCGGAAACCTCGCGCTGTCCGGCGCCCAGCACATTGATGGCGAAGCCGTCCGCCGCCAGCAGGCGGGCCAGGCCGCCGGAGCCGCGCATCAGGCTGAACAGCACCAGCGGCGGGTCGAGCGAGAGGGAGGAGAAGGAGTTGACGGTCATCCCCAGGTGCTCGCCGTCGGCGGCATGGGCGGTCACCACGGCGATGCCGGTGGCGAACTGCCCCAGGGAATGGCGGAATTCGCGGGGGTCTGTCGAGGCTTGCACGAAACGGCTCCTGGGGGGGCTGGCTGCCAGGGTCCGTCAGGCGCTTGCCGGGCGGCCGCAGCAGCATTGTTATTTTCTAAATATAGCTTGGTTACGAAGCTATTATAGGAAGCTGTTGCGGCGGCAGGCAAGCCTGTTCGGTAAATTGCGCAAGACCGCGCCCGCAGGCGGGCAAAGGCACCGGCCCGAGGCCTTCGAGGGCGCGCAAAAGCACACGGGCCGCGATGCGGCCCGTGTCGGAGAAAAGCGGGGTGTGCCTCTGGTCAGAGGCGGGAAACAGGCTGTGGAATCAGCCCTCGGCGACCTTCGCCTGCAGGGAGAGGTAATCCACCAGATGCAGGGCCTGATCGCTGGAGAGCACCAGCTTGGACATGATCTGGCCCAGCATCTGGAACTCCTCCGCGCTGAGCGGGAAGAGCATGTCGTTCACCGGGCTCTGGATGCCGGTGAGGGCGTCGAGCTGGGTGCGCGCTTCCGGCGTCAGCGTCAGTCGCACCCGGCGGCGGTCTTCAGGGTTGGTCACCTTGGCCACCAGCCCGGCCTTCACCAGCTTGTTCACCTCGGTGGTGATGAAGGCGCCGCTGAAGTGCAGGTGGTCGGCGATGGCGTTGATGCCGGCCTCGCCATGCTGCAGGTGGGCGATGGACATCAGGATGGTGTAGGAGGTGCCGGACAGATCGAGCAGGCGGCCGAACTTGTTGCGGATGTCCTGGATGCGCGCGGAGAAGCCGAGCATGTCGTGCACCAGCGCGCGAAAGGCGGTATCGCTTCCATCCACCAGCAGTTCCGGCCGCGACACGGTGAGCTTGGACGTCTTGCGCGCCGAGCTGGCGCCGGCTTTCGTGGCGGCGGTGGCGGTGGTTTGTCGCTTGGTACTGGCGGGCATGGGCGCGGAATGGATCGCTAGGCAAAGATAGCTATTATACAAAGAAGTATTGCGCTTTTTGCAGTGCGTCTCGACCGCCGCCTTGCCCAGGGGGGGGAGGCTCGCTGTCGCGTGCCGGGCGTTCTGTCCGGCGCCTCGACCGGCAATGCGAGAGCGCGGCCCTTGTGCTGAGTATGGCAGCTGGTCCGCGCGTTTGCCCGAGGTCGCGCGGAGTGCTGCTCATGCTGTGGGTGGCCGAGGGGGAACTCGGCGCGAGCCCGTGGTGGTGGCAGCTTCTGGGGGGCGGCGCGGCCGTGCCTGCGTGCGGATACCTTGCGGAAACCCGCTATCCGCGCGCCTGTCGTTTCTCAGCCCTGCATCCGGTAGCGTTCCAGCCAGTGCGCGTAGGGCGCCGGCAGCACCCACGACGGCTTTTCCTTCTTCAGCGCCAGCGCGGCCTGGTAGGGGTAGTGCGGGTTGGCGAGGTGGGCGCGGCCTATCATCACCAGGTCCATCTGCTGTTCGGCGACGACGCGGTCGGCGATCAGCGGCGCGTCTATGCCCCAGGACGAGGCCACCGGCAGGCCGGCTTCGCGGCGCACCCGCTCGGCGACCGGCGCGAGGAAGGCCGGGCCCCAGGGAATGTTGGTTTCGGCGATGGTGAAGCCGACGCTGACGTTGAGCAGGTCCAGCCCGCCGTCGCGCATGTTGCGGGTGAGGGCGATGGATTCGGCCAGGGTTTCCTCGTCGCGGCCGTCGTATTCGATGACGCCGAAGCGGGCGGTGAGGGGCAGCTCGTCCGGCCAGGTTTCGCGCACCGCGGCCAGGGTTTCCAGCAGGAAGCGGCTGCGCTTGTCGAAGCTGCCGCCGTACTGGTCGTCGCGCTGGTTGCTGTGGGCGCTGAAGAAGCTCTGCGCCAGATAGCCGTGGGCGAAGTGCAGTTCCAGCCATTCGAAGCCGGCTTCGCGGGCGCGGCGGGCGGCGGCGGCGAAGTCGGCGCGCACGCGGGCGATCTCTTCCAGGGTCATTGCCCGCGGTACCTTGGGCAGGCCGCCGCCGTAGGCGATGGCGGAGGGGGCGAGGGTTTCCCAGCCGCGCGGGTCGCCGGCGGCGATGTGGTCGTCGCCTTCCCATGGCCGGTTGGCGCTGGCCTTGCGGCCGGCGTGGGCGATCTGGATGCCGGGCACCGCGCCGGCGGCCTTGATCGCGGCGGCGATGCGCGCCATGCCTTCGATCTGGCCGTCTTCCCACAGACCGGTGCAGCCCGGGGTGATGCGGCCTTCGGGCGACACGCCGGTGGCTTCAACGATGACCAGGCCGGCGCCGCCACGGGCGATGCTGGTGTAGTGGGCGAGGTGCCAGTCGTTGGTGTAGCCGTCCACCGCCATGTACTGGCACATGGGCGGCACCGCGATGCGGTTGCGCAGGGTGAGGTTCTTCAGCTTGAAGGGGGAGAACAGGGCGGTCATGGGGGGCTTGGATTCCGTGACGAGAGGTTTTCGGGCGCGATGGCTGCCGGCTCGTGTCCGGCAGGGCTGCGGCGCACATGGGGGGCCTGCAGGCCGCTTGAACGGCCTGCATGATCCGGCTTATCCTGAAATAAGACCAATCGTTATTTCTTATTTCTGACATTGTGAATGCTGATATCAGAGGCTTGGACCTCAATCTGCTGAAAGCCCTGGATGCCCTGCTGGACGAGCGCAGCGTGACGCGCGCGGCGCAGCGCCTGGCGCTGACGCAGCCGGCGGTGAGCGGCATGCTGACGCGGCTGCGGGAGTGTTTCGGCGATCCGCTGTTCGTGCGCACCCAGCGCGGCATCGTGCCCACGCCGCGGGCGCTGGCGCTGGCGGCGCCGCTGAAACAGGTGCTGGAAGGCGTGGAGGGCCTGCTGCAGCCGGCTGCCTTCGACCCCGCCACCGCCGCGCTGACGCTGAACATCGTATCCACCGACTACGCGCTGCAGGCGGTGGTGGTGCCGCTGCTGGCCGCGCTGCGGCAGGCGGCGCCCGGCATGCGGGTGGCGGTACTGCCGGTGCAGAACCGGCCGCTGCATGCCGAGCTGGAGCGGGGAGATGTGGACCTGGCGCTGATCTCGCCGGAGCACACGCCGCCGGATCTGCATGTGCGCCGGCTGTTCGACGAGCGCTACGTCTGCGTCATGCGCGAGGGCCACCCGGACGCGGCGGCGCCGTTGTCGCTGGACCGCTTCTGCGCGCTGGATCACGTGCTGGTGTCCTACAACGGCGGCAGCTTCTGCGGCGTCACCGACGAGGCGCTGGCGGTGCTGGGGCGGCAGCGGCGCGTCACCGTGTCGGTCACCAGCTTCTGCGTGCTGCCCAAGATCCTGCGCGACAGCGACCTGATCGCCGTCGTGCCGCGGCGGCTGGCGCTGTGCCACAAGGAGCTGGTGATGAGGGAGGCGCCGCTGGAGATTCCCGGCTTCACCAAGACGCTCGCCTGGCACGAGCGCACCCACCACTCGCCGGTCCATCGCTGGCTGCGCGGGCTGCTGACGGAAACCTGCGAGGAGCCGGGCTGAGCAAGCCCCGGCGGCTGGCGCGGGCCGCTTCGCTTGCAGCCCAGGGTGAAGTCGTCGCGGCCTGAGACCACTGCGTCAGATTGACCGGGTCAGATTGAGCGCCGCTGCGGCCGGCTGCGTCAGCGCCGGCCGCCACGCCGCATGCCGCCCTTGCGGTAGCGCGCGCATTTCTCATCCAATCGACTGAAAGAAAAGGAGAAACCGCCGCTGCTGTGGCGCTCGCCGGTGCGCCGCCGCGCACTGGCACCGGCGTTGCTATTTCCCCTTCGAGGCCTCGAACGCTCAGCCCCGGCGACAGCCGGGAAAAGCATCCCCAACCCCTCGAAGGAAAGAAAAAGATGCGCCTAACCCCAATGAAGAGAACGCCGGCCGGCCGGTCGGCGCCATCGCGCGGTTTCCGCCTCGCCTGCCTGATGCCGCTGTTGTTCTCGCTGTTCGCAGCGGCCACGCCCGCCCACGCCATCGATGTCGAGGCTGGCGACTACACCGCCGCGCCCGCCGGCACCACGCTGGGCCTGCTCTACATGCAGCATGCCGAGCGCGAAGACCTCTACGCCAGCGGCAGCAAGACGCCTGGTAACGGCAAGTTCCGCAGCGACGTCGGCATCCTGCGCTTCATCCACTTCATGGAGCTGGGCGGCTACATCATCGATCCGCAGATCCTGATCCCCTTCGGCAACCTGCGCGGTTCGGGCGATTTCTCCAGCCTGGGCAGCAACGGCGGCTTCGCCGACCCGGTGCTGGCGGCCACGCTGTGGACCATCAACGACCCGGTGAACCGCCGCTATCTCGGCATCACGCCCTTCCTCTACGTGCCCATCGGCAACTACGACCGCGGCGAAGCGCTGAACATGGGCGAGAACCGCTGGCGCTACGCGCTGCAGCTCGGCTACATCCAGGGCATAGGCGACAAGTTCACCGTCGATCTGCTGGGCGACGTCACCTTCCACGGCGACAACACCGACTACGGCAGCGCCGGCGCCACCATGAAGCAGGATCCGACCTACCAGTTCCAGGCCTTCGGCCGCTACCACATCCGGCCGGACCTGGACTTCCGCGTCGGCGTCGCCCGCTCCTGGGTGGGCAAGGTGAAGGTGGATGGGGTGGAGACCACCGGCCAGGCCATGGTCACCAAGTTCAGCGTCGGCTTCGGCTACCAGATCGTGCCGCGCACCCAGCTGCTGTTCGTCTATGGCCGCGACATCGACGTCACCGACGGCTTCAAGGAAAAGAACCGGCTGAACCTGCGCGTCGGCTACGCCTTCTGAGGCGCCGGCGGGCGGTGAGTGGATTGCATCCGGCCTGCACGGCGGATGCGCTCCGCCCGCCGCGCCCGAGCTTCCCCAGTTTCATTCCCGCACCCAGAACAGGAAAAACCCCATGACAGAGAAGATAGCCCACCTGTATCTCGCCCCGCTCACCGGCCCGCAGGTGGCGCTGGCGGAGCCGGCCACCGGCGCCACGCTGGCCGGGCTGCAGCTGGCGGCCGTGGCCGACGTGGCTGCCGCCGCCGAAGCCGCCGCCACCGCGCAGGCCGCCTGGGCGGCGACGCCCTTCGACCAGCGCGCGGCGGTGATGCGCCGTGCCGCCGAGCTGCTGCGCGAGCGCGCCGACACCTTCAACCGCTGGAATGTGCGCGAGTGCGGCTCCATCCTGCCCAAGGCGGAATGGGAACTGAATGCCTCCTACGAGCAGCTGCACAACGCCGCCGGGCTGATCGCCCAGCCGCATGGCCACATCATGCCGTCCTCGGTGCCGGGCCGGACCAACCTGTGGTCGCGGGTGCCGATCGGCGTGGTCGGCATCATCGCGCCGTGGAACTACCCGCTGCTGCTGGCGATGCGTTCGCTGGCGCCGGCGCTGGCGCTGGGCAACGCGGTGCTGCTGAAGCCGGCGCTGCAAGGCTCGGTGTGCGGTGGCCTGCTGCTGGCCGAGCTGTTCCGCGATGCCGGCCTGCCGGCGGGTGTGCTCAGCGTGCTGCCGGGCGAGGCGGACGTGGGCGATGCCATCGTGCGCGACGCCCGTGTCGGCATGATCTCCTTCACCGGCTCCACCGCGGTGGGCAAGCGCATCGGTGAACTCTGCGGCGGCTTGCTGAAGAAGGTGGCGCTGGAACTGGGCGGCAACAACGCCTTCATCGTGCTGGAAGATGCCGACATCGAGGCCGCCGCCTCCCACGGCGCCTGGGGTGCCTTCCTGCACCAGGGCCAGATCTGCATGCAGGCCGGCCGCCACCTGGTGCACGAGGCGGTGGCGGCGCAGTACGCCGAGGCGCTGGCGCGCCACGCCAAGGCGCTGCGGGTGGGCAATCCGGACACCGAAACGGTGCATCTCGGCCCGCTCATCAACGCCCAGCAGCGTGCCAAGGTGGGCGGCATCGTGGCTGACACCCTGGCGCGCGGCGCCAGCCTGCTGGCGGGCGGCAAGGGCGAGGGCCTGTTCTACGAAGCCACCGTGCTGGGTGGCGTCACCCCGGACATGCCGGCCTTCACCGACGAGATCTTCGGCCCGGTAGCACCGATCACCGCTTTCGCTGGCGACGATGCCCTGGTGGCGCTGGTGAACAGCTCGCCCTATGGCCTCTCCGCCGCCATCCACACCCGCGACCTCGCCCGTGGCCTGGAACTTGCGCAGCGGCTGAAGACCGGCATGGTGCACATCAACGACCAGACGGTGAATGCCGAATTCAACGTGCCCTTTGGCGGCATGGGCGCCTCCGGCAACGGCGGCCGCTTCGGCGGGCCGGTGAATGCCGAGGAATTCACCCAGAGCCAGTGGGTGTCCATGGTGTCCCGCCCGGCCGCCTATCCTTTCTGAACGCAGCGGGCGACACGATCCGCGCCTTCCTTCCCCCCGACCCCAACGAGAAGCGCAACCCCCGACAAGGAAAACTCCATGGAAAAGGAAAACAAGTCCCGCCTCGAACTCAACGAGGAGGTGAATCGCCTCGAATCCGCGCTGATGCGCGGCCGCGGCGACCGCCGCCAGTTCCTCAAGGCCGCCACCGCCGCCGGCTACACCATGGCCGCGGCCACCTCGATGATGGCCTTCGCCGACCGCGCCTTCGCCCAGCAGTCCGCCAACCGAGCGGCGCTCGCTTCCGAGTACGATTTCATCGTCTGCGGCGCCGGCTCGGCCGGCTGCGCGGTGGCCCGCCGGCTGGCGGACAACCCCAACGTGCGGGTGCTGCTGCTGGAAGCCGGCGGCTCCGACAACGTGCCGGAGGTGATGGACGGCACGCGTTGGCCGGAGAACATGGGCAGCGAGCGCGACTGGAACTTCAAGGGCCAGCCCACGCCCACGCTCAACGGCCGCACGCCGCCCTTCCCGATGGGCAAGGTGCTGGGCGGCGGCTCCAGCATCAATGGCCTGGTGTGGGCGCGCGGCCACAAGAACGACTGGGACATGTGGGCGGAGGTCTCCGGCGAAAAGGCGTGGAGCTATGAATCGGTGCTCGGCATCTACCGCCGCATCGAAGACTGGCAAGGCCCGGCCGACCCCAAGCGGCGCGGCAAGGGCGGCGAGGTCTACCTGTCGCTGCCGGAGGCACCGATCAACCCGGTGGCGCCGGCGCTGATCGAGGCGGCGGGCGATTTCGGCATGCCCAAGGTGGTGGACCTCAACGGCGAGATCATGGAAGGCGAGGGTGGCGCCGGCATGCCCAACCTCATCGTCAAGAACGGCCGCCGGGTGTCGATGGCGGTGGCCTACATCCACCCCATCCTCGACCGCTCCAACATCACCGTGCTGCTGGGCGCGCATGTGAACCGGCTCAAGTTCAAGGGCAAGCGCGTCACCGGCGTGGAGTTCGTGCATGAGGGCAAGGTGCACACCATCGCGGCGAAGCACGAGGTGATCCTCTCGACCGGCGCCATCAACACCCCGCGCATCCTGATGATTTCCGGCGTCGGCCCGGAGAAGGAGCTGAAGAAGCACGGCATTCCGGTGGTGCAGAAGCTGGAGGGCGTGGGCCAGAACTTCCAGGATCACATCCTGCTCGGCGGCTGCATGTGGGAGTACTTCACGCCGGAGCCGGGGCGCAACAACTCGGCGGAATTCACCTTCTTCTGGAAGAGCGATTCCTCGCTGAAGACGCCCGACCTGCAGCCCTTCCTGGAGGAATTCCCCTACACCAGCGAAGTCACCCGCGAGCAATACACCATCCCGAAGGCGGCCTGGGTGCTGGCGGCGGCCATCGTGCAGCCCACCAGCCGCGGCCACATGACCATCAGCGGCCCGCGCCCGCAAGATCCGCCGCTGATCTACCCCAACTTCCTCTCCACCGAGCAGGACATCAAGGCGCTCACGCGTTCGGTCGAAATCTGCCGCGAGCTGGGCAACTCCAAGCACCTCAAGCCTTATGCCAAGCGCGAGATCATGCCGGGCGAGCTCAAGGGCAAGGAGCTGGAGCGCTTCATCCGCAACGCCGCCGGCACCTATTTCCACGAAACCTGCACCTGCAAGATGGGCCGCGACGAGATGTCGGTGGTGGACGGCAAGCTGCGCGTGTACGGGTTGGAAGGGCTGCGCATCGCCGATGGTTCCATCATGCCGGCCATCACCACCGGCAACACCATGGCGCCCTGCGTGGTGATCGGCGAGCGCTGCGCGGAAGAGCTGAAGCAGCAGTACCGCATCTGAGGCCGGTTCTGGCGCGGGGCCGTCGGGGCGGCCCCGCCCGCTCCCGCGCTGGGAAACGCGGGAGGGGCTGGCGGCCTGCTTCAGCCGCGTGGCCTTGCCGCCGCCGTATCGGCCTGGTCCGCTACGGCGGCGTTTTCGCGCGGGTCAGACGGGGACGATGGTGTCGCTGTAGCGTGCGACGGTTGCGTCGTGGGTGAGCAGGCGCATCGGCTCGACCAGGGCCTGGGCGACGATCAGGCGGTCGAACGGGTCCTGATGGTGGCGGGGCAGGGTTTCGACCGCGACGGCGTGCTCCACCTCGACCGGCAGCAGGCGGTAGCCCGAGGCTTTGAAGTAACGGGCGGCGTCCTGGCCGGAAACCGGCATGTCACCCCTGGCGAGGCTATGTTTGATGGCGATTTCCCAGACGCTGGCGACGCTGACCCAGATGGCGGCCTTGGGCGACTGGATCAACTCGCGCGCGGCGGATGAAAGCCGTGGGCTGTCGGTGATGGCCCACAGCGCGACGTGCGTATCCAGCAGCAGGTTCACTGTGCGTCTTCACCGAGAAACAGACGGGCGACATCGGCGTTGTGGGCATCGATGTCGTCGGGGACATCGAACAGCCCTTTCGCTACGCCGATGCGTTTGCCCGGCGGCGGGGTGTCCACCGGAACCAGCTTGGCCGCCGGTTTGCCGTTGCGGGCGATGATGATTTCGGGGATTTCGCCCTGCTCGATGGCATCGACGAGACGGGAGAGCGAAGACTTGGCCTGCAGCATGTTGACCGATTGCATCGGGGGCTCCTTGGGTATGAGCTTAGTCTAGTCTGGCTAACCACGGCCTTCAAGGCGTGCGGTGCTGCGGCCCCCGCAGCGATGCGGTGCCGTTCAGCCCCGGGTTTCCGTCAGGCTGCGCTGCAATTGCGTGCTGGCGCGGATGCGCCGTTGCAGCGTGGAGCGGCTGACGCCGAGGCGTTCGGCGGCCAGCGAGACGTTGCCGCCGGTCAGCCGCAGGGCTTCTGCCATCGCCTGTTCCGCCAGCGTGCTCAGGCAGACGGCGGCGGCGCCGGGCGGCAGGGCGGCTGCCGCCGGCGCGGGCGGTGGCGCGGCGTCCGGCATGGGCGTGGCGGCGGTGGCCGGCGCCGCCAGGGCCTGCGGCGGCAGGGCGAAGCGTACATGGTCGGCGCCGATGGGCTCGTCGGCCTCGCACAGCAGCGCGGCGCGCTTGAGCACGCTCAGCGCTTCGCGGGTGTTGCCCGGCCAGGGGTAGGCGGTGAGCAGGGCGAGGGTGTCGCCGGCCAGCCCGCCGGGGTGGCCGCAGCCGTCGCGCACCAGACTGCGGAACAGACCGGCGAGATTGGGCCGCGCGCGCAGCGGCGACAGCGCGAGCGTGAAGCCGGCGATGCGGTAATACAGGTCGGCGCGGAAGCGGCCCTGGGCCACCAGCGTGTCCAGGTCCTGGTGAGTGGCGCACAGCAGGCGGAACTCCACCGGCCGTGGCTTGCCGCTGCCCAGGCGGGCGACTTCGCGGCTGTCCAGCACCCGCAGCAGGCGGGCCTGCAGGGCGAGCGGCATGTCGCCGATCTCGTCGAGGAAGAGGGTGCCGCCGTCGGCCTCCTCGATGCGGCCGCTGGCGCCGCCCTTGCGACCGCCGGTGAAAGCGCCGTCGGTGTAGCCGAAGAGTTCGGATTCGATCAGCGCTTCCGGCAGCGCGGCGCAGTTGATGGCGATGAAGGGGCCGGCCGGCTGCTGACGGTGCAGCGCATGGGCGACCACCTCCTTGCCACTGCCGGTCTCGCCGCGCAGCAGCACCGGAAGCCCCTTGTCCAGCGCCTTGAGGGCAATGCGGAAGCGGCCGGCGAACTCCGGGTCGCCCATTTCCGGGGCGTTGTGCCCGGCATTGGCGATGGCCGTGGCGCGGGGCATGGAGGGCGGCTGCCGCGCGGGGGCGCCGTTGCGCGTTTCGATGAAGACGAACAGGCCGGAATTCAGCCGTATCGGCAGCGGCCGGCCGCTCTGGGCGAGCAGCTCCAGCCACTGGCCGTACTGGCCGTCGAAGACGCTCTCGAAGCTGAGCATGGCCAGCGGCAGGCCCAGCGGGTTGAGGATGCGGCGCGCCTCGCGCGTCATGCCCAGCACCTCGCCGTCGGCACCGAAGGCGACGGTGGCGTTGCGGGATTCGCCGTTGGCGCTCCAGCTCATGCGCAGGGTGAGGCGGGCCCGCAGCCGCTCCAGCTGGCGGTGCTCGATGGCGCTGGCGCAGCTCTCCGCCAGGCTGATGGCGCCGAACTCGCGGCCCTCGCGATGCTTGGTCAGATTCACCGCGCCGACCAGCTGCCCGGCGGGATCGAAGATGGGCGCGGCGGCGCAGTAGAAGGCGGCGTTGGCCTCGAAATAGTGCTCATGGCCGAAGACCTGCACCGGCCGCTGGCAGGCGAGGGCGCAGTTCATCGCCGCGGTGCCTATGGCCTGCTCCGACATGTCGCAGCCCAGCTGCAGCGCGTCGTACAGCGCGCCGCTGGCTTCGCGCGGATCGGTGAAGCGGGCGATGGTGACCGCCTCGGCATCGGTCAGCACCGGGTGAAAGCCGGATTCGTGCAGCACCCGGGCGAACAGCCCCAGCGTGGCCTCGAAGTCGTGGATCAGCAGGGTATTGCGGCCGCGCAGTTCCTCCACCCGGCTGCGGTCCTGGATGTTGAAGCCCACCCGCGCCGAGGCCGGGCGCTGGTCGGCGCAGCGCCGCCAGGAGTCGAGAATGGCCGCATCCACCAGCCCATCCGGTGTTTCGCCCTGCCCGAAGAACAGTTCGCGGGCGCGGTGGGCATGCAGGCCCGGCACTGCTGCAGCGAATCTCGACATGGCGACTCCCGTGGTCTGGCGGCTGCGGCCGTGGTCGCTGACGGTTATTACCGAAGGCGTACGGCCGGGGGTGGAATTCGAGCGGGGAACGAAGCAGGTACTGTGCCCATTGGGGGCGGGAATGATGGGTGGATTCGGTGGGCGGATGGCTTTGCTGGGACTCTGACGAGCGTGGCAGGTGCTCGGCGAGGCTCCGTGCTGCGTGGCGGCTCCGCCCGCGTGGTTTTTCTCCCTCCCCCCTCGTGGGGGAGGGCCGGGGAGAGGGGGGCGCCCGCTAGGGCGCCCATGCTTGATCGGCCCCCGTTCCGCGCCCCGGCCCAGCGACCTACCGGCCACTGGGCGCTCCGGTGGGCGAAGCAGTGCTTCGCTCTTTCCACCTACGAGAGGGGAGAGAACCGGGCAGATTGCTGCGCTGCGTGTCGCCTGAGCGGCCTGTCCAGCTCCTCCAGCGCTTCTGGTCGTGCAGCCTGTCTACCGGGAGCCGCCTTCCTCCAGCGCCACCGACGTGGCTTCGTCGAACCCGCCGATCTTCCGCAGCAAAAACAGCAGCGCGACCCGCTCGGCCGGGTTCAGGCTGCCGAACGTTGCCTCGGTGATCTGTTCGGCGAAGGGCACCATGCGCACCACCAGTTCCTGGCCTTCGGGGGTGAGGGCGACCAGCACCTTGCGGCGGTCCAGCGGGTCGTGGCTGACGCTGAGCAGCTTGCGCGCTTTCAGGCGTTCGACGATGCCGCGCACGGTGGCCTGGTCGATGGCGCTGGCGCCGACGATGGTGCTGAGCGAGCAGGAGCCGTTGTCGCGCACGGCGCACAGCACCACGAACTGGGCGGCGGTGAGCTGCGAGTCAGGGATCTGCTGCTGGAAGATCGCCATGTGGCGCTGGTAGGCGCGGCGCAGCAGGTGGCCGACCTGTTCCGAGAAATGGTAGTGCGGGTCTTCGCCGTTGGGCATGGGTGGGAGGCTGCCTGTCTAGGGGTGTGTTGCCGGGTTGCGGGCGCTGCGCCTGCCTTGTCGCTGCCTTGCCGCAGGCGGGTTCTGAGCGCTGGATGGGCCAGAGTCTAACCGCAGTGCGCCGCCGGGTGGGAGTCCGCGCCGCACCCGGCTTGGGCTGCCGAATCAGGCGCTTGGCGGTGCTGCCCGCCTTGCAGGGCGGCTGCCAGGGCCGCTTTCGTTAAGTGAACACTGTACGAAAACATGCTGCGTTGCGGTCTGCCGGCGCCGGGCGAGGCACGGCTTTAGTGCATGGCCGCGCGGCATTTGCCAATGGCTTTAATGGCAAGGCATCCGGCGATATTCCATTGAACTGGAATGCGGCGCGGAAACGGCATGGTCCGTGCGATCCGAATTCTGCGCTGCGCCAATTATTGCGATGCATCACGCGCTTTTCGGCGGCTTCAAGTTGGTGCATCTAATGCACTGTTTCGGTGTGAAAAAAACTTGTTGTATCGGCAGGATCGTTGCGCTAGATTGCGCAAAAAATGTAATAGGCACTACATGAAAATGTAAGGCTCACTACATGAAAAAACAGACGATCCGGCACAGCCGGACGGGACCGTAGCCGAGGCGGTTTTCGCCCTTGCCGGTCCACCCGACAGGAGTAGTCCATGGCCCATACGATACGTGCCGCGCATCCCCACGCGCCGGCCGGCGGCCCCGCTGCCGCATCCTCGTGCCACCCCGTCCCTGCTTCCGTTCCGGCCTTTGCCTCTGCTGCCCATGCGGACGAGGCCGGGCAGGGCGCGGGTTCGTTTCCCCTGCTCCTGATCGCCGCGTGACCGCTTAGCGGCGATGCGGTGGCGGCTTGATGGCCGTTGCCTCCCGCGCCGCTGGCCGCTCCCTGCCGTCTGGCTACGCCACCGCTCGTCCGGTCGGCGGGGAGATGCTCAGCCCGGCTCAGCCCGATTTCCCGCAACACCCCCAACCCCAGCAATCCAAACAGAGAAACTAGCCAGGAGAAAAACATGAAGCTGAAGCCTGCCGTCCTCGCCATTGCCCTCACCGGTGTTCTCGGTGCCTCCGCCAGCGCCTGGGCCGCCGATGTGATCAAGATCGGCGAAATCAACAGCTACAAGGCGCAGCCGGTGTTCCTCGACGCCTACAAGCGCGGCATGACCCTGGCGCTGGATGAAATCAACGGCGCCGGCGGCGTCAATGGCAAGAAGCTGGAAGTGATCACCCGCGACGACAACGCCAACCCGGGCGACGCGGTGCGCCTGGCGGACGAGTTGCTGTCGCGTGAAGGCGTGGATCTGCTCGCCGGCTCCTTCCTCTCCCACGTCGGCTTGGCGATGGCGGACTACGCCCAGCAGCGCAAGGTGTTCTACCTCGGCACCGAGCCGCTGACCGACAAGATCGTGTGGGAGAACGGCAACCGCTACACCTACCGCATGCGCACCTCCACCTACATGCAGACGGCGATGCTGGCGGCCGAGGCGGCGAAGCTGAAGAAGAAGAAGTGGGCGCTGATCTACCCCAACTATGAATACGGCCAGTCCTCCATCGCCACCTTCAAGAAGCTGCTGAAGCAGGCCCAGCCGGACGTGGAGTTCGTGATCGAGCAGGCGCCGCCGCTGGGCAAGGTGGATGCCGGCAGCGTGGTGCAGGCGGTGGCCGATGCCAAGCCGGACGCCATCTTCAACACCCTGTTCGGGCCGGACCTCGCCAAGTTCGTGCGCGAGGGCAACACCCGCGGCCTGTTCAAGAGCACCCAGGTGGTCAGCATGCTGACCGGCGAGCCGGAATACCTGGACCCGCTGCGCGCCGAAACGCCGGACGGCTGGATCGTCAGCGGCTATCCGCAGGATTCGCTGGACACGCCTGAGCACAAGGCCTTCCGCGCCGCTTACGTGGCCAAGTTCAACGACTACCCGCGCCTGGGTGCGGTGGTGGGCTACAGCGCCATCAAGTCGCTGGCGGCCGGCATCAAGAAGGCGGGCGGCACCGACACCGAGAAGCTGATCGCCGCCTTCAAGGGCCTGAAGGTGGATACGCCCTTCGGCGAGATCGTCTATCGCCCGCAGGACAACCAATCCACCATGGGCGCCTACATCGGCAAGCTGAAGAACACCGGTGACAAGGGCATCATGGTCGATTACCGCTACGTCGACGGCGCCACCGTGCAGCCCAGCGACGAAGAGGTGAAGAAGATGCGTGGGGACAAGTAATGAGTTCCTTCCTCGTCCAACTGCTGAACGGGTTGGCGGGCGCCTCGTCGCTGTTCCTGGTGGCGGCGGGGCTGTCGCTGATCTTCGGCGTCACCCGGATCGTTAACTTCGCCCACGGTTCGCTCTACATGCTGGGGGTGTACATCGCCTACAGCATGTCCGAGCGGCTGGCGGGCGGCGTTGGCTTCTGGTTCTCCCTGGTGTTCTCGGCGCTGGCGGTGGGCTTCATCGGCGCGCTGATCGAGATGGTGCTGCTGCGCCGTATCTACAAGGCGCCGGAGCTGTTCCAGCTGCTCGCCACCTTCGCCCTGGTGCTGGTGATCAAGGACGGCGTGCTGTGGATCTGGGGCGCGGAAGACCTGCTCGGCCGCCGCGCGCCGGGGCTGGAAGGCTCGGTGGAAATCCTCGGCCGCAACTTCCCCACCTACGACCTGTTCCTGATCGTCATCGGCCCGGTGGTGCTGGCGCTGGTGTGGCTGCTGCTCACCCGTACCCGCTGGGGCACGCTGGTGCGCGCGGCGACGCAGGACCGCGAGATGCTGTCCGCGCTGGGCGTGCATCAATCCTGGCTGATCACCGGCGTGTTCGCGCTGGGCGCCATGCTCGCCGGCCTCGGCGGCGCGCTGCAGCTGCCGCGCGAGCCGGCCAACCTGGGCATGGACATGCTCAGCATCGGCGATGCCTTCGTGGTGGTGGTGGTGGGCGGCATGGGCTCCATTCCCGGTGCCTTCGTCGCCGCGCTGATCATTGCCGAGATCAAGGCCATCTGCATCTGGCTGGGCGATGTGAACTTCGGCCCCTTCAGCATCAGCTTCTCCAAGCTCACGCTGGTGGTGGAGTTCCTGGTGATGGCGGTGGTGCTGGTGGTGCGTCCGTGGGGCCTGTTCGGCCGTCCGCAGGGCACGCCGCGCCATAGTGGCGCGCCGGAAGCGCCGTTGCGTCCGGCGGGCAAGTCGCTGCGCTGGTTCGCGGTGGCGCTGGTGGCCGGCATGGCGGTGCTGCCGCTGCTGCAGGGCCAGTTCCCGTATGCGCTGGTGCTGTCGGTGGATCTGCTGATCGCGGCGCTGTTCGCCGCCAGCCTGCACTTCATCATGGGTCCGGGCGGCATGCACTCCTTCGGCCACGCCGCCTACTTCGGCCTGGGGGCCTATGGCGCCGCGCTGCTGATGAAGGCCGCCGGGCTGCCGATGGAGGCCTCGCTCATCCTGGCGCCGGTGGTGGCGGGCCTGGGCGCGGTGGTGTTCGGCTGGTTCAGCGTGCGCCTGTCCGGCGTCTATCTGGCCATGCTGACGCTGGCTTTCGGCCAGATCGCCTGGTCCATCGCCTTCCAGTGGGATGACTTCACCGGCGGCTCCAACGGCCTGATCGGCATCTGGCCCTCGGGCTGGGCCAACAACCGCACCGCGTACTTCTACCTCACGCTGGTGCTGGTGGTGGTCGGCCTGTTCGCGCTGCGCCGCATGCTGTTCTCGCCCTTCGGCTACGCCATGCGCGCCGGGCGCGACTCGGTGCTGCGGGCGGATGCGATCGGCATCAATGTGAAGCGCATCCAGTGGCTGGCCTTCGTCATCGCCGGCGTGTTCGCCGGCGCGGCGGGCGCGCTGTTCGTGTATTCCAAGGGCAGCATCTCGCCCGAAGTGCTGTCGGTGACCAAGTCGGTGGATGGCCTGGTGATGGTGCTGCTGGGCGGCGTGCAGACGCTGGCCGGCCCCATCGTCGGCGCGGTCACCTTCACCTGGCTGCAGGATACGGTGGCGCGCTCCACCGACTACTGGCGCGCGCTGCTGGGCGGCATCATCCTGTTCCTGGTGCTGGTGTTCCCGCAGGGCCTGGCCGGCTTCATCCACGACCTGGTGGTCAAGCTCAAACCCAACCGGGAGGTCGCACGATGAGCCTGCTGCAAATACGCGGACTGCAGAAGTCCTTCGGCGGTGTGAAGGCGGTGGACGGCATCGACTTCGATGTCGCCGCCGGCGAGCTGCTCGCCCTGATCGGCCCCAATGGCGCCGGCAAGTCCACCACCTTCAACATGGTGAACGGCCAGCTGCGCGCCAGTGGCGGCTCGGTGAAGCTGGACGGCCGCGAACTGGTCGGCCTCAAGCCGCGCGAGATCTGGAAGATGGGCGTGGGCCGCACCTTCCAGATCGCCGAGACCTTCGCCTCGCTCACCGTGGTGGAGAACGTGCAGATGGCGCTGATCTCGTCCCACGGCAAGCTGTACTCGCTGTGGTCGCGCGCCGCCGGCGCCTACCGCAACGAGGCGCTGGAGCTGCTGGACCAGGTCGGCATGAAGGCCGACGCCGACCGCCCCTGCAGCGCGCTCGCCTATGGCGACGTCAAGCGGGTGGAGCTGGCCATCGCGCTGGCCAACGATCCCAAGCTGCTGTTGATGGACGAACCCACCGCCGGCATGGCGCCCAAGGAGCGCAACGACCTGATGGCGCTCACCAAGCGCCTGGTGGTGGAGCGCAAGCTGGCGGTGCTGTTCACCGAGCACAGCATGGACGTGGTCTTCGCCTACGCCGACCGCATGATCGTGCTCGCCCGCGGGCGGCTGATCGCCGCCGGCTCCGGCGAGGAGATCCGCAATCATCCCAAGGTGCAGGAGGTGTACTTCGGCACCGGCAAGACCTTCGAGAAACCGGTCGCCCAAGAGGAGGTCGCAGCATGATCCACAGGGAACCGCCTCCGACGCTGCTGACGGTGGAAGGGCTCAACGCCTGGTACGGCGCCGCCCACATCCTGTTCGACGTCGGCTTCGAGGTGAAGCGCGGTGAAGTGGTGGCGCTGATGGGCCGCAACGGCGCCGGCAAGTCCACCACCTTCAAGGCGCTCATGGGCCTGCTCGAACGCCGCAAGGGCACGGTCAAGCTCATGGGGCAGGACATCTCCGGCCGCAGCCCGTCGCAGATCGCCCGCATGGGCCTGGGCTTCGTGCCGGAAGACCGCCGCATCTTCACCGACCTCACCATCGCCGAGAACCTGGAAGTCGGCCGCCAGGCCGCGCGCCGCTGGCCGGACGACAGCCCGGCGCCGGAATGGACGCCGCAGAAGCTCTACGACCTCTTTCCCAACCTCAAGGAAATGGGGCCGGACCGCCTCGGCGGCCGCATGAGCGGCGGCGAGCAGCAGATGCTCACCGTGTCGCGCACGCTCATGGGCAACCCCTACCTGGTGCTGCTGGACGAGCCCTCGGAAGGGGTGGCGCCGGTCATCGTCGAGCAGATGGCGCACATGATCCTGGCGCTCAAGTCGCAGGGCGTCAGCATCCTGCTGTCGGAGCAGAACGTGCACTTCGCCGAACTGGTGTCCGACCGCGCCTACGTGCTGGAAAAGGGGCAGATCCGCTTCTCCGGCACCATGGCCGAACTCGCCGCCAACGAGGAAGTCCGCCGCTCCTACCTGACGGTGTAAGCCGCCGCGGCCCCGCTCGCCGGGGCCGCGGAGCCGTCTGCTATGCTTGCGCGACCCCGGCGGGCCGCGCCAGTCCTGACCGGTCCGCAAGGCCGCCGCAACGAGCGGCCGCGGTATGCAAAAGGCAACAGGCCACAGAGGAAATCCAGGATGAGCACCCAGAAGGCGCCGCGCCGTACCACGGCGAAAAAGCCCGCCGCCGAGCGCACCGGCGTGCGCGAGCGCTCGGCGCAAGCCACCCGCGACAACATCCTCAAGGCAGCCATCAAGATCTTCGCCCGCCACGGCTTCGCCGGCGGCCGCGTCGAACAGATCTCCCGCGCGGCGCGCTCCTACGACCGCATGATCTACTACTACTTCGGCAGCAAGGAACAGCTCTACGTCGAAGTGCTGGAAGAGGTCTACCGCCGAATGGACGTCGCCGAGCGCGCCCTCGACCTCGACGTCGGGCGCCCCCGCGAGGCCCTGGTCGAAGTGGTGCGCTTCGTCTGGAACTACTACCGCAAGAACCCCGAACTCATCAGCCTGCTCAACAACGAGAACCTGCTCAAGGGCAAGCACATCACCAAGTCCGAGCGCGCCCAGGAATACTCCTCGCCCGCCATCGCCATCCTCGACCGCATCCTCGCCAGCGGCGTCGCCCAGGGCATCTTCCGCGCCGAACTCAACGCCCGCGACCTCTACATCATGATCGCCTCGCTGGGCTACTTTTACCTCTCCAACCGCCACACCCTCTCCGCCTTCCTGGGTGAAGACATGGAGCACGCCGACGCGCTCGCGCACTGGGAGCGCTTCATTACGGACTCGGTGTTGCGAGTGGTGTGCGAAGGGGAGGTGGTGGCGAGCAGCGGGGGGATAGCGGCGCTGGAGACGGCGTCGGTTTGACGCGCCCGTATCCGCTCATGGTCTCTTCTGAACACTGATTCCTCCCGCCGCAGCTCCGCCGGTGGCAGGGCTGACGCAAGTGGAGGGAGCCTGCCCTGGCGAGGCCTCCGCCGCGGTGCAGGGGTGACGCGAGAGCCGCCGGCTGCCAGCCGCTCCCATCCGGTACTTTCGTCGATAAGCGTCCGCCTTCGAGGCTGCCGAGTGAGACGGCAGTGAAGAGGCAGGGAGGCCGGCGACGCAGTGCCGCCGGTTCCCTGCCTAGCCTCAGAACACCTTCAGCAACCTGGCCTGCACCCCCTGCGTTTTCAGTCCTTCCCGCACTTCCAGATCCCGGGTGTATTGCAGTTGCAGCTGCCAGTCCTTGGCCAGCCAGCTGTCCCAGCCCACGGTCATGTTGTTGTTGTCGCGGCGGTCGGTGAGGGTGGTGCCGTCGGCGCGTTCCCGGGCACCCCAGCTGTGGCGGTAGGAGAGGGCGAGCTGGGTGGCGTCGGACCAGTGGTAGCGCAGGTGGGCGTGGCCCTGGAGCAGGGGGGCGCGGCGGGCGTCGTCGTAGCGGCGATCGGAGTAGAACTCGGCTTCGCCTATCAGGTCCAGCGTCCATTTCGGCGCCAGGCGGCGCACGTAGCCGACCTGGAAGTCGGCGGCCCAGCGGTCGCCGCTGACGGCGAAGCCGTCGTCGCGGTGGCTGCCGGTGGGGGCAGTGATGAAGACGGACCAGCCGAGGTATTCCTTGCGCTCGGGGTCGTTCAGCGTCCACAGGGTGCCGCCGAAGATGACGTCGCCCAGGCCGCCGTAGGTGGTGTCCGCCGCCGAGGTGCGCTGGTGGGCGAAGGGCACAATGATCTGCGGGTCTATGCGGTAGCCGTTCCAGTCGGCGAAGTGCACATAGCGCAGCAGGCCGATGTCCAGCCGCACGCCGAGGTCGTCCGCCACCTTCTTGCCCTTGGAATAGACCTCGTCGCCTTCGTGATGCTGGTAGTAGAGGAGGAAGAGATCGGTGCCGGCGGGGGCGGCTTCGTAGTAGCCGCCGTAGGGTTTGACGTCGGCGCGGGCGCCGCCCAGGCAGAGGGCGAGCGCGGCCGCCACGCCGCAGAGGCGCAGGGTGGTTTTCATGGTGTGTCTCCTTGCTTTTGTCTTTGTGTGGTGCCGAGTGGGTGGCAGGCGCGCAGCAGTCCGCCGGGGCGGGCCTGCCGGCCGCTCCGGGGTGGAACGAGAGGGGATGCGCGGGAGGTGGCGGAGGGAACGGACGCGCGGGAGCCGGCCAGGCTCAGGCCCGGCCTGCCGCGATCCGGCGGCGTCTCATGAACGCCGCCGGATCGCGCCCCGCCGTTTGCCCCGGCGCGCTTACTTGGCCCGCTTACTTGGCCCGCTTACTTGGCCTGCTCACCTGGCGCCGCTGGCGCTGGCCGTCTTGCTGACCTTGGCCGGGCTGCTTGCCGCAGCGCTGGCTTCCAGTTCCTTCTGCAGGTCGTGGGAGCGCTTGATCAGGTACTGGCGTATGCCTTCCACCTGGTCGAGGCTGAGGGTGCCGGCGAAGGGCGGCATGCCCTTGGCTGCGCGCAGGCCGCCGAGGACGATGGACTGGAACTGGGCATGCTTTTCGTCATCCAGGTAGCGCAGGTCGGGGATGACGCCGCCGCTGACGGCGTTGAGGCCGTGGCAGCTGCCGCAGAAGCCGTTGAACAGGCCGCGGCTGTGGGCGAGGGCGGCTTCGTCGGTGAGGGTGAGCTGCTGCAGCCTGGGCAGGGCCTGGGGCTGGTTCTGCGGCGCGGGCAGCTTGGCCTTGCCGTTGAGCTTGTAGGTGAGCACCCGCGCTTCCGGCCGCACCTTGGCGCGCTGCGATAGCGGGCCGAGGATGAGCGGGAAGGTGCCGCCCCAGCCGGCCATGAAGGTGACGTACTGCTCGCCATCCACCTCGTAGGTCACCGGCCCGGCCATGACGCCGGTGTTGGCGGGCGACTCCCACAGCAGCTTGCCGCTGTCCGCCGCGTAGGCGGTGACGCGGCCGTCCGCCGTGCCCTGGAATACCAGGTTGCCGCCGGTGGAGAGGGTGCCGCCGTTGTAGATGGTGCGGTATTCCTGGCTCCAGGCGGCCTTCTGCTTCACCGGGTCCCAGGCCAGCAGGCGGCCCTTGAAGCTGGCGGCGATGTCCTTCACTACCTTGGGATCTTCCGGCAGGTCGGGCACGTCGATGCCGAGGTTCACCACCGACTTGTGCGCGATCCGCTCCGGCGTGCCGGTGGCGGAGAGCAGGTTGGCGGTTTCCTGCATCGGGATGTAGACCAGCCCGGTGGCCGGGTTGAAGGACATCGGCTGCCAGTTGTGGGCGCCGATGAAGGCGGGCATCACCAGCTTGGGTTCGTCCAGGTAGTTGGCGGCCTTCTCGTCGAACACCGGGCGGCCGCTGGCGAGGTCGATGTGAGTGGCCCAGTTCACCGGGGCGAACTTTTCCGCCGACAGCAACTTGCCGGTGGTCCGGTCGAGCACGTAGAAGAAGCCGTTCTTGGGCGCCTGCATCAGCACCTTGCGCTTCTCGCCGGCGATGTCGAGGTCGGCGAGGATGATGTGCTGGGTGGCGGTGAAGTCCCACATGTCGCCCGGCGTCACCTGGTAGTGCCAGACGTAGTCGCCGTTGTCCGGCCGCAGGGCGACGATGGAGGAGACGAACAGGTTGTCGCCCTTGCCCTGGCTGCGCAGCTTGCGGTTCCACCAGGAGGCGTTGCCGGTGCCGATGTAGAGCAGGTCCAGCTCCGGGTCGTAGGCCATGGAGTCCCACACGGTGCCGCCGCCGCCCTGCTTCCAGTATTCGTCGCCGCTCCAGGTGGCGCGGGCCATTTCCATGGCCTTGTTCTCCGCCGGCTCGGCCGGGTTGCCGGGCACGGTGTAGAAGCGCCAGGCGAGCTTGCCGCTGTCGGCGTCGTAGGCGGAGATGTAGCCGCGCACGCCGAATTCAGCGCCGCCGTTGCCGATCAGCACCTTGCCTTTGACGATGCGCGGCGCGCCGGTGATGGTGTAGCTGCGGTCGTGGTCGATGACGGTGTCCGTCTCCCACAGCTTGCGGCCGCTGGCGGCGTCCAGCGCGATCAGGCGGCCGTCGTAGGCGCCGACATAGACCTTGCCCTGCCACACGGCAACGCCGCGGTTCACCACGTCACAGCAGCCTTCGGACAGGCGCAGGCCGGGCACCTCCGGGTCGAACTTCCACAGCTGTTTGCCGCTGCGGGCGTCCAGCGCATAGACGATGCTCTTGGCGCCGGTGGTGTACATCACGCCATCGACGACGATAGGCGTGGCTTCTACGCCGCGGTCCACGTCCAGCTTGTAGGTCCAGGCCAGGCCGAGCCTGGCGACGTTCTTCTCGTTGATGCGCTTCAACGGCGAGTAGCGCTGTTCGCCATAGGTACGGCCGTGGCTCATCCAGTTGCCGGGCTCGCGGTCGGCGGCCACCAGGCGGTCGAAATCCACCGCCGCCGGCGCAGCGGGTGCCGCCTGGGCGAGGGTGGGGAAGGAGAGGGCGCAGGACAGCGCGAGCAGCGCGGGCGCGAAGCGTTGATGCCGGAAATGCGATGTGTATAGGGTGTTGCCATTCTTGTTGGCGGGCATGGTGTCTCCTCCGAGCGAGCGGATGTAAGGCCCGCCCCGTGCATTGCGGGGCAGGTCCGGTACTGCGGTTGTGGTGAAGCGGGAAAAAGGAATCAGTAGGCGATGCAGACCGACTTGAGTTCGGTGTAGGCCTCGATCACCGCGCGGCCGTGTTCGCGGCCCAGGCCGGAACTCTTCACGCCGCCGAAGGGCAGGTTGGGATCGACCAGGTTGTGGCTGTTCACCCACACCGAGCCCGCCTGCAGGCGCGGGATGAGGCGATGCACCGCCGTCAGGTCGTTGCTCCAGATGCTTGCGCCCAGGCCGTACTCGCTGTCGTTGGCGGCGGCCACCACTTCTTCCAGCTCGTCGAAGGGCATGGCGACCAGCACCGGGCCGAACACCTCTTCCCGCACCAGGGTCAGCGGCTTGCAGGCGCGGTTGGCGAACACCGTGGGCTGCACGAACCAGCCGGCGCCCTCCAGCGCCGTACCGCCGGCGATCAGCTCGGCGCCTTCCGCCTTGCCGGTTTCGATCAGGCTGGTGACGCGGGTATGGTGGCGGGCGGATACCAGCGGCCCCATTTCGGTGGCCGGATCCAGGCCGGCGCCCAGCTTCATCTGCTTGGCGACCGTGCCCACGCCGTCCACCACCTGGTCGTAGATCCGGCGGTGCACATAGAGGCGGGAGCCGGCGGTGCATACCTGGCCGTGGTTGAAGAAGATGGCGCCGGCGGCGCCGGCCACCGCCTTGGCGGGGTCGCAGTCCGGCAGCACGATCACCGGGCTCTTGCCGCCCAGCTCCAGGCTCACATGACGCAGGTCGCCGCCACACTGGCGGCCGATGATGCGGCCGACTTCGGTGGAACCGGTGAAGGCGATCTTGGCCACGTCCGGATGCGCCACCAGCGCCGCGCCGGCCGCCTCGCCCAGGCCGGTGACCACATTCAGCGCCCCGGCGGGGAAGCCGGCCTGCAGCGCCAGTTCGCCCAGGCGCAGCGCGGTCAGCGGCGTTTCCTCGGCCGGCTTCAGCACCACCGTGCAGCCGGCGGCCAGCGCCGGCGCGATCTTCCACACCGCCATCAGCAACGGGAAGTTCCACGGCACGATGGCGCCCACCACGCCAAGCGGCTCGCGCCGGGTGGAGGCGCTGTAGCGCACGCCTGGCGGGAAGCCGATGGAGACATCCACCGTGCTGCCTTCGATCTTGGTCGCCCAGCCCGCCATGTAGCGCAGCCATTGGGCGCTGGCGCCCACTTCCAGCGCGCGAGAGAAGGCGATGAGCTTGCCGTTGTTCAGTGTCTCCAGCCGCGCCAGATCCTCGCCGTTCTGCTCGATCAGGTCGGCCAGCTTCAGCAGCAGCGCCTCGCGTGCCGCCGGCAGCATGTGGCGCCAGGCGTCGCTCTCGAAACAGCGTTTGGCCGAGGCCACCGCGCGGTCCACCTCCGGCTTGCCGCCGGCCGGCACCTCGGCGATGCACTCGCCGCTGGCCGGGTCGTACACCGGGAAAGTCGCACCGTTGTCCGCCGCCTGCCACTCGCCGGCAATCAGCATGCGGTTGCGTATCGTCGGCCGCTCGCTCGAATTGCTCATCCTCGTCTCCTCGTCTGGTCTTTTAGTCGGATGTTGCCGGCCCAGTGTGCGCCGCTGGAGGGCGGGCCGCTTGGCATGGGGTGCAAGAGGGCTTGGCGGTGGGTGCAAAAAACGGCTGGCGCAGGTGGGCGGGTCCTTGCCCTTTGCGCTTCACCAGATTGGGGGATGCGGCGGCTGGAGCGCTGGACGAGCATTAACCAGCACCGTCCCCCAGGCGGAAGGATGAAGAGGCGGTTCCGCAGGGTTGGGGCCGGAAGGAGGAGGCATGGCTGGATTTTCCCTAGGGCCGGCATCGTTGAAAGAACTGACGGCTGTCCACCCCGATCTCGTCAAAGTGGTGAGGCGTGCGCTGGAGTTGAGTGCCCAGGAAGCAGCGGGATCGGCGATAACGGTGGAGCAGGTGGCTTGCTCCAAGGTCTGCGAGGTTTGTCAGGTTGGTTATGACGGTTCATAAACACGGATTTTCATAAAACTCAATGTCATCAATGATTTCGTCCTGCGGGGTCCGACTGGATATACCGCAGGGTTCAGAACGAGCCCGCAGAACTGCGGGCTGAAACACGTTAGGCGCCACAAGACGGTTCTCCCTACTCACCCTGGAGGAGTTCATGGAAATCACAGAGATGATCAAGGCGGTTCAGCGCAAGCTGAATGTAAATGATGACGGGAAGGCGGGATCAGAGACTTGGGGGGCGATCTACGCAGCAATCGTCAAACCTACGATCGGCGGAATTACCCCGGACATGGTGATCTCCAAAGTTGACGATCGCAGCGAAAGGAATATTGCAACCCTACTACCCGAGGTGCAGCCGATCGCGAGAGCGCTGGTCCAGAAGGCCGCAGCAAACGGTATACAAATTAAGATCGTCAGCGGACTTCGAACTTACGCAGAGCAAGACGCGCTGTACGCGAAGGGCCGCACCGCTCCAGGGCCGAAAGTAACGAACGCACGCGGCGGCTACTCAAACCATAACTTCGGCATCGCGTTCGACGTGGGTGTCTTTTCCGGAAGCAGTTACCTACAGGAATCCCCAAAATACAAAGCTGTTGGCGTACTCGGGATGGATATGGGGCTTGAATGGGGAGGCAACTGGACGTCGATTGTCGATCAGCCTCACTTTCAGCTGCGCCCAAATTGGGCGGGTTCCATCTCTGAAAGGGAGATGCTCGCCGAGTTCCGAGATCGCGTTTCGTCGGGGCGGCCCATTTACGTCTGACGTGGCGGCTAACCCCTCGCTCAGGCGGAGCGCCAACGGCAGGCCACCAGGCCCGCACAACGCCGAGGTAAATGTTGCGCTGCGCGGGCCTGGCGTCCTGCCGTCGTTGCCCGCTTAGCTCGAAGGTTGGGCCCCATCAATCGAATGTACTTAGGAATTTCACATGATCAAACGGCTAGCCAATGTTGCTACATTTCTGGCATGCACGTTAATGACAACCATGCTGGCGGTTGCGGGTGACTGCAAAACAGTTTGCGATTCAAGTGGAATGTGTTTTACGGAATGTCCGTCTGAGGCGCCAGCGGTTACCCCGCCTCCGAATTCTCCGTCACCAACACAAGGCAACAATTCCTGCCAATATGCATATGACGGCGTTTGTGATGACCCTCTATATCGTCATGCTAGATCAAGTGCATGCCCGCCCAGAACAGATGAAGCGGATTGCATAAGCACTATGCCGCAATATTCAAGATAGTCATCCAATGTATAAATCCGCCAGCTTGCTTCGCAGATCTTGCGCATTATTGGTTGCCGTCGCCATATCTTTGGCGTATTTATGCATTAATGCTAACGCCTCTGGCCGTCCGCCAGTCAAAATAGTAAAGCCGCCCGTGCCTAGCCAGGATGTACTTTTGAACAATCTGCGCGAAGAAGTTCGACGCCTGAGTGTCGAGCTTGAAATATATAAGAATGACCGATATTTGGTCGAAATGCAGTACACAAAGAAGTACTATGAATATCTGGCAAAGAAAGCTGATCTCAATCTTGCCCAGTTCGAGTGGCAGCGAACCGCATCAGAACGTCTGCTGTGGCTTGTAGTGGTTGTGGTGTTCTCGGGAGTGGCATTTTCAGGTTATCAATTATGGCGAGCATCTAAAACAAATGATTTGCCGGGTGACTCAAGTATAGAAATAGCGGTACAAAAAGTGAAAATCACCTCATCAGTGGTTGGCGTCATTGTTCTGGCCATTTCAATAATTTTCTTTTACTTCTTCCTAATTGAAGTCTACCGAGTCAAGGTCGTCGACTTAACTCCATCAGAAACTCGACCTCTGTTGCCAAACAGTGCAGCGCCATCCTCTGAGCAAGTGCCCAACACGGCGGTGCAAGGGACGCTGCGCGATAAAGCCGCACAGCGCCCCTGACCTTGAACGTTAGCCATCCGACCACGCGAATGATGAGCACAGGATCCAAGAAGTTCGTACTACGTGGCAGAGGTGACTTGCTGTGCTCGGTTGTTGTGCTTCTCGTTAGCTTTGTAGCAGGGTGTGCCACTGTTCATACTTCTTCTGGCGCAGAAGTCAAGGTATCACAGGGGTTTGGTGTTCTTAGCGTTCATATTCTCCCTAGCAGCACGGAACCGCTGGTTGTCGTAACAGAAGGTCTTGGCATCGTGGCTGCATCTCAATCGACCACTATCGGTGCAGTTAGCGAGTTTGTCGCGTCATTCCCACAGCTCGCCAGATGCCACGCTGTAATCGTTGTCCAAAGCAATGTCGAATTGGATGCACTCCGGCAGCTTCTGATCGCCGACCCGAGTCGTCTTAATAATATTTGTTTGACAACAAAGGAGGGAAGAATATGGTCGCGTTGACACGCTTCAATAATGTATTTCTGCTACTCGCACTAGGAGCAGTTGGATGTGCGCCTTTGCAACAGGCACCACTTGTGTACTCGTCAAAGGTGACCGTGGGTATAGATGTTTCTGGAACAACTACCGAACAACCAGGCGTTTCGATCAATGTTGGTTACAAGCAAGTTGATGCAGCCTACGTGCCTGTGGCTGTCGCCAAGCCTTGCGAAGGCAAAGAAGCAGGAAACCAACCCAATTGTGCTGACCCAATCTACCAACTTAAGCAAATCGAAGGAAAGAACAAGGTTGGCGACTCTGAGGTTCCGAAAAGTGCTCTAGAGGCAGCGCAGAAGCGTATTAGCGAGTTCAAACAGATTAGCCAAGCCAGAGATAGTGCTGAGGCGGAACTAGTCAAGGCGAAATCAAGGCGAGATGATGCCCAGAGTCTATTGCAGAATTTCGATGCCGATAATAAATATGCCTTGAGAGCTGCTGCCGAAAAAAATGTAGCTGATCTGGTCCCAGGCGAAACACTCCTAATTGGGGAGCGCCAGAAGAAGGCATCACAACTCGCGGAGGAAAATGCTGCAGTCGCAAAGGCGGAAGCGCAAAGAAATAAGGCCTACGAGGCATTCAACAATGCAAATGTAACTGGCCTAGTGGAAGCATACGGGCTTGTCGGTGGAGAGAACAACAAGACTGATGCATATTCCGTATTCGGGAGTTTTGATGCAAATACTAAGGCAGGCGCAGAAACCGGTGGATCAACCGCGCCCAAGGGAGAGGTTGCTCTCGTAATCGGAAAGGTTTTCTCAACGGGAGTCGCTTCGCAGTTCCTTACAGAAGGAATGCGTGGCTACTATGTTGGAATGGGTGCCGCCCAAGTCGCGAAGGCTAAGACTAGTTGCCTAACTGTTGGCGAGAGTTACATTTCAGAATACAAGAAGACGTTAAATCTTAGTGATGATGCTGACAAGAAGAAACTCGGGGCACTCCTCGAACGGATAGCAGAAACCTGTAGCAAATTGCTTGATGACGTTGCAGCAAATATTGCCATTCAATTGAAAGAAGCAAAGAAGTGACATATTGGTTGTCGCCGATGGCTAACAGGTCGATGCAAAAGCGCTGAACACCGGATCAGCTGAAGGGGTCAGGTTGATTTTCAGGGTGACTTCGTCGAGAGAATTGGATTTCCAATTCGATTCGGGCTGCAAAGGCAATTCGCGGAGGCGCGTCGCAGCCCCGTTCGGCCGCCCGGCTCACGCTGCCGCCCCCGAATCGCCCAATTTCGCGATTCTCAGCAGGTTGTACGCGGCACCCGAAATGAAGGCCGCCATCTGCGTCTTCACCTGTCCGATGAATCGCGTCTTGCGCATGCCGCCGACCGTCTTCAACCAGCCGAAGATATCTTCCACCCGCTTTCGTTTGCGCTGGCTGATTCGATAACCCTCGGTTCGCGTCGTCCGGCCATCCAGTCCCGGTGTGTTGCGATTTTCGATTCGGGCGATATGCGGGCGGATTTGATGTTCGCGCAGATGCGCGACGAAATCCTTGACGTGGTAGCCCTTGTCGGCCGCCAGTGTCTTGGGATGGAGGCGTCGGCGGCGGGCACGCGTGAGCATCGAGCGTGCAGCGCGGTGCTCGGCTTGGGTGTATTCGGTCACGAGGATGTCGACACACAACCCGTTGCGGTTCTCCATGAGCACGTGCCCGCCGTAGCTCAGTTTCGCCGCCTGGCCGTTGCCCTTCCTCATGAGGCGCGAGTCCGGATCGGTGGTGCTCTGGTGGGTGGCGTTCGAGCGCTTCTCACCTTTGAAGTCGACCATCCCGGTGCCGTCTCCGCCTTTCGGCGGTTCGCCGTCCTTGCGCTTGAAGCTTTTGAACGAGGCCCACGCTTCGATCAAGGTGCCATCGACGGTGAAATGATCCGAGGACAAAAGCTGTTCCCGGCAGGCCAGACTGACCACTTCGTCAAAGAAACGGCGCGCGATATCGGTTGCAACCAGGCGTTCGCGCAGTCGGCTGAAATTGGACTGATCCAGGCTCGCACTCTCCAGGTCCATGTCGAGAAACCAGCGGAACAGGATGTTGTAGTCCAGTTGTTCGCAGAACTGTCTATCGGAGCGGATCGAGTACAACGCGATCAGCAATTGCCCCTTGAGCAGGCGCTCGGGCGGAATCGAAGGCCGGCCGTTCTCCGCGTACAAGGTGTCCAATTCCGCCGAGATCGCACCCAGCGCCCGGTCGGCCAGGTTCTTCACCTTGCGAAGCGGATGTTCGGCCGGCACACGCGACTCCGGCGAGAAGTCATGGAACATCGAGGATTGGGGATCGAGTTGGCCGCGCATCGCTGTCAGGACGAGAGGCTTGGGGACGGATCTATGACTACCGAATTTCTGATTCGTTCACTGGGTTTTGCATCACCCTGTTAGGCGTCACGGCACGAACGGGAGAATCGCAATTGAATACCGAAATCGCTGGGCACGTCCAAATAATCAAGCTTGCGATCGCGTACACGCTCCTTGGCGCGTTCGTTTTCACGGTTGTAGTGGTCTGCTTGTCGCTAGTGAAGAAGGGCGTGATCGTATCGCCTAGTCAGCAGAAAAAGCTCTTTGCGACGCTTGTAGTTGAACTTGTCGTCATTTGCGTCGGGAGCTTTAGCAATTTGCTTGAACTGAATCCTCGTACTGCGCAGGAGAAAATTGAAGAACCGTTGCGCGACGGAGTACGCGTGGCTAATGAGACGGCAGGGAAGTCACGAGCCAAGCTCAACGAAGAAATTTTGGCTGGTCTAAAGCCAAAAGCGGCAGGCCTAGCCCTCCTGCTTCTCAAAAAGGCACAGGAGCAGAATATTGAACTAACGTTGATAGCCGGCTTTCGCAGCCCGGACCAGCAGGAACAGCTGTTTGAGAAGGGTGTTACAAAGGTTCGACGATCTACGCACAACACAGGGCTTGCATTTGATGTGGCAGTCGTTGAAGGCGGTAAGCTTGTATTTAATGGCGAAAAGTACAAGCTGGTCGGCGGCATTGGAAAGGAGATCGGTCTTATTTGGGGAGGAGACTGGAAGGGCTTCCCTGATGCTCCTCACTTTGAGACTGATGACGCACGTGAAGCGCTGAGGAAGCTCGGTGGAGCCTAACAGGTCGATGCAAAAGCGCTGAACACCGGATCAGTTGAAGGGGGCAGGTTGATTTTCCTAGTGACTTCGTCGAGAGAATTGGATTTCCAATTCGATTCGGACTGCAGAGGCAATTTGCCGAAGGCGCGTCGCCGTGCTTTTCGCCTGTCCGGCTCACGCCGTCACCTCCGACTTACTCAATTTCGCGATTCTCAGCAGGTTGTACGCGGCGCCCGAAATGAAGGCCGCCATCTGCGTCTTCGCCTGTCCGATGAATCGCGTCTTGCGCAGGCCGCCGACCGTCTTCAACCAGCCGAAGATTTCTTCCACCCGCTTTCGTTTGCGCTGGCTGATTCGATAACCCTCGGTTCGCGTCGTCCGGCCATCGAGTCCAGGCGTGTTGCGATTTTCGATTCGGGCGATATGCGGGCGGATTTGATGCTCGCGCAGATGCCCAACGAAAGCCTTGACGTGGTAGCCCTTGTCGGCCGCCAGTGTCTTGGGATGGATGCGTCGGCGGCGGGCACGCGTGAGCATCGAGCGTGCAGCGCGATGCTCGGCTTGGGTGGATTCAGTCACGAGGATGTCGACACACAACCCGTTGCGGTTCTCCATGAGCACATGCCCGCCGTAGCTCAGCTTCGCCGCCTGGCCGTTGCCCTTCCTCATGAGGCGCGAGTCCGGATCGGTGGTGCTCTGGTGGGTACCGTTCTAGCGCTTCTCGCCTTTGAAGTCGACCATCCCGGTGCCGTCGTCTCCGCCTTTCGGCGGTTCGCCGTCCTTGCGCTTGAAGCTTTTGAACGAGGCCCACGCTTCGATCAAGGTGCTATCGACGGTGAAATGATCCGAGGACAAAAGCGGTTCCCGGCGGGCCAGGCTGACCACTTCGTCAAAGAAGCGGCGCGCAATATCGGTTGCAACCAGGCGTTCGCGCAGTCGGCTGAAATTGGACTGGTCCAGGCTCGCACTCTCCAGGTCCATGTCGAGAAACCAGCAGAAGAGGATGTTGTAGTCCAGTTGCTCGCAGAACTGCCTATCGGAGCGGATCGACTACAACGCGATCAGCAATTGCCCCTTGAGCAGGCGCTCGGGCGGAATCGAGGGGCGGCCCGTCTCCGCGTACAAGGTGTCCAATTCCGCCGAGATCGCGCCCAGCGCCCGGTCGGCCAGTTTCTTCACCTTGCGAAGCGGATGTTCGGCCGGCACACGCGACTCCGGCGAGAAGTAATGGAACATCGAGGACTGGGGATCGAGTTGGCCGCGCATCGCTGTCAGGACGGAAGGTTTGGGAACAGGGCTATGACTATCGAATTTCTGGTTCGTTCACCGGGTTCTGCATCAACCTGCTAGAGGAAAGGGAAGACACAGCGGGGGCGGCTCTCCCCGACCATCAAGCCCCCGCGCGGTATCTCCGCTAGGCCGAAAGCAGCAGCTGGCCGGTTCCACCTGCGCCCAATCAGGGCAGAAAAGAGGCGAATTGCGGGCTCTCCCATTCACGCCTCTTTTCCGTGCGCACACTGCCGGCCTGGTTACATTCCTTTTCATGCAATAGCCGAAATGGAAATAGCGCCGCACAGAAAGCGCTATTGCAGCGCGGCATTCGAAAATCCACTTCGTAAGCATTGAATTGCCTGGCGCTTGCATCGCCATGGGTCCAAAAAAGTGCGCAGATGCACCAATGGCGCGCCTTTGCACCGGGCTTGTGCTGCTAAAGAAAAACTGAATCCGACGCCCGCGCTTCTGAATTGCCGCTCAATTTCCCATTCCCTAGAGTGGATTCGTACCCCGAAGGCCATGCCCGGAAAGAGCGCTGGAATTGCCCGCTGAAAGTCAGGTTCGCACCGGATTCAATCCGCTGCGGATCGGCATAAGGCGGGAAACGAAAAGGCGCCGATAAACCGGGCGGCAATAAGAATTCGGGGACGTTCCGTTCCAACGGCAGAGCCTTATTCATGCGGAGGAAATCGCATTGACCGAATTTGCCCAATATCTCATTTCGGGTCTGGTCGTCGGCTGTATATACGGCCTGATCGCCACCGGCTTCACCGCCGTCTATAACGCCACCCATATCGTCAATTTCGCCCAGGGCGAATCTTCCATGCTGGCGGCGTTGTGCGCGGCCAGTCTGGTCGTCGCCGGGGCGCCGCTGTTGCTGGCGATCGCGGTGGCGGTTGTGGTGGTGGGGGTGGTGAACATCCTGGTGGAGCGGCTGGCGATACGCCGCAGCGGCACCGATGTGACGCGCGGCATCATCATCACCATAGGCGTCGGCATTGTGCTGCAGGGGCTGGCGGCGCTGGCCTGGGGTACGGACGCGCAGCCGCTGCCGGCTTTCTCCGGGCCGGGTTCCATCTCCGCCTACGGCGTGGTGGTGCCGCGGCAGGCGCTGTGGGTGGTCGGCACCACCGCGGTGGTGATGGCGCTGCTCTACGTCTTCCTCACCCGGACCTTCCTCGGCAAGGCCTTCCGCGCCTGTGCGATGAATGGCCAGGCGGCGGCGCTGATGGGCATTCCCACCGGGCTGATGCGCGGCATCGGCTTCCTGCTCTCCGGCACGGTGGGCGCGGTGGCGGGGGTGATCATCGCGCCCATCGCGCTGATGCAGTACGACAGCGGCGTCGCCCTCGGCATCAAGGGCTTCGTCGCCTGCATCATCGGCGGCTTCGGCAATCCGATAGGCGCGGCGCTGGGCGGGCTGCTGCTGGGGGCGACCGAGACGCTGGCGGCCGGCTACATCAGCTCCGGCTTCAAGAACGCCATCGCCTTTGTGCTGCTGCTGCTCTTCCTGCTGGTACGGCCAGGCGGCCTGCTGGGCGAATTCGGAGCGGCGAAGCGATGAGCAGACACGCGATGAACAAGCCGGCACTGAACCGCTTCCTCGTCCTCGCCGCCGTGTTGGGGCTGGCGGCCTTCTCCAACAACCCTTACGTCATCAACCTGCTGGTGGTGTGCGGCCTGTATGCGCTGCCGGCGATCGGGTTGTCGCTGCTGATGGGCTATACCGGCCAGATTTCGCTGGGGCAGAGCGCCTTCGTCGGCGTCGGCGCTTACGGTTCGGTGCTGCTCGCCCAGCATCTGCAGCTGGACCCCTGGTACAGCCTGGCGCTGGCTACCGCGCTGTCGGCCTTCACCGCCTGGAGCCTGGGCTGGCTGGTGTTCCGGCTGAAGGGCCACCACCTGGCGATGGCGACGCTGGCGATCGCGCTCATCCTGCACACCGTGCTGGTGGAGTGGCGCTCGATGACCGGCGGGCCGGACGGCATCAGCGCCATCGACCCCATCTCCATCGCCGGCCATGCGCTGCTGGACGACCTCCACTTCCTGCCGCTGGCCTGGCTGGTGTGCTACGCCGGCCTCTGCCTGGCCGACTACCTGGTGCGCTCGCCTTTCGGCCTGGCGATGCGCACGGTGAGCGAGAACGAGGCGGTGGCCCGCTCGCTGGGCATCGACGCCGCCCAGGTGAAGCGCAAGGTGATGGCCCTGAGCGGCGCCTACGCCGGCCTTGGCGGCGCGCTCTATGCGCACTGGATCGGCTACATCAGCCCGGAGCCGTTCAGCGTCGCCTTCTCGATCAAGCTGCTGCTCATCGTCGCCCTCGGTGGCGTGTCCGGGGTGTGGAACGTGCTGTTCGGTGTCTTCATCGTGGTCATCGTCAGCGAGTGGCTGAAGCCGCTGGGCCGGCTGGACGTAGTGATCTACGGCCTGCTGCTGATCGTGGTGATGATCTATTGCCGCGAGGGCGCGGTGGCCGCGCTCGCCGGCCTGTACCGCAAGCTGCCGCAGCGGCTGCGCCCCGGCGCCCGCGCCAGCCTCAAGCTGCAGGGGAGGACTTCCGCATGAACATGACATCGACAATGCTCAAGGTGGAAGGCGTCTCGGTGCGCTTCGGCGGCCTACAGGCGCTGTCCGAGGTCGGCTTCGACATCCGCCAGGGCGAGATCCTCGGCCTGATCGGACCCAACGGCGCCGGCAAATCCACGCTGCTCAACGTCATCTCCGGCTTCGTCCGGCCGGATCGCGGCAGTGTGCATTTCGATGGCGAACTGCTCACCGGCCGCCCGCCGGAGTTCGTCAATCGCGCCGGCCTGGTGCGCACTTTCCAGGCCGCCGAGGTGCTGGCCGGGATGACGGTGGTGGAGAACGTGATGGCCGCCGGCGTGGCCCGCCTGGGCGAGGGCGTGGCCGGCGGGCTGGCGCGTTTCGTGCGCGCCGGCCAGTCGATGGCGGCGCTCTACCGCATGGCTTGCGAGAAGCTTGAGCTGGTCGGGCTGGCGGCGCTGGCCGACCAGCCGGCGCAGATGCTCACCGCCGGCCAGCAGCGCCTGCTGGCGGCGGCGCGGGCGCTGGGCACCGAGGCGCGGCTGCTGATCCTGGACGAGCCGGCCGCCGGCCTCACCAACGACGAGAAGATGATGCTCGCCGCCGCCATCCGCCGCATCCGCGCGGCCGGCGTCACCGTGATGTTCGTCGAGCACGACCTCGCCTTCGTCAGCAGCCTGGCCGAACGCCTGGTGGTGCTGGACCACGGCACGGTGATCGCCAAGGGCGAGACCCGCGCGGTGAGCCGCGATCCGCAGGTGCTGGCGGCCTACCTGGGCGAGACCGACCTGGTGGTGGCGCGCGGCCGTGCCGGCGCGGCCGCCAGCGCGGCGCCGCTGCTGAAGCTGGAGCGGGTGGCGGTGCGCTACGGCGCGCTGCATGCGCTCGGCGGCATAGACCTGGAAGTGCGCGCCGGCGAAATCGTGACGCTGATAGGCGCCAACGGCGCCGGCAAGTCCTCCACGCTGAAAGCCATCTCCGGCCTGTGCAAGCTCGCCGGCGGCGCCATCGTGTTCGACGGCAAGCCGCTGCACGGCCTCGCCGCCGAGCGCCGCATCGCCGCCGGCATCGCGCTGGCGCCGGAAGGCCGCCAGCTGTTCCCGATGCTGACGGTGCGCGACAACCTCATGATCGGCCGCTTCTCCCACATCCGCGCTGCCGGCTTCGGCAACCTGTTCCGGCCGGGCGCGGCGGCGGCGCGCGAGGTGGAGGCGGCGATGCGGGAGGTGCTGGACTTCTTCCCCCGCCTGGCCGAGCGCATCGACCAGCAGGCCGGCACCCTGTCCGGCGGCGAGGGCCAGATGGTCGCCATCGGCCGCGCGCTGATGAGCCGGCCCAAGCTGCTGATGCTGGACGAGCCCTCCTTCGGCCTGGCGCCGCGCGTCACCCGCGAAATCCTGGAACTGCTGCCGCGGCTGGCCGAACGCGGCATCGCGGTGCTGCTGGTGGAGCAGAACGCGCATGCGGCGCTGCAGGTGGCCGATCGCGGCTATGTGCTGGCCAACGGCGCCATCGTCGCCCACGGCAGTGGCGAGGAATTGCTGCAGTCCTCCCACGTCGGCGAGGCTTACCTCGGCTGGCAGCATGAGGACGAAACAGCGGAGGTGGCGGCATGAGTGCCGAGGGATTCACTGCCGGCCCGGTTGCCAATTCGGGTGCCACCGAAGTTGCCTCCACTCCGGCCGCCGACCGCAGCGCGCTGGAACGCCTGCTGGCGGTGGAGCCGGTGCTCGCCGGCCTGCGCCGTGGCGACGAGCTGATGGACTGGCCCGCCCGCACCCTGCTGCACGCCGGCCCGGCCTTCCGCGGCGCGCCGGCACTGCCGGTGGCGCATTCGGCGGCGCAGGCGGCGCTGTTCGAAGGCTGGGTGTCCACGCTGGAAGAGGGTCTGGCCGCCATCGCCGCCGGCGACATCCGCCTGCGGCCGGCGCAGGACTACGGCTGCGTCACCCCGCTGGCGGCGGTGATTTCGCCCGGCCAGCTGCTGCAGGTGCTGCGTGATGCCAATGGATTGGGCCGGCCTTGCCATGCGCCGCTGAACGGCGGCGTGCAGCATGCGCTGCGGCTGGGCATGGCGGCGCCGGAGGCGCTGGCGCTGCTGCGCTGGCAGAACGGCGCCTTCGCCGCCGGCCTCGCGCCCGGCTACGGCGCCGGCATCAAGCTGCTGGAGATCGCCGACCTCGCGCTGGAGGCCGGCGACGACTGCCACGGCCAGACCCAGGCCGGTAGCCGCGAGCTGGCCGCGCGCCTGCGGGCTGCGGGCGCGGCGGTGGATGGCGAGGGCGAGGCCTTTCTCGCCACCTCGCCCGGCTTCTTCCTCAGCACCTGGATGGCGGCAGCGGGCTGCATGCTGAGCGCCGCCGAGGGCGTGGCCGGTAGTGCGCTGGTGACGGCCATCGGCGGCAACGGCATCGACTTCGGCCTGCGTCTGGCCGGTGCGCCGCAGTGCTGGAGCACCATCGCCGCGACGCCGCCCACCGGCCGCCTGCAGGAGGGTTGGCCGCCTGCCGCCTGCCTGCCTGCCATCGGCGACAGCGCGGTGGTGGATGCGCTCGGCTTCGGCGCCCTGTGCATGCATCACTCGCCGGCGCAGACCGCCAACCTCGCCGGGTTCATGCGCATGCCCTCGGCCGCGCTGGGCGAGGCCCTGCTGGGCGGCCTGCATCCGCGGCTGACGCGGCGCGCGGCGCGCGTCGGCCTGTCCGCCCGCCGGGTGGCGGAGAGCGGCCTCGCGCTGCCGGTCGCCCTCGGCATCCTCGATTCGAATGGCATTGCCGGCCGCGTCGGCGGCGGCATCTGGCATGCCCCACCCGAGTTGTTCAAAACAGCCTTGACCACCCTTCCCTGACGGGACCCAACAGAAGAGGAAATCATGATCGATTGGAAGAAATCGCTGGCTACGCTCGTCCTCTGTGCAGCAGGAGCGGGCGCTGCAATCGCGCAGGAGCCGATCAAGCTCGGCGGCCTGCTGGAAACCTCCGGCTTCATCGCCTCCCTCGGCCAGCCGGCGCTGGAAGGCGCCCAGCTGGCGGTGGAGCAGGTGAATACCGCCGGCGGCATCAACGGCCGCAAGGTGGAGCTGGTGAACCTCAACACCGAGAGCGACAACACCAAGACGGTGTCGGCGCTGCGCCGCCTGATCTCGCAGGAGAAGGTGGTGGGCATCGTCGGCCCCAGCAGCAGCGGCTCCAACTTCGCCATCGTCGACGCGGTGGAGCGCGCCAAGGTGCCGATGATAGGCATAGGCGCCACCCGCGGCATCGTGCTGCCGCCGGAGCAGCGCCGCTACAGCTTCCTCGCGCCGCTGACCGACGTGGTGGTGGAAACGGTGATGCTGGAGGACATGCGCGCCCGCGGCATCACCAGGATCGCCATGCTGCACTCCGACGTCGCCTTCGGCACCAGCGCCCGCGACACCCTGCTGCAGCTGGCGCCCAAGCACGGCATCACCGTGGTCAGCACCGAGGTGTTCGGCAACGCGGATACCGACATGACGCCGCAGATCACCAAGATCCGCGGCACCGAGGCCCAGGCGGTGGTCATCTGGGCCACCGGGCCGGGGCTGGCCATTTCCACCAAGAATTACCGCGCGCTCGGCCTCAAGCAGCCGCTCTACCTCACCCACGCCGCCAACGACTTCAACTACCTGCGCCTGGCCGGCGAGGCCGCCAACGGCGCGCTGCTGCCCTCGTCCAAGATCTACGTCACCGCCGAACTGCCGGCCGGCGATGCGCAGAAGCCGGTGCTGGAGCAGTTCGTGAAGGCCTACGAGGCCAAGTACGGCAAGCAGCCGGCCACCTTCGCCGGCAATGGCTACGACGCCGCCATGCTGCTGATGAACGCGGTGCGCAAGGCCGGCGACCAGCCGAGCGCGGTGCGCGACGCGCTGGAGCAGGTGAGCAACTACGTCGGCGTCACCGCGGTGTATGCCTACGGCCCGGAAGACCACTTCGGCACCAAGCCGGAGAGCGTGCAGATGCTGGTGGTGGACAACGGCAAGTTCAAGCTCGCCGCCAAGGCGGCGAACTGAGCCGGCGCCGCCCACGGAACGCAGCATGAACGCGAACCCCTTCCGCTTCGAACCGGTGCCGGCCCCGGCCGATGGCGACGGCATCGCCCCGGCGGCCACGCCGCGCGAGCAGCTGAAGACCCGGCTGGCCGCCGCCTTCCGCCTGCTCCACCAGCTCGGCATGAGCCTGGGCGTGGCTGGCCACCTTTCGGCGCGCGACCCGGAACACGAGGACCGCTTCTGGGTGAACCCCTTCGGTATCGGCTACGGCGAGATGCGCGCCAGCCTGCTGTCGCTGGTGACGCTGGAGGGCGTGGTGCTGGAAGGCGGGCCGATCAACGCCGCCGCCTTCGCCATCCACGCCGCGGTGCATCGTGCCCGGCCGGACGTGGCCTGCGTCGCCCACGGCCACCCGGAGCACGCCACCGCCTGGTGCGCGCTGGGCCGGCCGCTGGACCCGATCAACCAGGACGTGTGCGCCCTCTACGGCGACCACGCGGTGTTCGAGGAAGACAGCGGCCTGGTGCTGGGGCTGGACGAGGGCGCCCGCATCGCCGCCGCGCTGGGCGGGCAGAAAGCGCTGCTGCTGCGCAACCACGGCCCGCTCAGTGTCGGCCGCAGCGTGGAGGAGGCGCTGTGGTGGTTCGTGCTCATCGAACGCTCCGCCCGCATCCAGCTGCTGGCCGAAGCCGCCGGCCGCGTCCATGCGCTGCCGCCGGAACAGGCGCGCGGCATCGCCCGCGGCATCGGCACGCCGGCCTTCGGCGCCTTCCAGGGCCGGCCGCTGCTGCGGCAGGTGCTGCGCAGCCAGCCCGAGGTGGCCAGCTAGCCAGCCCTTCGGCGAGACGCGCCAACCCTATCGATTCCCTCCGCATTCCCGCCGGGCGGCAAGGCCGGCGGCCGCGGACCGCAAGGAGAAACAGAGCAGATGGACAAGAAGACCATACTCATCAAACCCTACTCGGCCTACGAGCGGCAGCCGACGCCGCCGGAAAACGCCGAACTCACCCATGTGGAGAAGGGTAGCCCGCTGGGCGAATACCTGCGCCGCTTCTGGCAGCCGGTGGCGCTGTCGGCGGAGCTGGGCGAACTGCCGAAGGCGGTGCGCATGTTCGGCGAAGACCTGGTGCTGTTCCGCACCAAGTCCGGCACGCCCGGCCTGCTGGAGAAGCACTGCAGCCACCGCGGCACCTCGCTGGAATTCGGCATCTGTGAAGATGAAGGGCTGCGCTGCTGCTACCACGGCTGGCTGTTCGGCGTGGATGGCCGCATCCTCGAAACCCCGGGTGATCCGCCGGAATCCCGCCTGCGCCACAGCGTCTGCCACGGCGCCTACCCGGTGATCGAATACCGCGGCCTCATCTTCGGCTACTTCGGCCCGGCCGAGCACAAGCCGGAATTCCCGCTTTACGACACCTACGAGCTCAGCGACGACCGCCTCGTCCCCTACTGCGTCACCTACCCCTGCAACTGGCTGCAGGTGCACGAGAACGTGATGGATCCGGCGCATGCGGTGTTCCTGCACACCCGCATCAGCTTCACCCACTTCGCCGAAGCCTGGGGCGAGCTGCCGGAGATGGACTTCGTGCCCACGCCCACCGGCATGATCTACGTTACCGCGCGGCGCTGGAAAGACAAGGTGTGGGTGCGCTCCAACGACATCGTCCTGCCCAACCTCGCCCAGGTCGGCCACATCTGGGAAGACGGCCAGACCGACAAGGCCTTCAACCGCGTCGCCATCACCCGCTGGACCACGCCCATCGACAACCACACCTGCCGCATCATCGGCTGGCGCCATTTCCACCCGGACATGGACCCGCGCGGCATCGCCGACGAATCCCGCTGCGGCGTCGAATCCATCGACTTCTTCGGCCAGGACGGCGAGCGCGACTACGAAGACCGCCAGCGCATGCCGGGCGACTTCGACGCCCAGGTCACCCAGCGCGCCATCGCCATCCACGAGCTGGAGAACCTCACCCGCTGCGACCGCGGCATCGCCATGCTGCGCCAGCTCATCAAGCGCGAAACGCGCAAGGTCGCCCAGGGCGAAGCGCCCTCGCTGTCGCCGCTGCGCAGCAACGCGCTGACGCCCACCTACTGCCACGACACGGTGGTGTCCATCCCCGAGTCCGGGGGCGACGACAAGGCGCTGGTGCGCGAGATCGGCAAGGCCATCACCGACATCGTGGTGCGCGGCGACTACCAGGAGGCGGACGACCGCGCCCGCCAGATCCGCCAGCGCATCCGCGAGCTCGCCGCGCGGCACGGCGCCGAGGCAACCGAAGCAACCGAAGCCGCCAAGTAGGCGTGCCGCGCCTCCCGACCCCACGCAGCACACACAGAGACAGACAAGAAAAGGACGCCACAACGATGAGCAATCCCGTGCATCCCGGCAAGGTCGCCTGGACCGGCGACAACCCCGGCATCTACCTCAAGAACGACCCGGACGGCGACTGGACCAGCCTCGCCACCTATTTCAAGATCAACTATTCGCCGTTCGGCATGGGCAAGGGCGTGCTGCTGCTGGAAAAGCCGCAGATGGCCGCCAGCCTGCCGGAGGCCTGCAACGTCTGCCTCACCGACAACGAGCCGCTGGCGCGCTACCTGATGGCGGAATTCTTCTCCCGCTTCAATTCCTTCCGCGTTTCCGCCGGCACGCCGGCGGTGAGTTACCTGCCGCTGCTGGAAGCGCGCTCGGTGGGCGACACCCGGCGCAAATACCAGGAAATCCTGCGTGCCGACGGCGTGGAAGTGGTGCTCACCTGGGACGCGCTCGGCGAGCCTTACGCGGTGGACATGCCGGCGGAGAAGGGGCCGACGCAGAAGCACGAGATGTACAGCCTGTTCATCGACGCCGCCGACGCCAGCATCCAGATCAACGGCCGCCAGCTGCCCGGTCAGGTCACCACGCGCAACTTCGACGGCGGCAAGAAAAGCTCCGCCTTCCTCGCCTTCTCGGAGTCGTGGATGGAGATGCCGGCGGGCTGAGCGCCGCCGCCGGGGGAGGGCGCCTCAGTCCGCCTGCATCGGCAGCTCATCCACGATGGCCGACAGGCACTCGACGATGGCTGCCGCCACCCGCGGGTAGTGGTAGCGGTAGGAGTAGGCGACCACGATGGAAGGCTGGCGCACCATGGCCTGGAAGGGCCGCGACACCACCCGGCCCAGGCCGGGAACCATGTAGGGCGGACAGAAGTTAAGCAGCGAGAAGCCATGCCCGGCCGCCACCAGCCCCAGCAGCATGCTGAAGGAATGCACCGTCTCGGTGATGCGCGGCAGCACGCCGTGGGAGCTGAAGGCGGTCAGCATGTACTCGCGGGTGCGCGGCAGGTCCAGCAGGATGAAGGGCTCGGTGGTGAGATCGGCCGGCGACAGGCTGGCGTTGGCCGCCAGCGCATGGCTGGCCGGCAGCACCGCCTGCAGCGGCGCGTCGCGCAGCGTCACCGACTGGATGCCGGAGGGAATCTCGAAGTCGTACAGCACCGCCAGATCCAGCGTGCCGGTGCGCAGGGATTCGATCAGGTACTCGTGGTGGCCTTCCGCCCAGGTCAGCCGGGCACGCGGCAGCTTGCCCTTCACCTCGCGCAGCAGCGCCGGAATCACCAGCGGGGCGAAGGTGGTCAGGCAGCCCACCCGCACCTGGCCGCTCAGCGCGTGGCGGTCCAGCGCGCCGACCGAGGCCATCTCGCGTGCGTTCTGCAGGATGCCGCGGCACTGCACCGCGAAGGCGCTGCCTTCCTCGGTGAGGATCACGCCGCGGGCATGGCGGCGGCGGAACAGCGCCACGCCCAGCGTCGCCTCCAGATGGGCGATGGCGGCGGACACCGCCGGCGCCGACACATGCAGCGCGGCCGCCGCCTGCTGCACCGACTGGTATTGCGCGGCGGCGAGGAAATAGGAGAGCTGCCGCAGGGAGAAATCAGGCGCGCGCAGCGCGTTGTCGCCGCTGCGGGTGTTGAGGTCCTGAACATTGGATGTCACGGCGGCTCCGGGTCGGGGTGTTCTGCGGATGTTCCGCAGGGTGTTCTGAACAGGCGCCAATTCCGCGAAGGGCAATTAAGCGCGCTGATATTCCGCATTGCGCGGACGGCTTCTGTGGCCGCCAATCAAGTTACAGACGGAGTGCCGTTTTGACAATCGGTATTGGCCAGGGTGAGAGAACGATTTCCCGCATCAGCCGCCTGGGCGTGAATCGGGTGGAATTGGAAGTGGGCCAGGTCGGCGAATTGCTGGCGGTGGATGGCCGGCCGCATTGGCCGCTATTGGGCCGGGTATTGCGCAATGGGCCGGAAAGCGACTGGACGCCGGGCCAATTGATCGCCTGCAATATCGACCGCCAGATCCGCCGCGGCGAAATCATCGATGTGGACGCCCGCCGGGTATTGGCGGTGCCGGGCGGAATGGATGAAGGATGGGCGCTGCAGATGCCCCTGCGCTGGCCGCTGCTGCATGCCGCGCTGTGCGGCGGATTGCGCCTGCAAGCCGGTGAAAGCCTGCTGGTGCACCAGGGCGACGGCGAGCTGGGCCTGAGCGCCATCCGCCTCGCCGTGTCGCTGGATTGCACCGTGATGGCGGTATGCGCCGACCGCGCCGGCATTGCCCTTGCGCTGGCCGCCGGCGCCGCCGAAACCGCCCGCTACGGCGACGACTGGTCGACGCTGCTGCGCGAACACGGCGCGGTGGACGCGGTGCTGGATTTCGACGGCGGCGCCAGCCTCGAGGCGTCGCTGCCCTGCGCGAAACGCGGCGCCCGGCTGGGCGCGCTGGATCTCTCCGCAATCCGCCCGCCAATTGCAATGGCATGGCCGGCGTTCTGGCAGCGGCAGGCCAGCCTGGTGAGCCTGGATTGGTCGCCATTGCGGCAATGGCATATCGCCGAATGCGCCAAAGCGCATTTCCTGCGAATTGATGAAACGGGGTGAGGCATATGGAAATAGAAAAAATGAAAAGCAGCGAATGCTGGATGGAAAAAGCGGAATTGAATGACTCAATTGCTGAAATGGCATTGCCGGCGCAATTGGATGAAAAAGGAAAAGACATGCTGGTACGCCATTCCGACTCCGCGCCACTCACCGCGGTCGCCATTCGGCGTGGCCTGCAATCCGGTGAATTGAGCATCGAAGCGGTGCTCGCGCATTTCCTGCATCGCATCGAGGAACACGAGGGCGCGGTGCAGGCGTGGCGGGAATTCGATCCGGCGCTGGCGCGCGCCAACGCGCTGCGGCAATGGCAGGCGCATCCACGGGGCCTGCTGGGCGGCGTGCCGCTGGCGGTGAAGGACATCATCGCCACCCAGGATTACCCCACCCGCTACGGCTCGGAGCTCTATCGCGAGGGCGTGCGCGGTGGCGATGCCGACTGCGTGGCGCGGCTGCGTGCCGCCGGAGCGGCGTTGTTCGGCAAGACGGTGACCACCGAGTTCGCCTACTTCTCGCCCGGCCCCACCGCCAATCCGCATGACCCGCGCCGCACGCCCGGCGGTTCCTCCAGCGGCTCGGCGGCGGCGGTGGCGGCCGGCATGGTGCCGCTGGCCCTGGGCTCGCAGACCGCCGGCTCGCTGATCCGGCCGGCGGCCTACTGCGGCGTGTTCGCCCTTAAGCCCGGTTTCGGCCTCCACTCGCTGGCCGGTATCAAGCCGATGGCGCCTTCGCTGGACACCCTGGGCTGGCTGGCCAACGACGCCGACGACCTGGAGCTGATGCGCGCCGCGCTGCTGGGCATCGCCTACGAACCGCTGCCGCGGCTGGACACCGGTGGGCTGCGCCTGGGTGTGTGCCGCGGCCACGAGTGGTCGCAGATGGAGCCGGCGGGCGCCGCCGCCTTCGAGGCCGCGGTGAGCCGCATCGCCGCCGCAGCGATGGTGAGCGAGCGCCCGCTGCCGGATGAGCTGGCCGGCCTGTCGGCGGCGCAGAAAACGGTGCAGGCCTATGAGGCGGCACGGTCTTTCGCTACTGACTGGGAGCAGGGACGAGCGCTGATGAGCCCCAGCCTGCGCGCCCTGATCGAAGCCGGCCAGGCCTGTGCCGAGGTGGATTACCGCGCCGCGCTCAACCTCGGCCGCTGCGGTGCCGCCACCTTCGAGGGCATCGCCGAGGATGTGGATGCGCTGCTGGTGCCGGCCGCGCCGGGCGAAGCGCCGCTGGGGCTGGCGGCCACCGGCGACCCGGTGTTCAGCCGGGTGTGGACCCTGCTCGGCCTGCCCTGCGTGACCGTGCCGGGCCAGCGCGGGCCGCAAGGCATGCCGCTGGGCATGCAACTGGTCGGACGGTCGGGCAGCGAGCGCCGGCTGCTCGCCATCGCCCGCCATCTGCAGCCGCTGCTGGCGGAACTGGCTTGAGGGGAGAGGAGATGGATTCCGTGATGGAACTGAAGGTCATCGAAGTGGCCCGCATCGCCGAGGACGTCATGCGGGTACGGCTGGCGCTGGTGGATGGCGCGGCCTGCGCAGCCTTCATCCCCGGCGCTCATCTGCGGCTGGAAATTCCGCCGCCGGGCGGGCAGGGTGAGGCGCTGTATCGCCGCTACTCGCTGACCGGCGACGGCGAGCCCGCGGCCTGCTACGAGATCGCGGTGCTGCGGGTGGAGGGAGGCGCCGGCTCCGGCTGGATACACCAGCTGGTGCCGGGCGACCGGCTGCGCGCCACGGTGGACAACGCCTTTCCGCTGCAGCCGGCGGCGGGCGGCCATCTGCTGATCGCCGGCGGCATCGGCATCACGCCCATACTGGGCATGGCGCGGCGGCTATGGCGCGAGGGGCGGCCCTTCGAACTGCACTACGGCGGCAGCCACCCGCGGCGCATGGCCTTCCGCGACGAAGTGGCGGCGCTGGGCGGCCAGCTCCACCACCGCGAGACCGGCTCGCTGCGGCTGGCGCTAGCGGACATCCTGGCGCGGCCGCAGCCGGGGCGGGCGGTTTACGTGTGCGGCCCGGCGGCGCTGATCGGCGCGGTGGTGGCGCAGGCGGCGCGCGCCGGCTGGCCGCAGGGCAGCGTGCATTTCGAACTGTTCGACGGCAGCCTGGCGCAGGCGGGCGACACCGCCTTCGAGGTGGAAGTGCGCAGTAGCGGCCGGCGCATTCCGGTGCGCGCCGACCAGAGCCTGCTGGGCGCGCTGCTGGAGGCCGGCGTGGAGCCGCTGCACGACTGCAAGCGCGGCGAGTGCGGCATGTGCCTGGTCGGCGTGCTGCAGGGGGAGCCAGACCATCGCGACCACTACCTGTCGGCGGCGGAAGCCGGGCGCAATGACAGCCTGTGCGTCTGCGTGTCGCGTGCGCGCAGTGCGCTGCTGGTGCTGGATCTGTAGGGGCGCGGGAGAGGGCGCGCGGGAAGGATGCGCCAGTGATCTGGCATGGGGCCTGCGACTTCGCCTCGAGTGGTGCTCAGGGGGGTAGGCTCCGCACAGGCTGTCCAAGGAGCTTGAAGCTGGCTTCCGCTTTTTTGCTGGAGACGCGCCCTTGCTTCATTGATCCGGTAATTGAATACCCGATAACCGTTCGGGCCGAGCCCTTCGGCAGGCTCAGGACAGGTTGGTCGAAGCCTGCCCCTTGCAAGGCCCTTTTACAGGCCGTCTTGAGCGAAGCCCGAGGGTTCAGGGCAAAGCGGCATCTCGTTACCGGATCAATGCGCGCGGCACGGGCTGGCGGGACCTGCTCTCCGGATTGCCCTTCGACTTCGCTCAGGGAGAACGGTGTCGCCAGTTTGATTGGAGGCGAGGTTCAGCCAGCCGCCAGGTAGGCCGCCTTCACCACGTCCGCGCCGTATTTCCGCTCCAGCCGGCGCAGCGTGAAGTGGCCCTCGCTCATGGCCTGGAAGTGCTGCATGAAGAGCAGGTTCACTGTTGCCCCGGCGGCGGCACCCAGGCCGGGAATGAGCATGCTGGCGGCCTTCTGGGTGAGCTGGATCTTGTAGCGGGTGGCCACCATAGTGAGCAGCCGCACCAGCGCCGGCGCACCCTGCTGGCCGAGGCCGTTGGCGGCGACGTGGCGGGTGGCTTCGCCGATGGCGGTGGCCAGCGCGGCGCGCACCGCGTAGTAGCCGGATTCGGCGGCATCGTCAGCGCTGCCAGGGCCGCCGAGGGCGAACACCTCCAGCGCGGCGAGGCGGGTTTCCGGGTTGGCGATGTCCTCGCCGTGGGCGCGGGCGATGTCGAGGATGGCGCGCATGATGAGCACGGTGGACACCGGAATCTCCACCGTCAGCCCCGGCAGGCCGAAGGCGCCGCCACCGGCGCCGCTGAGGGAGCCGAGCACCTTGTGCAGCCGCGGGCTGGCCTCCTTCTGCTCCTTGCCCAGCGTGCCAGCGGCGGTGCTCATCGCCCGGCTCAGCGCCTCATGGGCGACGCCGCCCAGCTTCTCCCGCCAACTGGCCGGCAGCTTGGCCATGCCTTTTTCCAGCGGACTGCCAAGGTGATTGCTGAGCCGCACCGCCAGCCCAGGGTTTTCCAGCTTGCGGCGGGCGGCGGCGAGGGTTTGGAGATCGGCGGCGGTGAGGGCGGGCATAGCTGGCTGAATGGCTGCCTGAGCGAGTCGGAATGCCGGTTGGAGCGCCGCGGGCAGGCTTCGGTTCGTGCCGGCCGTCTGTCTATCCGTTCAGCGAGCTCAATTGAGGATGGCTAGCGGACGAATCCGAGAACGGGGCATTCACCCTTTTGGGCTTCATGAGGAGCGCAGCCGTGTCCATGTCACCGATCTCCCATCGACTTGAGGCAGTGGAAGTGGTGCTCGCCGTTGTAGGGCTCCACGCTGGCCCATACCCATACGCCGCTCCAGGGGTAGGGCTAGCGCGAGCTTCGCCTGTCAGGAGCTGTTTCTGTCTCCGGATCACTTCGCCGTCGATGGCGCCTTGATTTAAGCCTGAGCTTCCTTTACGAGCTTCAAGCGCTTTTGCATCGACCTGCAAATCCAAGCAGGGCGCTGCGTCATGGGTAAGCTCCATGTGGCGGGTTTTATCCCGGCATGCGGGATCAGCGCTCTGGCGGCTTTCTGAGGTAACGCTTTTCGAGGCGGGCGATGGTTTCGAGAATGCCGTACTTCACGATGCACACCTCCAGGGTGTTGTCGTCCGGTGTTCCTGTCAGCCGGTAAGCGGAGCGCCTGGGGCTGGTCAAGTGTTCCAGATGCAGACTGATCTCGCCGGTGTCCAGACGCTTCACTGCACGCATGAGGACTGTGATTGTGAAGTTGCGCTGCCTGATGAGTTGCTGGCAGAGGACAGGTTTACCGTCGATGAACTCCTCGGTGAGTTCGCTTCCGCAGTAATCACCATAGCGTGACTTGGGGCCAGGCGTATGGGGTGCGGCGAATATGCATTCGAACGCAGCCTGCAGGCGCTCCGGAAAGCTGGCGTATGCGTTTAGGGTTTCCTGGTCAGGTCTTAGGAGTGGAGTGCTCCGCGCGGCGGCCAGTTGCCATTGTTTCAACTGTGCTTCCCGGTTCCAGGGTAAGTCATCACCCGTGGGTAATCCATTTCCAGCGTCAGGGGGGATGGTGTGGAATAGCTGAGTTAGGTAATGGCTGGGCGGTAGAAAAATAAAGGTGGAGTGGTACGGAACGATGACCCGGCTTAAGTTCCCGTTGCCTGCCGCGTGGAAGGTGATGCGTGGGGTTTGGTCGAATAGGATGTTTCCGTTACCGCTCACCAGGCAGTGAATGCTGGTAGGTCCGAATATGTGCAAGCAGTAGGAGCTGAGGGGCGTTGCAAGTAACTCGCAGTCGAGGCCTCCGCCGAAATAGTGCTCTGTTTTCTGCCTGCACATGTCAATGTGCTTGCTGTTGCTGAGGGTAAGGAGAGGCGAGCGGATCTGCCCGAGCACGATGAGTGAAGGAACTGGGTCGCCGCCGTTTGCGCTTACGTCGATGTACTGGGCGGCTTCGAGTCCACGCAGGCAGATCAGGCCGAGAATCAGCAACTCGGGATGTTCCGGGATGCGGCTGCATAGATTCAACTGGGCGACGGAGATGGGGGCTTCAGCGAGCAGGAACACCGCAGGAGCTTGGCCGGAGGAAGGTGCAGGAAAGAAATTGATGTCGTCGGGAATGGCTGGATAGATGGGGTTGCGATCACTGTCACGTAACCCGCTAAGCAGCCGGTGCGCATCGCGCCGGTTGATGACGCTGAACGCCAGGCCGTGCCAGTTGATGGTTTCAAGCGGTACCGGCGCCGTCGTGCTGCGGGCGTGAGCGTATGCAGCCACCTGCTGGAGCCGGAGGTGCTCTCGCTGAGTCTCCTCCCGGGTCGCCCGCGCGGCAATGCGGTCGGCTTGGTACCGCGCTTGATAGGCCTGTCTGGCATTGCCCGTCTTGCCGGTGCTGTCAGCGCTCATTGGAGGGCTCCCCTTTTGCGGGCATCGCTCTCGCTTGTATAGCCGAGGTGTTCTGCAGGGCAGGGGGCTCAGCCCGCCCCGGTGGGGAGAGGCGGCCAACGAGCATGATGCGTGGCGACTTATCTGCGTTGACGGCGGGGCTTGCGCTGGCAAAGCCGCATACCCTGATCGTCGTGCCGATCCCGGGCAAGGCGGGCGCTGTCCCGGCCACGGGCGTGGCCGCATCCAGCGGCGACTGAAGCAGGACATCAACGATGACGTCATCCTCCCCCTGCAAGGTCAGCGATCCATCCATGCCATCGAACAGATATGACAGCGGTTCATCCTCGCTTGGCCCGGTGAAGGGGACGGCTTTGGTTACCGTGCCGAGGAAGCAGACCCGGCGGTGCTGATAGCGCTCCAGATCTGCCAGTACGGCGGAGGGCGAAGCATCCTCAGGATCGAAGAGCGACTGGCTTGCCATCCGCACGGTGGGCATCTTCCAGATGGCGATGGAGAGCACGACAAGGATGAGGACTGCTGCTGCCAAGCCGATCACGACGCCTGGGGTCATTACTGCACCTCGTTTGAACATGGGGTTTGGATTCCTCTTCGTGGTCTGGTGGCGGTATTGCGCCGCGCTGCTTCCATGCATCTGGGGACTTGTTCCAAGTTGCCTTTGCCCAGCGCTATAGCGGGCGCGCTGGCAATGAAGCTATCCAGGCGTTGCCCTGCCTCGGCCATCAGGCCCCGGAGAGCGATGAAACGGTTTGGCTCTGGGGCGCCTTTTCCCATCTCGCCAGCCAGGATTGGAGGCCCGCATGCCTGGCGGGGGCTGTTCGGACCACGTCCAGGTGATGGTTTGCCCATCCAATGCAGGCAAAGGCTGCCCTTCCACCATCCGGCAGCGGATTTCCGGGCGGCCCGCCTGCAGTCAGAGGCCCGCACGCGGAGCAGGCTCGCCGCTGTCGGCGGTGCGAACTGCTTCCATGGCGGGCGTCTCACCTTGGTCTAGGTCCCACTCCCACTGCGTTAGGCTGACGGTCGTGTCGCTGGGGATTTCTGGAAAGGGTTCGCCTTGCCGAAAGCGGCGGCGTGAGCCGTGCCTGGCCGAGCTTGTCCAGTAGCCCGCCTGCGGGCAGGCACGACCGGCCACCTGCGGGGGCGGCGGTGAAGGCGGCGCAGCGCGGTTGGGGTTGCGGCGAGCAAAATCGACCAGATCGCGCGGGTAGAAAGGCATGTCGCGATAGCTGCTGTCGTCGATGTTCAGCAGCCAGGTGACGGCGGCGGCCTCCCAGGACCAATAGCCGTAAAAACCGGCATCCGTTCGCGTTTCCAGCGCATGCTGGTCGATATAGGGTTCGCGGCGGCTGGCGTGATACCACTCGTCCAGGTACCTGACCATCAGCGCGGGGCGCTTGTCCGGCGCGGCATCGAATACTTTGAACAGCTTGCGATAGGGCAAGTGGCGGGTCGCCGTGTCCGGCGGAGGATCCCGGTCGGGCACGAAGGGCGCCACCAGGCGTTCGAGCAGGCCATCGCGCACGCCAAGCTCTGCGTTGGCATAGTCGAAAACTGACAGGACGCGCGGCATCTCGGCCGCATGGCCCGTCAAGAGGCCGAAACACGTCAGGCGCAGGGCGACGATCCAGTATTCGTTGTCGACGAGTGACACATGGGGCGTGATGCACCCGTCGGCCTCCGGCGTGCGGTGATATGCCTGATGGAAATCTGAATATTCCTCCGCCCACGCCAAGGCATAGGGCCACACCTCGGCGAACAGCTCCACCGGTGCTCCGGCGGAATACTGCAGGCTGAGCCAGTCCAGCACATCCCACAAGCGTCGCCGGGTTGAAGTCCTCAAGCCGCCCGGCTTGGCCTTGGCCGCATGCTTGGGCAGATCGGTGGTGATCATCGCCATGCCACCCAAGTTATCGTCGGACAGGTGCTTGTACATGGCGTAGCGCAAATATGGCTCGCGGCGTTGTTCGAAGCACGCCGCCGGTACTTGCCAACCGGCCCAGCGCTGCCAGTCGATGGGAGGAAGTGTTTGCATGAGACTCAGTCTTCAAGGAGATGGGTAGGAATCACGAATTCGGTGCCAATCTGGTGGCTGACGACGGTCTTGCTGCAGCAGGGTGCCAGTCCCCCTTTTGATCTATCGTGCAGGTTGTGATTGGAGCCGACTACGGTGATCAGGCTACGGCCGTAGGGGCACCTAGCCGGCAGGCTGCATGGTGTTGCTTCGGGAGCGCCAGAACGCTTGAGGCGCATGGGTGTTTCCATCTTCGTGAGCCCCCTTGGAGAACATCACGGCGCTTTCACCAGGAACCAGGTGACCTCTCGTCCCTGCAAGGGCGGCAGGGGCATGCCGTGCTGGAAAGTGTGAGGGCCTGCCGGGGTGTCCTCGCAGTGCCAGAGGCCTGGGTAGGGGCAGGGCTGTCCGGTGACGGCCCGCATGCCTGGCGGGGGCTGTTCGGACCACGTCCAGGTGATGGTTTGCCCATCCAATGCAGGCAAAGGCTGCCCTTCCACCATCCGGCAGCGGATTTCCGGGTGGCCCGCCTGCAGCCAGAGGCCCGCACGCGGAGCAGGCTCGCCGCTGTCGGCGGCGCGAACTGCTTCCATGGCGGGCGTCTCACCTTGGTCTAGGTCCCACTCCCACTGCGTTAGGCTGACGGTCGTGTCGCTGGGGATTTCTGGAAAGGGTTCGCCTTGCCGAAAGCGGCGGCGTGAGCCGTGCCTGGCCG
>Ga0206117_100142_pt1 | contig 117802 bp, 91 predicted proteins | sample 3A5Ametagenome_FD_177997 | JGI IMG/M metagenome (GOLD analysis project Ga0206117, IMG submission 177997) | Enriched microbial communities from leaf-cutter ant dump, University of Wisconsin, Madison, United States - 3A5A | ecosystem: Environmental > Terrestrial > Nest > Insects nest > Nest dump...
ATAACAAACGCAACACAGCAAACACTTGCTAGAATGGCATATATCCATTGCTTCATTCCCGGTTTGCGACGTTCTCTTTTATTTTGCTGATTCGAAGAGTTCTTTTCCATATCTTATTTTAAAATTTGAGCATATCACCCATTCCTAAGAATCCTTTTTTACCATTGGTGAATTCGGCAGCTAACACTGCACCAAGAGCAAAACCCACACGGCTTTTAGCATCGTGTTTTATACTTATAATATCTGCTTCAGACTCATATATTATTTCATGTATTCCGGGAACTTCTCCTTCACGAATACAATGTATAGGCAAGTCTGTTTGTTTTGCTTCTACTTCCAAGCTCCAACGTTCTTTGCGGTCAACCTCCTTTATAAGATCTTCAGCCAGCGTGATAGCCGTTCCACTCGGTGCATCCAATTTATGGATATGATGTACTTCTTCCATTTTTACTTCATAGCTTGGATAATTATTCATAATCTTTGCCAAATATTTATTCAGGGCAAAAAAGATATTAACACCAAGACTATAATTAGAAGCATAAAAGAAAGTTTTTCCCTGTTCAGCACAAGCTCTCTTTACTTCGTCCAAATGTTCTAACCACCCTGTTGTTCCTGCAACAACAGCAACACCAACTTCAAAACATTTACGATAATTTTGTATTGCGCTATCAGGTGTAGAAAACTCGATTGCAACATCAGCACTTTTGAATGCTGGAGAATTAAACTCCTCCAGATTGTTCATATCAATGATTGATACAATATTGTGACCTCTTTTCAGGGCTATCTTTTCTATCTCATGCCCCATCTTACCATATCCTATAAGTGCTATATTCATTCCGAGAGTTAATTTAATGAGTAACTAAAGCCTACAAATATACATAAAAACTTATTTCCATGAGATTGGATTCCTAATTTATCCCTGACTATTAGTCTATTTTATGCTAAGGAAATTACAGTTGATAAGAAATATAAACATAAATTATTTATTATTTTCATTTAACTAAATTTCAAGGCGAAAACAATAAACATAATCAAAAAAATAATGTTCTAATAAATATAGGAACTTTATCTGCTTCAACATACTAGGAGCAGGCAATATTGAACTTTACATTTATATATTTTCCAAAAAGAGGATAACTTTTTTCTAAGGTTATCCTCTTCTTATTTTGGATAACAATTAAGTTGAGTCTTAAATAAAAATTTGGCTTATTCACAAAACCATAAATGCATGTACCAAACTATCTTGAGAACTCAACAAAAAAAGACTGTCTAGGTTAATCTAGACAGTCCTTCAGTATTATAAGATTATTGTTTAATCAATAAAATCTACAGTTTCTTCTCCAATCATTTTACGAAGTGTATTTTTCAACTTCACATATTGGATAAACAAATCGTGCTCTGCAATCTTACTTGGTTCATGCATTGGGCTCTTGAAGTAGAAAGACAACCAATCTTGTATTCCGCTCATACCTGCACGTTTCGCCAAATCGGAGAACAATACTAGGTCAAGACATAAAGGAGCAGCGAGGATAGAGTCTTTACAAAGGAAGTCCACTTTCATTTGCATTTTGTAGCCCAACCATCCGAATAGGTCAATGTTATCCCATCCTTCTTTGTCATCATTGCGAGGAGGATAATAATTGATACGTACTTTATGATAAACATTTCCATAAAGTTCAGGATACAATTCAGGCTGAAGAATATTGTCTATAACTGAAAGTTTCGACTCTTCTTTCGTTTTGAATGAACCCGGATCATCGAGTACTTCTCCATCACGGTTTCCAAGAATATTGGTTGAGAACCATCCGTTAAGACCCAACATACGAGTTTTGAACATTGGAGACAATACTGTCTTCAACATAGTCTGACCAGTTTTGAAGTCTTTACCACAGATAGGAGTCTGAGTTTTAGCTGCTAGTTCCCACATAGCAGGAATGTCTACTGTAAGGTTTGGTGCCCCATTGATATATGGAATACCCATCGACACTACTGCATAAGCATATACGTTTGAAGGAGCCAAATCTTTATGATTTTCCTTAAGTCCTTTTTCGAATGCTGCTAATGTTTTATGAACTTCACCAAGCGGAGTGAAAACTTCAGTACTTCCGCACCAGATAACTACGATACGATCGCAATTATTTTTTGTTTTAAAATCTTGGATGTCTTGTTTTACTTGTTCAGCTAATTCCCATTTAGTAGGAGCTGATTTTACCCATGTACCGTGTAGACGTTTAACAAAGTCTTGATCGAAAACAGCTTTCATTGGTTTGATTGCTTCCATTTCGTCTTTCACCTTGTTCAGGTCGTCTTTTGTCAATACATCTGCGTGTACTGCAGCTTCGTATGCGTTTTCTTCGAAGATATCCCATCCACCGAAAACAACATCGTTAAGATCTGCCAAAGGCACAGCGTCTTTAATCTTCGGAAAGCGATTTTCTTCCCTTTTTCCCAGACGCATTGTAGCTAACTGTGTAATTGAACCTACAGGAACACCTTGTCCTTTACGTGTTAATAACGTTCCTGCCATGAATGTTGTAGCAACAGCTCCAACACCAATTGTTAGAATACCAAGTTTACCCTTGGCTTCTTTCACTTGTACTTTTTCCATTTTTAATTAATTTTTAAAATACACTGCAACCCGCAGTAATCCTTTAAACCGGAGACTTTATTTCATCAGGATATTATCTCCCGAATTCATAAAATCCTATATAATAGTATAGTTTCAGTGAAGATCTGTTTTACTTTATTCTCCCAACCCGGGCTTTTCTACCATACAAACGGTATCCATTACTAAAGCAGATAGTCAGACTGACTCTATAGTATTATCAATGTATTCAAGTATGCCTTTCAATCTAATTGAAAGATAGATTTCAACTCCATGAAATCCGTTATAATTATATCAGCCGTAGCATTTTCGTCATCGTCACCCCAGCCCAAGCCTTTGAGCCAAATAGTTTGGCATCCATTTTTTGTAGCGGGAACAATGTCTTTCGTATAAGAATCTCCAATAACGACAATGGAAGAACCAGGAAGACCAAGCTTCTCAACGCCTAATCCAAATATAGCGGGATCGGGTTTTCTTATACCTACAACAGCCGATTCTATAATATCATCAAAATATTTAAGTAAGTCAAAATCTCCTAATACAGACTGTACATTTCCATAGAAATTAGATACCAGAACCATTGGATAACGGTCTTTTAGTGCTGTAAGTATATCAACTTCCTTTCTAATTAAATCTTTTACAAAGTTATAACATTGATCTGAAATTGCAAGGCTATACATCTTTGTCTTATCATTTTCCTCCAAAAAGCCCTTCTCCAGAAGATATTCTATTTGAAGAGTTACTTTCTTTTTCAGTAAAACATGAAAGTTATCTTCGGGTAATATAACAAGATTCGCAGCTAGATAACGTTCGACGTATACGAACGCCTCACGGAACTGTTCTCTGGTTACAGGAACCTCATTATCCAAATATGATTCCCATAAAACTTCAGCCCAATGCTTACCATTACTATCTATAGTACCTCCGTAATCGAAGATAATTCCTTTTACTTTTGACAAATCAAACATGCTAAAACTTATTTTAATTGTATTTTCCACTCTTTATATCCAGAACAAAGCCTTTGCTTATCTTCTCATGCCTTGTTACCATATATACAAGCAGTATATTCAATACAGTTAATTCAAATACAAAATACAACCAAGGCCACCCCAACAATATAGACACAAACAATGCGATAGATCGTGTATTGAAAGAAAGAATATTGGTATATTTCATCAAGGGGAGGCTTTTCTCTCTGAAATCGTTGCGGAAACTTTCAGGAGCAACATCTCCAAATTTTTCTCTGAGTAATCGAAATAAAACCTGAAGTCTTGGAGATCGATTTTCCTGATCGGTAGTATAATTACGATAGAAAAACAATACGATTTTTGCTCCGAAGTTTTTACTCCAAGTTAGTTCTTTAAATTTGGCAGTAAGCTCGGCCGAATTGTCTAATTCGCTTCCTGATTTTCCTTTAAGAAAGAGTAAATGCACATTACGGTAATAATCCGCCATCTCCGCTTGTTTGGAATGGAAATAACCTGTAACACAAGCTAAAACCCATATCCATCCGCCCCATTCAGGATAAAGACGTAAGCAAATACCTACATAAATGGAAGCGAACCACAGATTACCGGCAAAACCATCCAAGACACGCCCCAAAGCAGAGAACTGCTTTGTCATACGAGCCAACTGTCCATCTGCACTATCATAAGAGTTTGCCCATACAAGTAAAAATATCCCTAACAGAGATATCCATATATTGTCAAAATAAAAACATATCCCAGACCCTATCCCCAAGAAGATACTTGCTATAGTGACAGCATTAGGAGTAACACCTAATTTCTGAAACAATAGAGCCCAACGATAACCGATCGGACGATAGAAATGAATATCTATAAACTCTTCTGTATCCGTTGATTTTAGAGTAGATTCAAGTGTCGGTTGTTTATTATCCATTTAATTTATTGATACTACTTTTATTACAAACTACTTTTCGTATAATGCAAATATAACCTTATTATAATTATCCTTGCAAATCTCTCTGAATCTGCTTATGAACACATTCTGCAATCTTAGGCGCAGCATCACTTCTACAAGGAGCAAAGCTCGGCCAATCGTTAAAGTCAATAATTTTAAAAGAGCCGCTTTCATCTACAACGCAATCTCCTCCATATACTTTAACATCTAATATCTCGCCGGCCTTATCACATGCTTTCTTCAAAGCCTCTACATCAAACGGAAACTCATGCGCTTCACCATTTATTGCTTCAAGTCCGAATTTACTATGACTCAAATCGTAAGGATAAAACCAATAGAAGAAATCAGTATCTGCCACCCCATAAAACTTAACAAGGTCTCCGACAAGATGTTCGTTGATCACTGCATTCGGAATATCACGTAAAGCGAACTCTTTTAATATTGATTTCACTTCGGGTATATTACGTGCATAGGTTACATCTTCTCTATGAATGGCATGCGAATCACCTCGTTTGATCCAATATGCATCCGCCGTCATTTTCTTCAGTTCTTGACTCGGATCGTCGGTTACATCTACGATAAGGCTGGTTGGATATGGTATATCATTTTCCAACAGCAAGCGAGTCATTGCCTCTCGTGTGCAGTTTTCAATACCGGTTCCCGGATTTATTATAACAGCTCCATCCTCTTCTCTTTTCTTTAATTTACGGATGGTTGTTTTGTCACGAGCCATATTGAAGATATACCGCTCATTCTCTTCACTTAAAATAAATTCGTCTTCTGTATATTCTCTTACATCATATCCCATATTTCTTAAACATTCGGCTGTCTCACTGAATATCATGCCATCATTGCCTATATGATTGGGAGAGAATTTTGTTTTCCTTTTGATTCCTGCTACTTTTATCTTTGACATAGTGTTTATAATGTCCCTATCTCTTTTATATTAATTGTTTAAGAATTTCTCTGCTTTAACAATATCGCCTGCATGATCCACATCTACTATTTTCTCAAAAGGATATGCTTTTAATTGTAAATTGTCGGCGACTAATTGTCTCTGAAAGTTGCGCATACGAGCTTGCCCGGAGTCTAAACAGGCCTCAAGCGTATCAATCGCCTTTGGTGTTAAACCGTAAATACCTCCGGAGATGTATTTACAATTATCAGAATGATCGAGAAAGCCCTTTATTGCCATACGGTCATTTACATCCACATAAAGCGGTTTTTCGTCATCTATGAAGTCTGTCACAGCCATCATACCATCACTATCCGAATCATTTATGAATGTTTGAATATATTTAGAAAACTCGTCTTCTTTAAAAATCGTGTCTACTGTTGTTAAGCAGAATTTTCCGTCTCGAAGAAAATCTCTTAACTCAAAAAAGCTATGCATTGAGCTGGGTGTAGACTTAATCACAACATTAAAAGGAATACCCAATTCGAGATTAGTCAAATAGTCTTGCACTTGAGTCATTTCTTCATTCACAATAATACTTATTGAAGAAGCATTATTTTTGAGAAATATATCAATCAACCGACGAATCATTTCCACCCCATTTAGCTTTACTAATGGTTTTGGTAAAGTAACACCTTCCTGGACAAGTCTAGAACCTTCTCCCGCAGCAATTATAGCGTAATTCATTTTTATTAACTAAATTTTAACTAAGAGGTAAATATACTATTCTTCTGCTTCTTTTATCAGGTCAACACTATCATCACCGCCTTTATCCACATATAACTTTCTCAGTGGATTAGCATAAGCTTTATCATATTCTATACGATTGCCATAAGTATCAATAGCCATATATATTGCCTGACGGAACGACTCTTCTGAAGCTTTATTTTGCCCTGCAATACTGTATGCAGTACCATGAGCAGGCGATGTGCGCACAATAGACAGACCGGCAGTAAAATTAACGCCGTCTTCCATCGCTAAGGTTTTGAATGGTGCTAATCCCTGATCGTGGTACATAGCCAATATACCATCAAAATGAGTATAATCGCCCGAACCAAAAAATCCATCTGCCGGATAGGGTCCAAAGCAAAGTATCTTTTTATCTTGCAACTCATTCAGAGCAGGAATTATAATCTCGTTTTCCTCATTTCCTAACAATCCATTTTCTCCGGCATGAGGATTCAGTGACAAAACAGCAATACGAGGTCGCCCCACTCTAAAGTCTCTTTTAAGGCTTCGTTCGAAGCGAGTAGCTGTTTCCACTATCTTTTCCTTTGTCAATGTGTTAGGAACCTCCGACAATGGGATATGCCCTGTAACAAGAGCTATCCGAAGAGAGTCTTTTACCAGAATCATTAAACTTTTATCCTGATCTTTCCCAAAACGTTCTTCCAGATATTCTGTATGTCCCGGGAATTTAAAGTCTTCTCGTTGTATGTTATGCTTATTGATAGGAGCTGTTACAAGAACATCTATTGCACCATCCCTAAGGTCGGCGACGGCTCTTTCGAGCGATTGGTATGCAGCTTCACCTGCAACAGGAGTAGCTTGACCCAGCTCTACTTTAGTCTCTTCATTGATACAATTGATGATATTAACCTTATTTACAATAGCGTCTTTTACATCACTTATCTGATTGAAAGCAACTGTCTGCAACTCCATCGCCTTACGATGATAAGCGGCAACTTTGGCTGATCCGTATATTACGGGAATACAGATTTCAGCCATACGAATATCTGCGAAGGTCTTTAATATAACCTCATAGCCTATTCCGTTTATATCACCTTGTGTTATTCCTACTTTAATCATAGCTTTATATTTAGGCCTCTCAACTTCCACAAAGGAAGACTACACGAGGGTCATTTCTTTATTTTGCCTGATAGATTATTCTAAATTCGTTTTAGGAGTAGCTAAAGCATCTCCTTTTATTGTCGACAACATACCACAAGCCGCAAAAATATCTTCTCCTCGAGATGCACGAATCGTACTGGTTACTCCCTTTTTAGTCAAATAATCGCGGAATGCCTCCATTTTCTCTTTAGTAGAAGTTTTCAAGTCGACATTAGGTATCGCATGAAAGCGGATAAGATTTACCCGACATTCAATTCCCCTAAGTATCTGTGCCAACTCTTTTGCATGAATTAAAGAATCGTTGAAGTTGTCAAACATTATATATTCGAAAGACAATCGTCTCTGCTTTGTCCAATCGTATTGCCGCAATAAATCCATTACCCCTGTAATAGGAAATGCTTTTTCGGCAGGCATTATCGATAATCTTTGTTCTTTTTCAGGACTATGTATACTGATAGCCAGATGAGCGTTACTCTCGTCCAAGAAACGTTTCAACTTGGGTGTTACACCTGTTGTAGAAACCGTTATACGCTTCGGACTCCACGCCATTCCATAATCAGCAGTCATTACCTCGAGTGTCTTTTTCAGTTCTTCATAATTATCCAAGGGCTCACCCATTCCCATAAAAACCACATTCGTCAAGCTCTCTGCCTCGCGAACAGAATAGAGCTGATTCAATATCTCGTTTGCTGTTAGATTTCCATTAAACCCTTGTTTTCCGGTCATGCAAAACAAACAATTCATTTTACAACCAACCTGAGAAGACACACAAAGCGTTGCCCGATCGTCCTCAGGTATCATAACGGCTTCTATCAGCTTTTCTTTTTCCGTTTTGAATAAATATTTTACAGTACCATCTACAGATTGCTGAAATTCGAGGGGATTATACCGCCCTATATCATATTTCTCTGACAGCAAAGCTCTGTTTGCGACAGAGAGATTCGTCATTTCATCGATAGATGTTATCCTTTTTTTGTAAACCCAGTCTGCTATTTGTTTGGCAGAAAATCTGGGTAAACCACACTCACCCACTACACCATAGAAATCTTCCATAGTCATACCCAGCAAGTGCCTTTTATTTTCCATATTCTAGTATTTAGCTTTTAGCAAACAGCCCTTAGCAAATTGCTAAAGGCTATCGGCTAACAGCTTATTTTATAATCTTTTCTTAATTGCTTCGCTTTCCTTTTCAAAACCCGGTTTATCGAGAAGAGCAAACATATTCTTCTTATACGCCTCTACTCCCGGCTGATCGAATGGATTTACGCCAAGAATATAACCGCTTATACCACATGCTTTTTCGAAGAAATAAAGTAACTGTCCGATACTATATTCGTCCAGTTTAGGCAACTCTACTTTTATATTCGGAACACCTCCGTCAACGTGAGCAATCTGAGTACCCAACTCTGCCATCTTGTTTACAAAGTCTATTCTTTTACCTGCAAGGAAGTTCAACCCATCAAGGTTTTCCTCATCAGTCGGTACTGTCAAAGTTTCGTTTGGCTGAGCCACAGAAACAACAGTTTCGAAAATAGAACGCTCACCTTCCTGAATCCATTGACCCATCGAGTGAAGGTCGGCAGTAAAGTCTACAGCAGCATTAAATATACCTTTATTTTCTTTGCCTTCACTTTCTCCGTAAAGCTGCTTCCACCATTCTGCGATGTAGTGCAATTTAGGATTGAAGTTTGCAAGGATTTCTATCTTTTTGCCTTTTTTATACAGCTCATTACGAGTAACGGCGTATATTTCAGCGATATTCTTCTCAAATGATACACTTGGTGCTGTTTCTTTTTCCATATAAACCGCACCCGCCACTAACTGACGAATATCAATACCAGCTAATGCAATCGGAAGTAACCCAACCGGAGTCAATACAGAGTAACGTCCTCCTACATTGTCAGGAATTACGTATTTCTTGTAACCTTCTTTTGTTGCCAACGTATACAAAGCTCCGCGAGCCGCATCTGTGATTGCAACAATACGGTTTTTAGCTTCTTCTTTACCTACAGCTTTTTCTAATTCTGCCTTCAGTATACGGAAAGCCAAAGCTGGTTCTGTCGTTGTTCCCGATTTGGAAATATTGATAATTCCAAAAGCTTTACCTTTCAGGTAGGCTAAAAGCTCAACAAGGTAATCTTCACCTATATTATTTCCTGCATACAAAATAACAGGATTCTTACGATCTTTCTGTAACCAGTCAAATGCATTTGATAAAGAATCGATAACTGCTCTTGATCCAAGATAGCTACCACCGATACCGACCAATACAATGACTTCACATTTGGCTTTCAATGCAGCTGCTGTATCTTCAATATCTTTCAATTCTGCATCTGTAATAGAAGATGGCAAATTGAGCCAGCCTAGAAAATCATTTCCTTTGCCTGATCCATCGTGAAGAGCCTCATTGCATTTTTTAGCAAGAGCTGCCTGACTGTTGATATCAGCTTGGCTTATAAAGCCTAATGTTTTGCTAATGTCTAATTTGATAACCTTATCCATATTGTTTCTTTATTTTAGTATCTGTTCTCTTAATGTTTTCACTTCTAAATGTGCAGGAGAATTTTCATACAATATACGATAAACCATATCTGCAACAGGAATATCCACATTATATTTTTCATTGATCTCTCTTACACACTTTGTGCCATAGTAACCTTCCGCTATCATCTCCATCTCTACCTGAGCAGCTTTTACCGAATAGCCCTTGCCAATCATTGCACCGAAGGTACGATTGCGACTAAAACTAGAATAACAAGTTACAAGAAGATCTCCTAAATAAGCAGAATCCTGTATCCGTCTTTCGATAGGAGAGACGATATCAACAAAGCGTTCCATCTCTGATATAGCATTGGAAACCAATACCGCCTGAAAATTATCGCCATACTTCAGCCCGTGGCAAATACCCGAAGCTATTGCATATACATTCTTCAGTACTGCAGCTAGTTCAATCCCCGCAACGTCATTCGACACCGAAGCCCGCACAAATCTATTATTGAAGACTTGAGCAATCGCATTAGCCTTCTGGATATCGGCACAAGCGATAGTAGGGTAAGTCAATCGTTCCAAAGCTATTTCCTCGGCATGACAAGGTCCTCCCACAATCGCCATATTTTGAGGTGACACATTATAGTATTGTTCCAAATAATCTGTCACAAGCAAATTTTCCGGAGGGACGATACCTTTTATCGCTGAAATAATAAATTTATTCGCCAAACTTGTATTCAACTTTTCAAGATGACTTTTCAAGAAAGGAGAAGGTACAGCAAGAACTATTGTATCCGAATCTTCCACTGCTTGTGTAATATCCGAATAAAATGTAATTCTATCCAGATTGAACTCAACGTTTGAAAGATAAGAAGGATTATGTCCTGTTTTCTTAAAATCCTCTATTTGTTCAGGACGGCGCATGTACCAGTTTATATGCTTTTCGTGATTAAGCATAATTTTGGCAAGGGCTGTAGCCCATGTACCACCTCCAAATATTGTTATTTTACCGGGAAAACTCATTCATTCATACTTTAATTAGACACAAGGGGATTAGCTAAGCTTTTTCACCCATCCTTCTACTTCGTCCACAGAAGGTAGTGCTAAATCCAGTTTATATTTTTTATTAACTTCACCTATATCTTGTCTTATCTTCTGTGAATTGACATCCTTCATGCTTTCGACAGTAAAATATCCTGCTTTTTGTAGTACAGGGACAAGATCTTCAGCTATTCCTAATTCTTTATATTTTGATACAGCATCTTTCTTTGGTGCTTTCTCGGGACGCATCTGAGGGAAGAACATCACCTCTTGTATGCTTTCCTGACCGGTCATAAACATAACCAGACGATCCATACCGATACCGATACCACTTGTAGGAGGCATACCGTACTCTAATGCACGCAAGAAATCCTGATCGATAAACATCGCCTCATCATCCCCTTTTTCAGACAATTTGAGCTGATCTTCGAAACGAGCACGCTGATCAATCGGATCATTCAGCTCAGAATATGCATTCGCCAATTCCTTGCCATTAACCATCAGCTCGAAACGCTCTGTTAGCTCGGGATTATTGCGATGCTTCTTTGTAAGCGGAGACATCTCTACCGGATAGTCTATTATAAATGTAGGTTGTATATAGTTTCCTTCGCACTTTTCACCAAAGATGGCATCTATCAGCTTTCCTTTGCCCATAGTTGCATCTTGCTCTATATCTAACTGTTTACAAACATCACGTAGCTGATCTTCATCCATGCCACTAATGTCAAAACCTGTAAAATGTTTAATAGAGTCAATCATCGTAACACGAGGATATGGAGCCTTATAGTCTATCTCCTTATCGCCCATCTTTACCTTAGTTGTACCATGAACATCTGTACAGATCTTCTCCAACATCCTCTCTGTGAAGTCCATCATCCAGTTATAATCCTTATAGGCGGCATAGAATTCCATTACTGTAAATTCCGGATTATGCGTACGGTCCATACCTTCGTTGCGGAAATTACGAGAAAACTCATATACTCCATCAAACCCGCCTACAATAAGGCGTTTTAGATACAGTTCGTTTGCAATACGCAGATATAGAGGAATGTCCAGTGCATTATGATGAGTGATGAAAGGACGAGCTGTAGCTCCTCCGGGAATGCTTTGCAGCACAGGCGTATCAACTTCTATATATCCATGTCCATTAAGGAATTCACGCATAGAGTTGAACACTTTTGTTCTTTTAAGGAATACATCTTTAACGTTGTCGTTAACAACCAAATCAACATAGCGTTGACGATAACGTTGCTCAGGATCGGTAAAACCATCATAGGTAACACCATCTTTTACTTTTACGACAGGAAGAGGACGAAGCGATTTCCCCAAAACCGTTAATTCTTCGGCATGTACAGATATTTCGCCCATCTGAGTGCGAAAAACAAATCCTTTAACACCAACGAAATCGCCAATATCGAGCAATTTCTTGAAGACAGTGTTATAAAGCTCTTTATTTTCATCCGGACAAAGATCATCTCGAGAAATATAAACCTGTATACGTCCTTCCGAGTCTTGCAATTCCATAAAGGAAGCTTTACCCATAATACGACGCCCCATTATACGTCCGGCTAAAGACACATAACGCTTATCCGCATCATCCTGAAAGCTCTCTTTGATCTCTTTCGAATATGCATTTACCTCATACAATGCAGCCGGATAGGGTTCTACTCCTAATGCTCTTAGTTCATCTAAACTTTGTCTGCGAATTATCTCCTGTTCGCTTAATTCCAATATATTCATTATTAATCTATCCTCAGATTTTTATTATTTTAATAATATTTTCGCACACGAATAACCCCGCAAAGTTAAGAAATATAATGGAAAACAAACATCTTATTTTTCACTTAAATTTGAGAGACAACACATTCCGATTCAAAATTTAACAAGGATATAAAAATCAAGAGACAAAACACAGGAAAAGAAAATTATATTTTGTTTCTTTATTCTTTCTAATTTTTACACATAAAACCTGAAACAATGTACAACAAAAAGATATTATTTTCTCTGCTTCTATTGTTCTGTGCCATATCATTGACAAATACTGCATTTTCCCAAAACCGGAAAATTGTCATTTTAAAGCTAGATGATGTAACTGCCGGAGGCACAGAAGGAGTTGTTTCCCCCCGCTGGCAACGTGTCGCAGATTATATAGAAAACAAAAAGATAAAAGCAGGTTTTGGTATAATTGGATTTTCTCTTGCCGAGGACAACCCGGCTTACTTCAAATGGATTACCGACCGTGCAGAAAGAGGTTTCATTGAATTCTGGAATCATGGTTATTATAACCGCACCAAAGGCGATACAATAGGCGAATTTGAAGGGACTTACGAGCAACAGCTCAAAGCTCTACAGTTGACAGACAGCCTTGCAAAAGCCAAACTCGGACTTCAGCTTCGGGTATGGGGGCCTCATTGGAGCAGCACAAACACGAACACCGACAAAGCCTTAGCTCAATTTCCTCAAATAAAAATGACATTAGGCAGTCCTATATCTCCCGTCTACTACAAAGGATATGTATTGCCCAGCACTCTAGATATGGAATATCCGGTACATAACCCGAATTATGATGAATTTCTTAAAGCTTATCGCGAAAAATCAAAAGATTTAAACTTTTTCTACCTACAAGGGCATCCAAATAGTTGGAACGAAAACCAGTGGCAAAATTTTGTAAAAATAGTAGAGTTTTTAGAATCGGAGAATGTAAAATTCGTTACCCCATCAGAATTTCTAGAAATAATAAAAGGTAAATAAACACTAGATAGGCTTAACCTCAAATTAACAAAGTTAAATACTTAATTATGTAAAAAACAATGCCGATGGTAGTGTTTTTTGTACCTTTGCACGCTCAAAAGATGGGAGGAATCACTCCTTAACAGTTAAATGCTTTTTAGATGTCAAAAACAGCTAACATTGATGAATTACAAAACAAAAAAATAAGTAAACTTCTTTGGCAGTACGCATTGCCGGCCATAGTAGGAACTATGGTGAATGCTTTGTATAATATTATTGACCGTATTTACATCGGACACGGGCCTAATCTGGGAGACCATGCTATTGGCGGGCTTGGTATTGTTTTGCCGATAATGAATCTTACCGCCGCAGTGGGTATGCTTGTAGGTGCAGGGTCAGCCAGCCGTATTTCAATATGCCTGGGTAGCGGAGATAAAGAGACTGCAGAAAAGATAATAGGAAACTCGTTCCTTATGACTCTTTTATTCACAGGAGTACTTGTTACTACGCTATTTATTTTTCTCGATCCTATATTATTAAGAATCGGAGCCACAAAAGAAACGTTTCCGTATGCGAAAGAATTCTTACTCTATTACCTGCCCGGCAATATATTTTTGACTATGTGCTTCAATTTCAACAGCATGATGCGTGCTTCGGGCTATCCTCAAAAGGCAATGTATACGATGCTAATCGGCGTTATAGCCAACATTATAATAGCTCCAATTTTTATTTTCTGGTTCGAATGGGGAATAAAAGGAGCTGCGATAGCTACTATCATTTCAATGTTTATCGGGTTATGTTTTGTCATGTACCACTTCATGAACAAAAATAGCATGTTGCGTTTACGCAGAAAGCATATTGGCTTAAACAAAAAAATAGTATGGGCGGTGGCAAGCATAGGTATGTCTCCGTTTTTCATACAAGTTGCAGCGTCTATCGTCGTATTCTTCATCAACAATAATCTGAAAACCTACGGGGGAAACATTGCTATCGAAGCTTATGCCATAGCAAACACCCTGATAATGATTATCGTAATGATTATGGTCGGACTTACCCAGGGAATGCAGCCTATTGTAGGATACAATTATGGAGCCAAAAGAATACAGAGAGTTAAAGAAACCTTGTTTTACACAATAAAAGTCGGTGTGGCTATTGGCTGCATAGGTTTAGCTATAGGCGTATTGTTGCCGGACATGATAGTTAAACCGTTCAATCCTTCGCCACCTTTAGCTACCGAAACAGCAAAAGCCTTACGGATTGTAACGATTATGCTACCATTAGTCGGATTCCAGATTGTGGTTACAAACTTTTTCCAATGTATAGGTATGGCTGGAAAATCAATTCTATTGAGCCTTACCCGCCAGTTCCTATTATTATTACCAGCCTTGTTTATATTACCACAATTTTTCGGAGTAAATGGAGTATGGTATTCATTGCCAACAGCTGACTTTTCGGCCACTTTACTGACCGCAGCTTTGTTTATATGGCAGATAAATAAATTTAAGAAAATAGAATCCGCAGAGAGATTATAATATGATAGATCATTTGAACAAACAAAATATATTAGATCATTTCTCCATAACGGAGAATGACTTGCTCAAAGTAATAAACGAAGGTCTAGGTAAAGGTGCTGACTATGCCGACATATTTTTCGAGCACACTTTCAGCAATAGCATATCACTCCGTGATGGAGAAGTAAATCGTGCTGCCTCGAACATAGATTTTGGGGTAGGAATACGAGTTGTTTCGGGAGATCAGACAGGCTATGCTTATGTAGAGAACACCGAAATAGCAGAACTACTGAAAGCTGCAAAAACAGCCGCAGGAATAGCCTCCATACCGTCAAAAGGAATAACTCCGATAGAGATAACAGAAAAACATTTCAGAAACCACTATAAAATAGAAAGGCCGTGGCTTGACATTTCTGTAGCAGACAAAAAATCATTTGTTCAAAAATTGAATGACAGAATTTTCGAGTTAGACGCTCGGGTCATCAAAGCGTCTGTCAGCCTGAACGATTCTACGTCTTATATTCTATTCTTTAACTCAGAGGGTATCCTTACATGGGATTATCGCCCAATGAGTCTTATGTCAGGTTCGTGCACAATGGAACAGGGCGGCAAGATAGAAAACGGATATGCTTCACGTGCCTACCGAAAAGGTTTTGAGTATTTAAACAATGATCTGATAGAGACTTTAGCAAAAGAAGCCGTTGCACAAACCTCTCTGATGTTTGAAGCCATAAAACCCAAAGGCGGTGAGATGCCTGTAGTGATGGGTGCAGGAAGTTCGGGAATCTTATTGCATGAAGCGATAGGACATACATTCGAGGCGGACTTTAACAGAAAGAATATCTCCATATTTTCCGATCAGCTTGGAAAACAAATCTGTTCACCAGACATAAATGTTGTGGATGACGGCACCATAGACAATGCCCGAGGCACAATCAATTTTGATGATGAAGGAGTAGAAACTCAAAAAACGTATATTGTGAAAGATGGAGTTTTGGAAAGCTATCTTCACGACCGAATAAGTGCGAAGCATTACAATGTATCGCCAACAGGAAACGGAAGGCGACAATCGTTCCGCTATGCTCCCCTACCCCGTATGCGGGTAACATATATGGAAAACGGAAGCATTCCTGAAGCTGACATTATAGCGTCAGTTAAACAAGGCGTATATGTAGATAATTTCACCAATGGACAGGTACAAATCGGAGCAGGAGATTTCACCTTTTTCGTAAAAACAGGTTATCTAATTGAGAACGGTAAACTTACTCAACCGATAAAAGATATAAACATCATTGGCAACGGAGCCAAAGTCCTCACCGACATTACAATGGTGGGTAGTAATCTGAAGATAGATGAAGGCACATGGACTTGTGGGAAAGACGGACAGAGTGCACCTGTAGGACAAGGGCTACCTTCGGTTTTAGTGCGCAAGCTGACTGTAGGCGGAGAATAATATCAGAAATTTAAGCATAAAAAAAACAGGATCGATTTCTTCGTGAATATCGATCCTGTTTTATTTTAAATATCAGCTATTGCTAATTATTCATTGATAATGCTGAAAAGCTCTTCTGCCGCTTCACGTGGCCCTTCTTTGCTTTTACCATCAATAGCCAGAGAAGTATGCATCTCTCCTATTTTTGCATCACTTTCGTCTAAAGCCAAGAAGAATTTACGCACAAGCTTTTCGGCTTTATCTCTTTCTTGCACAGGGCCAAAAGGATTTGCGAAATAAGACTTAACAAGCCCTTTCTCGGTTGTTGTTCCTTTTGCTTTTCTTGCTCCGTCTTCAAAAACCTCTATTGCTTTATCGACATCCTCAAAGAAACTGATCTTTGTTTCCGATTCGGCATAATTATTAGCATATAGCATATAGTCAATCGTATACCCTCTCGATATAACCTCATAAGTAGATATCGGAATGGTTACTCGTGCATTTATTCTATCGGGATTGGTGTAGATACCTCTATCCAGCTGAGCAAAAGCATAAGCAGGATCTAAGTCGTCAGTACGGACAAAAGCTCCTATCTCAGTTCCATATCCTTTTATCTGTCCGTCAGCTTCAAATTGCAAATATCCCATATCATCAAATATTACACGCATGTGACGTATATATTTTTCGTTGAGTGTGCGGAAAGCTTCAAGACTTTCAGATTTACCGGCTCCACTATCTCCCATTATGATAATATTTGCTTCTTTACCATTTTTCAGTGCAATATTCACCATAGCCCCATGAATAGGCAGATTGCCTCTTTCCATTTGCTTGATATTATGCAGCGTAAGAAGCATCTTCTTCATATAACCAAAATAGTCGATATCATCGCAATAATTAGCATAACCGATCAATATATCATTCTTCTTATCCTTATGATAGAAAGTACGTTTTTCTTCATAGCCGTCAGGGTATCCGAATACGTAAATCAAATCAGGTTTCTTTCCTACATAATCGTTGCCTTTAGCCAACTCGAACAAGTTAGCAAGACCTAAACCATGACACATAAAATCTTTATGGAAATAGACAAAAGCTAACAAGTTACCAACTTTTGCAGGATACAGAAACCATTCATCCTCATTCAGAATCAAATTAGCCAATGGATTTGTTTGATGTTCCTGAAAAATACCATCTCTGGTGTTCTTCTTCGTATATGAAATATAAGGAGGATTGATAACGACTGTTCCTATAAATGGTATAGATGCAAGCCCCTTATATTCAATCGGGCAATTCCATTGCATATCGTTAAGCATCAAGCCTGCATTCGCCCCTGCGATAGTCTGACGGTATACGCTATGACTGTATCCCATTACGGTTTCTTCTGTACGTCTGTAGATAGATAGTATCAACTCATTAAGAAGTTGGTTTGCTTGCACAAATCGCACATTTTGAAGACCATCACCCATGCGATTATTATGAACAACAGTAACCCTTTCCAGCCTTCTCCAATAATTATACAGCATTTCTATAAGCTCTATAAACAAGCCTTTATCCTTAAAGAATGGAGCAAATTTATTATTTACTACCAAAAGCTCATCTATTTCACATACAGTCAAAAGCTTCATAACCTCTATCAAAGACAAGGTGAGCTCTTCATCAGTTTTGAAATCTTTAATAAAATAATCGTAAATAATCTGGTTATCTTTCTTTATTCTGAAAATAAAGGATTCAACCACCCGATGAAACGCGTAACTACTTAAAATTTTCTGTCTGTTATCACAATACTTCAAAGAGAAATTGATGATAGCACGACCCCTGTTTAATGTAAATTCTTGCAGCATCTTTGTTATTAATTAGTTAATATATTAGTATCAAAATATTTTTATCCCTAAATCTTTTATCTTCTTTATTTTCTTTACGCTCTTTTTCCGAAACAATAATGCGGCAATACATATACCGATTGCCAGACAAAAGAGTAAAGAAGATGTCAATATAAAATTGTAAACCGTGTCATGCAACAAAAACGCTGTTTTTGCTCCTGTCGTTCCCTCTTCATATATCCGTATACATCCCAGCATCGTCTTGTAGGCATACAAGCCCGGTATCATGGTTATACAAGCCGGCAATGTAAATACAACCGGAGGAGTGTGTATCTTATGAGCACAGTAGATACCCAAAAGCCCTATCACAACAGTGCCACTCAACGTAGCTGAGATCAAGCCAAAGTCGAAATACAACAACGTAAAACGAATAGCATGACCAAGCCCTCCCAGCAAACCGGCAACCAACAATCCCTTCTTTGGCGTTTCGAACAATAGTGCAAAACCTATAGCAACAAAAAAACTAAGAAGAGCGTCTTTCAATATATCTATTAGCATAATCAAAAGTTATTTATTCCTATTATTGTCATACTAATAAACATCCCCACAGCGATACATAAGAGAATAAATCCACCGAATGCTCCACGGGCAATACCTGTAGGGATATACCCTTCAAGCAAATCGATTATACTATTTATCAGAGGAACTCCCGGAATAAGGAATAATACAGAAGTAGCAATAGATGTTTGAGGCAAATAACCAAATCCCGACAAGATATTCAATCCTGATATGGTTGTTGTCACAAACGCTGAGCAGATTACAATAACCATCAGGTTAAACTTTCTCTTAATCATCTCCTGACGCACCGCAAGCCCCACAAAAGAGGCTACAAAAGCAAAAGCCCCATCTATTAAATTCCCTCCGGCGAGTAGGCATAACGATCCGCAAGCTATTCCAATAAACAGGCGAACAAGCCAAACAGAATAACGAGAGGTATCTTTCAATCTTTTTATACGCTGGTGCAACTCCTGCAAAGAAATCCGATCTTCGGCAAGTTCCCATGTCAGCAAACTGGTATTGGTGAGTATTCCAAAGTGTACCCCATGATGTATTATCTTTTTATTGGCCGTTACTATGTTTTCCTCATTATCCATATCGGTTACTGATACCGATACAGCAGTAAATGATATCAGCATTTCTACTTTATAGTTTGTCTTCTGTGCTATACGTTGTACATTCCTATTAATTCTTTCACAGTGGGCTCCCGATTCAAGCAACAGGGTACTGACCTCCAATATGATATCTACAAATTCCTTCAACGACAACTCTTTGTCTGAACGTGTGTTTTCTACATCTGCACATCGATCATCAACATGCGAATAATCAAGAACGTTTGCGCGCATTTCTTTCTAAACTTTTTACGATTAAACATAAATGTAAAAAGCTCTTTTGAACTTCTCAATGCTGCAATAAGAACACACCTGGATAATAACATCTCCTCCGACAAGAGGGATGAATGAAATTATTAGACATAACACTTTTATCGCGAAGCATTGTCAATCCGATTTAAGGCAGGTATCCTGGCTTTCACCATTTCTATTTTCCTTCCCATCTCTGCACGAAACAGTGGATTTTTAAATAGAAACTTTCGCGGTGATTACAGTTGCGCGACAGCTCAGGACTTTCACCTGATTCCCTATTCTCCTCAATATCTGAGGCACCTTAGCGGTTGAAGAATAATGATAAAGAACTTTCAGGAGGCAAAGGTATAGGAAAAAATAATAAATAGCACATCTTTTTTATTTTTTCCTATACAAAAAGATATAAAAGAAAACAAAAAGAGAAGAGTCTCAATCAATAAGCATTTTTGCATTAAATGTTTATTTTTATGCTTAAAAACATATAACTTTGTCACAGGTTTTGGTGTCATTTACTATATCCATAGAAAATGATGAAAAGGGAATCAGGTGAAAATCCTGGACAGACCCGCTGCTGTAAGCTCCTCCAAAGACTTTGAACAATACTCTATCCACTGTTCTTACACTGAATGGGAAGGATGCTCAAAGATAAAGTAAGTCAGAAGACCTGCCAAGACCATATAGTTTGAAGCTTTCGAGGAATAAAGCTGAAGATTTAGGATGGGATTTTTTCAAATAGAAAAAGCCTTCTCTATTTTATTTTTATTCTGTTACATTTATTTAAATACGTCTGTATTTATTTCTTATTCTATTCCACGTAAGCTCTGAAAATTGAGTACTTAGAAATTTATTTTATAATCAAATGGAAGCATATAAAAACTTTAAAGGCACACGGTGGCAAGAGGAAATCAATGTAAATGATTTTATACTCCAAAACTATAAAGAATACACAGGGGACGAATCTTTTCTACAAAACCCTACTGAAGCAACAATCAAGCTATGGGAAAAGTTAAGCACAATGTTTATTGAAGAAAAAGAGAAAGGCATATATGATGCCGAGACTCGAATACCTTCTCAAATTGATGCTTATGGACCCGGATATATAGACCAAGAGCTGGAAAAAATTGTAGGGGTTCAAACAGACAAACCGCTAAAAAGAGCAATATTCCCTAACGGAGGTCTCCGTATGGTGAAACAGAGTTTGGCCGAATATGGTTATAAACTCGACAAAGGGACAGAAGAAATATTCTCAAAATACAGACGCACACACAACGAAGGTGTATTCGCTGCTTATACCGACAGCATACGCAGAGCCAGAAGCAATGGATTGTTAACGGGCCTACCCGATGCTTACGGACGTGGACGTATTATCGGCGATTATCGCAGAGTAGCTCTTTACGGTGTAGATCGATTAATCTCGGAACGAGAAAAACGTTTCCAAGAATGTGACCCAATTGTGATGACAGACGATCTAATTCGTCTTCGTGAAGAGCTAAGTTCGCAAATAGAAGCATTACTAGCCTTGAAACGTATGGCTGCTTCGTACGGGTTTGACATTTCTCAACCGGCGAATACAGCCCAAGAAGCTATCCAATGGACATACTTTGGATACCTGGGTGCTATTAAAGACCAAAACGGTGCAGCGATGAGCCTCGGACGTGTAACTACTTTCCTCGATATATATATTGAAAGAGATTTACAAGCAGGCTTAATAAGCGAGGTAGACGCACAAGAGCTTATTGATCATTTTGTAATGAAGTTGCGCATAGTCCGCTATCTTCGTACAAATGAATATAATGAACTATTTTCGGGAGATCCGGTATGGGTAACCGAATCGATCGGAGGTATGACAAACAACGGAAAGTCGATGGTTACGAAAAATAGCTACCGTATGCTTCATACACTATACAACCTAGGGCCTGCACCCGAACCTAATCTAACAATATTATGGAGCGACCGTTTACCCGAAAGCTGGAAGCATTATTGCGCCAAGGTTTCTATCGACACTTCATCACTTCAGTACGAGAATGACGACCTGATGCGTCCTCAACTAGGCGATGATTACGGTATCGCATGCTGTGTATCGCCCATGCGAATAGGACACCAGATGCAATTCTTCGGAGCTAGAGCAAACCTACCAAAGGCTCTACTATATACAATCAACGGAGGTAAAGACGAAATAACCAAAGCGCAAGTATTACCAAAGCACTGGGTAGAAAAAGTATCAGGAGAGTATCTTGACTTTGAAGAAGTGTGGGAGAAATTTGACCGCACCTTGGATTGGGTTGCCGAAACTTACGTAAAGGCATTAAATATCATCCATTATATGCACGATAAATATTCATACGAGGCTTTAGAAATGGCTTTGCATGATGTTGATATCGTTCGGACACAAGCTTTCGGCGTTTCGGGACTGTCCATTATCGCCGACTCTTTTGCTGCTATCAAGTATGGAAAAGTACGCATCGTAAGAAATGAAGAAGGTGACGCAGTCGACTATATTATAGAAAAAGATTACGTTCCGTTTGGAAACAACGACGACAAGACCGACAGGTTTGCTGTGGAAATAGTAGAAAAGTTCATGAGCAAAATCCGTAAACGTAAGATGTATAAAGATGCGATACCTACACAGTCGGTATTGACCATCACTTCAAATGTTGTTTACGGAAAGAAAACAGGAAACACCCCTGACGGACGACGTGGAGGAACACCTTTTGCTCCAGGAGCCAACCCTATGCATGGACGTGATACCAGAGGAGCTGTAGCATCACTATCATCTGTAGCGAAACTTCCCTTTGCTCATGCAAATGACGGCATTTCATATACTTTCGCTATTACGCCAAACACATTGGGTAAAAACAGAAAAGAAGAAGCTCAAAACCTCAGTGGGCTTCTTGATGGATACTTCTTACAAACAGGCCACCACCTCAACGTTAATGTATTTGACAGGAATCTGCTTATCGATGCGATGGAACATCCTGAAAAATATCCTCAGTTGACAATACGTGTATCAGGTTATGCTGTTAATTTCGTAAAACTTACAAAAGAGCAGCAATTGGATGTTATAAACAGAACGATTACTACATCATTCTGATACTCCGTTAATAAAGAAAAAGTTGCTCCAAAACAAAAAAAAACACTTTTGGGGCAACTTCACTTAGCTGGAAGAAAATAAATAATGAAAGGTTTAATTCATTCTTTCGAATCTTTTGGAACTAAAGACGGCCCGGGTATAAGATTTGTATTTTTTATGCAAGGCTGCCCTCTTCGTTGCCTCTATTGCCATAACCCAGACACATGGAATATGAACGATAAGAAGTACGAACTAGCTCCGGAAGAGGCTTTTGAAGAAGTAAAGAAGGTAAAAAACTTCATACGCAATGGAGGCATAACCATTTCGGGAGGAGAACCCCTGCTACAACCTCAGTTTATTATCGAACTATTTAAGATGTGTAAAAACGAAGGTTTACATACAGCTATAGACACATCAGGATATATATTAAATGATAAGGTAAAAGAGGTTTTAGAGTACACAGATCTTGTACTGCTAGACATTAAACAAATCAACCCTGATAAATATAAAAACCTCACAGCAAAACCACTGGAGCCAACACTTCGCTTCATGCAGTACCTCACTGAAATTGAAAAACCGGCTTGGCTAAGATATGTGCTCGTTCCGGGCTTCACCGACGATGAAAAAGACCTGAATGACTGGGCAAAACAAGTTTCTGAATATAAAAATGTACAGCGAGTAGATATTCTACCTTTTCATCAAATGGGATTACATAAATGGGAGCAATTAGGTGAAGACTACAAGCTTAAAGATATTGCACCTCCCGAACAGTCGGAAATAGAGAAGGCTGAAAATATTTTCCGAAGTTATGGACTTAAGGTCTGATATATATATATTATTCATAAAACATTTTTCTTTACAAAAACAAAAAAAAGGTCATCAATAAGAATATAAAATTTTATTTTTAGAAAACTTTTCAACAATAATAAAATTACAACAAACTCATAAAAAGCCAATTAACAACAAACAGAGAAAACTTAAATCAGAAAACACTTAAATAAAATATCCAATCAAGTCTTTTATTAAGTAAAATCATATAACTTTGTTAACATATACGGTTCCGAATATAATCGGATGAAAAGGGAATCAGGTGAAAGACCTGAACTATCCCCGTAGCTGTAAATTTCAGAAAGGTAGTTGGACTCTCACACCACTGTCAACGAATACTGATGGGAAGGTTACCAACTGCGAAATAAGTCAGAAGACCTGCCGTATATACATTCTAGCTTTCGGGAGAAAAGCAGCAGAATTATACAACATATTAACTCCAAATAAGTCTGTGTACTTCCCTGCTCCTGTCAGTTATATTTTAATTGATACAATAAAAGTATAAACGATAACGAATATGATTCAGACAGTTGTAAAAAGAGACGGACGTATCGTCGGTTTTAATGAGGAAAAAATCATGGCAGCAGTTCGCAAAGCCATGCTACACACCGAACAAGGAGAAGATTCCACTTTAATCAGACGCATTACAGACTATGTATCCTGTCAGGGAAATGAGCAGATGACAGTGGAGCAAATACAAGACATGGTAGAAATGGAGTTGATGAAAAGCCCCCGCAAAGAGGTGGCAAAAAAATACATCGCCTATCGTGACAAACGCAGCATTGCCCGCAAAGCAAAAACGCGAGACATGTTTTTGGAAATTATAGATACCAAATCAAACGATATCACGCGCGAAAATGCAAACATGAATGCCGATACTCCTGCCGGCATGATGATGAAGTTTGCTAGCGAAACCACCAAACCATTTGTGGATGATTATTTATTATTGCCGGAGGTAAAAGAAGCTGTTCGTCTCAACTATCTGCATATACACGACAAAGATTACTATCCAACCAAAAGCCTTACTTGCGTACAACATCCTTTAGATAAAATATTACAAAACGGTTTTTTTGCAGGACATGGAGAATCTCGTCCCGCAAAACGCATCGAGACTGCCAGTATGCTAGGTTGTATCTCTCTGGAAACAGCACAAAATGAAATGCATGGCGGACAGGCTATTCCTGCTTTCGATTTTTATTTAGCTCCATTTGTACGTAAGAGCTTTATTGAAGAAATAAAAGTTCTGGAACAAGCTACAGGAATAGAATACAAACATTTGTACGAAACTGAAATAGAAGATTATATCCCTTGTTCCGTCAAAGATTTAGCAGGAGACAAACGAATTATACAGCATGCCATAAACAGAACAGTGAGCAGAGTTCATCAATCGATGGAGGCCTTTATTCACAACATGAACACAATCCATTCTCGTGGAGGAAATCAGGTCGTATTCAGTTCGGTCAATTACGGAACGGACACCTCCGCTGAAGGGCGCTGTATTATTCGCGAATTACTCCACAGCACATACGAGGGTGTAGGAAGTGGCGTAACTGCTATTTTCCCTATACAAATATGGAAAAAGAAACGAGGCGTAAACTATTTGCCGGATGACAAAAACTATGACCTTTATATATTAGCAAGCAAGGTAAGTGCCCGCCGTTTCTTCCCTAACTTCTTGAATCTGGATGCGACATTCAACCAACATGAAGACTGGAAAGCAGACGATCCTCGCCGATTTGAATACGAAGTAGCTACAATGGGTTGTCGGACACGCGTATTCGAAAATCGCTTTGGGAAAAAGACATCTATCGGACGGGGGAATCTCTCTTTCTCCACTATCAATCTTGTACGCATTGCCTTAGAATGCAGAAATATAGAAAATGAAAAAGAAAGAATAGATTGCTTCTACAGCAAACTAAACCAGATACTCGACCTGACCGCATTACAATTGCATCGCAGGTTCGAATTTCAGAAAACTGCCGCTCCCAAACAATTTCCATTACTAATGTCTGTATTATGGGAAGGATGCGAGCAGGTAAAAGATGAGAACACGATAGAGAAGGTAATTAATCAGGGCACATTGGGCATTGGTTTTATAGGACTTGCCGAAGCTCTTGTTGCACTTGTAGGTAAGCATCATGGAGAAGATGAGCAAGCTCAAAAACTCGGACTGGAGATAATAACTTATATGAAAGATCGGGTAAATGAATTCTCAGAAAAATATCAGCATAATTACAGTGTACTTGCAACTCCTGCCGAAGGGCTCGCCGGACGCTTTACTCGTCGAGACAAAAAAGACTTTGGGCTAATCAAGGGCATCACAGATCGTGAATATTATACCAATTCCAATCACGTACCCGTATATTACCAATGCAGTGCACATCAGAAAGCAAAGACAGAGGCTCCCTATCATGACCTAACTCGAGGAGGACATATCTTTTATGTAGAGATAGACGGTGATGCCACACACAACCCCGATGCTATATTGACAGTAGTAGATATGATGGATAAATATAATATGGGGTATGCATCAGTCAATCACAATCGCAATCGTTGTTTGAAATGCGGCTATGAAAATTCGGATACAAAGCTCACCCGATGCCCAAAATGCGGTAGCGACGAAATAGATCGCCTGCAACGCATAACAGGTTACCTGGTAGGGACAACAGACCGATGGAACAGCGCAAAACTGGCAGAGTTAAACGACCGCATTATTCATGAATAAATTATCAATACTAAACATTATACATGACACCACAGTAGATGGTCCCGGATTCAGAACGGCCATCTACGCTGCGGGTTGTGCACACAGATGTTCGGGATGCCACAATCCCCAATCGTGGAATATAGAAAATGGCATACCACACACCATTGATCAGCTATTAGAGATAATAAAAGAAGATGAATTCGCAAACGTTACCTTTTCAGGTGGAGATCCCCTGTTTCAAGTAGAAGGTTTCACACAGCTTGCACAACGAATAAAAGCAGAAACAGACAAAAACATCTGGTGCTATACCGGATTTTTGTATGAAAACATTCTAAAATCAGAGAGGCTTTCTCAAATTCTTCCTTTTATCGATTTTTTGGTAGACGGCAGATATATTGAAACACTGCGAAGCGAAGAGCTACGATTCAGAGGCAGCAGCAATCAAAGAATCATAAATGTGAAAACTTTGGATGAATACGGGGATTCACCTCAACTACAAGAGCTTTCAAAAAAAGTGATAAAATAACACATTCTTGAATAAAATCCATACCAATTTTTAAAATAAATATAATAAATTTATGCGATAAAAAAAGATTTACTAAAACTTAGATTAAAGTTAACCACTAAACATATCTCAATCTCAATAAATGTGAGTCTATGATGAATAAAGAGGTTGTAAACAACTTGGTGTATAGAATAAAATCTGCACTTCCCGAAAATGTCAAAATAGCCCATTACCTGATGGATTTGTTATCGTTAGGCCGAGAAGCTGTATATCGCAGACTAAGAGGAGAGATAACATTCAATCTGGATGAGCTTATACTAATATCCAAAGACTTGGACATATCTTTAGATAGTATTGTAAATCCTGAAAAAATGGAAAAATATGGCATTTTGTTTGAAACAAAAATGCTGATAAAAGATACTTCTTTAAAACATCTTATGGAGAACCTCAAACAGACATTAAATGGACATGTCGAATTGTGCAAACTCGCAAACAGACACCCTGAAGCTAAAATGTCTATCGCAACAAACACGATGCCCTATCAGTTTTTTCTCAATTACAGAAATCTGGCGAGAATTCCATCTTACAAATGGTTGTATCAAACTCAACCAGTTGAAAATATGATGTCCTTTAGTGACTATAAGGTATCGGATGAAATAATCAGCCTTGCTCATGAATTTGTAAAAGAATATAATACCATTGACTCTGATTTTATATTTGATCCCAACACCTTTAATTCTATAGTTGAAGACATTGTTTTTCTTTACAAATTAAATTTAATAACTAACGAAGAGGTCAACTTATTGAAAGAAGAATTTTTGAACTTGATTGACGACCTCGAAATAAAAACTGCTTCGGGTAAATTTAGCCCAACCTCAAAAATATCGGTTTATATATCTAATATTAGCATAGATACAACTTACACATTTCTAGAATGGGATAATAATCAGGTTACACATTTCCGCATATATGGCCTTTGCAGTATAAACACTGAAGATCCGACTATATGTAAAGTACATAAAACTTGGATTAATTCATTAAAACGATACTCTACATTAATAACACGCAGTGCGGATTTAGTTCGAATCGAATATTTTAACAAGCAAAGAGAATTTATAATGCAAAAATTATAACTATTTCCTATACCGCATGTTCAATAGCAGGCACGGTTAAACTTTTTCCTTAATTTGTGCTGACATACCTTATTACACTTTATAGAAAAACACGAATAAAGACACAGAATAAACACTGTTGTCGAATCAGCCTATTGTCTAATACAGATTAATATTTCACTTTTACACTTCGTTTTTTCAATCTTATCATATAAACTGTTTCCACCCATAACTGTCTAAAAAATAGGACAAACGATATTCATTCGTTATATCGAATACAGAAAAGTTTAGACTTAAGGGCTCTACAAATATACTTATGCAAGGCCATGGGCTGAACAATAAACTCTCTAATATTAAGTCCATAAAAGAGCTTTTTCTTTTATAAAAAGTATATCTACGAAGTAGAAAATATAATATATGCAACAAAACAATAAAGCTATAAAAAGACTCGTTACATTAATAAAATTGGCAATTCCTGACAATGTCAAGATTTTATATTACTTAATGAATTTGCTCTCCTTGGGAAGAGAAGCTGTATATCGCAGATTGAGAGGAGAAGTAATGTTCAATATGGATGAACTCATTAAAATATCTAACGACTTAAACATTTCATTGGATGACATTATCAATCATCAGAAAAAAGACGCTAAGAATGCATCTTTTGAAACAAAGATGATTATAAGTGATAACCTTGAAAATACACTCAAAAAAGTTGCGGAATCATATATAGAACTTCATAAAGTAGCACGGCAGTCAACAAATGCAAAACTTATCATTGCCTCCAACATGATCCCTTTTCAGCTTTTTCTGGAATATAAAACTTTAGCGAAAGTCGCATCTTACAAATGGCTATACCAAACAAAAGCAATAGAACATAAACTGCCTTTTTCGGAGTATAAAATTTCGAATGAAATTGCGAACCTGGTTCATGAATTTATAAAAGAGAGTAAGACTATTGATACTGAATATATCTTCGACTGCAATACTTTTACTTCATACATTAAGGATATAGTTTTCTTCTCCAAGCTTAAATTGATAACAAAACCGGAAGTCATACTACTAAAAAAAGACCTCCTCGACTTAATAAACAATCTCGAAACAAAAGCTGCGAAAGGCAGTTTGGGTACATCATCAAAGATATCTGTTTATATCTCGAGCATCAATATAGAATCTTCTTGTTCTTTAATCAAGTCAGACAATAGTCAAATAGCTCATTTTAGAGTTTATGGGATAGGTGGTATTACGAGCTTCGACTCCCAACTACTGGAAGTTCATCAAATCTGGATTGAATCGATGAAACGATATTCTATTCTTATAACGGGAAGTGCCGATCTAATAAGAAAAGAATATTTTAATGAACAAAGAAAAGCAGTCGAAATAATGTTGGGAGAGGATACAACTTCTGACGATTAAAAATTTAACAACTACAAGTTTACCTGCAATTCAATGTATATTCAACTTTTTTTTCACGTCAATACATCGAATATCCTCCCTAACCTTATCAACAAGCTCTAAAATAGATACATTATTAACAGTGATGTCGATATAGCTTATTGTTTACACAAAATAAATCTCTCAATTTTGTCAAAAATTCCCGAACAGACAAACAGCATGAAGGTAATATAAAGATATAAGATAAAAATATCGTAGCACATATATCTAGACATATCATCAAGACGAATTACTCTATCACCCTAATTATAAATAAGTTTTGCATTTGTAACTATCGTTACGTGAGGTATTATTTATGCTGTCCTGTTTTTTACAAAACAAAATATGATTGTAGCACAAATTAATAGAAATAAACTAAAAGAGAACTTATGAATCGAAACAAATCAGTAACAACATTTCTCGTTTTTATAATGTTGTTCTTGCCCTTATCTACACTACAAGCGCAAGTCTCAATCGGCTCGGGTGAAGAGCCTATATCCGGATCTATCTTACAACTAAAAGAGAAAGATGCGGTGACCGATGCGAGCTCTAATGCGCATAGGGGTTTAGCCTTACCACGAGTAACCTTATCAGAAAAAAAAGCTCTTTATCCCATGTTCTTGGCAGACCCGGATGATCCGGCTTCGGGACCGAATAGTGCCTATAGCGGAGCAGCCAATAAGGAGGCTTTAGATAAGGCTCATACGGGCTTGATCGTTTACAACCTGACAGAGAATGATGATAAAGAATTATGCTTAGGTTTAAATCAGTGGGATGGAGAGCAATGGAACTGTTTCCAGAGCAAAATGGGAAATGCTAAGTTCGATGCGGTGAATTGTTCCGATATAGAGATTAATGGAGTCTACGTGGAAGGCACACCTACTACTTCAGCTAATTATCTAAGTATAAATCTGAATGTAACAAAAGTAGGAGCTTTCTCTATTACTATAACTACCGGGAATGGCTACAGTTTTTATCAGTCGGGGGTTGCATTGAGTATTGGGAAGATGACTGTGAATATCCCGTGTCAGGGCACTCCTGTGAATGCGCAAACGGATAAACTTTCCTTTAATGGCATAGGGCTTATTCCGGGCTGTGAACCTCAAATAGAAGTATCTTCTGCTATAGCAAATTACTCTCTAAACTGCTCCAGCATAGTAGTAAACGGAAGATACCTGAAAGGAACACCTTTAATAGCTTCAAATACGATAGCTTTAAACGTAACCGTGACCACTGCCGGTTCATATAACATCAATACTCCTTTGACGAATGGTATCCGTTTTTCTGCCAGTGGTGATTTAACTATCGGGACACACACTATCACTCTTATTGGTTCGGGGACACCTACCGTCAATTCTGATTTCCCGATAACGATTAATGCAAATACGCCACAGGGGAATAACACCTGTAATACAACAATACCTTTGACTTTGCCGGCTATGACTTATGCCGTTATTGGTTCGGGAAGTACTTATTCTTGGAACTCTACTGCCAGGAGCCAGGCATTGACCAATGGAGGTATAAGTTTTGGACCTAATGGAATTGTAAAAATAGTAAGTTTCACCGAATTATGGAGTACCTCAACTGTAAATACAGCTGCGAAGTATCTTAATGATGGTTATAGCAATGGTACTATGCCCGATGTTGTATTGTACTTTGCTTACGGTGCTGCCCCTACGACAGCTCTCACTACGGCGTTAAGGGATTACATTAATAAAGGTGGCTGTGTAATTTATGGGTCGGCTGATGGGACTAGTAGCGATGTGAATACGCTTATGAGCGGATTGTTTGGTATAAGCCCCGCTATTGCTCAATCCGGAGGGCAAACAGACGACGATGTATATGTGATATCAAACTTACCAAGTGATCCTGTTATTAATGGTCCTTTTGGAAATCTTTCGGACAGGCATTGGGGGGAAGATAATGGGACAACCGGCTCTGTGATAATGACCGAGCTACCTCCTAACTCTGTGCAAATTTGTACGGCGCGTTCTGCATCCAAAACGTTACAAGATCCACAATACTCGATCGTATGGTATAACGACAGCAAGAACTTTCTTTATTTCGGAGACAGTGTAGGTTCTTCCACAACTGATAACAGTACAGGCGCTTATCCGTCAAGATATAACAGCCAGGGATTACCATTGTCGAAAAATTATGGACCGGGCACAGCGTGGAATCAGTTTATATATAACTCTGCTTTGGAGCTCAATGCTGTGGCCTGGGCTTTGAAGAAGGCTGCAATCAGTGGAATTAATCCTCACTAAATAAAAGATAACTCAAGGGGATTGGCTTAACTAGTTACTAAATTAAAGATAGCAATCTCTAGAGCTTTTGGGACTTTTCAATCTTAGGTAGGCTTTCCTAAAAAAGCCTGATTAACAAAGCTATGCGCAGGAAAGGGAGATCTCAGTATCTCCCTTTTTAATAAAAACCGGTTAGGAATAAATAAACGGGTAAAATTTATATTAAACATTTTATTGTCGAAAGAAGATTATATGCCAAACCTTAACAATTTTAGAAATATTCATATCGGAAAGTTAATTCAAAAACGCATGTCGGAATGCAATGTGGATATTGACCGGGCATGTAATTTTCTGAAAGTATCAGAGGAAGACATTAAAGATATGTTTGATCGAAAGTCTTTAGAGAGTGAACTCTTATTGCATTGGAGTAAATTGTTGGAATATGATTTTTTTCGAATCTATAGTCAACATCTTATTCTTTATGCTCCGCAGGATATCAATAAAACAAATAGGGAAAAGAACACATCTCTACCTGTATTTAAAAAGAACATCTATACTCACGAGGTAATTATGTACCTACTAGAACTAATAGAAAGTGGGCGCAAAAACAAACGTGACGTACAGCAAGAATACAATATTCCTTCAACAACAATTAACCGCTGGATGAGAAAATATGGAAATAACACAAACAAACCGAATGGAGAGGAAGAAAAAACAAAAATTGAACAACAAAGAGAATAGACCCTTATACCATAAGATATATGCCGACATGATTCGTGATAAGTATCCCGATAGGGAGGCGAATTGCATCAATTACTTAAATAAAAGGAATTGGACTGCTTTAGACGTAATACGGGTTAATATGATTTTATTCTCAAATAAACAAGGGCGCAAAGAAATACTTTTGGGACAACGTCACCGTGCTTACGACCAAAAAAGTATAAAGCAAATACTCCAAGACAAGAAAGAGAATATGCTAAATAACAAAGAACTAGCCACAAAATACAAACTTAGCCGCAATACTGTAGCCAAGTGGAAAAAACTGTTCGGAAAAGAAGTAAGCGAGTAGACAGCCATTCTTTTCTCAAAACGATTTCTTGACTTTTTAAACCTTATTTATTAATATTGCCTTGTTATTAATATCAACATGCTGCTAAAATGAAAATAAAAAAAATAACAGAGGGGAAAGACCGGTTTATGAACCTGCTGCTATTGGGGGATGAACAGGAAAGCATGATCTACAGATATTTAGAAAGAGGAGAACTATTTGCTTTATACGACACTGATCTAAAAACCGTTAGTGTCGTTACTCAAGAAGACGAGAATACTTTCGAAATCAAAAATATTGCAACTTACCAAAAAGAACAAGGGAAAGGATACGGGAGTTTAATGATGATATATATAATTGAAAACTATAAAGATAAATGTGACATATTATTGGTTGGCACAGGTGACGATCCTAATATATTGTCATTTTACAAAAAATTTGGCTTTGTATATTCACACACTGTAAAAAACTTTTTCATAGACAATTACGACCATCAAATATTTGAAAATGGCAAGCAACTGATAGACATGGTTTATCTAAAAAATGAAATGACAAAATCCTGACAGATTTCTCTATCAGGATTGCTGTGCACCCTTAACAGTTCTACTCTCAAACCTGTACTTTAGAATTTGATCGCTTTATTGCCTTTTATCACACAAAGGAGCAATATCCCGTAAGGTTTTTAGATAGTGGATAAATTCAAGAGTATCTTTATGCGTGCTAATTATAGCATCAGACTGAGACTGTATGAATAGAATGACATAGTTATATAAAAATTCATCCAATAGTTTAGCAAAGTCTTTAGGTGAAATATCTTCTTTAAAGAATGTATATATCGGTTCCAGATTTATATCCCCTCTTTCTAATTTTTCCATAAATGTTTGCATTAGGCTTACTGCGCTTTTGTAAGGGTTGCTATATTTGAGTTTGTATAATTCACAATTGCAAAGTAAATGGCACAGCCTCTTATATCCTATCAATTGAGACAATAAGATATCAGAAACACAAATAATATATTAATATCCTAACTGTTAAAATATTATCCTCACAAATAAATTATTATTTGCTCTAAATGCTTATTTTTGCATATAAACAAATTCACAAATAGAAAGACATGGAAGAAACAAGCATAAAAAAGAGCAATCATGGTCCAAACATCCGCCGATGGAGAGAATGGCGAAATATCAATCAAGATGTTCTGGCAGAGCAAATAGGAGTATCACAAGCTACTCTTTCGAGCTATGAGAAAAAGGATAAGCTCGAACAGGATATTTTAGAGAAGATTGCTAAGGTTTTGGATATTCCTGTTGAAGCTATTACTGAGCTTGAACAAGGAGCTTCCATCAATATTATATCAAGCACATTTCATGATAGTTCTGCTGTTAACCATTATACTTTTAATCCTATTGAAAAGATTGTAGAGCTTTATGATGAGAAAATAGCTTTATACGAAAGAATGTTGAAGGACAAAGAAGAGGCTATTTCTTTATTGCATGAGGTATTGAAGGAGAGGAAGGGGTGATAAATAACATTTTATTATATATTTATTTAGAAGCTTACTTGATTTGACTATTTATAACAAATGGATATATTGACGCTCTCGCTCCGAAAGTGGAATTACTTCGTGATATTACTAAACGTATTTGTGAGGAGAAGATTAAAGAGTATGGGAAAACAATAATCGATGTAACATGCAAAAAATGACACTGAAACATAACACAAAAAGTTTAAGGTTTTTGTCAGAGCATCATGACCACTGTACAGAATGTCAAAGACCTTTCGTAGAAGGAGAAACAACTCATCTTGGTTATAAATCAAAAAATGAGCTTATATATGTAGGAAATTGTTGTTCGTCCCTTTTAATTGAAACTATCATTAGACATGTATACCAAAAGAGAGTATATAATATTCCCTGTAATGATACTGTTTTATGGCGTTTTATGGACTTTACAAAGTTTGTATCTTTATTAAAATCCAAAGCTATTTATTTTTCTAGGGCTGATAAATTTGATGATGCTTTTGAAGGAGCAAAAGGTTTATTAAAAAATAAATCAATTTGGAATAAATATTATTTAGACTATTTCATAAATGCAATCCAAACTGCGCCAGGAGAGGAGGAAAGAGGGAGAACGAATAAAGAAATATTAAAAGATGCTAAGAGGCTTCTTCAACAATTTAACTCTATCGAAAGTCATAATATACATACTTTTATTAGTTGTTGGCATGAAAATAAATATGAATCCGAAGCAATGTGGAAATTATACACTTCTTCATTAGAACAGGGAATTGCCATTAAGACCACATATAAAAAATTATATTATGCTTTAGGTCGAAATCCTAGAATAGCAATAGGACGCGTCAATTATATTGATTATTCTCAAAGATTTGCAAAACATGATGGAGCATATTGGTTTAAAAGAAAATCCTTCGAACATGAAAAAGAAGTAAGAGCGATAATTTATGACTATAATACGAATAATGAAGTAGGAAAATTGATTCCAGTCAATCTTAATTTGTTGATCGATAGAATATACTTATCTCCTGTTTCTCAAACTTGGTTTTACGAACTATTAAAAGATGTAACGAATAAATACAACCTAAAAAAGAAAATCGTTATCTCTGATTTATCAGCTACCCCTTTTTATTAATTAATTTGAAATCTGTTAGAAGTATTGTCTTAGTTTATATTGTAAAATTCCAGTAAACGAATTAATATCTTTTAATTCATATTCTGCGATAAAGTGATGTTTTCATTTATAAATGCAGATAAATTACTTTTTAAATAATTTTATTCAATCAGAGAGATAATTGAAATTTATGTTTTTTACACCTTTTTCACACCCTACCAAAAGACAAGCCCCTGATTTCCAGCTGAAAATCAGGGGCTTAAAGTACCCAGAGCCGGGATCGAACCGGCATGGAAGTGAATCCACTGGTGTTTGAGACCAGCGCGTCTACCAATTCCGCCATCTGGGCTTGTGCCTAGTGCGGTGCAAAAGTACACATATTTTTCATATATCAAAAGATCAGGCATAACTTTTTTGAAAAAGAATCGTATAATTTTATTTCGCTATTGTCCCTAATCGTTTTGTTTGTATATTAGTATGATATAACTTTGTATAAATTTTTAAAACAAACATGGATAACAAGAACAATTATTGCGTGATCATGGGTGGTGGCATTGGCAGCCGTTTTTGGCCCTTTAGCCGCGAAGCCCGTCCAAAGCAGTTCCTTGATTTCTTTGGAACAGGACGTTCTCTTTTGCAGATGACTGTAGACCGGTTTAAAAGAATCCTTCCTCTTGAGAACATATTTATAGTCACCAATAATGAATATGCTCAGATGGTACAAGAAGAACTGCCTGAGTTGAAACCCAATCAGATATTGTTAGAGCCAATGCGACGCAATACAGCTCCATGTATTGCTTTTGCGACTTACCATATCAACTCTTTTAACCCTGAGGCAAATATTGTAGTTGCTCCTTCCGATCACTTAATTCTGAAAGAGGATGAATTTCTTTCTATCATTCAGAACGCTTACAAATTTGTATCTAAGCACAATACGTTGCTGACACTCGGCATTAAGCCTAGTCGTCCCGAAACAGGTTATGGATACATACAAATGAGCGAAGAAAAGCTGGACGGAGTAAATAAGGTTAAGGTCTTTACCGAAAAACCGAATCTGGAGCTGGCTAAGGTCTTCTTCGAAAGCGGAGAGTTCCTGTGGAATTCAGGCATCTTTATCTGGAATAACAAAACCATCTTAAGCGCACTTCGTGAATATCTTCCTGAGATAACTTCCCGTTTCGACCGCGGCATCGATGCCTTTGGCTCAGAAAAGGAAAAAGCCTTCATTGATGAGAATTTCCCATTTTGCCCGAATATATCAATAGATTATGGCATAATGGAAAAAGCTACAAATGTATATGTACAGGCAGCAGATTTCGGTTGGTCTGACTTAGGAACTTGGGGATCACTCTACGAAATATCCGAAAAAGATGATGAAGCCAATGCTTCGCTCATTGCCAACACTATATTTTTTGATAGTGCCGAAAATGTTGTGACATTGCCCGCCGGCAAATTAGGAGTTATACAAGGCTTGGAGGGCTACATTGTAGCCGAAGCTGACGGCGTACTACTGATTTGCAAGAAGTCGGAAGAACAGCGTATCAAACAGTTCGTTGCTGACGTAAAGCTAAAATACGGAGAAAAATATATATAACAATCAAATAAATATATGTCAAAAGAACTTTTACCAAATCTTCCTTACCTTGTAGCAGATATCAATCTGGCAGACTTTGGGAGAAAAGAAATAGAAATAGCAGAGCATGAAATGCCGGGATTAATGGCACTTCGCAAGAAATATGGAGCAACAAAACCGCTGAAAGGGGCTCGTATCATGGGTTCGTTACACATGACCGTGCAGACAGCAGTACTTATCGAAACTCTTAAAGAATTAGGAGCCGATATACGTTGGGCTAGTTGTAATATTTTCTCTACCCAAGACCATGCAGCAGCAGCTATTGCAGCAGCGGGAATACCCGTATTTGCATGGAAAGGAGAAACTCTTGAAGAATATTGGTGGTGTACAGAACAAGCGTTAGCGTTCCCTGAAGGGAAAGGCCCGAACCTGATAGTAGACGATGGCGGCGATGCTACACTGCTTATCCACTGGGGATATAAAGCCGAAGAAAATGCTGACTTCCTGAATAAAAAAGCTTCGAGCCACGAAGAGCAAGTAATACTCGATACCTTATCTCGTATCCTTAAGGAAGACAACAATCGTTGGCATCGTACAGTTGCCGATTGGAAAGGAGTATCTGAGGAGACAACAACAGGAGTACACAGGCTGTACCAAATGATGGAGCGAGGCGAACTACTTGTTCCGGCTATTAATGTAAACGACTCGGTAACCAAGTCTAAGTTTGATAACCTTTATGGTTGTCGTGAATCATTAGCCGATGGTATCAAGAGAGCTACCGACGTGATGATTGCCGGTAAGGTTGTGGTTGTTGCAGGATATGGAGATGTAGGTAAGGGCTGCGCTCACTCTATGCGTTCGTACGGAGCTCGTGTCATTGTAACTGAAATAGACCCGATATGCGCCTTGCAGGCAGCAATGGAAGGCTTTGAAGTGACAACGATGGAAGAGGCAGTGAAAGAAGGTAATATCTTTGTTACAACAACAGGCAACAAGGATATTATAACAATAGAGCACATGTCTCGAATGAAAGATCAGGCTATAGTATGTAACATAGGGCACTTTGATAATGAAATTCAGGTGGACAAACTTGTAAACTACCCTAGCATTAAACATGTAAACATTAAGCCGCAAGTAGATAAATATACATTCCCTGATGAGCATTCTATATTCCTTTTGGCTGAGGGTCGTTTAGTGAATTTAGGTTGCGCCACCGGTCACCCTTCATTCGTGATGAGTAACTCATTCACAAACCAGACTTTAGCTCAATTGGAGTTATGGGTTCGTGATTATGAAGTAAATGTTTATCGTTTGCCAAAACATTTGGATGAAGAAGTTGCACGCCTACACCTTGAACAAATTGGAGTGAAGTTAACCAAGCTGACTGAGGCGCAAGCCGAATATCTTGGGGTTCCTGTAGAAGGTCCGTACAAACCTGAACATTACAGATATTAAGATATCATCTATCAATATAAACGGGCTTTATGGTTAAAGCCCGTTTTTTTTTGCAATATGTGATACGCTATTAGCGCTCGCTTCCTTATTCAAAAAGTGACAAAGGTGACAAAAGTGACAGGTTTCAATCTGTTCTTTATGTCACCTTTTTAGTTTCTGATTACCACTCTTAATTTTACTTTTATTCCAAAGATCTCTTTTAGTTAGATAATTATTATTTTGAAAAGTAATATAAACAAAAGAGTTCCGCTGTCTAGCGGAACTCTTTTGTATAATATATATAAGATCTATTATTTCTGTCCTTTCAGTATATTAGCTTCATCAATATATTTGTCTGCTTCAATAGCAAGAGGAGAATTCATATATTGATTCTTTATAATTGAAAACACTTCAATTACTTTATCGTAATTTCCTTGATTACGATATATAAGACCTGCTTTTTTGTATAACATAGGACTTTGAGAAGCATTATCTACACCTTTAGCAGCCTTGATATAATATGAAACAGCCTCATCTGATTTCCCTAGATTATCCAGACAGTCGCCGATTGCACCATTCGCCAGTTGTGATATTATTTTATCACTACCGCTATAGTCTTTCAGGTATTCAAGACCTTTCTCGTAGTTACCCATATTTGCATAACAGATTCCGGCATATAGTTTAGCCAGTTTTCCGGCTTTAGTAGAACCATAATCACTTATGATTGATTCAAATCCTACATATCCGTTTTTATCTCCAAAAACAGCTAATGAATCTTGTCCGGCTCTGAAGTATTGTTCACCTCTGAACATTGCCACCTGAGCTTCGGTAGTTTTTGGCCCTACAATAAAATAGTTGTATGCAAGAAATGCACTAACGACCACAACTATAGCACCAATACCTATTAATAATTGTTTTTGGTATTTTTCAATGAAACGTTCTGATTCTGCAACTGCTGTTCCAATACGTTCCCAGTCTTTTTCTTCACGCAATTCAGCTTGTTTCTTTTTAGACATTTTTAATCTGTTATAAATATTTATATTATTCTGTTTATTTCAAATTTAGCAGCGACAAAAATAGCTGTTTTATCCTTATAAATAAAATCCTTAACTATATTTTTTTTATTCGGTATAAAATTTAATGAGTTGTTCAAGTGCCTTTTGGCATACAGGACAAAAATCTTTGCAAGTATTTGTCTTCATTCTACAGTCAACAGCAGGACGATATATCCCTTTAGACGAATAGCCTCCTCCTTCAAAGACACCTATTGGATATTTATCAGCCGACTTTATATCTGTAGGAATTGGAGTATATTTTATCAATAAGCTTTTCCATTTCGAATTAAAATCGACAAGCGTTGTTATATTTGGTTCCCATGGCTCTACACCAAAAGGATAGCTATCGCTAAACGTATCATTTTCATAGTAGTATTCATCGGCCAATCCACCAAAGCTATGACCAAATTCATGAACAACAACAGGCTTGAAGTCTGCATGCCCCGTCGTGGTCAATGTATAGGCATTAAAAATACCACCACCGCCATATACATCAGTATTCGCTAATATTATAATATGAGCATAAGGTATCCCTGCAATTGGGTCGTGTATATCCTTCACATTCGTAGTAGTCAGGTAACGATCAGAATAAAAGGTATCGAAATGGGAATGAAAAGCCGTTTCATTCCATTTGCCTTTACGAGGCACGCTTACACCGGAGTCTTTCGATTCTGTTTCTACAGCAATAAAGTTGAACTTATCTTGCATGCGATTAAATGGGCTATGTGCTAAAATCTGTTCGCTTGCCGTTTTTGCATTTTGTCTGAATTTTTCCATTTCAGAAGTCGTGTAACCTTCTGCCAGAATAACGACATTGACGCATTTATCTACAGGTCCCCCTTGATGTATAACGGTATAAGCCGGGGAATTTTTCAATCCTTTTTTCCTTATTAGGATATCGTCAGGAGTGACAGTATGCCTAAGAGCGGTTTTGTACGAACCGTCTTTTTCTCGCAAACTTACCTCTATATCAACCTTATCTTTGGGGTATGGTAATAAGAATGTATTTTCGAAACTTTTTCTTACTGTAGCAGCTTCCGGGATAGTGAGCCATTCCTGAAATAACGAACTGAAGGATTCAAGATAAATACATTTTCCGGTTCTATGATCCGTCATTTTGATTTGCCCGTTTCCTTGTCTTCCCAGTTCTGCAAGATGGTGACGGCGCCCTGCCCATTGGGGCAATTGGTTTAATTGTTCGAGAGAAACGGTTTGAGAGACATTGTCACCTGTAAATATATAATCCACACGCAACGTTTTGTTTTCAAAGTATTCTTCAAAGTTTTGAGAATATCCCACCAATGAAAGAAGGAAAAGTGATAGGGTTAACAGAAAATATTTCATGAAAAGCTTCGTTTTAGAATAGAACAAAGATAAAAAATTAATCACAATATTTAAGGATAAAGTTTCTATCAAATCAATTTGATTCTTAGGATGGAAGATGAAAATTTATACTTTTTTTGATTTTTCATATTATGCTTTCTTATATAATTGATTAGCTTTGCATCCGAATACACTATATAGTTAGAGGTCTCTACATGAGGAAAATTCAGTTGTTGACGTATACGTTTCTGCTTATTCTTTTTTCTGTGCCTTTTTGGGGTGCACAAATTTCTCGTATAGAGTCACGTATAACACATCTCGACAACCCTCAAGACTCATTGCCTACCGACTCTGCATCACCTCGGGTTCGTTTAAGTCGAGACCCGGTTCGTAAGACTCAGAATGATTCTATACGGATGCGTGGAGATTCCCTTCCGTCCGACTCTATAAAGAAAAAGAAAGCCGTTTTGGATGCTGTAGTAGACTATACAGCCAATGACTCTATTGTTCTTACAGCAGGAAATTGGGGATATTTATATGGCGAAAGCGTTGTGAAATACACCGACATTTCACTCAAAGGAGAAAAAATATGGATGAACATGGATAGTAGCCTTGTTTATGCCACATACGGTCTCGACTCTGTTGGAAAAGAATTTGGATTCCCAGTATTTACTGATGGAGGAACAGACTACGAATCAAAAACAATGAAATATAACTTTAAAACAAAGAAAGGTTATATTACAAATGTGATTACCACTCAAGGAGAAGGATATATTGTAGCAAGCAGAGCAAAAAAGAACGACGACAATTCGTTTTTTATGAGAGAGGGAAAATATACCACTTGCGACGATCACGAACACCCTCACTTTTACTTGGCACTGACAAAAGCCAAGGTGAGACCTAAAAAGAACGTCGTAACAGGCCCTGCATATCTTGTTATTGAAGATTTACCTCTTCCTATCGGTTTACCGTTTGGATTTTTCCCATTTTCTGAAAAGTATTCTTCGGGGGTTATCATGCCTTCCTATGGAGATGAGCTCGCCCGAGGATTTAACTTAAGAGACGGAGGTTATTACTTTGCGATCAATGATAACATCGATTTAGCCGTGACCGGAGAAATATATACTAAAGGTTCATGGGGAATCAATGCCCGCTCATCATACAGAAAAAGGTATAAGTATTCGGGGGGATTTGATGTAGGATATCTTGTGACTAAACTCGGAGAAAAGGGAATAGATTACTCTTTGGCGAAAGACCTCAAAATCAACTGGACACACAGCCAAGACCCTAAGTCAAATATGTTTAGGACGTTATCGGCAAGTGTACAATTCTCTACCAGTTCTTACGACCGTAATGACCTGAATACGGCTTACACCCCTATGGGAACGAATAATACAAAAAGCTCAAATGTAACACTAACCCAAAAGATACCTAATTCTCCGTGGAGTTTCTCTGCCAATATTAGTGCAGCCCAACGTACACAAGACTCAACAATATCTCTTACCTTGCCTAACGTTACAGTTACTATGAGCCGCATAGCTCCGTTTAAAAGGAAAGATGCTGTAGGCGCAGAAAAATGGTACGAGAAGATACAATTGAGTTATACGGGAGATTTAAGAAATAGTATCACGACAAAAGAAAACAAGCTATTTCAGTCTAACTTGCAAAAAGACTGGAATAATGCAATGAAACATACAATCCCTGTGTCTGCTACTTTCAGTGCGTTAAACTACCTAAATATCACTCCGTCTTTCAACTATACCGAGCGATGGTATACAAGCAAAATAGAAAAGCGATGGGATGCTGATCAACGTCGCATGGTAGTTGAAGACACAACCTATTCATTCAACCGCGTTTATGATTTCAACTTCTCTCTTGGTTTTCAAACCAAGCTGTATGGAATGTTTACTCCTATATTTTCAAAGAACACTCAGATCCGCCATGTGTTCACCCCTAGCATAAGTCTAAGTTATGCTCCGGATTTCAGTAGTCAAAAATTCGGATTTTATGAGAAGTTATATTACTATGATTCGGAAGGGAATTGGAGAGATACAGGAAATAAATATTCTCCATATGAACAAGGTATGTTTGGTGTACCAAGCCAAGGAGCCCAAGGAATGATTAATTTCAGCTTCGACAACAATCTTGAAATGAAATACAGAGACTCCAACGACTCTATAAAGAAGATCAGTTTGATTGATAATCTCGGGATTAATTTCAGTCACAATATGATGGCCAAAGAGTTCAAATGGAGTGATATTAATATGGGGCTTCGCCTGAAATTCAGCAAATCATTCACAGTGAATTTGAATGCGGCATTCGACCCATATCTCTATAGAGCTGAGACAAACGATGCAGGTGAAGTAACCAGTTTGAGACGAGTGAATGAACTTCGTATTTCAAACGGGAAAGGGTTTGGACGATTGAAAAGTACAGGATATTCCATATCGCCATCCATTAATCAGGATACATTCAAAAAATGGTTTGGAGGCGGCGATGACAAGGATAAGGATTCTAAAAAGAAAGAAGATGAATCCACACAGAGTGAAAATAATTTGGCCGCACCCGGAGAAGAAGAAGAACGTAAAAGCTTGATGGAAGCAAAAAAAGATGATAACCAGTATGATGAAGATGGTTATGTAAAAAATGAGATCAAGTGGAATTTGGGGATCAGCTTCTCAATGAATTATAATACGAATAAACTACCTAAGCAAGCAGCTCGAAACGATTACGCAGAATATAGAGGTACGTTAACTAAAGCCCTCAGCTTGAACGGAAATATACAACCGACCAAAAATTGGAGTTTCAATTTCAATGCCAGTTACGACTTCGATGCCGGCAAAATAGCATACATGAGTTGTAATCTTACTCGCAACCTACACTGTTGGTCTATTTCGGCAAGTTTCAACCCTGTGGGTCAATACAAATCATATTATGTATCGTTGCGTGCAAGTTCTTCAATGCTTCAGGATTTGAAATACGAGCAACGCGGACGAGCTTCCAGCTATGATCCTAATTGGGATTAATATGTTTCATAATACTTTGAGCTATGCAAAGTATTATCAGTATTTGTCTTTTACTAAACCTATAAATATCACCAAAGATGAAAAAAATCATTTTCAGTTCTCTATTAATGATATCTCTTCTTTTTATCTTAGGCGCATGCAGTTCGGCAGACAAGCATTTCCTTAAAGATAAAGAGTATAGGGAACAAGTACACCAACAGTTTATGAAACGCAAAGACCTTGCGGCAGGACGTAGTGAACAATTGTTTTCTGTTTTAGATAAACAAGACCTCACTCTGGAACAACGTGAGGCTTTAGAATTCCTATACGCTTATATGCCTCTTTCGGATCTTGCAGATTATGATGCGGATTTTTTCCTTGGTCAAGTAGATGCAGCATTCAAAGCTCGTGATTACTTCGATTGGGGTAAAAAAATACCGGATGATATATTCCGTCATTTTGTATTGGTCTATCGTGTAAATAACGAAAATCTAGATACTGCCCGACAAGTGTTCTTCGATGAACTCAAAGATAGAGTAAAAGGGCTGACAATGGAAAAAGCAGTATTGGAGGTAAATCACTGGTGTCATGAAAAAGTAACTTACCGAGGAACAGACGGACGCACATCAGCCCCTCTCGCTTTAGCTAAAACATCTTGGGGACGCTGTGGTGAAGAATCGACTTTCACTACCGCTGCTCTTCGTGCTGTAGGTATTCCTGCCCGCCAGTGTTACACGCCACGCTGGGTACACACCGACGACAATCACGCATGGGTAGAAGCATGGGTAGATGGCAAATGGCATTATATAGGAGCTTGCGAACCAGAACCAGAATTGGATGTAGCGTGGTTCTCTGCTCCGGTAAAACGTGCCATGATGGTACATACGAATGTTTTTGGACTGTACAATGGACCTGAGGAAAAAAATGTACAAACAGACCTCTATTCGGTTATCAATCTGCTTGGTAATTATACAAATACACGCGATGTAAAAGTAAAAATAGTAGACGAAGCCGGTAAACCTGTAGAAGGTGCAACCGTAAAATTTAAAGTGTACAATTATGCTGAGTTTTACCCTATTGCCACAAGTACTACTAAAACCGATGGAACAGCTTCTATAATCTCAGGAATGGGAGACATATTTGTTTGGGCAAATAAGGGCGATATATATGGATATGCTAAATCTACTCCTGAATCGGGAGAAGTGACAGTTACATTAAATAATAAACCGGGAAAAGGCTTAGATGAAACCATCGTAATGGAAGCTCCGGCAGAACAAGCCATAAAAGAATTAGCACCCGAAAAGATTGCAGAAAATGCAAAACGTTTGGCTCACGAAGATTCGATACGAAATGCATATATGGCAACATTTATTAGTGAATCGGATGCTAAGAAATTTGCAGAAAAGAATAAGCTAAACCCTGATAAGACTTGGAATATTTTATCCAAATCGCAAGGAAACTGGCAGGAAATATCCTCTTTCATGGAGGCTAAGAAAGATAATCCATATCTGAATGCATTCTTATTATCTCTTTCCGATAAAGATTTACGAGATACTCCGGCTGCATACCTTTTAGATCACCTTACTATCGGACAAGATGCGACAAAAAAGAAACTAGCCGAAGATAGCCCTTTGGTAGGCAGTATCTATTCTCCAAGAATATCACAAGAATTGATTCGTCCGTGGCGGAGCTTCTTCAAAAAAGCATTAACGGAAGATTTTGTAAACAAATCGAGAAATGATATTAATGAAGTAATAAACTTTGTTCGTGAAAATATAAAAATTGATGAAGAACAAAATTATTTCAAATGCCCTATCTCACCTCAAGGCGTATATGAATTGAAAGTTTCAGATAAGCCATCAAGGGATATATTATTTGTTGCTCTTTGTCGTTCTATGAATATCCCTGCACGTATTGATCGTGCAACAGGACGCCCTCAATATCTAAAGGGGGAAACTGCATGGACTGATGTATTCTTTGATAAGCAAACCGAAGAACAGCCAAAGGCTACAATTCAGTTTACAAATGCAAAGGATAATATTGTGAAGCCGGGTTATTATACTCATTTCACAATTGCCCGATACGACAATGGAGACTTTATTACTCTCGATTATGAAAACAGCATAAAAGATCTACCGGCTAAAATAACAGTGGATGCAGGCTACTATCGTTTGATGATAGGTAGTCGTGGAAATGATGGTTCTGTAACGATAAGTACACGCTACTTTGAAGTAAAAGGCAATGAAGCGAAAACATTCGAAATCGAATTGCCGAAAGTAGAAGGTCGCATTCAGGTACAAGGTATCGTAGATCCGAACACAGTTGTTACATTACAAGACGGCAGTAAAAAGTCAATCAAAGAACTAACGAACGGTAAAGGTTTGATGATCTGCTTTGCTGATCCGGACAAAGAACCTACTAAGCATATCCTGCAAGACCTTCCGGCCGTACAACAAGCTATTGAAGAATGGGGCGGAGGAATCTTGTTTGCTATTCCTGACGACAAGCTAAGTAAAGCGTTTGATGCTTCTGTCTTTAAAGGCCTGCCTAAGCAAGCATTATGGATGACTGATCATAACAGGACTTTGTTAAATACAGTTGCGGGAGCTTTGCAAATTGAATTCTCAAATAACTTCCCGCTTACAGTATATATTTCTACAAATGGCGGTATTTTATATTCTTCGCAAGGTTACCGCATTGGTATCGGAGAGAATATAATCAAGACAATAGAGTTGGAGAAAGGAACAAAATAACAGTTGAAATATAAGATACAAAAAATGGCAGATCATCTGATCTGCCATTTTGTTATTTATAGTAACAGCTTATTTTTTTGTATGCTCTGTAATTATTTTCACAAGGTCTTCTTTAGATACTAAACCTCTCAAGCGAGTAATCTCCTTTCCATCTTTGTATACAACAATAGTAGGCAATACCTCAATCCCTTTATCTATTGAGAATTTCTTGTAGTTGTCAACATTCATTTTCGCAACCTTTGCCGATCCTTTGTATTCTTTAGCTACACTTTCGAGAATAGGAGCCATTCGGCGACATGGCCCACACCACGGAGCCCAGAAGTCAACAAAGACTAATCCTGTACTGGTCTCTTTTTCATAATTAGAAGATGTAAGCGTCACAATAGGAGTATCATTATTCGTAGTGTTGTTATTCCCAAACACACTATTGTTTCCCAATAAAACAGTCAAAGTCATAAGAACTATGCCGAGTATTGGAAGGGTTATTTTACGTCTCATTATTAATAGTTTTATATGATTTTGGGCAAATATAATAGTTCTTATCTATTAAAATGTTCTTGTTATAACTATTTATACATTTTTCGGTATGATATATATTAAATTCAACTATTTTTGCATCAGAAAGGTATATAATACGGAATGAATCACGAACCTCAAATACTAGATTTAGATAAGGTACTTGCCGAGAAAGCTCCCAAGATTTATAATAAGGTACCACGTTTTGCAATAAACTACCTCAAGCGAAAAATCCATTTAGATGAACTGAACGAAATACTGACGATCTATGCTGATAAGTATGGAGTGGATTTTATGCAAGCGGTTGTAGGATATTTCAATCTTACATTAGAGACCTCGGGGCTAGAAAATATTCAGGATGACAGAAAGTATATATTTGTATCAAACCACCCTTTAGGTGGACTCGATGGCATCTGCTTATCTGCGGTTATTGGAGAACGATTCGATAAAAAAATAAAATACGTAGTAAACGATGTTTTATACTTTATTAAGAATCTGCAACCTATTTTTCTTCCGGTCAATAAATATGGACGTCAGTCGAAACAAGCGACCACAAGCCTAAATGAAGCCTATGAATCGGACAACCAAATCATTACCTTCCCTGCGGGCTTATGTTCCAGACAAGAGAATGGCAAGATTCATGATTTGGATTGGCAGAAAAATTTTATTCTGAAAGCGGTAGAATCAAGAAGGGACGTAGTTCCTGTACACTTTGAGGGCAAAAATTCAAATTTCTTTTATAGATTTGCAAATATAAGAAAGCGTCTGGGCATAAAATTTAATATTGAGTTGATCCTTTTACCTGACGAAATGTTTAAGAATAAAAATAAAAGTTTTTCCATAACATTTGGTGAACCTATACCATATACATTCTTTGACAACTCAAAGAGTGCTATGCAATGGGCGCAGTATGTAAAGGAAAAGTCATATAATTTGGCAAAAACAAACAAGCAATAAATGGAAACTGTTATCGCACAGATAAATAAGGATTTATTGAGAGCCGAACTGACGAAAGACAAATTTCTCAGGTATACAAATAAGGCTAACAATGAAATCTATATTGTCACACATCATAATTCGCCGAATGTGATGCTGGAGATAGGCCGTCTGCGTGAGATAGCATTCCGGTATTATGGCGGAGGAACAGGGAAGGCTGTCGATATTGACGAGTACGACAAAATGGACAATCCATACAAACAATTAATAGTATGGAATCCGGAAGCAGGAGAGATAATCGGTGGATATCGCTTTATATGTGGGCCTGATATTTGCTTCGATGAGAATGGTGAACCCATATTGGCTACATCACATTTGTTCCATTTCTCCGAAAGGTTTATTAAGGAATATCTCCCTTATACATTCGAGCTTGGTCGTTCGTTTGTTACGCTCGAATATCAATCAACACTAGCCGGTTCGAGAGGTATCTTCGCATTAGATAATCTTTGGGATGGATTAGGTGCGCTATCTGTCGCAGACCCTTCCATGAAGTATTTTTTTGGGAAGGTAACAATGTACGACACATACAATACACAAGCACGGGATATGATTCTTTATTTTCTGAATAAGTATTTCCCGGACCCCGAGAAGCTTGTATGGCCAAAGCAAGCCTTAACGATAGAGACCGAAAAGAGCAAGCTGAGAAGGCTATTTGATGGAGAGTCGTTCAAGTCTGACTATCGAATATTAAACACTTCCGTTCGTAAATTAGATCTTAATATTCCTCCACTTGTAAATGCTTACATGAGTCTTTCCCCCCAAATGAAGGTCTTTGGAACGGCAGTAAACGACACTTTTGGCAATGTAGAGGAAACAGGAATCCTCATCAATGTAGATGAGATATTAGAAGAAAAGAAAAAAAGACATATTGAGTCCTACTTAAAAGATAAACCTTCGAAACGTTTTTTGAAGAGACTTCGACAAATGATAAACTGGAGTTGGACAAAATACGAAGACAGGCCTAAACCGAAGAAAAGAAAAAATGAAGGCTTTTTTACAATCTCCCGTAGGATTAATCGAGATAAGAGAAACTGACGGTTATATTTCATCGGTAAGGATTATTCACCAAGAAGGGGAGGAAAAAGCCGACTCTTCACCACTTTTGAATAATGCAATAAAACAGCTGGAAGAATATTTCTCCGGAGAACGTAAAGTTTTTGACTTACCCCTGAAACAAAACGGTACACCGTTTCAAAAAAAAGCATGGGAATATCTGAGCACAATCCCTTATGGAAAAACTGTTTCGTATAAAGATGAAGCTGTCGCTATCGGTTCACCAAAAGGATGCAGAGCTGTAGGTGCTGCAAACGGAAAGAATAATCTAGCCATTATAGTCCCTTGCCACCGTGTGGTAAATGAAGGAGGACGATTGGGTGGCTATGCATATGGAACAGATATAAAACTTCTTCTTCTTGAACTCGAAAATTATTATAACTTCATGTAAATGCTAAACCTCTCACGATATAACATAATTCTAGCATCCAATTCACCTCGTAGAAAAGAACTTCTGAGTGGGCTAAACATACCCTATGAGATAAAAACTTTACCTGATATTGATGAGTCATATCCAGATAGCCTTGCAGGAGAGGATATCGCTATCTATATTGCGAAAGAAAAGGCTAATGCTTACCTCGATCAACTGGATGACAAGACATTACTTATAACCGCAGACACAATCGTCTTACTCGATGGAAAAGTTTATGGAAAGCCATCAGATGAAACAGATGCGAAGCAAATGCTACGCGATCTTTCCGGAAAAACGCATCAGGTAATTACAGGCGTATGCATCACAACTAAAGACAAGCAAGTCTCTTTTGGTGTATCCTCCGAAGTTCGCTTCTCTAAACTTGATGACGATGAAATTGAATATTACGTATCTAACTATAAGCCTTTCGACAAAGCCGGAGCATACGGAGTACAAGAGTGGATAGGATATGTAGCTGTAGAGTATATCTCAGGATCGTATTTTAATATAATGGGGTTACCGATACAAAGATTATATAGAGAACTGAAAAAGTTTTGAGTTATACAAAATAAAAAAGACGGTCTTAAGCCGTCTTTTCTTGTATTATTATCAATATCCTGATTTTCTTATCCGACACTACCCTCCAGACTGATTTGTAATAGCTTTTGAGCTTCAACAGCAAATTCCATCGGAAGATTTTGCATTACCTCTTTAGCATAGCCATTTACGATAAGCCCCACAGCTTCTTCAGTTCCTATACCGCGCTGATTACAATAAAGAATCTGATCTTCACTAATCTTAGAAGTAGTAGCTTCATGCTCAATGATAGCCCCCGGATTTGCTATATCTGAATAAGGGAATGTATGTGCACCACACTTATCACCGAGTAATAAACTGTCGCATTGCGAGTGATTGCGTGCACCTTCTGCCTTTGGTGAAACTTTAACCAAACCTCTATATATATTTTGACTAAGCCCTGCTGATATCCCTTTGGATACGATACGGCTCTTTGTATTTTTACCGAGGTGTATCATCTTGGTACCTGTATCAGCCTGCTGATAATGATTGGTTACCGCAACAGAATAAAACTCACCGATAGAATCATCTCCTGCAAGGATACATGATGGGTATTTCCATGTAATGGCGGAACCTGTCTCTACCTGTGTCCAAGAGATCTTAGAGCCTTTTCCTTTACATATACCACGCTTAGTAACAAAGTTATAAATTCCTCCCTTACCATCTTTATCTCCCGGATACCAGTTTTGCACAGTAGAATATTTTACTTCTGCGTAGTCGAGAGCTATGATTTCTACAATAGCAGCATGCAACTGATTTTCGTCACGCATAGGAGCTGTACAACCCTCAAGGTAGCTAACGTATGAATTATCCTCAGCAACGATCAGAGTCCGCTCAAACTGACCTGTATTGGCCGCATTGATACGGAAATATGTAGACAACTCCATCGGGCAACGTACACCTTTAGGAATATACACAAAAGATCCGTCACTGAATACGGCAGAGTTAAGCGCAGCAAAGAAATTATCTCTATATGGAACTACAGATCCAAGATATTTTTTAACCAATTCGGGATGTTCCTGTACAGCCTCACTGAAAGCACAGAATATGATACCCTTTTCGGCCAACACTTCCTTAAATGTAGTTTTTACGGAAACACTATCTACAACTGCATCCACAGCCATAGTTTGCACACCGGCTAATATTTCGCGTTCATGAAGCGGAACTCCTAGTTTATCAAATGTTTTCAACAACTCAGGGTCTACTTCATCAAGGCTTTTAGGTCCGTCTTTTTTCTTTGGAGCTGCATAGTAACTGATGCTCTGATAGTCAATCTCCGGAATTTCCAGATGCGCCCATTCCGGCGTCTTCATTGTAAGCCAATGACGATATGCTTTAAGACGGTATTCGAGCAACCAATCCGGCTCATTTTTTTTCGCTGAAATCAGACGCACAACATCTTCGTTGAGTCCGATCGGAATAACCTCAGTTTCAATATCCGTTACAAAACCGTATTTGTAATCTCCGGTGGTAACGTCTTCTAAAATTTTATCTTGAGTTTCTTGCATGATTAATTTTATTTTAGCGAATAGCGGTAGGCTATAGGCTGTTAAAGTCAATTATTGGTTGTAAGCAGAATGCTTATTGCCAGTTTGCAAAGATATTACATTCTATTCATAAATTATACATATATAAATATTTTGCATCACTGATAGAACACATAGAACGGGCTTTTGTTTAGTTTTTTCCTTTTTATAACAGTAGGACTAACCGGTACAACATAAATAGACGGCTCTCCCGATATCCCATCAGAAGAGCCGACACGCTTCAAATCCAAATTGATCTTAATAGTGTTATGAATTTTTAAGAACGTTTATAATATTCCCTTGTCTGAATCTGAGTTTTCCAAGCTCTTTTTCCCTGCTTCATGTTTTCTACCGAACGATACGTTCCATGAAAAGCGCAAATAAAGCATGTGTCCGTTTTCTTTTATATACGACCATGATGTCGATGGCTTAATATTGGACACGTTACGACTTCCTGCACTCCAGTAATCCTTAAACGGATATGACATCCCTACCGAAAGTTGTGCTTCTTTGTACTTATATCCGGCTTCTATATAGTTCCAGTCTTCACCATACCAGATAGTTTCGCCCCACAACTCTTTATATCTGGTATACATTCCCATTGTCAATAAACAGTTTTTATATATAAGGTTGGAACGAGCTCCGCCATGCATAAAATTGTGCACATGTGTATTGCCATAATTGGACTTAAATATATCCCGATGCACTCCAAACCACCCGGTAACAGTCCATATATCTTTAATAAGCCTCAAAGTAACATCTCCATTTAAGAATAAGTAATGTTCTCCCTTATGATTATCCGAAAAGCTTATCACCTTATCCCCTTCTATACTAAATGCGTCTACTATAAGCTTATCAAAATACATATAACCGATAACTGTACTTATATCAAATATTCCTTTATTGTAACTTAAAGTCAATCTGTTGTTATAGAGATTATATGGTTTTAGGTTAGGATTTCCCCTACTTATCTGATAAGTATCGGTTTGTTGTTCCACACCACTTAGTTGCCCCAAGGAAGGAGTCCGTGTATTCACTATAAATGAATATTTCAACGAAAAATTATCATTTAATGGATAACTAAGTTGAACGGAAGGGCGGAAGGTATAATAGGTAGCATCCTTCTTCCCTTCTTTGAAAAACAGACGAGTTCCACCTATGCCAATAGTGTAGCCTAACTTTTTAGCTATTTTTCCCTGTATCTGAGCATACAAATAAGATTCCGCATTTTTCATTTTAGTAATAGTATTTGCTCCGCCCTCATACGTATTATCAGCAAAACCTTGTGTATGTTTTATTCCCGAGGAGAAGGATAGATTTTCGAACTGCTTTTCATATACGGCTTCACCGATAAGAGAGTATTTATTGCCGTCTATTTTATTGAAAATATCGGAAAGCACTTCGCCTTCTTCAGTTTCTTTGTATCTACGGTCACTATTGGAACCGATGTATGTCCCCACTAGATTTACAGCAAGTGATTGCTTATTCTTTAACTCACGTTTGAAGTATATATCGAGTACAGGAGTATATTCATTCCCTTTATTTCTTGAAGAGGAAAGTGTCTTATTTAGACTATTGGAATATAATATATTTTGTGCACTTTGATTTTTATAATTGTAAAACTGATTCTTAAACAACACGTTAAACACATACTTATCAGGGGAAGTAAGATTGTATGATAGGTTCAAGTATTGATATTGATAATCCATAGGAGCATAAATACCTTTCTGCTCTCTGGTGATCGGATTGTTCGGAAAATTCAGCGTCTCTGTTTGATCAGACCACCGTTTGTCATAGCTTCTATAATTGATAAAATAATTGAGTCCGAATTCTGAGGCTTTATAATTTGTCTTGAAAGTTAGATTATCATTTCCAAACCCTACATATGGAGAATTCCGTCCGTCAGCAAACACATACCCTCCATAATTTTTCTGTCGGTCAACGATCAGATTTAATACAGCACCTACATTCTCATTTCCAAAACGTACTCCGGGATCTTCAAAAAACTCGACACGAAGGATATCTTGTGATCTCAAAGCTGCAACTTCTTGTACAGAAGCCCTGACCCCATTGATTCGAAGTTGAACTTCTTGGTTGCTAATTTTTATAGTTCTATTTACAGCATCTATATTCAATCGGGGTATTGCCATATTGCTAAGCAAGTCGAATGCACTCACAGATGTTTTTACTTGCATAGAGTCGGGCATAAGTATTTGACGATCTATTTTGTTTATTATCCGATTTCCTGTTACAATAACTTCACCAAGAGTTTTCGCATCTTCCTGTATTTCTATATCACCTAAATCGATATGTGTTGTAAGATTATTAATCTTGATAAATGTTGTACGATAGCCCATATAAGAGGCCTTGAGGATGTAATCTTGTTTTTGAAACTGCCCCGCAATCAAGAACAAACCGGTAGTGTCTGTTTGAGATCCGGTGATATATGTGGAATCCACTTTAAGCAATACTGTTGTAGCAAACTCAATAGGCTGTTTTGTTCTCAGATCTACAATACGCCCTTTTATATCTATCGCACTTACCGAGATGCTGACGATAATAAGTAAAAGTAAGGATAATATAGCTTTCATTCTTTTTGTTTAATTATTTATACTATTTACACGAAATGAAAAGCCATAGTGTTACAAGAGATTTCCTTTAATTTGAAAATATTGCAATTTTCGATCTTTTTGATTTCTATATAATTTTAATTCCCAACGATTTTTATATATAAAAAAATGGCTGTGATGTTTCCTCACAGCCATTATATATATCAGAAGTTGTTAATTAACTTTTAAAGTTAATAGCAGCCTGTGCTGCCGCTAGACGTGCAATTGGAACACGGTATGGAGAGCAACTCACATAGTTCAATCCTACGCAATGGCAGAATTCGATAGAAGATGGTTCACCGCCATGTTCTCCACAAATACCGACTTTCATGCCCGGACGGGTTTGACGGCCTTTAGTCACAGCAGATTGTACAAGTTGTCCCACACCTTCCCTATCTATAGCCTGGAATGGATCTATTTTTAGAATACCTTTCTCTAAGTAAATAGGCAGGAATTTACCCACATCGTCACGAGAGAACCCGAATGTCATCTGAGTAAGGTCATTTGTTCCCAAAGAGAAGAATTCAGCAGATTCGGCAAGCTTGTCAGCTGTGATAGCGGCACGAGGCGTTTCCACCATTGTTCCTACCTCAAAATCGATTCTATCACCTATTTCTGCAAATACCTTTTCAGCAGTACTGCGAATGATATCTTCCTGGAATTTCATTTCACTCAAAGAGGTAGTCAATGGTACCATGATTTCAGGATGAGTTTTTATTCCTTTTTTCTTCAGTTTCAGAGCAGCTTGCAGAATGGCTCTTGTCTGCATTTCAGTAATTTCAGGATAAGTATTTGCAAGACGGCAACCACGATGTCCCAGCATTGGATTCATTTCTTGCAATGATGAAATCTTTTGTTTTATCTTACTTTCAGAAATTTGCATTGCCTCTACCATTTCCTCCAAACCCTTCATATCATGAGGCAAGAATTCATGCAATGGTGGGTCGAGTAAACGAACTGTTACAGGAAGTCCTTCCATAGCGGCGAATATACCTTCAAAGTCTTCTTGCTGAAGAGGAAGCAGTTTTTTTAATGCTTTCTTACGTTCTTCTACATTGTCTGCCAAAATCATTTCACGCATGGCAATGATCTTATCCCCTTCGAAGAACATGTGCTCTGTACGGCATAAACCAATTCCTACAGCTCCAAAGTTGTGAGCAACAGAAGCATCGTGTGGAGTATCGGCATTCGCTCTTACTTTCAGACGGGAATATTTATCTGTAAGTTTCATCATTTCGGCAAAATCTGCACTTAATTCGGCATCTTTTGTTCCTACCTTACCGTCATACACTTCTCCTGTAGAGCCATTGATAGAGATCCAATCACCTTCACGATACTCACGATCATCAATCATAAGAGAACGCCTCTTGTAATTGATACGAAGGTCAGAAACACCGGACACGCAACATTTACCCATGCCACGAGCAACAACGGCAGCGTGAGAAGTCATCCCTCCGCGAGCCGTAAGGATACCTTCGGCAACAGCCATACCTTTTAGATCTTCAGCGGCAGTTTCTATTCTGACAAGGATAACTTTTTTATTTTTATGATGGCTTGTTTGCCATTCAGCATCATCGGCAAAGAAAACGATTTGCCCTGTAGCTGCACCGGGAGACGCAGGGAGCCCCTTAGCTATAACTGTAGCAGCTTTTAACGCCTTCGGCTCGAACACTGGGTGTAGTAATTCATCTATCTTCTGAGGTTCAACACGCAACAAAGCTTCTTCTTCGGATATCAAACCTTCGTTTAACATATCCATGGCAATCTTTACGGCAGCAGCACCGGTTCGTTTTCCACTACGTGTCTGAAGCAACCATAGCTTGTTATCTTGTATTGTAAACTCAAGGTCTTGCATGTCTTTATAATGCAATTCAAGCTTTTTCTGAATTTCATTCAGGCTCTTGTAAGCTTCAGGCATTACTTCCTCCAGAGACAATCCTCTTTGTTTTCTCTCTTCTTCAGTGATGCCCTGTTGTCTTGCCCAGTCATAAGAACCTTGTAAGGTAATCTGCTGAGGAGTACGTGTACCGGCAACCACATCTTCACCTTGTGCATTGATAAGGAACTCACCATTGAACCGAGCTTCTCCTGTAGCAGCATTACGAGTAAATGCTACTCCCGAACCGGAATTATCATTCATATTACCGAATACCATTGCCTGCACGTTAACGGCAGTACCCCACTCTGCAGGAATATTATTCAGTTTGCGATAAAAGATAGCACGTTCGTTCATCCAGCTTTCAAATACAGCCATGATGGCATTCCAAAGTTGTACCCATGGGTCTGTTGGAAAGTCTTGTCCGGTCTTTTCTTTTATTATTTTTTTGAAACGTACAACAAGCTCCTTCAAATCTTCTGTTCCAAATTCTGAATCTTGTTTTATACCTTTCTTTTCTTTCAGTTCATCTATAATTTCTTCAAAAACATCTTCATCATCCTTTTCTACAGGTTTCAAACCCATCACCACATCACCGTACATTTGTATGAAACGACGATAGGAATCCCAAGCAAAGCGAGGAGTCTGTGTCTTACGCGCAATGGCTTCTACGGCTTTTTCGTTTAATCCTAGGTTTAAGATTGTATCCATCATCCCCGGCATGGAAGCCCTTGCTCCCGAGCGAACCGAAACGAGAAGAGGGTTTTCATCATCACCAAATTTAGGGCCTCCCACAACACGCTCGATATGATGTATTGCTTCTTTCACCTCATTTGTAAGAAGTTTAATAACATTTTCTTTACCTTCCTTGTAAAATAAATTGCACACTTCTGCAGTGATTGTAAATCCTGGAGGCACAGGTATTCCCATTAGACTCATTTCTGCCAAATTAGCACCTTTTCCTCCTAGTAACTCCTTCATTTTCGCGTTTCCCTCGGTAACTGTACCGCCAAAGACATAAACAGACTTTCCACTCATACTGTAACGATTTTAAAAGGTTAGATAATAGTATTTAACATGTTCATGATATTCGTATAGTGCAAAAATCGACTGACTATCTGTTACAATCAATCGATTTCAATATTATGAAAAAATAACCGGATAACAAAGTATTTTAGAGTAATTTAATATGGTTATAAAACATAATAATCCCGACAAGAGACCTTGCCGGGATTACATGAAAATATTATTTTTTGTAAGCGAAACCTCGCTTTTTAACAAATATACACTATCCTATAACATGCATTGCATCCAACACTAATTTTAGAAGGAATAATACTGCAATGACGTACACTGTAACAGATACATCTTTTGATTTTCCGCAAAAAACTTTGATAAACGCAAAACTCAACATACCGAAAACAATACCTTCTGCTATACTGTATGTAAAAGGCATAAACACGATGGTAAGGAATGCCGGCAAGCCTTCGCTCATGTCGCTGAAATTGATCTTAGCAACAGACGAAATCATAAACAACCCTACAATAATCAAAGCCGGTGAAGTTGCAGCAGCGGGAACCATCAGGAATAACGGTGCAAAAAACAGTGCTAAGATGAAGAATAACGCTGTACTTACAGAGGTAAGTCCGGTACGACCGCCCGATGCTACACCCGATGCACTTTCTACATACGCAGTAACTGTACTTGTACCAAGTATAGAACCCACGGTAGTACCTAGAGCATCAGAGAACAGGGCTTTCTTCATTTGAGGGAAATTTCCGTCTTCATCTGCAAGTCCTGCTTTTGATACCACACCGATCAATGTTCCTACTGTATCGAAGAGGTTTACAAACAACAAGGTGAATACAACGATAACCATGTTGATAGATAAAATATGATCCCACTCAAACTGAGCAAAGATAGGAGCAATAGATGGAGGTGTATCAATTACATTTCCTTCTGGCAATTTAACATCTCCCAAAATAAGACCAAATATAGTTGCTGCAACAATCCCTATCAAAATAGAACCATTTACATTTCTTACAAATAGTACAGCTGTAACAAATAGTCCTAAAAAGGCAATCCATATACTGTGTTGAGAAAAGTCTCCTAATGCAACCAATGTAGCAGGACTTGAAACTACGATTCCTGCGTTTTTCAACCCAATTAGTGTGATAAACAGTCCGATACCGACAGGTATTGCGTCTTTTAATACTTTTGGTATACTTTTTACTATCAGTTCACGAACATTGAAGAACGTAAGTAGTATAAATATAATCCCCTCAATAAATACTGCTGTGAGTGCAAATTGCCAAGAATATCCCATTACACCGCATATTGTGAAAGCAAAGAATGCATTCAATCCCATTCCGGGAGCTTGTGCAATTGGCAGTTTAGCATATAATGCCATCATAAGGGTGGCGAAAATAGTTGCCAAAGCTGTAGCAGTAAACAACGCATCCTTATCCATCCCTGTAGTAGACAATATACTTGGGTTTACGATCAGGATATAAGACATAGTAAGGAAAGTGATAAGACCCGCTAGAAACTCTTTGCGTATAGTCGTATTATTTTCCGAAAGCTTAAATGTTTTTTCTAGTAAGTTTTTCATATTCTATTAATGATCAAAAGTTCCACTTAGCAGCAATAGTAGGATTTATATATGGTTCATTTAAGCGAGACCCATTAGCTGAGTTAATAAAGTTGTTGCTTATCTCTATTTCTGTACCTAAAGACAAGTTTGAATTAACATTATACCAGAATTGAGGTTCTGTAAGCAGAATTATTTTTTTACCACCTCGGTCTTTTGCATGAGTCGTATTTTTATCCTGAGTCCAAACATCAAGGAATCCACATACAGTGAATTTATTATCAAAGAGATTAGCTCCCCATGTTACTGTCCACTGAACATCGTTACTTACTCTCTCAAAAGCATTGTATTTATATACTAAATAAGTTCCAAGGTTTACTCCTTTAATATTTGTAGCATAAGATGCTCCGGCTAAGTAGGCATTTGCGATAGAAAAACCAAAGTTCTCTGCCTTACCTACACCACCATTAAACTCTAAGTGGGCCATAATTGGGCTCTTTCCCAACTTCAGATCGCGGGCAATTTCAAGGTACATTGTTCCTATATTTCCTCTGCTTTGGTTGAAGTCCAAATCGACAAACATGAAAGTAGAACCCCATTTGTCAGGTTTGAACATCTCGAATGTTGCAGTGAAATAGTTTTTTCCAGAAATTTTGTCTCCATGTAGGGCATGACGTGGATCGAAATGTAACTGAAGATTCTGTGCCGAAGCATAGAATGAAGCCATTAATACGATTAATGTGAATAGTACCTTTTTTGCCATATTATTAGAATTTATTATTAAAAATGCAAAAATAAGTAAAAAAAAGAATTAAATATTTGTCGAAGAAGATTTAACAATCGTTTTTTTTCAACAATATGTAGAATCCTTTCCCAGCTTCGTTTTTTAGTTTTAAAATAAATTATGCGTAAATTTTTATTTTTTATTTTGAAATATAAAAAAATGTCATACCTTTGCACCGCAATAAGCAAAAGACGGGATGTAGCGCAGTCCGGTTAGCGCACCTGCTTTGGGAGCAGGGGGTCCCAGGTTCGAATCCTGGTATCCCGACGGTTTAGAATCAAGCACTTACAGAGATGTAAGTGCTTTTTCTTTTTATAGGCGTGACGAATCCGTGACGTTTTCTAATGTTAAATAATACAAATCACCTACATATACAGCCGCTATTTTACCTAATTTTCGGCTTTAGATTTACTTGAATTTGATTGAAAATATGGCAAAATATGTTGAAACGAGAATAAAAGCTAATGCATGTGGTATTTGTCCAGATCTTAAACGAGATATTGACACATTAGATCTTCTTGATTTTATCAAAGAGATTATATTTCCCCACCCGAAAATGGATGAATATTCATCTATCTTATATGCTTATGGCAAGTATCAGAAAGAGCAATACGATTATATACAATCAATCAAAGGATTAGAGAAGTTCGAGAAAGAAGATAAAGATTATGAGTTATGGATGAAGCTCTGTCAGCAGATAAAATTTTTTATGGAGAAAGAATCTGTAGATATATTTTATGTGGGTAAAAACGAATCAAAAAAGTATAAACTCGAATCATTCAATAAATTGCTAAATGGAACCATCCTTAAAATATTGATTAAAGATCTTTGCTCTTTTGAAAATGGCTTACAAAAAGGTCATCTTACAGAACCGTCTGAAATAAATTTGTTTACGATAAATGAAAGAATTGAAAACGGATTAAAAGAGAATCTGAAATGTGCAGGAGTACAGAGAGGAAAGCCTCTAACTTCGACAATGCTTCTTAATCATCTATGTATTCAATCATTATCATTCATATTGAGAATAGATACACTTTTCGAAAATGTAACTGAAAATTTATCAATAGATGAAATAAAAATGACTAATACCGACTATCGATTCATTTATGACTTTCTAAAATTCTTTGGAATATTGGACTATGAACTGAATGAACACAATACAACAATGGGAGAAGATTTGATAAAACAAAGATTCAAAAATCCACCATTAAAGAGCTATCCTTTTCTGAACGAAGTGTTGAAAAGATGTAAGGATACTATTTATGAAAAAGTCTACTCATTAGAATAAAAATAGATATATTTTCCCGATTTTTATTCTATTCTTTCCTTTTGTAAATCTTTGTCTTGCCAGTATGTTTGTTGAAGTAATTCTAAAAACATATAAATATGAATGCAAGATTAGAAGAATTAAGAAGCAAGCCATTGGCTTTGCTTACCGTTGAAGAATTTCTTGAACTACAACAAGGGCAGAAACAAGAATCTCCCCAACGCACTTATGTGTCAGATATTATCGGAATTGAAGAGGCTGTTCTTTTAACAGGCTATAAAAAATCGACCCTATATCAAAAAACATCCAGGCATACTATCCCATTTCACAAAAGGAGCAACAAGATCATATTTAAACGTTCCGAGCTTGAAGCATGGATGCTTGAGAACCGTCAAGAAACGATAGATGAACAGCTAAAAAGGTTAGATACATCATTTCTATCGAAGAATAAAAAAGCATAAAAATGATATATGAATAACAAGATACCCTATATACGGATTGGCACATCCTATTATAAGAAAGTATTAGCCCCAACAATATCAGGGGATAAAATAGAGATCCTTATTTCATGGAATATAGACACGATAAAACAAGATGAAGGTAGAGATTATATTGCAGTTATTCCAAAATATGATGGATTTACCTGCATTCCAAATCATATTGATTATAAACAGATATATGAGAATTTCTATAATACCTATTTTCCTTTGAGTAATAATCCGCATAAGGGAAATATCGATAATACCTTATCTTTTCTACAGCATATTTTCGGGAAACAATTCGAACTTGGCTTAGATTATCTTCAATTATTATATATTAGACCAATACAAATATTGCCAATACTCTGTTTAGTATCAAAAGAAAGGGCAACCGGTAAGTCTACTTTTCTAAAATGGCTAAAGTTAATATTTGAATCAAATATGACTTATCTCACCAATGATAGCTTCAGTAGTCAATTTAATGCGGACTGGGCTAGTAAGTTATTGATTTGTATAGATGAAGTATTATTCCATAAAGAAGAATTAACTGAACGAATTAAATATCTAAGCACTACTAATATAAACAAAATGGAAGCTAAAGGCAAAGATAGAATTGAAGTTGATTTTTTCGGGAAATTCATTTTGTGTAGTAATAATGAAAATAATTTTATACAGATAGATGATAATGAAATTCGTTTTTGGGTTATCAAAGTTTCCCGAATCGAAAATGAAGATACTGAGCTATTGGCAAAATTAAAAGTAGAAATTCCAGCATTCTTGTATTTCCTACAATGCAGACAATTATCAGTATCTCAAGCAATATCTCGAATGTGGTTTAGTCCACAGCAAATACGAACAAAAGCATTGGAACGTCTTGTTAGTTATTATGGACGTAAAATTGAAATTCCTATATTAGAGACGATATATGAATTATTTCAAGAAATATCTGAAGATATATTATATCTCTGCCCGAAAGATATCTTAGTATTACTAGAAAAGAATAGGAAGCGTATTTCCGCAAATGAAATAAGACGAATTCTAAAGAAATGGGAGTTACAACCTGAAGATAATACGAAGTCCTATAAAGGCTATAATTATTCTTCAGGAGAATATTATTTGGTAGATCGCAGGGGAAGATATTATACGATAAAAAAAGAGTTCATTATAGAGAAATTTGAGACTTTGATGCAAGACTAATATATACTACTATAAAACAACGCATTATATAAAACCTCATTTTTGCATCAATTTAAAATGATAGTCTTTTTGATGCAAAGGTGATGCAAGATGAATATTAAAGACTGATGTTTGATGCATATTTGATGCAATATTAAGTATTTAATAATCAGAATATACTATATATACATCATCAAAAACTCAGAAATAAACGGAATCTCAGTACTATAATTACATTAGGGATGTATTTTTATTATACAGACAACAAAGATAATTCCGTACTCCTACGCTCCGTTCCTCTCCGCCCATTGTAAAGGTCGCTAACATTTTTATAACAAATTTTTAAATATCTGCTCTTTGAGACGTTTCACTCAGAGAATTAAAAATCCGATTAAAAAATGATTACCTCTCTTGACAATGTTCCGTACTCCATTGGAATTTGGTTGTTGTAAATAAAAAAAGAATTTTTTTTGGATGGGAAACTTCCGAAATAGATTTAATAGAGATTTTAGAACCGTTATGCGAGATCGAGAATCGCTTATCCTATTTTCAATACTCTCATTTTGATTATTGAAAAAGAACATTTGTGCTTTTTGACATTCGAGCATATTTACATTTATCAATCTAGGCATTTGTACATTGTGACATTTGTGTATTTGCACATAATAGCATAAGTACATTTACATAAATTATATGCTAACCCATGTTTGATTTGGTGTAGCAATATGTTGAATATTTGATAAATAATACGAGTATTTAATATCAATTATGTTTATTAATCTTCCCCACTACCCAGAATGACAGTTAACTAATTTATAATAAGCAAGATACGCCACCTTCTATTCTCTCGTTTTATTTGCAATGCAAGATGTGTTTTTGTATATACAAAAACGATGAAACATTCTGACAATATGATACGATTATTAATATTCCTTATTTACGCATTATAATACAAAAATCAGATGAAAATGAGAAAAAATAAAATTAATAAAACAGAAATTATTTCGATAAGATGTACAGAAAAAGAGAAGCAAAACATATTACATTCCGCCCAAAAATTTAATTTATCACTAAGTGCATATCTATTAAATCGTCGAAAGAGTCATTTGTATTCTACATTTTTAATTAAGATGATCGATAATATAGCAAGTAATGACAATAAATTAGAGAATAATATAAATCAAATTGCCCGAAACCTCAATACAAATAATTGTATTGTAGATAGTCATTCTTTTCAAAATATATTAAAGAGTTTACATGAATGTGCGATAAAAAGAGAGCAGATAGGAAAACAGATAGAAAAACTAATTAAGATTATATCAGATGATTAAATAAAAAATAGTCCCCAATACATCGAAATATACCTCTTCCTGAAATTACAAATAGAATATTTAAAAAGAGGTATAAAAGACAAAAATTATTATTCGTTCAGAATAGCTTTCATTAGTTTTGTTCCATCGGCAGAGAGAATAAATAGAGCATCTTTGTATGTCTGTCGGGCTTGAAGCTTTGGATCAAAAATACTGAATGTACAAATAGCTTTTTTCACGAGGATTTCGCCAGAAAGTCGAGACTTGTATTTTGTAAGATAATCGGGCATCCAGTCTTTAGCTTTTTGTAAAGACTCTTCGGCTTCGGTTAAATTTCGTTTATACCCTTTTAAAACAACATAATCAGCTATATCTTTAGATATTTTCGACTCAAGTTCAACAATCTGATCTTTGTAACGCTTTACTTCTTTTTCTTGTATTGATATCAAGTACAATTTTTCTTTTTCGAATTGATTTTTTAATATTTGAATACTGTCACCCACTGTTATATCTGAGATTTCAATCGACTGAAATTTTACGTTTAAGTCAGTTCTTATGTTTCCTCTAATTTCAATAAAATCAGTCAATATTTTTTCATACTCTGATTGAGAGGAACAGGATGGAATAAAGCAGAGTAATAATACGAAATAAATAAATCTTTTCATGGCTCAATGGTTTTATCTTTTAATAATAGCTTACACTCATGTAATGCAAAAAAATCTTCTTTCCCACAGAGAAGAGCAGATTTGAAGACTTCCCACTGTAAGCCGATCAATTTCCAAGAGAATGGTTGAGCCTCAATATCATCTAGAAATGTATCTGGAAAATACTTATAAATATAGTCCCAAGCATAATGAGTAAAGTCGGGTAAATAGATCTCATAATCTAGAAAAGAGAGGTGTGTTTTTACGTCATCCATAAGTTTGTTTTTTTATGATTAATAATTCCTATTTCACAATAGCTTCCACAGTAACCATAAATAAAAAACTAGCACTTTCCTTATTCAGAATTCAAATTAGAGGTATGATTACTCAATAATTTAGGCGAAACAAACTCGCCTGTAGATGTCAAGAACATCTTATATCCTCCTTGATTGTCTGCGAAAGTTACCAGTTTTCTATCTCAAGGTCTATGTGAATGCTAATTTTAATTGCTAAATAGCAATCCGAATGTTATCTGCCATCCTTAAAAGAACGCTTTTTTTCCAAAAGAGCTTCGATCTTTTCTCTATCCTTGTATAAGGATTCGGGCTTTTGAGCATTGTTTTCAAATTCATTGATAACAATATTCAGCATTTCGACTAATTGTATACTATCTATTTTTTCTAAAAGTCTTTGTTTTTGGCTCTCCAAATCTTCAATCTGTATAAGTAACATTACCTCTTCAGTGGAATAACCTCGACCAGTCTTAGCATCTTCAACAGCTTGAAGTATATCTTCCTTTAGTTCTTCAACAGTAAATTGACAGGGAGGAGTTAAGGGCTGTATTTTGTAGGTACGTCCTTTATGCTTAATCAGAACATCTTCATGTTCTAAGTAAGCTAGATTCAAATACTTTTCTGTGTTGGAGTTTAATTCCTTAATTGTTATGGATTTCATCGACTATTAATTTTAGTTCAACTTCATTATCAATAAAAAAAAGAAGACGTGGTACTCACCAAGTCCGAGATAGAGGTACTGGTATACCCGACAATCGAAACAAGGCAAGCCCACGCCTATACGGCATGAGCATTGCACAGTTTCCTTGATTGTCAATGAAAGTTACCAGTTTTCTATCTCAAGGTTTATGTGAACGCTAATGTTATATTTTATATGCGACGCTTCGCTATTATGTTATAGGGCAAAGATAATTCTTTTAAGTTTAAGTTAAGAATAATTCTTTTTCTTCCTCTATTTTCCAAAATTTGGAGTGTAAAGTATTTCCTTTATTGGGTAAATAGCTTTTATATATTGATTCATTTATATTGGAGTATGTATGTTTAATTACAAACAGAACAAAAGCTGTGGGGCTTAACTCTTTTGAGCAAGGTATTCTAAGATTCCCATTAGTACCAATATGAAGATGAGAGTATGCATGCATTAGAGGTTGGTAATTTTTCTCATCAATATCATACCGGATGGAATGAGCTTCTATATTCATATTTTGTTCATTTCGATATTGCTCTAATTCTTCATCGGTTATTGATCCTAATAACAGATCATAATCAGTATCATCTAAGGCAAGTAACTCATCTTCTCCATATATATTATTCAGGAGTTCTTCCTTTGTACCAAGAAGACACGGATTTTGAATAAATGAATATCTTATCGGACTAAATTGGAATATAGACTCATCTTTAAGTAGAATTTCATAATCATAATTTTTAACTGCCGTATTATAAATATCAATATAGTGTCCTTTTCGTGACACTTTTTTAAATTCGTCGGAATGATCACCAATATTCTTAATACCAAGACCTTTATACAAGTCAACTCTCGTTAAAATATTTCTAATATCTTTTTCGATAGCAATTTTTAAACTTATAGAATTCATATCTATTTTTTTGTATTGCTTTGATTTAACATTTTCAGAACCGCATCAACAGACAGACCTGTTTTTTTTGCAAGAGTTTCTATTTCTTTATTGATTTTATTTAGACTCAACTGTCTTTCATCCATATTTACGTAAATAGTACGAGTGCTTTCTTCACTTGGTTGAATAAAGTCGAACTTGAAATCTTTCTCTTTTAGAGCGTTTAACTCTTTAACAAATAAAGATGCATTTTGCCCCATGCCCGTTATTCGTGCCCATCCTTTAGTTCTTGTTATTGCCGTAAATAATTTATTTCTGTAGACAATGTAGTCTTTATTGTTTTCATTGAATGCCGCATCAACGCCAATAATATAAACCATACCAACCTCATTTCCTTTTGCTTTATTTATAGATGATAAAGTAACATGATTTTCTATAGAAAAATATGTATTGTTATTAGGGACATTTAATAAATTAAATGTCTTGATACCTTTCCTTTTTAATCTTGACTCTATCAAATCAAAATATCCACTCATATATTTCTCATCTAAAGATATAACACAAATATCATCAGGGTTAAGGTTTTCCTTTTCTATATCATTTACAATATCTTCGGCAACTGACAGACATTCTTTTTGCATATCTAAATATGTATTATATCGAATAGTTTTATTCTCAAAATATTTATTTGTATCCATAGGGCTATTCTCATCTGGTCTGGATATTATCATATGAGAACCTACTTTAGAATCTCCTATTTCAACAGAAAATCCCAAATCCTCCCAGTGTTGATTGTTTCCTAGTCGTTGGAGAATCTTATCATTATATATACCCAATCCTAAAGAAAATGCAGCGACTAATGCCTTTTTAGGATTACGATAACATTTGTGTAAAACAATGTCTTGTAACTCATTTTGTTTTTTAGAGAAATCTACATAATATGTACCATCTGCTTTTTTTCCAAAAGTTTCTTTTTCGTCTTGCATTTGAACATCAAAAATATTTTGGAAGTCATCATATGCCCAGACAATTCTTTCACTCTTAGTCAATTTATAGCAAAGTTGATAAAAAGGTGCAGGGAAATCTTGTCCTTCATCAATTAAAGTTAGATCATACTTCTGTTTGAGTCTGTTTTTGACTAGTTCTTGGCAAACATACGTAAAAGGATTACTGGGTGATACACGTTTCGCTACAGAAAATAGGATTGGATCAATATTATTATCAAAACAAGCGCCAGAATATACCCCTTCCAGTGCTTTACCTCCCCAAGCATGCAATATTTTGATTTTAGTCCAATCTGGCTCTTGATTATCAGAAAAATCACGATAATATTTTTCTATAAGATATTTTACTTGTCCAAAAAGGGCTTTTGTAAAATATGTATATAAAATAAGGCTTTCTGGATTCTGCAAATGATATAATGCAGCTTTCATTGTAAGTATAATTGTCTTTCCAGACCCTGCTAATCCTCTTATTCTCTGAGGAGAGTCTATTATATTCAGTGCTGCTCTTTTCTGTTCTAAGTCAAAGACTGTTTCTTCTTGTTGGATTAGTGAAAGAATTCTTCCTTTTGTTAATTTGTCAGATTCAGAATTTATATTTCTGTCTTTCTTTTGTCTTAGACGTTTTGTACCTTCTATTGTAGCAATTAATGCCCTAAATTCATTTTCTGTTAAGCGTTCCGTTTTATTATTTTCAATGACACCCTTTATTTCATTATTTGTAATTACAGAGACCCCATTTTGTACACCTGTTTTATCAGAGACAATTACAGGTGTTACATTTATTTTAAGTTCTCTTCTTCCCTTTCTTAATTCATCACATTTATTTAATTTTCCAAATATATGGCTATCTAACTCATCTACCTTTTCTAATTCAGAATCCGTTATATTAGATCGTGAGGAGAATACTCTAAACGCAATAATACCAAATATTTGTGACACATATAAAATATGAGCTTGAATGAGCTCTTCCACTGTTTCGCCTCTATAAAAAGGAAAGTTATAATATACCAAAGCATTATCATCCAAGTTTGAATCTTTTATTTTCCTAATAACTAAAGACGCTCCTGTATCTTTCTTTAATTTAGATTCATCTGCTATTATATTCATTGATTAATTTTATTTTACAGCTTAATAGATAATATTCAGAAGATAAATATAGTAAACTTAATCCAACAATCCACAACTAACCTTTGCGATTTCATCTTTTCCGAAAGATTGAAGATATATTTTTGTAGTTTCCACGCTATCGTGGTGTAAACTAGCACTAACCAAGTCAATCGACTTGGTTTTTGAATATAAGGTCATGGCAAAACTATGACGAGCAAAATATGAAGTCATATCATTTATCCCCTCTGGAAACTCCATAGTTTCTGCCATTTGCTTAAGATACTTATTGTACTTCTTTCGCTTGTCAACAATATATTTTATTAGCCTACTACCCTCTAAGTCCTCTAAAAGAACAACAGGAAGTAAATAATCATTAGCGGGAATACCTAAGGTTATATCATTCAGGATGTCAATTTGTCTTTGAATATCATCATTGATTTGTATCTCTATAAACTCACCTGTTTTAGATCGTTGATACACAAAATATCTGATTGGTTTCCCATCTTTACTAAAGCCATGTTTTATGTCCGACTTTTTGACTTTTGCCATATCAATATAATTAATACCACCACAAAAGAACGAAAAGAAGAATAATGCCTTACTCCTTATGTGAGGGATAGAAGAAAATTCGAAATCATAAAATTTCTTCAAATATTCCTCTGGAATAAATCGCTTTCTAGTCTTTTCTTTTGTTAAGGCGTTGATATTGAATATTTCTTTACCTGTATAAGTTCCATATTGATAACTAAATGGGTAGGTTTCGGGGCTTCCTACTCCCTCTTTTATGGCTTTGTTGAGTAATGATCTCAATGCACTTAAATTAACTCGTATGCCGTTATCTTTCCGACCTAGTTTCTTTTGCTCATTGTAGAAGTCAAGAACATATTTATAGGTTATATCAGCAAAAAGCCTTTTTTGAAAGTAGGAATCGAAACGTTTTAAGCACTCTGATAGATTTTCAAATGTTTGTGCAGTATTATATTCGTCCGACTTATTGAGTTTATTAATGTGAGCTTTCAGATAGTCAAAAATAGAAGAAGATGTTATTGATACAAACAACTTCTCTCTAATCATTTCATTAGTAAAAGGAGCTTTACGACGTTCAAAGTCGCTAATAATGTCTCTTATTTCTGCAGTCTTGTTGTCAAGATAAACGTTATTCGTGAATCGCTCGGGGTGTAAAGAATCTATATATTCCTTTCGGGCTTTACCCTGTAAATTATTTTCCTTGATATAATCTTTCGCAAAATCATCATTGATATATCGACCTAGCTTTTCATCCCATTGTTCGAGCTTGGCATAAAAAGGCAAACTAATGATTGTTCTTTGCTTGTTGAATCTTAAAACTAATGATACCGCATAACTGCCGTCTGTTCTCTTCTGATAAAGTTTGAAACTGAACCCCTTATTTGTTGATTGTTTTGCCATAAAGTAATCTATATTTACACTCAAAAATCCGTGACGTTTCCGTGACGTTTTTACTCAAAAATTTGCATCCGTGACGTTTTCGTGACGCTGAAAATGTAAACAAATCAAACTAAATACAAAATGTATACAATTGATTTTCAGTACAAATATAAACATTTCGGGGCGAATGAAATTACTTAAAAAAGTTAATTTGCTTGCTTTGGGAGCAGGGGGTCCCAGGTTCGAATCCTGGTATCCCGACGAAACAAAAAGACCTAACTAATTATAGTTAGGTCTTTTTGTTTATGTTATGTTTTCGTTTTATTTTGAAAATGTGTTTTCTATCTTCAAACACCTCAATTCTATATTAACTACAAAAATGAATTAAAAAGCAATTTGACTTTTAATTTCCTTTGGTAGTAAATCTAATAGTGTTGCTGTAAAATACTTTACTTCGTTCAATGCATAAGCATAATCTTTTTCAATTGAAATTTTATTTTTAATCGCTCTTTGCACTTCGGATGGGTATTTTGTTGGATCATTCCTATGTGCATCAAATCACAACTCAATATCGCTTACCATTTTTTCGGTTATTGGAATAGAATTATATAATTCTTTTATAAAATCAATAATTAATGGTTGAATAGCCTTTACTTTGGGATCGTCAAAATGTAAAATACATAATTCAACATACTTAAGAGAGTTGATTCTTAATTTGAGAAAAATGGGTATATTCTTTCTTAAGTTTGTAGCATATATGTTATATGAAACTTTAATCTTATTAAATAAATGTGAGAGTTGATTGCCTCCCTGAAATGGATTATATGAAATAGAATTAGCCATTCCGAATAACTTGTCCGCTAAATTATACCCAGCTTTATTCATTTCCCACATAAGCTCTGTGGTCTCTTCTGTATATAAAGTACTCATTTCGACTAATTGCATATAATCTAATCCATTACCTTCTACCTCGTCCAATAATGTTTCTCTTAGGTGGTAATCAATAATACCATTGAATTTCTCAATAGCACTAAGGTCTAAGATATTTGATTTGTCTATATTTATTACATAAGACTTACCTGTTTTAATCGTGTCCTTTTTGGAGAATAATCCCCAATACACTATTTTCTCATCTACATTGTATAAGACAATAATAATTGGAATACATAAATCAGACCAATAGTCATAATGAACTTGCTCCATTCTATAAGGGATGAATTGTTCATTTTGGTTCTTAAAATATGATTTTCCTGCTTTAATTTGAGCAGCAATTATTTTACCTGTGGGGTCTCCATTGATAACCTGCTCAATTATAGCATCAACACCCATATCAACAATCGGTTGTTCCCTAAATATCCAACCTAACTCTGAGATAACTAATTCGGTTTTGCTAACTCCTATTCTGTCTGTTGAATTAAATCTATTCATTTATCACAAATATAATTATTACAAATTATAATCTCATTCAAATTAAATAGATTCTCCTTGTCATTTATTTGAATCCTATAAAATATTATATCTTTGTTATCAGAATAATACTCACATAATAGGGAGATTCTAAGATATTGTACTTGTTATGTCCTGTCTGTTGGAATCGGTAAGATTCCAACAAATGGAAAAAGGCAGAATAATGTACGCTGCTATGGCGTACCTGTATCCGTTGTTTCTATTTAAATCTCTTTGCGAATCAACCCAAAAAAATTGTGAACCAAGCATAAATATAGGTAAGTCTGAATAAGAAATAAGCACTTAAAGCTTTACCCATAAGACTAAAAGCTATTTACTGTAAATACTTTTTATCATCAAACAATTCAGGATAATGCTTTCTTATCAAATCCTGATCTTTCTGTTCTAGTTCTTCCAAAAGTTTAGGTTTGTCTTGAGGTCGTAATCCTTTTTGATTCATCACATTTATTAAACTCCAGTCTTTGACGGGTTTTAGAGGTGTAGGATCGGATGGTTCTTTTGCTTCGATATCGTAGCGAGTAAAATCAATAACATGGAATGGAGTCATTCTATGCCAATCGCGTAACAATGCCAATCGAAATTCTTTATTCATGAACCATTTTATCTCCAGATTATTATACGAATCACCAAGCCCCGACCCTCTTTCCTCGAATCTATAGTTCCAGTCATCATTCGTCTTATTATGTTCACGCCAGATATTGCCAAACTCTCCAAAAGTTACAAAATGAGTATCCGGCCAGCGCTCTTTTGTCCCGCTTACCCACATTTCCATTGCTTTGCATATAAATTCCTTTCCGAACTCATGAACCATTTGGGCTTCCCAGATATTAGTCACCCATCCAAATCCGTTTAGTTCAATACCTTTATCAAAATGAATGGATTGTGTATGCATAACTTCTAGGTGTCCCAAGTCGAGACCCCAGCCTTTATATGTCTCTATCGGGCCTACCCCACGCCGGCTATTATACCCTTCAATACCATGTCCGCTTTGCCCACTGCGACGAGCACATAAAAAATCCATTGTCCAGCCATCAAGATTCACGCAGTCTATAAAATCATTTTTGCTTTGTGCCGGCTTGCAGAAATGCTCTGTTGACGGATAGAATGGATATGACGGAGAACCGTCAGCCCCTCCTCCGTCTATATTATGCTGACTCCAGATGACGGCATGCGCCGTATGTATCTTTTCTTTTTCGGCAAGGTATTTTAAGTTATCGGCTGATAAAAATCCACCGATAATTGACTGGGGGCGATATCCATCCCCAACCATATCGGATATGAGTTGGATTGCTTCAGACATTTCACGGTTTACCCTCTCACGAGGCAGATACATTGCCGGAAAATAACCCGGAAAGTAAGATACCTCGTCACCATATTTTTTCTGACATTCTACAATATACTGACGTATCTGCTTGTAATTTTCACGCTGGTCTTCCAATGCATTCATCGTAAAACCCCAGGTCAATCGTCCATCCGGATTATTCTTGGCAAAGGCTTCTCTTAATGAGCGAACTCCGTCCAATGTATGCCAGTCTCCCTCGTCACGTGGATGCAGTTTTACATCCCGCGAAACTTCCCAAGGGGTGGTACGTATCATAATACAAAGGGTTACAAACCTATTTCCTTTGAGCGGAATAGGTTCATTATTAGAGCCGACAAAAGGCTCTGAGGCTTTTAGGAAGTTGGTAAAAGCAAAAATTATAAAGAGGAATATAATCTTTGACAAAAGAATATTTTTATTCATATTTATTTGTTTTACAAAATCTTTCGGAAAGAATTAAAAAACACAGTGCATTCAAGAAAAGCGAATGCACTGTAATTCATTTCATCGTTTATTTGTACAATCAACAACTAGTTGATTATTTACAGGTATCAGACGAAAGACAGAGTTGGCAGCAATCCCCCTTTCTACTATCCCTGCTTTGCATGTAATACTGTATTTGTAGTTCATAAATTCAGCATCGATACGACTGTTGCCTATGGAGCGGAATGGCAATTCTTTTCCTTCGGCAGTTTTAAGTTCGAGTACCCAGCGAAATTCTTTTTCAGCAGCTTCACAGTGTACCTCAAACACATCTTCATGGAATATAATTCTAAAAACATTCTTGTTATCATCCTTACATTCCACTTGCAGCACATCTTTGGCTATTTCTGTTACTACAGGCTCGTTCAACAATACTTCCTTCTTATTTCCGTCTTTATCTATACTCTTTATGTACAGTCCTGCCCGGTCGTCGTTTACACTCCACATGAAGCCGTCGACAAACGGAAGCGTATAATATAAGAACTGGTTTCCGTCTCCTGGTTTATTCAGATAAGGAGATTCGAATTTCTCATCGAAAAGATGAATGTCGCGGAAACGGAAAGATTTTCCTTCCCATAAAAGATTGGCACGATAGTAGCGGCTGTTGAACCAAACTGTTTTTCTACCCTCATTACGGATATCGGTCATGGTAGTCACTGCTGTAGCCGGAGTGGTTGAAAACTTCTCTTTAAACCATTTACCCGATTCGCCCAATGTCTGTATTTTGATTTTATGCAATTTCTTTAGTGAATCAAAAATGGGGAACTGCATTTCTAGTCCTTTCTGCATGCCATTCCATGTGAAAGAATTTTCCTGTCCGGCCTGTGCATAATTGAAAGCCAGACAAGGCTGGTTGACAATCGATTCCAGAAAATACTCCACCCATTTCTTATCCATACCCGACTCGTGGTAAACAGGTTCCAAAGATATGACACCCTGCCTGTCATGTCCCAGTCCGGTATCGTATTGATAAATGGGGTCGCTTCCCAGCATGCGGAAAATAGGCACAGGTATCTGTCCCTCTGACGTTTGAGCAGGCATATAAGCATTTAGTTTGCTAGGATAATATGCCTGATTCCAGTATCCACCCCAAAGTGTGTAGCCGTCGGTACCCACCTGATCCTTACAGTTACACGAAGCTATTATTTTATATTTGTCGTACATGTAAGCCAATGTATGCGAATCAATATACCACGAACCTACCGATTGCGGATATTTCCCGAATATTTTCTTAAATTTCTCCATATATACATCTACCAGCTTTTCTCTTTCCTGGGGCGTATATCCTGTAGTGAAAGCAATATTGGCATGAGAAACCCATGAATGTTCTCCTCTCCACTTTATGCCCGCAGCTTCTACATGAGGCTGGGTAATTTCCCACCACGCACCAATTTCAGAATTTGGTTTCAGTTCATTCTTGAGTAAATCCTGATATTTAGGATTGATCAAAGCATCGTATTGAAGCAGGAATGTGGCCGGAAAGGAATACTTATCCAGTAACTTAATTTGCTTCCGAACAGTTTCGAACAGAAGACTATCTGCATTTTCAACACGGTAGTCGGTCTGACGGATAAAATTTACAATATTGATTATCCGGGGAGCATCCGATATCCCTTCCTTTTGGGTTTTAGGAGCATTGGTAGTACAACTCATGCTCACAGCGGAGAAGAGTAATACTAGAACAGTCAGTTTTCTTAGACTCATAAATATCATTTGTTTATTAGAATTTTCATTTTAGAACCGGCCTACTATAAAAAGAATAAATAGCCGGTTATTATTATTTACTTAATCAGGGCATTTTTAGTAACTGTGGACATCAGTCAACAAACAAATATGGGTAATATTTCTTAATTAAAGCAAGTCCTTCCGGAGATATTTTATCAATTGCCTTCGGTTTATCTTGCGGACGGCTCTGTTTTTGATTAATTTCTCCCATCAGGCTCCATTTTCGGGTCATATCCTTAGGTTCTTCTGCCTTGAGATTATAGTTGGTAAAATCAATCACATTTTCCGTTCTGTTTTTCTGCCAATCTTTAACTAGCGCCAGACGGAAATCCTTGTTCATAAACCATCTGATTTTCAGATTAGAATCAGAACCTCCGATACCTGAGCCTTTCTGCTCGAAACGGTAATTGAAAGAATTATCCTTGTAATAATCCCTCCACAACAAGCCGAATTCGCCCTGAGTGATGAACTTAACATCTGGCCAGTTTCGTTTTATCTCATTCAGCCAGTCTTTAAGGCCTGATATATCTATTGGAAGAGATAGTTCCCAGCAATTAGTTACCCAGGCAAATCCGTTGAGCTCAAATCCCCTGTCATAATGCATAGCGGAAGTATATAGCATCTGCGTTAGCCCTGTCAATTTCCCATAAGCCATTAAGGTTTCGATAGGACCTACCCCCATACGGCTGTTGAAACCGTCCGCAAAACCAGCTCTACGAGCCGAGAGAAAGTCCATTGTCCATCCATCCAGATTCACACAGTCAATAAAGTCATCTTTGCCTTGAGCGGGCTTACAAAAATGTTCTTTCGATGGATAGAAAGGATAAGAAACTGCCCCGTCGCCATCCTGATTATCAATAGAAAATTGGCTCCATATATTGCCTTGACATACATGTATTCCCTCTTTTTCAGCTAAGAATTGTTGATTTTCGGCAGACAGAAAGCCGGCAACAACACTTTTGGGGCGGAATCCGTTTCCGACTATTTCACTCACCTTAGCCAGTCCATCGTGCAAGTCTTTATTTACCTGTTCCCGAGTATTATAAGCATTGGCAAAGTATGCACCGGGTATGAATGTAATATCGTCACCATACTTAAGGCGATATCCGACTACCAGTTGACGAATCTTCTTATAATTTTCGGTTTCGTCATGCAATGCCAACCAACTAAATGCCCATGTTATCCTTGCACCCGGAAACTCAGAAGATACAGCTTCCCGGAATGGGATTATACGCTCAGGGGTATGCTCCGAACGTTCGTCCAGTCCTTCGTTTCTGTCTCTGCTTACCTCGATCTGATTTACACGGATTATTGTATTCAGGGTGAGGAAACGATTTCCCATCAGTACAGCCGGTGTCGGCTCCCCCTTACTCTGTCCTTTTAGGGAAGAGAGAGAGCCACACCAAACTGAAGTAAAGGTTAATAGAATTAAAAATAAACCTTTCTTTGTCATCTTATAACCGTTAATATATTCTACCACCCCGGATTATTTGGTAATAAATTGGGATTGAGTTTTGTTTCATCCAAAGGCAGAGAATAATAATAATTTTTAGGTGCTATAAACTTACGGTTTGTCTCGGGTTCTACGATATAGAAACCATTCTCATCCAGCTTCTTTGCACTTTCATCATCCAGTACCTTCAATTCTGCATACTCACTATCTTTATACCTGAAACCTTTCAGAGCTCCAACCAATTCAGTTTCCGCCGTTTTCCAACGTCTGAGATCATCTCGTCTAAATCCTTCAAATGCAAGCTCTATCGTACGCTCTCTACGTATTTCAGTCCGCATATCCAGTCCATTTGCCTGTACAAATTCATTTGTAAGGACAGGCATCTCTACTCCCTTTCGTGAGCGGACTACATTGATCGTATTATTCAGGACTTCATTACTTATTTTATCATCTTTTTCGAATATGGCTTCTGCCAAGATAAGTAATACTTCCGCATAACGGATGATATGATAATCATAATACGAATCGTTTACTCCGGTTCTTTCTTCTCCCATAAACTTCCATAGCTTATATCCTGTCTTCGTATTCGGACGGGTTTCAAAACCCGGAGCACTGACCAACTGACCATCCTGCGGGCTCAGGAATGTTGTCCCCGGTATCAGGAACGTCTGAGTCATACGGGGGTCACGATTTTTAAACTCATCAGCCATTTTTTTATATCCTTCAAATCCTGATCCGGAGGCGGTTATAGGCAAGCCCGTACTTTTGCACAGATACATCTCGGCCAGCTTTTTGGTCGGAGTACCCCTCTGCCCCCAATAAACACCGTGCGCCTGCGAGTGCATACGTATATCTTTAAAGTAGCGGTTGGAAAGAATAGCTTCCGGCGCATCGTCTCCTTTTTCTATAAACAGATAACGATAGCTCTCGGCACCTGAGCCTTCATATAAGGAGTATTCTCCACTTGCCCTTACTTTTTCAGCTGCAGCTACCGCCTGTTCCAACAGTTCTTTATAATCTGTCCGATGCTTATGATATTTGGCCCATGTTCCGGAGAATAATGCGACTCTCGCTTTCAGAGCTAAGGCTGCGCCCTGTGTTACACGCCCTTTATCATCGGCTGCAAGCTCACTCTGTTTTGGCAGTTTAGTATAGATTGCTTCCAGTTCCGAAAGTATAAAATCCTCTACTTTGTCCTGAGAGTCTCTATGAGCAAATAATTCAGCGGAATCCACATTTAAAGTTTTAGTAATGACAGGCACGTCAGCGAATCTCTTCATCAAACGCCAATAAGTATAGGCCCTGAAAAAACGGGCTTCGGCTACATAATGTTCTATTTCGGAAGGATTGCCCTCGTAGGTTTCACTTTTCTCTATAATTTTATTACAATTACGGATATCAGTAAACCTGTCATTCCAATTTCCATCCGAAGAATTTGCGATATATGTTCCATTACTTACATTATTTGCTCCTTCGCCGTAAGCAATATCACTTTCACTGTCGCTTGTATTAAAACTTTCCATCCTGTCATACAAGAGATTTGCCGCTTTTTTATAATCGGCCGGGGTTTTCCAAAACTGAGGATCGCTTAGGTTTTCTTTCGGAAGCAAATCCATATCCTGGCAACTTGACATTGCCACTAAAATAGCAATGAGAGCGGAAATTGTTGATATATATTTTTTCATGATTATGTACTTTAGCAAAAATTAGAAAACGATATTAACACCTAACGAGTAATTGCGGGCAAACGGATAACTCACAAAACTACCTCCATCTTCAGGGTCCCATCCGCCGGGTGCATTGTGTATTTCAAAGAGGTCTTCCCCGCTGAAGTATATCCTGACTTTCTCCAGTTTCGCTTTCAGTGTATACTTTTTAGGGATAGTATAGCCGACCTGCAAGTTCTTCAACCTGATATACCCTACATTATGCTTGGTGTTGGTAGAGATATAATAGTTATAATTTTTTCTGGTACCATCGTTTGATATAGCCGGGTACTTGGCATCGGTTCTTTCAGGCGTCCATGTTTTCCCATACCAGTATTCTGCCGACTGATACCATGGTGCATTAAACGGTTTACTGGCATCTCCTTCGAGGAACATCGTGCGCTTGCCTACTCCCTGAAAGAATGCACCTAAGTCGAAGCCTTTATATTCAGCATTGAGATTGAATCCGAAGTTGTACCGGGGATTAGTATTTCCTAAATAAACAAGGTCGCCATCGCCATCAGCATATTCAGTCAGATTACCATCGCCGTTCAGATCTTTATACTTGGCATCTCCTACTTGTATCCTTTTATCCTGTACGGTTCCGCTATTAGGGAAACGAGACTTGTATTCGGCAAGTTCCTGTTCATTTTGGATAATACCATCAAATACATATCCGAAATAAGAATCCATTGGATAGCCTACAGGTGTCCTGTTATTTCCATATCCTATTATAGAGTTCCCGATTCTTTTGGCTATTTCATTCTGAGCATCACTTAAACTCGCTCTTACCGAATATTTGAAATCACTGATCTGGTCTCTCCATCCTAATATAATTTCCCAACCGTGGATTTTCAGTTCTCCACTGTTCGTAGAAGGAGCTGCGATCCCCAAAATGGAAGGATAAGTAATGGAAATCAACATATTCTCATTGGTTTTCCAGAAGTAGTCGAAAGACCCGTATAGTCTGTTATTCAGAAAACTGAAATCTGTACCGATGTTTACAGACCTGATAGTCTCCCATGTACGGGAAGTAGAAACCAGATTCGACTGATTCGCCATCTGACCTTTTGCCCCATTACCGAACGGATAATAATTTCTGCTGATATTAATTAGTTCGATAAAATCATAAGGGCCTATATTAGATTGATTTCCCATTTTTCCGTAGGAAGCCCTGAATTTGAGGTCGTCGAAAACATTTAGCGGCTTTATAAATGATTCTTCACCTATACGCCATGTTGCATTTACTCCCGGGAAATATCCCCAACGTTCCCCCGGCGCAAATCGAGAACAACCATCACCACGTAATGTAGCTTCGATAAAATACTTATTAGCGAATCCATAATTAAGCCTCGAGAAGAAAGAGTTAATGGTCCATGCGTTACCATCACTAGCTGCATCCTGATCTTCGGGGCTACCCATGCTGATAGGCATCTGTTCCTGCTGATCGAAATTGATACGCTTTGCCCAGAATTTGTCATAGTCGGCAGATTCATGAGACCCTCCGAACATTATACCTATATCATGTTTTTGAGCAAATGTCTTTTTGTATTCTCCATACAATGTAAAGTTTTTAGACAACGTTTTGGCATAATTACGCTCGGCGCTATTGGGCTTTCTTGCCGTCCGATGATTTACATTTTCCCAATTGTAGCTGTAAAGCATCTTCTGGACGATATACTCATCTGCATCGCTCTTGCGAACTATAGCACGCCCTGTAAGGTTTAGCCCATCTATAACCTGCCAACGCAATTGGTTGTTGAACGTAAAGTTTCCGGCTGTTCGACGAGACTCTCCTCCATCTTGCAATACTTGTGCCGGATTGTCAAAACCTTCGAAAGTATAGAAATTTCCTGCCGGATTGTATACAGGTGCCCAACTGCGAGTTTTGTATATCAACTCCCATATATTCTGTCCCTGACTAATACTGGAAGAGTAATCCCTATCACTAGCCTCGTAGGATATATTAAGGTCATAGTTGAGGTTTTTTACTATTTCTATATTAGATTTTGCACGCACAAAATAACGCTTGTCCGAATCTATTCCGAATTTAGGTAGTCCCTCTTCTTTCTGGTAACCCAAAGAAATGAGATATGTATATTTATCTCCCCCTCCGGAAAAGCTGACATTATAATTCTGAATATTTCCATTTCCTATAATATGTTCATTCCAATTTTGGTCTTTGTAGAATTTTGGATATGCATTGCCCCAGCGTCCCCAAGTCGTTCCGGCTGGAATAACTTTATCGCTGCCCTCAAGAATGAGTTGTAATTCATCTTGGGTATATTCTATAGGAAAACTGCCGTCTGTTATTTCAAGAGCCATAGCAGCATGCTGATAAAGATTGGCAGGTTTTTTCAACAGTGCCGGTTTCTTTATCGAGTAATATGCATCGAGGGTTACCTTTAATTTTTGGTTCCTGTTTGCTTTTTTTGTTGTAATCAGTACAACCCCGTCAGCAGCACGCGCCCCGTAGATAGCTGCTGTCCCGTCTTTGAGAACAGATATGTTCTCAATATCGGCAGGGTTTATTGTACCCAAATCCCCTTCTGCGCCATCAATCAATACCAACGGAGCTCCTCCATTGACAGACGAGATATCACGTACACGCAAAACCGGACTACTTCCGGGGGCCCCGCTTGTACGTATCACAGTAAGACCCGGAACCTCGCCTTGGAGTGCTGAGGCTGCATTTTGGATAGGACGGGACTGGAATACTTTCGAATCGGCTGTAGCGACAGCTCCTCCCAGATTGGCTCTTTTTACAGTTCCGTAACCTATCACAACGACCTCATCCATTTCGCGGATTTCTTCTTTCAGTGATATATTTATAGACCTTCTATTACCCACAGGCTCTTCATATTTCAGAAAACCTATCATCGAATAGATCAGAACAGCATTTCTGTCGGGAATATTTATGGTATACTTGCCATCTGTGTCGGTAATTGTACCGAATGTAGTATTTTTCACGACAACACTTACCCCGGGTAATACTTCTCCGTTTGCATCTGTAACTATACCCGTTATATCCATTTGCTGCTGATGTGCTTCGCGGGTCTTATTTTCACCCTTGTTTTTTTCAGTAAGGATAATATCTTTATCAATTACTTTGTACTCTACATTGTAATTTGAAAACAATTCGTCCAGAATAGAAAACACGGCTTTCTTCTTCACTTTTACAGATACCGTACGATCTACATCGACCAGTTTATTATTGTAGTAAAATCGAAATTCCGACTGTTTTTCGATTTCGTCCAAAACATCAACGACTTTCTTGTTTTGGATGTCAAGGGATAATGTTACTTGTTGAGCATACGAATGGGCTGCAAAAGAGACATTAATTGACAGAATAAGTAATGTCAACGATAATTTCATAGTAAGAGGAATTTTGTGTAACTCGAGGAAACGGTTACAATATCTCCAAGGTTGTTGGAGATGATGGATTTTTCTCATATTTTTGTTATGCTTTAAGTAAAAAATAAATTGTTTTTCAGATTTGTTTTTTAGCACGGAAATATGCTGGTAACATGTTTCCGTGTTTTTTTATTAGATTTCTTCTGGTTATTTTTTCATAGGCTGTTAAATTTTAAGGTTAGTTGATTTTGAAAGATATCCGAGTTGTTTTCTTTTCGTTCTATCGTCTCAATACCACGACAGATTTAGTCCCTTCTTCATCTTTCTGATAAGTTATATTATAATCTATTTGTGATGATATCTTCATATAATCCAACACCTGATACAAAGGTCTGTCTTCGAAGGTTCCGGTAAATGTATAAGTATCTATGATTTTATTTCTCACATCGAACTCTACTTTATAGAAACGGGACAATCGCGCCAGTACCTCCGGCATAGGTGTTTTTTTGAATACCAAACGGCTATACATCCAGTCTGTCTCTCTATCCGTATTAGCACTTACTACCTCCAATTCGTTATTATGTAGGGAGTAGATTGCTTTTTGCGAAGGCAACAAAACCGTCTTCGTGTTCCTCCCCTGAATATCGACCTGAACACTTCCGGCTATAAGTGTTGTCTGAATAACATTGTCATCTCTATACGCCTGCATATTGAACTCTGTTCCGAGCACCTTAACTTTATACTTCTTATCCAGAGCACTCACAACAAAAGGTTTCTCTTTATTATGAGTCACTTTAAAATATGCTTCACCTGAGAGAGTAACATTCCGTTCTCCGTCGGTATAATGGGACGGATATGTGATGCTGCTTCCCGAATTAAGACAAACTTCCGTTCCATCGGGTAACACCAGACGAGTACGGGAGTTATCATTCGATTCTACTGTAATCATAGATGGAAGGAAGCTCTCGCGCAAGCCTAGATATTGAAAGAAGAAAGAACCTATACCTAGAATACCTATAATCAAAGATGCTGCTACACCAACCTGCTGGAGGAATAAACGCCTTCCTTTTTTCTTGATTTTATTATTTACGATTCGAAATGCGGCTTCAGTATCACGATTCTTAATCCGCTGTTGTGTTCTTTGAGCATAATACATACGTGCCAGCTGAATAAGGAGCTCTTCATTTGCAGTGTCTTTCCCACTCCATTCTTTGACCAATAAACTCTCCTCTTGCGTTACTTCTCCGGTAATATATCTAAGGAGCAACGACTCATCTGGTATCTCAATATATGATTTTTCGTTTAATTCCATTTTTTTATAAGCCTATTCACTACATGTTTCTATATATACGACACATATATTATGCACCACCCTAAACTACAAATCAATTTTTTTATTAATTTTAATGGCCCTACTTTTCTTGAAAGTTTTATATACTTATTATTGATGAAAAAATTACCTTTGCCCGCACCTTAAATATTATGGATGAACAATTGCTTCTAAACGGAATTTTAGAAGGGGATACTAGGGCTTATAAAGAAATGTTTATTAAGTTCTATTCACCTCTTTGTGAATATGTTTCACAATTTATTTCTGACGTTGAGGCTGAAGAATTAGTTCAAGATCTCATGTTGCATATATGGGAGAAAAGGAAATATCTGGCTGTCGAAACGTCCCTGAAATCGTATCTGTTCGTTGCTGCCAAAAATCGCACTTTTAATGCAATCAGGAATGAGCAATATAGAAAAAGAGTACATGCAATATTATATGAAAAATTAAAAGAGCAATTCGAAGACCCCGATTATTACATGGTAGAAGAACTGGCAATCAGAATACAGTCCGCTATTAAAGAATTGCCTGAAAAATACAAAGAAGTTTTTGAAATGAGCAGATTTGGAGAAAATACGAATGCAGAGATCGCTACAAACCTCGGAATATCTATAAAAACGGTGGAATATCGTATAACAAAATCTTTAAAAATACTTCGTGTTAAGCTGAAGGATTATATGCTTCTGTAAACCGATTTGCGATAGACAATGTGCTATAGAAGTCGAGATAGGTATATAAACATCTTATTGCGAATCATCGAACAACCAGCGCATCTCAACACCAACTAATCACTTATATTTCAATCGATTGAATTTTGCTTTCAAAATTGTATCTTAGTTCATTGAAATACATCAGCCTGATGGTAGTATGTCACTTCGTGATAGTTGTGATTTGCTTTCAAATCACAATAAGGATTATTCCGTTGTGAAAACATCAAGAGCGGCACTTCGGTGTCGCTTTTTCTATTATATATGAAAAAACTATTGTTGTGCGTTTGATATGCTATAATAAATACCCCTCAATCTCTATTTACAAGTACACACTATAATACTCCTCTGCAACTTGACTAAGCTTTAAGAAATTAAATCAGAATCTTTTCTCCAGAAACATTGTACAGAGTTTGAATTACAACAGCTTAGTTAGAGAACGTTAATTCGTACAGCTAGAAAGTTTCTATTCTAACTTTTTCTCTTTTTTACACTAAATCTGTGTATTTTTGCATCCACAACAACAAAGATATGATAAGTAAGCAACACAAAGATATTGCCCAATGGTCTATGGAACTGGCTCTGGCTAATGAATGCCAAGGAGCTCGGGTTTCAGTAATCACGGCAAACAACAACTCTTTCGAATATAGAAACACTCAATTAGATAAACTTCACCAAAGCAGTGAAAACAAACTCTATATAGAATTATTTATAGATGGCAGATACGGCTCATTTTCTACCAATCGGATAGAAAAAGCAGGATTAGAGTCTTTTATAAAAGAAGGCATCACGTCTACTAAATATTTATCGGAAGACCCTTTTCGCCAACTGCCCGACACGCAAAGATATTTCAGAGGAGACGAAACTGATTTAGACCTCTGTGACAGAAGCTTTGAGTCCATTCCAACAAGTGAGAAGTTAAATCTTATAAAGCAGTCTGTAGACGAAATACATGGCAGCGACAATCGTATAATCTCTGTCACCTCGGCATACGATGATGGCGTAGGAGCAGAATATATGATTGCCAGTAATGGATTTGAAGCCGAATGTGTAGACTCTGCGTTTAACCTGATGGTAGAAGTATCGCTGAAAACGGATGGTGACGCTCGTGCCGAATCCTTCTGGTACGACAGTGCTGTATATTGGGAAGATCTGAAAAAAAGTGGGATAGCAAAAATTGCATTCAACAGAGCATTACGCAAGATCGGACAACAGAAGATAAAATCGGGCAAGTATGACATGCTGTTAGACAATACTACTTCGTCGCGCATATTATCTCCGCTTATCAGTGCAATGTACGGGACAGCACTTCAACAGAAAAATTCTTTCCTATTGAACAAAATGAGAGAAAAGATAACGGCTGACATCTTTACCCTTTACGATACACCACATCTAAAACGCTCCTTTGGTGCCCGATGGTTTGATGGTGAAGGCGTAGAGACAAAAGATAGAACGATTATAGAGAAAGGTATTCTGCAAAATTATTTCATAGACACATACAATTCTCTGAAAATGAGAGTAGCTCCTACCATATCTTCCCCATCTATTCTTCAAATGTCTTTGGGAGAAAGAAACTTCGATGCCATTTTAGCATCTGTACAGAAAGGGATATGGGTCACCAACTTCAACGGCGGTAACAGCAACCCTACTACCGGAGATTTTTCGTTTGGAATAGAGGGCTTCTTGATCGAAAACGGAAAGATTTCAACTCCATTGGGAGAAATGAACATAACCGGAAATATGCTGTCTCTTTGGGATAGTCTTACAGAAGCAGGAAACGATCCCCGTGAGACTTCCTCTTGGCGCATTCCATCGCTTTTATTCAACAATGTAAACTTTAGCGGATTATAAATATGAAACCGTTCCACATCCTTGTTCTATTATTATTACTTCCTATATATATATTTTCTCAGACTCCTGCTACCGAAATACGTGCCGTTTGGCTAACAACAAACTGGGGTCTCGACTGGCCTGCCCAGCATACCAGCGTTAAGGCTCAGAAAGAACAATTAAAAAAGATTCTGGATAAATTACAGGAAGCGAATTTCAACACTGTCCTCTTTCAGGCAAGGGCACAAGGATATGTTTTTTATCGCTCCAAGATAGAACCTCTCAGCTCATATTTCAATCATGATGACAATTTCGACCCGTTGGCCTTCGCTATAGAAGAATGCCACAAGAGAGGGATGGAATGCCATGCATGGGTTATAGCCTACCCTATGGATAAAGCCACAGTGCGATATACAGGCAAAGGAAGGCGAAAAAAAGCCACAATAGTACAAAACAAACCTTCATATTACAAGGCTATAGGAGAAAGATGGTATCTCGATCCTGGAATGCCCGAAACACGCAATCTGATAGTATCTATAGTGAAGGAGATCGTTCAGAATTATGATGTAGATGGCATTCATTTCGATTATATCCGCTATCCGAGCAACTCCCGCAAATTTCCCGATGACGATACCTACCGAAAATATGGAAACGGGATGAATCTATATGATTGGCGTAGGGAAAATATCAACAAGCTGATCAGTGAAGCATACGATACGGTAAAGGCTTTAAAAAAATGGGTACAAGTGAGCAGTTCTCCTTTAGGCAGATACAAAGTTCTGCCGGAGGTTTCACCCAATGATGGCTGGACAGCTTATGAAACAGTATTTCAGGATGCAGGACATTGGCTGAAAAGCGGAAAACACGACCTACTTTTCCCAATGATGTATTACCGTGATCATTATTTTTATCCGTTCCTTAACGACTGGATTGCAAATAGTAACGGACGGCTTATTGCTCCCGGATTGGGTGTTTATCAGATGGATGAATTAAAGTGGCCGCTACAAGATATTACGAACCAGATGCAATACATTAGGGATAAAAAGATCCCCGGAGCAGCATATTTCAGAACAGCGAATGTTCTCAGCAATCTGAAAGGAGTTTTAGACTCTATACACACCTACTACCCTACTCCAGCGAAGCTACCGCCGCTGACATGGCTAAACAACATTGCGCCCAATTCCCCAACTGATTTGCAAGTCTTTAAAGACAAAGACAACAAGCTAAACATTAAATGGAATCCGCCAACAGCAGATGGAGATTACACATATACCGTGTATGTATCAGATAAAGAACCCGTAGACACCAACAATGCAGGCAATATATTATCAACAGGTCTACGAACAAATAGCTATGCTTTTACAATCAAAGAGGGCGATTTTGGGTATTATTATACCGTAACAGCTTCAGACAGATACCATAATGAGAGTACGGTTACCTTCCCTGCATTCTTCTCTCATTCAGCAAATGAGCAATAGACAGACATCAAGAAAGTTTTGATTTCAGTCATAATTTATAAGAAAATCATAAAAAAGAAAATCAGCAGTTTACAATGAAACTGCTGATTTATATCTTTTCAATAAAATAATACTATCCCTTATTACGCTATGGAAGTCGGTGGCACTATGGCATCCTTTAATTGATTGATTGTCTTATGAAGAATCGGATGCATGTATTCCTCTGCAATCTCAGCTAAAGGAAATAAAACAAAAGACCTTTCGTGAATATGAGGGTGCGGTAATTTCAAATCTGCAGAATCCAGAATTACATCTTCGTATAACAAGACATCAATATCTATAATCCGATCGGTGTATGTTTCACCCTGAGACTTAACATCCCTCCCCATCTCTTTTTCAATCCATTGAGTAGCCTGTAATACTTCAATAGGAGTAAGTTTAGTCTCCACTCGGCATGCAGCATTCAAGAACTGATTAGCAGACTCAAAGCCGACAGGCTCGGTAATATAAAAAGCGGAAGTGGCGATCACTTCGCCAATCCGCTCTTCTATATAATCTATTGCATTATCTAGATTTTCTCCTCGGTCTCCCAAGTTGGAGCCAAGTCCGAGATAAACATTATGCTTTTTTTCTTTTTCGAGTATCATCAAATGATAAGCATTGCGTCTCCGTAAGTTCCGAATTTATATTTCTCCTTTACAGCGATTTCATATATATCCATTATACGGTCATACCCGCCAAATGCTGCAGTCATCATCAATAATGTAGACTGAGGCAAATGGAAATTAGTAACCATAGAGTCGGCTATACCAAAATCATACGGAGGGAAAATAAACTTATTTGTCCACCCTTCATTTGTTTTCAGGTAACCATCTGTACTCACTATTGTTTCTACAGCTCTCATCACCGAAGTTCCAACGGCACATACTCTACGACCTTCATCTTTTGCTTTGTTGACGATATCTGTCGCTTCCTGAGTAATAAGCAATTGCTCCGAGTCCATTTTATGCTTTGTAAGATCTTCTACGTCAATATCTCTATAATTACCCAAGCCCGAGTGCAAAGTTATATATGCAAAATGAACACCTTTAATTTCTAAGCGTTTCATTAACTCACGGCTAAAGTGAAGTCCGGCAGCAGGAGCTACGACAGCACCTTCGTTTTTAGCGAATATAGTCTGATAGCGATCCTTATCTTCGGGTTCTTCACCTCTGTTCAGGTATTTAGGAATTGGAGTTTCACCAAGAGCATAAAGTGCTTTTCTGAACTCTTCGGATGGACCATCGTACAAAAAACGAAGCGTACGTCCACGCGAAGTTGTATTATCTATAACTTCGGCAACCATAGAATCATCGTCACCAAAATACAATTTATTTCCTATACGTATTTTACGAGCAGGATCAACAAGCACATCCCATAAATGGAATTCCTCGTTTAACTCACGCAGCAAGAATACCTCTATTGTAGCTCCCGTCTTCTCCTTATTTCCATATAAACGGGCAGGAAAGACTTTCGTATCGTTGAAAACAAAAACATCTTTATCGTCGAAATAGTCAATAATATCCTTAAAACTTTTGTGTTCAATATCCCCGGTTTTACGGTTGACAACCAACAAGCGTGACTCATCCCTGTTCTTTGACGGATGAGTGGCGATCAATTCCTCTGGAAGATCAAATCTGAATTGAGAAAGTTTCATGTTTCTTTATCTAAATTTATTATTTATCAATAATTAGTGCGTCCACAAATTCTTCTATCTGGCTTCCCTCAATACACTGATCAAGAGTAACCTCTCCTATTCGTGTTCGCTCCAGTGCGGTAAGATGTGCACCTGAGCCTAACGCAACTCCAATATCTCGAGCCAAAGCTCTGATGTATGTACCCTTACTACATACCACTCTAACTCTTATTTCGGGAAAGGAATAGTCGAGAAGCTCGATTTCGTCTATAACCAACAACTTTGGTTTCAACTCTACGTCCTGTCCTTCTCTCGCAAACTCGTATGCCCTTTTTCCATCCACCTTACAGGCAGAATATGTTGGCGGCACTTGCTCTATTTCTCCAATAAAATCTTTAAGTTTAGCCTCAACCAGCTCCTGCGTTATATGTTCTACGGGGAAGACTCCATCTACTGCTGTTTCCAAATCAAATGAAGGAGTTGTTTCTCCAAGCTTGATCGTTGCAATATATTCTTTAGTCTGATATTGAAACGATTCTATCAACTTTGTCTTTTTCCCTGTACAAACAATCATAACACCCGTAGCCAATGGGTCTAGAGTGCCGGCATGACCGACTTTTAATTTCTTAATACCCAGCTTGCGGCATAATTTGTTTCTCAATTTGCGCACAAGGGTGAATGATGTCCAATTTAGTGGCTTATTAATATATAAGACCTCTCCTGATATAAAATCCATTATACTGTTAATTCGTGTCCTGCCAGCATAAGGATAAGAATAATTCCTCCAACTACAATTCTATACCAGCCAAAAAGTTTAAATCCATACTTGGTTACAAACCCTATAAAGAATTTAATAGCCAACAGCGCTACTATAAACGCTACTACATTTCCTATTATAAGAACAGTCATATTATCCAATAATATGCTGAAATCAAAATCAAATGCGCCTCCATTAGGAGCCTTTATCAGCTTATACACTTTCCATCCGGTAGCAGCAGCCATTGTAGGAACTGCAAGGAAGAAGGAAAACTCTGCTGCATTTTTTCTACTCAAGCCCTGACTCATCCCCCCTACTATGGTAGCCATAGAACGAGACACTCCGGGAATCATAGCTATACACTGAAAAAAACCAATTATAAACGCATTCTTATATGTTATTTCTTGAGAGTCTTCTTTCGGCTTGTTAAACCATTTATCTACAAACAGCATCAGAATACCGCCAAGCACCAACATGATAGCCACAACTGTTACACTTTCGAGCAATTCATCTATTTTATCACTAAAGATCAATCCTAAAAAAGCAGCCGGAACAAAACCGATCAGCAACTTCCAATAGAACTCTAATTTATAAAACAAATAGCTGAATATATTTTTAAAATCCGCTCTTAGTCTATCATTTCTAAAGCGAAAAAAGCGGTTCCAGTATAAAACAATCACAGACAAAATCGCACCAAATTGTATAATAACAGTGAAAGCCTTTACAAATTCGCTACTTTCGATTCCTAAAAGACTTTGAGCAATAATCATATGCCCGGTTGACGATACTGGAAGAAACTCGGTAAGCCCTTCTACAATAGCAATTATAATTGCCTCAAAAATACTCATCGTTATTTATAAGTTTTATAATTAATCAGTTGTGCTCTTTGTTCTCTTCGGCTAAACCCTTACGACGAGGATACAGTATTCCGACAATCATCAGTAAGAACCCTGCAAGACACACCATTGGAGCCACAACGATTCTCTTGGCACTAAAGATATCCGGTTCAAACCCGCCTTCGATGCTGGAAGATGGACCTGTCATCAGGATAAACCCAACTATAATAATTACAACCGACACAGCACAAATGATGTAATTTAGCTTGCCAAAAGCAAAATCTTTCTTATCCATATGTTTTAAACGTGATAAAGTTTATTTGTAGTCATTCTTAAATACCTATTCACCGAAAATGCTGTGGTAAAAGCCGCTATAAGTATGCCAAAGATAAGGACAAGCCCATATACAATCAACAATTCGTACATTTTCACAATAGACAGCATATCAGGAATTATGCTTGTAATATAATATATTACTCCCGTAATAGCTAAATTCGCCAAGATAGCAGCAACAACACCACTAATTACCATACGCCACATAAAAGGCCATCTGATAAAAGAGTTTGTTGCACCCACCAATCGCATTGTATTTATCAAAAATCTCTTTGAATATATATTCAGCTGAATAATACTTCGTATCAGTGTAAAGGATATGAGCACAAGTATCACAGCCAGTATAGCCAATACAGTTCCAATTAAAGAGAGTTTAGAGTTTGCATTTATAATATCACTTTCATTATAAACGATATTATTTACTATCTGAGCTCCTTTCAGATTTTGAACCTTAAGACTTGCTTTTACTTTTTTTATACTGTCTGGATTTACATAGTCAGACTTGATAAACACATCGAAATAGGCATGAGCAGGATTATATCCTAACACCTCTTCCGGATCACGACCAAGATCTTCTACCAGTTGTTTTTTCGCCTCATCTTTGCTGATATACACGACAGACTTAACATAAGGATTTGCATTCAAGTTTTTCTGTATCTTCGTGATAGAAGCATCATCTACATTTCCGGCAAGCTCTATCGAGATGCCCATATTCTCTTTCAGATACGAACCTATGCCTTTAGCGGTAAATCCTACCAAAAAAGTCAAACCCAAAAGAAAAAGAACAAGAGTTATACTAATCGTAGTAATGACCCCTGTAGTAAATAGTGATATCGTTTTATACTGATGCTTATCAGACATATTGTACAAAGACAAATAAGTAGTATTTAGTGAATGAGTACAAAACACCCAAATTCGCTGCAAAGAAACAAAATAAATACATCTTATAGTAGTATTTTTATCTTTTTTAATAAATACTTCTTTGCAATTAAAGAATAAACACTATTAAAACTCCATTTGTTTTGGTTTATTGCTTAATTTAAGACTTTGAAACATTTCCATTAGACTAAGACTATTCTCGACTCTCGCAGCCGTTATCTATAACATAATAAAATCACAAGATTCACCCTAACAATGACTATACAGGTTCGACATGTAGGTATAGCAATTTTATTTTTTAGATATGGTTAGATTCACATTCAGGGGAAGAAAAATATTTTTTGTTAAAAATAGCCTTATATTTGTGTTTATCATTTATAAAAAAGCTCGTATAACTTAAAAAAATATCATGCAAACAGAATTAACCAAATCAAAATTGAGTCCAACAAACTTCTCCGGGAAAGTAGATGGTAAAGATGTAAAAATGTACGTATTATCCAACAAGAATGGATTGGAAGCAACCGTCATTAATTACGGAGCAAAAATAGTTTCCTTATCCGTACCTGATAAAAACGGACAACTCATCGATGTCGTTCTCGGACATAATAATCTAAACGAATATCTCAATTCTGAAGAGCCATATTTTGGGGCTGTATGCGGACGAACAGGAAACCGCATTGCCAAAGGAAAATTTACGCTCGATGGCACAACCTACGAATTGGCAATAAACAATGGGCCGAATAACCTACATGGTGGGCTTAAAGGTTTTAATGCTGTGGTATGGGATGCAAAACAAACGGATCATCAAACTCTGGAGCTGACATATCTATCCAAAGACGGAGAAGAGGGATTTCCTGGTAATCTGAATGTAAAAATGATCTATAAATTGACCGATGACAATTCGTTTGATATAGACTACGAGGCCACAACAGACAAGGCAACCATTTTGAATCTTACAAATCATTCATATTTCAATCTTTCGGGCGAAGGAGACCCTACTATAAACGATCACATTCTGGTCATGCATGCCTCTAGCTATCTCCCAACGGACGATACTGCTATCCCTTACGGAAAAGCTGAACCTGTAAAAGGAACTCCGTTCGACTTCACTACTCCTCATACTATCGGAGAACGAATTGGGGACGACTTCGAACAGTTACATTTCGGGAAAGGCTACGACCATACAATGGTATTGGACAAAAAAGAGGATGAATTAGCCTTAGCAGTAGAATGTTTTTCTCCGAAATCAGGAATTCAAATGAATATTTCGACTACCGAACCGGGTGTTCAGATATATACAGGCAACTGGATGACTGGAAATTTTGAAGGAAAACACGGACACCGTTATCCGATGCGTGCAGCGGTATGCTTCGAAACTCAACATTTTCCGGATAGTATCAACAAACCGGAGTATCCGAGTGTAATACTCAGACCCGGAAAAACGTTCAAAAGCAAAACTGTACATCGATTTACAATAAAGAAATAAGATAACCTTTGTCATTAAAGATGGAGCGAAGAATACATCAATAAACGATAGCCTTTTCGCTCCATTCTTATTCATAAATTAAATAAGATATTATTTGGTGGAACACAAACATATAATTCCTTAATTCTGCAACATGAAAACCAAAGCCCCAATCAAAAAAGTAAACATTGTTATCGATTGTGCCGATGCTGGAGTTATGTCCGAGTTTTATAGCAAGATTTTAAACTGGCAGTGCACCCATCCTCATGCAAATGGTTGGGCAGCTATAACATCTCCCTCCGGTATGGTGATAGCTTTTCAGGAAGTAGAAAACTATACTCCTCCTGCCTGGCCTTGGCAAGAAGGAAAACAAGGGCAAATGCTACATTTAGACTTTTATGTGGACAATCTGGAAGAAGCTGTACAATTTGCGATGCAATGTGGAGCAAAACTTGCTAACGAACAATACTACAAAACTTCAAGAACAATGATCGACCCGGAAGGGCATCCCTTCTGTCTCGATACTGATGAACCCGAATAAATCTACTATTTATTTTCTTAACCTTACAAAGTCAACAGAGTGCCCTTCTCCCTTGTGAAGTATGAGGTTGGCTCTTTCCTTTGTCGGCAAAATGTTTTTTCTCAGATTTTTGCGGTTAATCTCTCGCCAAATCGTTTTCGCCGTTTTCATCGCTTCCTTCTCAGATAGCTCCGAAAAGCTCTTGAAATAAGACCGAGGGTTGGTAAATGCCCCTTGTCTGAATTTCATAAAACGGGAAATATACCAATCTTCGAGCAACTGCTCTTCGGCATCTACATAAATAGAGAAGTCGACAAAGTCGGATACAAATATCCTTGGCTTTTCGCTCGGGTAATCCATTCCGCTTTGCAATACATTAAGACCCTCCAGAATCAAGATGTCGGGCTGCTCAACGATATCATATTCGTTAGGGATAATATCGTATACCAAGTGAGAATATCTCGGCACTTCTACCCGATCTTTTCCTGATTTTATATCTGTCACAAATTGAAGAAGACGCTTTATATCGTATGATTGGGGAAATCCTTTTTTCAGCATTATTCCTTTTTCTTCGAGAGTAGCATTCGGATAAAGGAATCCGTCTGTAGTTACCAAAGACACTCTTGTGTTTTCTTTCCATCGGCTAAGCAATGCTTGCAAGACACGCGCAGTAGTACTTTTCCCAACCGACACACTACCTGCAATACCTATTATAAAAGGAATCTTCTGTACTCCTTGATTAAGAAATCGCATCAATACGGACTGACGGCTCACACGTGCATGTACATAATAGCTTAACAGACGCGATAGAGGCAGATAAATATCTTCCACCTCATCTATCGACAATTCGTAGTCAATTCCTTGTAGAGTTAGCAATTCCTCATAGGTAAGAGTCATCGGTTCGGAGTCGCGTAACGCAGCCCACTGTTCGCGAGTGAAAATCATATAAGGGCTAATAGGAAGAGTTGCCATTTGTTTACTTTTGATAACTGATACAAAGGTATGCAAAAGTTGTAAGCCGAATGTTATATGTCGTACATTTTAAGTTTTTCTCTTATAAGCAGAATAGTGTGATACATGAGCATTACATCATGCTTTAGTAGAAAATTGAAGAATATGTGTCGAATATAAAAAACATCCCGCTCACGTGGTAGCATAGAGTTTGTTTTCTAATTATTTATTTATCAAATTGTCACTTACACGTTTTTTTAATACATTTGCACCTCTAAAAACATAGAAACAACTAAATATTAATCTTATGATTACTGCAGACCAACTCAAAGAAGTGTTGGAGCGCGAGGACGCGCTGAGGAGGTATCTTTGACGTCGATGCGAAAAAAATACAACTAGAAGAAGAAGAACTAAGAACTCAAGCTCCGGGATTTTGGGATAATGCAAAAACAGCAGAAGCTCAGATGAAAATTATACGTGGGCTGAAAGGCTGGATAGAAGGCTATAATGAAGTAAAGGCCTCAACAGATGAGCTACAGCTTGCATTCGATTTTCAGAAAGAAGGTATTACTACCGAAGAAGAGGTGGACGAAGCATATAAAAATGCCCTAAGCCTTATAGAGAATCTCGAATTGAAAAACATGCTCCGCCGTGAGGAAGACAAACTAGGAGCTGTATTAAAAATAAACAGTGGTGCAGGAGGTACAGAAGGACAAGATTGGGCTTCGATGCTATTCCGCATGTATCAACGTTGGTGCGAAGACAAGAAGTATAAAACGACTATAACCAACTGGCAAGACGGCGATGAGGCCGGTATAAAAACAGCAACCTTGCAGGTAGAAGGCGAATATGCATACGGATACCTCAAGTCCGAAAATGGAGTTCACCGTTTGGTACGAGTATCGCCATTCAATGCACAAGGAAAACGTATGACTTCGTTCGCTTCTGTCTTTGTGGTTCCTTTGGTCGACGACACTATAGATATTGATATCAATCTGTCTGACATTACATGGGACACATTCCGTTCGAGTGGAGCAGGAGGACAGAACGTAAATAAAGTGGAGACAGGTGTGCGTCTACACTATAAATACAAAGATCCTGAAACCGGTGAAGAAAAAGAAATCGTCATCGAAAACACAGAAAGCCGCTCTCAGTTTGGAAACAAAGACAATGCGATACGCTTACTGAAATCTCAATTGTATGAATTAGAATTGGAGAGACGTAGCCGCGAACAGTCGAAAGTAGAGGCCGGCAAGAAAAAAATAGAATGGGGTTCTCAGATACGAAGCTATGTGTTTGATGACCGCCGAGTAAAAGATCACCGCACAAATTACCAGACATCAAATGTAAATGCCGTGATGGATGGGGATCTGGATGATTTTATCAAAGAATATTTAATGGAATTCGGCGAAGAAGCCTGATTCTGTTCATTATAAATCTTATAGTTATGACAAGAAAGACATATTTAAAATGTGTCTTTCTCTGTATTGCTGTAGTATCAGCATTGCAGGGAAATGCACAAAAGAAAGTATTAGATCATACAGTCTACGATTCGTGGAAAAGTATATCCAATATTAGTATTACAAATGACGGCATTTATACGGCGACCGTAGTCAAAGAACAAGAAGGGGATGATTATCTTCTGATTAGTAATCTGAAGACAAAGCAGGAATTGAAAATTCCACGTGCATATACCTACTCGATATCACCAGACCAGAAACACATAATAGCACAGATCAAGGCACCTTATGCAGTAACACGCCAAGCCAAAATAAAGAAAACGGCCGATGAAAAGATGCCAAAAGATTCTTTAGCCCTAATTTCGCTCGACAAACTTATAGTTTCTAAAATTCCGAATGTAAAGAGCTTCAAAATAGGAAAAGACTTTTCCGATTACATTGCTTATACAATAGACGACACATTAAAATCTAAAGATAAAAAAGAGCCTAAAGCTCTCACGCTTGTACTCCGCAATCTTTATACATCGAAAGAAGATACCATAAAAAATACGACAGAATATATTTTTAGCCGCAATGGTAAAAGCTTTGCGACAATATTGAAGCCTTCAGCAAAAGATACGGTTAATAAACCGGGTGTCCTTTTTGTCGACCTGAATAATCTACGCAAGGATACGGTTTCTATAAATAAAATAATCTATAAGAATCTTACCTTATCCGAATCGGGAAACAAGCTTGCTTATTTAGCAACATCAGATAGCCTGAAAAAGGAAATTAAAGATTATAGTCTTTTTTATTTTGATCCGACTTTAGACTCTGCAAAAATAGTTGCAGATAAGAACACCGCGGGAGTCCCCGAAAAATGGACTGTAAGTGATAATTATACTCCACTGTTCAGTAAGAATGAAAAAAGATTGTTGTTAGGAATAGCTCCTATTGTCTTACCAAAAGACACGACTATTCCCGATTTCGAAAAAGCAAAGCTTGACATCTGGCACTGGCAAGAACCGCTTATCCAACCTCAGCAGCTTGTACAGTTGGAAAAGAAACAGAAGCAAACATTTCTGTCTTACATTGATTTGGAATCAAATACATTCTATCAATTAGCAACAGAGGAGATACCCGATGTTAGTATCTCTGACGAAAATAACGGGCAATACGCCATCGGAACGTCAGACCTGAAATATCAACTAAAGACTCAATGGGACTATCGTGCAAATCAGGAAAATGATATCTGGCTTTTCGACTTAAACAATCATACAAAAAAGCAGATCAAGACAGGATTACAAGCAAGGCTTATGCTTTCACCTCTGGGCAATGTTCTGGCTTGGTATGATATAAATACCCTTCAGTACTATGCCTATTCGATAAGAGATGGGAAGGAAGTTTGTTTGACAGATCAATTGAATGTGAATTTCTGGGATGAGAAAAACGACATCCCTACAGCCCCTTCTCCATACGGATATGCAGCATGGATGGAGAATGACGCTGCTTTACTTGTTTACGACATGTATGATATCTGGAAATTAGACCCGACAGGAATAAAAACTCCTGAGAATATTACGAAAGGTTTAGGCAGAGAAAGAAAAGTGACATTGCGATATATCAAAACCGATCCCGAAAACAGGTTTATAAAACCAAACGAAAAACTATTTCTCTCGGCATTTGATAATACAACAAAAGAAAATGGCTTTTATGAATTGGCTAAAAACAATATTAAGCCTCTCACTATTGCAAAATACTCTTATAGCACACCTGTAAAGGCAAAAGATAAAGAAGTATTTGCTTATACGAAAAGTAACTTTAACACCTCACCCGATTTATATTTTACAAGCAATTTATGGAAAACTGAAAGTAAGCTTTCCGATATAAATCCACAAATGAGAGAATACAACTGGGGAACTGCCGAATTGATGTCATGGACTACATTTGAAGGGAAACCAACACAGGGAATAGTATACAAGCCTGAGGATTTCGACCCGAACAAGAAATATCCGGTGATGATTTATTTCTACGAAAAGCATTCGGACGAACTGTATCAGTACTTCCCCCCTGCTCCAAGCCGCTCTATTATCAATATACCGTTTTACTGTAGCAGAGGTTATATTGTTTTCACGCCCGACATACAGTACACAACAGGACACCCAGGCGAAAGTGCTTACAATTCGATTGTATCAGGTGCTGAAGAATTAGCAAAAAACACATGGGTAGACAAAGCCAATATGGCTATACAAGGGCAAAGTTGGGGAGGATATCAAACCGCTTATCTTATCACACGCACAAATATGTTTAAAGCTGCCGGTGCGGGTGCTCCCGTATCCAATATGTTTAGTGCATACGGAGGTATACGTTGGGGCAGTGGAATGAGCAGGCAGTTTCAGTATGAACAAACACAGTCTCGAATAGGTGCTACGATGTGGGAAGCTCCCGAACTTTATAAAGAGAATTCGCCGATATTCTTTGCGGATAAGGTTCAGACACCACTCCTGATTATGCACAACGATAACGATGATGCTGTGCCTTGGTATCAGGGAATAGAGTATTTTATGGCTTTACGCCGTTTGGGGAAACCTGTATGGATGCTACAGTACAACAATGAAGCCCACAATTTGAAAGAACGCAAAAATTCGAAGGATTTAAGTATACGCCTACAACAGTTCTTTGATCATTATCTCAAAGGAGACCCAATGCCTGTATGGATGAAAACGGGTGTTCCGGCTACAGAGAAAGGAAGGACGTATGGATTTGATTTGGAATAAGAGATACTAATATAGAGAGAAAAATAGGCTGGAAATTATCCAGCCTATTTTTTATATCACATCCACCCCTTGCTCCTTCAGTAAGTTGAGGCCGATATCTTTAAGTTTAAATTTCTGTATTTTTCCGCTCCCTGTTAGAGGGAAAGAGTTTACAAAGAAAATATATTTCGGAATTTTGTGGCGAGCTATTTTTCCTCTACAAAAGGCTTTTACATCTTCAGGCAGGAGATCTGCCCCCTCTTGCAATATAATAAAAGCACCTACTTCTTCTCCATATTTTTCGGAAGGTATTCCGGCTACTTGAATATCCTTTATGCCTTGCATGTGATAAAGATATTCTTCTATTTCACGGGGATAAATATTCTCGCCGCCCCGTATTATCATATCTTTAATACGTCCCGTAATGCGATAATATCCATTCTTATCTTTTACACCCAAATCGCCCGAATGCAACCAACCATCTTTGTCTATTACTTCGTTTGTTGCGTCAGGATTTTTATAATAACCTTTCATCACAAGATAACCACGACAGCAGATCTCGCCCTGCTCTTCTATAGCACACTCTTCGCCAGTATCAGGATTTAGAATCTTCACTTCTGTATATGGGTACTCCCTACCAACAGTCGTACATCGTACTTCAAATGGGTCTTCAGTGGTAGAGTGCGTCATTCCGGGAGAAGATTCTGTCAACCCGTAGACACTTGTAATATTTGTTACATGAAGCCTTTCTGTTACTTGGCGCATTAGCTCTATAGGACAAAGCGCCCCTGCCATAATTCCTGTTCGCAGGGAACTAACATCAAACAAATTGAACATCGGATGATTCAACTCTGCAATAAACATTGTCGGCACACCGTACAAAGCCGTACATCGTTCTTTATGTATAGAAGCCAACACCACTAACGGATCGAAACGTTCAACCATCACCTGAGTAGAACCATGGGTTAGACAGTTCATCGTTGCCAAAACAATACCAAAACAATGGAACAGAGGCACGCATACACATAATTTATCATCTGCTGTAAATTGCATAGCCTCGCCTGTAAAGAAGCCATTATTTACAATGTTATAGTGAGTGAGCATTACTCCCTTAGGGAATCCGGTAGTACCTGATGTATATTGCATATTCACTACATCGTGACAATTTACGGTACGCTTCGTTTTATTTAAAATATCACACGATACGTTTTTACCTAACAACAATATCTCAGCAGTATTATACATTCCTCTGTACTTTTCCTGCCCGATAAAAACGACATTCTTTAATTTAGGGAAACGCTCTACATTGAGGTAGCCTCGCTGAGTAGTTTTTAACTCGGGAGCCATTTCATAAACCATATCAATGTAGCTCCCATCGAAAACACCTTCGGTAATGCAAAGAGTATCTATATCTGCATTATCGACAATATATTCTAATTCGTGCTGCTTATAATTGGTATTGATCGTCACCAAAACCGCTCCAATCTTGGCTCCTGCATACAAAAAAGTCAACCAGTCGGGAACGTTTGTAGCCCATATACCGACATGAGAACCGGGCTTAACGCCTATAGCCAAAAGTCCTTTAGCCATATTATTTACCCGCTCATCAAACTCTTTCCATGTGAAACGAAGATCTCTATCTGAATATACTATATATTCTTTTTCGGGAGTTTTTTCTGCCCAATATTCAAGCCATTCTCCTATTGTTCTTTCCGATAGTTGCATTTCATGATTTTTGAAGGTATTATCATAAAGGAGTATAAATCACCGCTAAAATCTTAGCTCCACTTTCACCTCCGGCATGTACATGGTGGGATACGATAGAATCATAATAAATGCTATCCCCTTCTTCAAGCCAATATACATCAGTGCCATAGTTTATCTCAACAACACCTTCGAGACAATAAATAAATTCTTCACCTTCATGCGTGGAGAGAATAAAATCAACACCCTTTTTTATTGGCTCAATCTGTATAACAAATGGCTCCATGTGTCTCCCCGATTTTGTAGAAGACAGAGAGTAGTAATCCATGTGTTTAACAGAGGAAGTATCTTTTGTAGAAAAGCTTATACTCTTGTTGTATTGTTCTTTGCGAGATATTACAGGACCCGACTCATCCACGTCATCAAGGAAAGTACCCAATCTTACACCTAATACACGGGCTATCTTTATCAGTGGAGCCAAAGAAGGAATTCCTCCTGTCTCTTCTATTGTAACAACTTGCTTCTCGTCTAAGCCCGAACGCTCTATCATATCAGCAAGAGATATTGATTTCGATTCGCGGATTTCACGAATCCTCTCCCCGATGCGTTTATTCGTTTTCATGAATAGATAGTATGTTTATTATTTATTTTTAGTGTGATATACAAAAATATGATATTTCTTTAATTAGTATGACTAATAGTCAAGAGGATATTAAAAAACCCTATCATAAATATATTTCTTTAACACAACTCTTTCTTAAATAAGAAATCCAAACGAAAATATAAAACCCTATTCCCCAAACACATAACAAAGCATCTAAATTTTATTTAGCATTACATAGAAGAGATTCTTCGAATCTAAATAAGTTTAAGAAGTTATTCCTATTTTTGCCATGCGAATAAATAGTTGTAATTATTGAACAATATCTGTCCTTAACAGATTATACATATATGAAAATATATTGGCAGATACTTAAGAAATACAAAACAAGCCTGATCATAAGCCCGGTTCTTGTATTGATCACCGTATTGTGTGAAACAATACAGCCTTGGTTTATGGCTAAGATTGTAGATGATGGGGTGGTGCACCGTAATCTATCCGTTATCACAGAGATTGGAGCATACATGGTGGGAATATCCATTCTGGGACTTATTGTAAGCATCATTAATGTATATGTATCTTCACAAGCATCGATCGGATTTGGTACTGACCTTAGAAGCAAATTATTTTCGAAAATACAGCAGCTTTCTTTTACCGAAATCGACAGATTTAATTCCGCTTCTTTAATCACACGCCTAACAAACGATATCAGTCATATACAGCAAGTTGTATTAATGAGTATGCGCTTACTGTTACGCTCACCATTAATGTTAGTTATGTCTTTTTTCTTTGTTATAAAAATAAATACCGATCTTGCTTTTATCATGTTGGGGGTTGTACCTATACTTAGTATTAGCATTTTCCTTATCATGTATAAAGGGCTTCCACTCTTTATGAAAGTACAACAAAAGATTGACCAACTCAATGCGATGGTAAGAGAGAACCTGATCAACATCCGTGTCGTTAAATCATTTGTAAGAGAAGATTTTGAAACTAAGAAATTTGAGAAAAGAAGTGAAGATCTGCAAAATATGGTAGTGAATGCGTCCAATGTTATTATAGCAATATTTCCTGTCATGCAGCTTATAATGAATGTATCTGTTATCGTAGTTCTTTGGGTAGGTGGAGCAAAAGCGATAGAGGGCAATCTTAAAGTGGGAGAGCTTATTTCTTTTGTCAATTACATGACGCAAATACTTATGGCTTTGATGTTCCTCTCAATGGTGATTGTAAATATCGCGAGAGCTTCGGCCTCATCAGAACGTATACTCGAAGTTATAAAAACAGAACCATCACTTACGAATACACAAGAAGGTTTATCAAACAAGCATAAAATAACAAAAGGAGAAGTTATTTTCAGGAATGTCTTTTTCCGATATAATGACAGTGAAAACGACGTATTGAAAGATATTAATTTCCAAATAAAACAAGGTGAAACAATCGCTGTAGTAGGAGCAACAGGCTCAGCTAAAAGTTCTATGCTTCAGCTTATCCCAAGGCTCTACGATGTTACGGCAGGAGAGATTCTCATAGATGGAGTTAATGTAAAGGATTATAATCTGGAAGAATTGCATGCCGAAATAGGAATGGTACTGCAAAAAAATGAACTCTTTACCGGAACAATTATAGATAATCTTCGATGGGGACGACCCGATGCAACAATAGAGGAAATACAAGAAGCGGCAAAAGCAGCTCAAGCACACGATTTCATCGTATCTTTTACAGATGGGTATAACACTCTTCTCGGACGAGGAGGTATTAATGTATCAGGAGGACAGAAGCAACGGATTTGTATTGCACGGGCACTATTACGTAAGCCCAAAATCCTTATCCTGGATGATAGCACAAGTGCTGTGGACACGGAAACCGAACAGAAAATCAGATATAATCTTAACAATCTCTTAAAAGATACAACTGTCTTTATTATAACACAACGTATCAATACAATGCAATCAGCCGATAGAGTCATAGTACTGGAGGATGGAGAGATAGACGTTATTGGTAAACCTGATGAACTAATAGAAAAGTCGAAGTTGTATCAGGAGATATACAACTCTCAACAAATAGTCTACTGAATAATATGGCACACGGAGATCACTATAAACAGAGCGGCAAGCCGATAGAAGCTAAGAAAACCTTCTTCCGGTTGATGACATATCTCGCAAAGGATAAAAAACTCTTGATCGTTATAGGTTCTCTTACCATTATCAGCATTGGGTGCAACCTTGTTGGTTCATATATGATACGTCCTATCATCAACAATTATATAATTCCGGGAAACTATGAAGGACTACTGCATATACTCATTATTCTCGGAGTTATATATCTGATAGGTGTAGCTGCTGTGTATATACAATACAGGCTGTTAAATAGAATAGGTCAACGTGCAGTAACCCGTATGCGTACAGATCTGTTCAAGAAGATGGAAAAGCTGCCTATCAAGTATTTCGACACGCATCAGCATGGCGACATCATGAGCCGATATACAAATGATATAGATCAGGTGAGCAATGCTCTTACAGATGGCTTATCGGATATGCTGACCAGCTCACTGATGCTGATAGGGATATTCACGCTTATGATTTATATAAGCCCTATACTAACTTTAGCTACCCTGATTACCATCCCTCTCATGTTCCTTAGTGCCAAAACGATTGTAACGCGAAGTAAGAAATACTTCAAAGCACAACAAGATACACTGGGAGACACAAACGGGTATATAGAAGAAATGATTAGCGGGCAAAAGGTTATAAAAGTATTCGGTTATGAGAAAAAGGTGGAACAAGACTTCGAACAACTGAATCAAAAGCTAAATGAGAAATCAAAAAAAGCACAATTTTACTCGGGGATGATGATGCCTGTGATGCAGAACCTTAATACTTTAAACTTTGTAGTTGTTACCATAGTGGGCGGGCTACTTGCTATATTCAGAGGATTTGATGTCGGTGGATTGGCTGCATTCCTTCAATATTCCCGTCAGTTTGGTCGCCCTATAAATGAGCTTGCCGGCCTTTATAATAGCATACAAGCGGCAATGGCAGGAGCAGAACGTATCTTTCAGGTAATAGATGAGGCTCCCGAACAAAAAGACGCTCAGGATGCAATAAGCCTCAATGATGTGAAAGGTGATCTGGAAATGAAAGATGTCTATTTCGGATACAAACAAGACAAGCTAATCCTGAAAGGGGTATCACTGCATGCAACACCCGGAACGAAAATAGCCCTAGTGGGAGAAACAGGCGCAGGAAAGACAACTATATTAAATATGCTTCCTCGCTTCTTCGACATTAAATCGGGAGAAATAACAATAGATGGAATATCAATACATAATATAAAAAGAGAAAACCTTAGACAGTCGATGGCTATCGTACTACAAGATACCCATTTATTTACAGGAACGGTATGTGAAAACATCCGCTTTGGACGACCGGAAGCGACAGATGAAGAAGTAATACAAGCGGCAAAACTAACAGCGGCTCATTCTTTCATCAAGCGGCTACCAAAAGGATATCACACTATGCTGGAGAATGATGGCGCAAATCTCAGTCAGGGGCAGCGACAACTGTTGAATATCGCACGAGCAGCTATTGCTGACCCTCCTATTCTTTTACTCGACGAGGCTACCAGCAACATAGATACCCGAAGCGAACTGCTTATACAAAAAGGACTTGACAAACTAATGGAAGGTCGTACGAGCATTATCATAGCACACAGGCTTTCTACTGTACGTAATGCAGACAGAATACTCGTACTCGATGATGGTCAGATAATAGAACAGGGAACACATACAGAGCTCCTTAACCTCAAAGGGAAGTATTACAGTCTGTACCAGGAACAGTTTGAGGAATTTTAGTCAAGTTATGCTAAAAAGCCATATAATAATCAGATAGAAACCTAAAGGAGTAAAATTAACAATATATCTTATCCTCATATTTAAATAATCTTGTACTTTTAGCCCAATTTTCGAATTAGAATAATGAAAGAGAATCACAAAGTTCCGTTTAGCGCATTAGGTGTCGTTTTAGCAATAGGTATCGTATTTGGAGATATTGGTACATCGCCTTTATATGTGATGAGAGCCATCTTGAACACCCTACCTGCCGGGCAACACAGCCATGCGGAATATATTCTCGGTGCGATATCTTGTGTGATATGGACTTTGACAATTCAAACCACTCTGAAATATGTCATCATCACCCTTCGTGCCGATAATAAAGGTGAAGGTGGTATTCTTTCTTTATATGCCCTTATCCGCCAAAAATACCGTTGGGCTTATATCCTTGCAGGTATAGGTGCAGCTACATTGCTTGCCGATGGTATTATAACTCCTGCCATGACCGTTATGTCTGCCGTAGAAGGTCTTCAACCGATAGCTCCGCACATACCGGTTATCCCTATTACAGTAGCTATAGTACTCATCTTGTTTCTGGTACAACCCTTCGGGACAGGCTCTTTGGGAAGATACTTCGGGCCACTGATGATCATCTGGTTTACGATGATGGCTGTGATGGGTCTAAGTCAGGTCGTGCACGACCTAACTGTATTCAGAGCTTTTAACCCCATGTATGCCATTCATTTTCTGATAGAAGTACCACAGGCTATGATTATACTCGGTGCTATCTTTCTATGTACAACAGGGGCAGAAGCCTTGTATTCAGACTTAGGGCATTGTGGATTAAAGAATATACGCATTTCGTGGATCTATGTCAAAGCAGCTCTTATACTCAACTATTTAGGACAGGCAGCATGGATTATCAACAGCGGACATGTAACCCCTGATGTAAATCCCTTCTTCTCTATGATGCCCGAGTGGTTCAGACTCACAGGTGTAATAATGGCTACCGTAGCGGCAATTATTGCCAGCCAGGCGTTGATAAGTGGATCTTTCACCGTCATCAGTGAGGCTATATCACTGAACATCTGGCCGAATGTAAAAATACAATACCCTACTAACATCAAAGGACAATTATACATCCCATCCATCAACTATATGATGATGGTACTTTGTCTTATCATCATACTCACAATGCAATCTTCGATGAAGCTGGAAGCGGCCTATGGTCTTGCTATCACCCTCAGCATGTTGATGACCAGCGCCTTGCTATTTCTTTATTTTATGAAAAAGAAGAGGCCATTGTGGTTTACTATCCCACTCACTCTATTCTTCGTTATCATAGAACTCAGCTTCTTCTTTGCAAATATGCAAAAGTTTGCACACGGAGGATTTATCCCTATTATAATTGCAGGAGTACTACTGCTTCTGATGTATTCATGGTATAACGGGCGTCGTATTAAACGTCACTATACAGTTTATGATCAGGTAGATGAGCATTACGTCAGCCAATTATTAAAGATAAGTGACGACACAACCATACCTAAAGCAGCGACCCATCTGGTGTATATAGTGAAGGCGAATAATAAGAACTTTTTGGAGAGCAAGATTGCTTATTCTCTATTTAAACGAACACCTAAACGAGCTGACACATACTGGTTTGTAAGAATAAAAAGAACCGATGAGCCTTATGAATTCAGTTACGAAACAACGATATATGCCCCTAAGAAAATTTTCCGTGTGAATATCCGTGCAGGGTTTAAACTAGGAATACACACCGACAAATATGTAAACCTAATAACCAATGAGTTGGAACGACTAGGACTTGTAGATTTAACGTCTCGATACCCATCTATGCAAGATGCTAAAGAGAAACGAGGAGACTTTAAGTTTATGATTGTAGACCGTATATTCCGCAATGTACACATGAACCCTTCAAGACAGATTATCTTAGGATGCTACAACCTTGTAAAGAGATTAACAACGTCAGACACACAGATGTATGATATAGATCCATCTCTTGCTGTTGTTGAGACAGTACCTTTAAGGCAAGTAGACCATACCGAAGAGCAACTGAAAGACCTGCTGAACCAAGCAAATGAAGCGGAATAGTTAAATTCGAAGTCCATCCAGCAGTTTCACATAAAGCTCTATAGCCTCCCTTATTTCACTCAAATGGATATATTCGTTTGCTGTATGCGAGCGGGCCGAGTCTCCGGGTCCCATCTTCAAAGTCGGAAAAGGCATAAATGTTTGATCAGACAAAGTAGGCGATCCATAAGGAGTTTTTCCAATGATAATAGCACGTTGAACAAATGGATTTTCGAGAGAAACCCTCGATGAATTGAGGCGAAAAGACCGGGGTTTTACCTCACAGTCTGTATGCTTATCTATAATATGATAGAGCTCTTCGTTAGTATACAATTCATTGCTTCTTACATCCACAACAAAGTCACACTTATCGGGTACTACATTATGTTGTGTTCCTGCACTCACCATACTTACAGTCATCTTTACAGGCCCAAGCAAATCGCTTGTTTGCGGGAACTCGTACGTCCGAAACCATTCGATATCTTTAATTGCCTTATAAATGGCATTTTCTCCTTCGTTGCGGGCAGCATGTCCCGCTTTTCCGTATGATGTACAATCAAGGACTAAGAGACCTTTCTCTGCAATAGCAGGATTCATCTGGGTAGGTTCACCCACAATACCAAACGCAATCTGCGGAAGTTCGGGAACAACAGCCTCCGCTCCGCCATTGCCGGAAACTTCTTCCTCGCACGACGCTAAGAAAATCAGGTTATAATCTTGTTTCTTTTGAGTCAACATAAAGAAAGCATGCAACAAGCACACCAAGCTGGCTCCCGCATCATTACTTCCCAATCCATAGAGTGTGTCACCATCTTCTTCGGGAAAGAAAGGATCTTTTGTCCAGCCGGATACAGGACGAACGGTATCCATGTGCGAATTGAGCAGGATAGTAGGTTTTGAAGGATCAAAGTCTTTGTTGCAAATCCAAAGATTATTTCCCTTTCTATCGGGAGAAAATCCCATCTTACGCATGCACGAAATTATTACTTCTGCTACATTATGCTCCTCTCTACTGAAAGACGGAGTACTTATCATTTCCTTCAATAGGTCGACTGCATTGTAGTATAAAGCATCAATATCCTGTTCCATAGACTTTATTTTTTAGTGAAAAGGTGACAAAAGTGACACTTTTCATACTGTTTTGAGTTGTTACTTTTTTCTATTATTGAAGCGCATCAAGCACTTATATTAGATAATTATTTTAAGTATTTATTATAGCTATTGCAACAAAGTATACACCTTTATTCTTTATCACGTATAATTAGTTCACCGATCTTTAAATCCAACGGCGTAGTGATCTTTATATTGGTTACTTCTCCTTTTACAAGATGCACATCTACACCCATAGCTTCTACAACCGAAGCATCATCGGTAAATGTTTCTTTGAAATCCGTTTGATAGGCTTTTTTCAGAACATTCACATCGAAGACCTGAGGCGTTTGTACCAGCCGTATTTTAGACCGATCAACAATTCGGCTTTTATCCTCATCAACAACTTCCCTGAGACTATCTGTAGAGTCTATAACAGGTATAACGGCAGGGTATTCTCTCGCAGCATCAAAACACCGCTTTATCATTTCCACCGAGCCAAAAGGGCGAACCCCATCTTGCACGCCAACCAATCCGTTAGTCACAAGGGCCAACCCGTTTTTCACTGAATGGAAACGAGTTTCTCCTCCATTGGCAATTGTATGTTCTATCGAAAAGTTATATTCTTCACACAAGCTTTTCCAATAGTCCTGATGAGAGACAGGCAACACCAAAATAATATTTATATCCTGATCAAACCTATAAAAAGCCTCTATTGTACGCATAAGTACAGGTTTACCGCCGATAGGAATAAACTGTTTCGGCAAATCATTCCCCATGCGCAGTCCTTTTCCTCCGGCTACTATAATGACATTTTTTTTCATTCTATTTCGTCCAGAATCTTTTGTATTTCTACGTTCGTCTTTTGCAGTTTATCTTTACAAAATTTAATAAGGGTCGCCGCTTTTTTTACTTTTTCGAGAAGGATATCTACATCCAAATCGTCATTTTCGATACTGCCCATAATGTCCTGCAACTCCTGCATTGCTTCTCCGTATGTTTGCTCTTTCTTTGCCATAATTCATTATTAGTTACAAGAACAAATTATAATTATTTCTATTATTTATTACCGAACTCAATTCTTCTTTTTTTATTCCAATTCTATTAACTAGCGATTGCTTTAATCAGCATATATATAACCGTAGCAACAGCCAAAGTAAGTATTGCAAACTTTAGTTTCTCAAGAAGTGTATAACTTCTCTTGAGTGCAATATTTACCTCTCCAAACTTATCTATAAAATAGGCATTTCGCCCCTTCTCCATAATTAACGCTAATCCATCGGAAAAAGAATATACTCTCTCATAAATAAGGGACACAACTACTTTATTTTCCTTGTCTATAAATCCCCATTTACCACCCATCTTTGCAGCTGCAAGCCCTTCTGAGAAATTAGATAAATCTTCATATATAAAAGGAATAATTTCTTCTCCTCTTTCATTAATAAAGCCGTATCTACCGTTTAAATTGACATAAGCTAATCCCTCTGAATATTCGGGAGCAATATCGTCATATATAAAAGAGACTATTTCATTACCAACCTTGTCGATCACTCCCCACTTCTTATCTTTAGCGATACAAATCAGACTACCTTTACATTTTACACCTTCCGAGCGATCATATATAAAGGGAATAACTTCATTGCCCAAAGCATCGATGAATCCACATTTTTCATCTTTGCAAACACAAATAAGTCCTTCGCTAAACTCGAATATATCATCATAAACAAATGGAACGGCTTCGTTACCCTGCTTGTCAATTATGCCGACTTTACCATCCTTAAAAACACCACAGAGGTCTTCCGAGAAGCAGTTTATCCGATCGTAAAGATAAGGGATTCCCAATACTCCCTTTTTATCGATAAATCCCCACTTACCATCCTTGCATACCCCGGCTAATCCATCCGCAAACACATCAGCATCTTCATACTCGATAGGAATAACTTCGTTACCGGTTTTATCAAGATATCCGCATTTTCCGTTCTTTTGCACCATTACCAAGCCTTCGGAATAACTGAAAGCCATTTCATAGATACAAGGAACAACCAATTCTCCGAACTTATTAATAAACCCTGTACCCGATTTTCGTATAATGTGCGCCATCCCCTCTTGAAAACTGAATGCGTAGGAGAAAGGTATTATACTATTATTGATATTTTTCAAATCTTTAAAATTAATAATCGTTTTATAAATAAATCTTATTTGTTTATAAAAACATCATCAAGCATTTTATCCATATTTTGCTTGTTGTTTTCACTGTATCCAAACCAAGACCCTATGATTTTGCCGTTTTCATCAAGAAGATAATATTGTGGAATTCCATTGACCTGATATTTTTGATTTATATCATCTCTATTTATCATTCCGAGAGAATGGGCTTCAAAACTTTGGACATAAGAGACCTGAGGCCAACGATTCAATTCATATTTTTCTATTGAATTAATCCAATCTGTTTTATTATCATCTTTTGAGATTCCAATTATTGCAAAATTTCTATCCTTATATTTCTCTTGTATTTTCTTCAGATGAGTCATTCCTTCAATACAGTATGTACACCAACTAGCCCAAAAATCAAGTAGTACATATTTCCCTCTATAATCAGATAATTTTACTATTTCACCATTCATCATATCAGGAGCGCTAAAATCAGGTGCAACACTTCCTATTTGTGTATTTTCTTTACCTTGTATGTAATAATCAACTTCCTTTCCTCGTAAAGTGTTTTTTAAGTTATCGCCTAAGTATATATATAAATGTCTAGCGTCCTTAACATTTATCATTTTAGAAAATAGTAAATCTCGTATAAGTTGTGGAGCTATATATGAATCAGTATATTTCATAATAAATTCTTTTTGAGACTTTACTATGGCATCAACAACCCTTTTCTTTTCTACAGAGGTATCAGGTTTTATCTGAACATGTATGAATTCTTTAGACAACGCTTTAAGATCTTCATTAAATAAAAGTTCATATTCTTTTTGAGTCTTCGACCCTTCTACATCAAAGCTATTTAAGCTATCATTCAAAATCTTGATTTGAATTTTTGCTGGTTCAACAAAGAAACGAAAAGTCAAATCATTCACTACTAAAGTAGCAAACGAAGGTGTCTTCGTTTTTCCTTCGAAGGTAAATTTTCCGGATTCTATTTTTGCAGAATCTTTAATTTCGACCCATTGATTTTCTCCTTCGATCGTATACTTCAAATAGGCCAATCCATAATCAACCCCTTCAATCGACCCTTTTAGCACAAAACTATCCGGACTGTTATTTTTGCAACTAATAAGAAAAAAAATAATACAGGTTAACAAAATACTTTTTTTCATATCTATATGATATTTCTAAAATTTAGTTCACTATAGAATCAAGCTTTCCATCAGCAAATACAGTAGTCAGTTTATCTCCTTTTTTCACTACGCTGCTTTGTTTTATCACTTTCCCATCTTTCATAGTCAAAGTATATCCTTTTTTCAGAATATTTTCGGGAGAGGCAAGAAGAAGATGTTTCTCTAACATTTCCAATAACGTATTTTCATCCTTAAATTTTTGCAAAGCAACTCGTTTTAAAGTATTCTCCAAAACTGTAAGATTGTTTATACTCTCTTTATTTAATTGCTGCGATTCCCTGATCAAAATATCCTCAAACGAAGACAACTTATTCTGATTTTCTTTATGTGAACTTTGTAAACCTCTTATTAAAACATTCTTTGCAGAAGCCAGGATTGCATCCTGCTCTTTGAGCCATGCTTTAAGTAAGAATGTGTTTTTTGTTTCAAAAACACTTAAACGTACAGCTTCATCCTGTAGCCTTTGCGTAACGACAGAGACAATATCGTGAGCCATTTCGTCCAATTCCATCGCTGTTTCCGCAATATTCGAAATCAAAAATTCTGCAACAGCAGTCGGGGTTTTCATACGTGTATGCGCTACGATATCAAGAACCGTATCGTCCCGCTCATGCCCTATTCCTGTTATTACAGGCAAAGGGAACTGTGCACAGCTTGCCGCCAAAAGGTAAGAATCAAAGCTGCTCAAATCCGAAGTCGCTCCTCCTCCCCGAATAATAACTACGGCATCGAAACAGTCCTGATATTCATAAATACGCTCCAATGCTGAGATTATAGAACTCTCGGTGCGCTCACCTTGCATAAGAGCCGGAAATAACCTGGTATAAAAAACAAACCCATAAGGATTATTTGCCAATTGATCGAGAAAATCTTCATACCCTGCTGCTGTGGGAGAAGATATAATTGCAATCTTATTTGTGGGAATAGGTAACTCAAGTTCTTTATTTAAGGAAAGAACTCCATCTTCTTCCAATTGTTTGATTATTGCGGCTCTATTCAACGCCTGATCTCCCAATGTATAAGTGGGATCGATATCGTGAACCGTGAGCGTGAATCCGTATAATTCATGAAACTCAACACTTACCTGAACTAGAACTTTCAGTCCCGATGGAAAGGTCTGTTTTGTCGTATTCTCGAAATACGCCTTGAGTATATAAAATGTATTTGCCCATATCATTCCTCGGGCTTTAGCGATAAGGGCTCGCCCGTTTATATCCTTCTCTATGAACTCGAGATAGCAATGTCCATTCTGATTAACACGGACATCACTTGTCTCAGCCCGAATCCAAAAGACTTCGGGAAGTGTATCTTTTAAGACACCCTTGATGAGGTTATTCAATTCATAAAGAGAGATTGCAGGGCGGTTCATTTCTTTGCTTTCTTTATTGGCTGTTGCACTGCTGTTTTTTTATCAACCAACTGTTGTGCTATTTCCATCGCCTTTTTCATATCGGGAATACCATAACCATAATCCTTGTTCGGATGATCATAAATATCTGAAGATTGCCTTACTACCTCTATTATCTCCTTGTTGGTCAATGCGGGAAAAGCCTGCCACAAGCAAGCTACCATACCGCACATGATAGGTGAAGAGAAAGAAGTTCCACTTTTATATGTAACCAAGCCATTATCTCCCACTACTGTTGCTCCTTGTCCGAGAGCCATTACATCGGGTTTTATCCTAAGATCTTCGGTCAAGCCTCTTGAGCTAAACGGAGCTATAACAGAATCTTTCTGAACAGCACCTACCGTCAATATATTGAAGGCATCAGAAGGCGGAGTTATTTTCTCCCATTCCGAATCCCCAGAATTACCCGCACTGATAACGACCAATATTCCTTTCTTTGCTGCAGCATCAGCCGCACGGGATATAAGAGCCGTTCTTCCTGTGAGGTCTTCATGTGTATAGCTTTTCGCCGGATAGTCGAAACTATTATAACCGAGAGATGTATTCACTACATTAACGCCAACACTATCGGCAAACTCGATAGCCGCAGCCCAGTAATCCTCTTCTATAGGATACTCACTGCGAGCATCTTCAGAACCCAACAACCAAAAACTAGCTTCAGGAGCTGTTCCTACAAATTGCATAGGCTTATTCGTCCCAATACAAGACAATACATTTAATCCATGCTGGTTGGCTTTATTAAACATATCTTCATTTTGGTAAACAAAGCCTTTGTATCCTTTGATATCCAAATTGTCTAACATTGCGATTTGAGGTAAATGATTAAAGCCGGCATCGATTACAGCAATTGTCATCCCTTTACCTTTATACCCCGCATCATGAAGGTATTGCCCATTATTAATTTTGATATTGTTTTTTCCTCTTGCGTAATAATCGCCAAACACAACAGTTTCCACAGCCGGATAGGCGATTATGCTATCCTTCTTTGTTTCCTCTACCGGCTTACCTCTCCATACAAACAATGCATCGGAGACAAAAGGCAACGCCTTATACTTATCAACCATTGTACTATCCGAACAATGAACAGCAACAGTTCGCTGCCATTTGCTTTGTGCTACAACTTTTCCTCCAATACTTTCAATCGCTTTTATATACTCTTGAGATATCGGAAGATCGGTTTCATCGATCTTTATATTATATTTCTGCCTTCTTTCAAGGGACTTAGCGGAGAGGAAGTCTTCCGGCTTATCAATAGAATAATCGCTTTTTTTATCCTTGATTGTAAGGCGGAATTTATAGTTATATTCCTGAGAGAATACAGAAAGTGAAGCTGCTAGCAAGAAGCAAACAAAAAATGTAGTTCTTTTCATATCTTTATTCGTATGTTTTATACAAAAATAAGGATAATAGCTTTTAGTTGGTATAAGATGTATCGTTATTTGTAAAATATAGAAGGTAAAACAAATTATATTAATGATTTGAAGAAAGCTTATGTTATGAAAAATTTAAAAAGCTTAAAGGCGCTAAATTATAAAATTGAAAAAGAGGTAATATTTTATTCGAAAAGAATAATTAATTACCTCTAATCATATAGAATAAAGAGAAGGTGTGTCGCTATAGCAAATTCCCAATCTTGAAACCTAAGAAAGCTGTTCGTGGCAAGCTAGGGCCATAAATGTATGAAGGGTCACGATCGATACCTTTGTCAAAGTCATTCTGATATGAATTGAAAATATTTTTCATACCTGCAAACCACTCTATAGTAATATTACCCGCAAGCCTCATATCATAATGGAACTTAACTCCTGTATCAAAAAAGGTTTTTGACTTGCGCAATTCTCCGGCCTCGGGGTTAGCGATTTCAGGGCCAAAATACGGAACTAACATTTTGCCTGTATAATTCCCCGTTGCAGACACTCCAAAGTTGCGAACAAACTCCCAATCCAACGCTAAAAATCCATAAGCGTCAGGCGTTCGGAAAAACTTCTTTTCACCGAAAGTTTCATCACTCACTTTGTATCGGCTCGACTGAAGAGTAAATCCCGCATTCAGACTTAATTTATCTGACGGCATAAGCTTCACCTCTAGGTTTACACCCTGAACAGCAGCTCCATCTTTAGAATTGATACGAGTATAAATCACTGTTCCATTTTCATCAGGCTCACCAATTTCGTTTCTGAATGGATTATGCAGTTTATTATAGAACCCTTCTACGAGAATATTTGTATTGATCCCTCCTATTTTTTTATTAAAATCGAACGACAATGTAAAGCTAGAGCTATTTTCTTGTTTTAAATGAGGGTCGTTTTTGTTAATCACCTGACGAGAACCCGATGTTTCTATATGAAGATCCTCATCAAAAATTTGCGGAGCACGATATCCCCTTGAGAAACCAATACGGGTTTGTAAATACGATGAAATATCATACATTATACTTGCCCGAGGCACAACTACCGTTCCTGATTTATCACTGTCGGCCTGTTTATCATCGATAGAATAATGCTCTACACGTGCTCCGGCAAGGAACTTTGCTTTTCCTACTTTTATCTCATATTGTGCAAAAGCTCCTGTAATATTCAAAGCTTGATCAGACACTATGCGATTCGGTACATGCGTGACAATGATATCTGTACCTGCGTCATTCAGTTTATATTCGGGGTATCCCAGTTTCATGTCGGTAAGGTGCGAGCCGGTATGCTCCACTCCACCTATTAATGTAGAGATATCGTTGACAGACAGCTTATATTGAGCACCCATATTATAAGTTTTATCCTTTGTATTTCCATAATCGCTCAACGACTGCTTGGCTCCATAATAAGAATCGCGATCAAGATATTGCCCCGAACCGAACACTGTAAGCAAATCACTCTCTCTGAAATATTGTTCGTATGTCAATGCTCCGGTTATCATATCATGCTTTACCGATTCAGAGATATCTCTTTCGTGGTCGGGATAGTCTTGTTTATTTCCACCTTTACGCTCTTCTCGGATATTAAAAAAGTCGAGGCTCAATTTACTTCTGTATGCAGGACGATAAAAAATACGAGTTCCTATAACCGTATTCTTCATCGGTGCTATTTCAGAAAAGCTATCGCCATTTGCGTCAAACATATTACGATCTCGCATATTTCCGAAAACAGAGATACCCGTTTTATGATCTTCGGTTACCAATGTAGCATTGAAGGTAGCGTTATAATCTGCTACAGAGCCATTCGACCCGCTTACCCCCATTCCTATAAGAGATGTATTTAACCCAGCTTCGAAGCTATTTGTTTTCGGGTCTTTAAGTATAAGATTTATTGTTCCTGCAATTGCATTCGAGCCATACAAAACAGATCCGCCACCTCTTACTACCTCGATACGTTCAAGCATATTAGACGGAATAAGTTCAAGCCCATATACTCCCGCCAAACCGCTAAATATAGGGCGGCTGTTTATCAATATCTGCGAATAAGGACCTTCCATTCCATTCATTCTCACCTGCGAAAAGCCACAGTTCTGACAATCATTTTCATAACGAAGACCTGTACAAAAGTTAAGTCCTTCACCTAATACAACCGATTGCGTGGTCTCAAGCATTTTTGTACTTATCGTGTTCACAATTACAGGTGCTTCGGTACGTTTCTGCGATGTACGTCCTGCAGTTACCACTACTTCATTAAGATTAAGAGCATCTTCCTCTACCTCAAAGTTAATTTCTATAGACTTGCCTCTTCTGAGTTCAACTTCTTTTTCCTGCGGTTTGTACCCGATTCCCTGTGTTACAACTATAAACTTTCCTTCGGGCAAGTTCGTTAATGCATAATGTCCGGTGGCATCGGTAGATACACCTATTGTTGTATTTTTCAGTACAACATTTATAAATGGGATATGCTCACCTGTTTTTGCATTTACTACATGGCCAAATATATTGGCATCTGTTCTGATCAGGTTAGCATGTATGAACGAAGAGAAAAATAGAAGAAGAATAAACAATAGAAAGTGTTTAGAAAGACGTTTTAGAAAATTCATAGTGTGTTTAAAATAAGAATAGATAAATTGTTGTTTCTGGATGCGACGCGAAGGTATAAAAATCAAGAAAATCCTACAATCACCATTTCTAGGTATTTTAACTATTCCAAATCAACATTACAATATTCTTTACTGATTACAACTTCATATTTATAAAAGCAAAAAATCCGTAATATTTAAATTACGGATTCTCTTTTTATGTATTTAAAACACTATAGGGCCTCCTCCCGGATGACCTCCGGGGCCTCTACCTCCCCAGCCTCTATCTCCTCCATCCATATCTTCTCTTTTTGTACCTTTTCCAAATATCTGGAACTTATATACAAAATTGACCATGAAGTAGCTGTTGATCGTATTAGATATGGACTCCTGTATATATAATGCATTTTGATCGATATTTATATTACTCCTCTGCTGTAAGATGTCATATATTTTGAAGCGCAACAGAGCATTTCCCGTATACTTATTTTTAAATATACCTTTTAGCATCGAATCCATATTGTAAGTTAACGAAGCATTCCACAACCACTCGTTCAACTTATATCCGCTAGTATAACCCGAGTTCGTCGAATATTGAATATCGGATTGCAAAGTGAGCCCCAAAGGTAAATAAGTGGTGAAGTCACCCTTCCCTCCATAATTAAATGTCTCTCTATCCTGATCGGTTGATATTGTATTTTTTATATTGTTATATCCGAAGTTACCGCCTATATTCAACAAAAAGCGAGCATCACTCAACGTTCTTATCTGATCATCAAGAGAACCGGTGCGAAACTGCAATGTCATATTTTCTCTAAAGTTATATGTATCCGCCTTATTTTCTGTTGCATTTATAAATGTAGTATTGCGAGCATATCTACCCATTGTGAATGTATTAATCGAAAACTTCTTATTTCGCAGAGGAGTATTATATGTCACTCCCATAAATCCATCCATATTACCATCTACATTCTTATAAGTCATTTCACGTCCCTGATCCTTGTATGTAGAAACGTTCACGATAGCATCCATCGTATAATTGAAATTTGTAAAGACTGATAAGTTCGAGTTTCTGTTTGTATTGAAATTCTGATATCGTCCTCTCAAACTATGTTGAAAGCTTGGCTTCAAATCGGGATTACCATAAGTAACATCAAATCCGCTTTGAGAAATAATACCATCATACAGCTGGGTTGTGGTAGGCTGCGATGTTCTTCCGCTATAATCTACCCGGAGTGTGTTTCTTCTATCCCATTTATAATTAAACTGGGCATTAGGAGCAAAACTCAGCGAATTACGTGGCTTTATATCTTTTTCCGGTTGCCCGGGCTGAAAAATACTGGTCTTAGATCTTGATGGTTCTAATCCAACACCCAATGTATAGTCAAATTTCTCTCTAATCGATTTAAAATTCAGAGAGACATTTTGATTAAGGAAATCATTCTTCACATTGCGTGTATATTCTTCCGCTATCACATTATAATTTCCTTCAGCATCTTTATTGTATGCCTTGCGGTCAGTTTCAGAATGATTGTTACGTACATTATAAGTTAATTGCAAAAAATTGTTTCTACCCAAAGGCTCTACATACGAAACAAATGCACGCCAGTTATAAC
>Ga0206117_100144_pt1 | contig 116141 bp, 108 predicted proteins | sample 3A5Ametagenome_FD_177997 | JGI IMG/M metagenome (GOLD analysis project Ga0206117, IMG submission 177997) | Enriched microbial communities from leaf-cutter ant dump, University of Wisconsin, Madison, United States - 3A5A | ecosystem: Environmental > Terrestrial > Nest > Insects nest > Nest dump...
GGTGCCACCAAACTAGGTGAAGACAACACTGCGCCTTACACCTGCACTTGGTCTGGTGTGGGAACAGGTAGTTACGCAATTACAGCAGTAGCCACAGATGATTCTGGAAATACTAGTATATCGGGGACGGTAACGGTAAGCGTAGAACTACCAGTTGTAGTGCCGCAATGTGGTGGGCTGGGTATGGATAGCGATTATACTTATAAGTTTTCTTGGGGTACCACTAATCCCACCATTACTTTTGTCCCTAATCCAAACCGTCCAACGGTTGGTAATACTACCTTGATTTTATATTATAATACCACGGGTACAGACCCACTTCCCGGCTATGCCATTCAACCTAACGTGCCGTTTACCCTTAATGCTACCAATGGGCAAACTATTTATTTCTACTTTACTTATACTGGTCCCACGGGTGCTGAAAAAAATAATGCAGCCGCAAGACATCAATTCGTGGTAGGTAGTTGTAATGGAACTATCAACTTGGCATTGAACCAACCAGTAACCACATCCTCTATACAGAATATAGCTGGCCAAGCAAAAAATGTTAATGATGGTGCTGCGGGAACAAGATGGGAGAGCGGACACGATGCCAGCCAAACCAATGTACAGTGGATCGAGGTAGATTTGGGCGCAGTTTATGACCTAACTGGAGTAAATATTTTATGGGAAGGGGCAAAAGCAGATGAATACACGATACAGCTTTCCTCCAACCAGGTAAGTTATCAAGATGTTTTGGTAGTGACCGCAAATACTGCTGAAAATAATCAGCGCAATCATACGCTAACTGGTACAGGTCGCTATTTGAGGATCTATTGCACAAAGAAAACTGCGGCCTTTGCTCCTTATGGCTATTCTATTTTTGAACTTCAAGCTTTTGGTACGCCAAATGATTCTACTTTACCAGTGAGTTTGATCAACTTTAATAGCAAATTATTAACTTCAGGAGGGGTAAATTTAAACTGGGCAACAGCTTCTGAACAAAACAATAGCCATTTCTTATTGGAAAGAAGTAGCAACGGTGTAACCTTTGCGCCACTCCAAAAGGTGAGCTCTAAAGGGAGCAATAGCTCAACTAGGTTAGATTACCAATATTTAGATCGAAACCCACTCCATGGTCTTAACTATTATCGTTTGTCTCAAGTTGATCTTAATGGAGATATGAAAATTGTAGGTCATACCAGTCAAAATGTAGGTTTAGGTTCACAGTCGCTTGAGTTGTCGCCAAATCCACTTACCACTGCAGAACTTAACATAGTTGTTGGAAATAGTCAGATTAAAAACGCTCAAGTCAGCATCAGTAATATTCAGGGTAGTGTAATCTTTAGCCAGAATGTTCAAATAAGTGAAGGTGTTGCAAAAATAACGTTGAGTAGCAAACCTGCGGCTGGATTGTATTTAGTGAAAGTTGCAGATTTAGCCACACAAAAGCTGATCATTAAATAATGGTTTTGATATATCAAATCTAATCGTAATACATATTTTCACAATTGGAAGTCCGCAGATTTACTGCGGGCTTTTTTGTTGATGGCTATTGATATCTCTTTAGTTTTAACAATTGCTTGAGGTTGTTTGTTGGCTTAGTTACAAGCGAGACATTTGCACCAGAAGCTTTTTGTTTTTAAGTCTTTATTCATAATCCCCTATCTTTGATTTCGTGAAAAAGCAACATACACCATTAAGGCATACCAATTTAATGCGGGGACTAACGACACTCTTGGTCGTGCTTTCTTTGCTTTTTACACCTGTAATTCCTGCACGATCAAATGTGCTGTTACAAAAAGCGCATACCGAATGGCGCATTGGGGCAGTTGCTCAAGATCAAGAGTCATTTTCTTCAGTTTCCAAAAAGCAGTTTAAGGATTGGAGCAGTATTGCGCTATGTTCGATTTGTCTATCATTATTGTTGACTAATCGTATGAAGCAGCTCTATTGGTGTTTTGTGCAATATAAATCCTTGTTTTTAATGCAAGTGATTCCTTTTCGCATCTGTATTCCTTTGGCTGTTCAGCCAGCTCATTAGTTTATTCCGCTAGGAAATTAATCCTGCTATGAGGCAGGTGTTTGTTAGACTAATGAAAAATTTTAATGAAAAAAATAAAAAAGGCAATGCGCTTTATGGGCCTTGCTGTGATGATCGTGCTTGCCAGTTTCGGTGTGGGACTTTCAGGAGGTATCACTATTCCTATTTCAAAAAGACGGGAGGAGATTGTTGCCCAAGTTGAGTTAATGGAAAAGGATGAGGAAGTAGAGGAAGTTAGCTTTATGAAGGAAAAGAGATAAGTTTCTTCTTTCTAGCACAAGTATTAGCGTAGCAGTGCTTGTGCTATGTAGGTTTAAATCCCTCACGCAGTCTTGCCTGCCCTCATGCCGGGCATTGGCACTCCATTTTGAGCGACCAAAATGGAGGGAAAGTCGTCGGCTGCGCCTGATGCTTTTAAAGGTAGTAGAAGGGCAAATTGCTGCTGTCCGCATCAGCCAATGCCGATTTTAGTAGAACGAAAAGGTATTACTTAGGCCTGAGATGTTGCCGAGGTAATATGATTTAGGACAAGAGGACGCTTGCGCCAGAGGTGCGGTGCTTGGGCCTTAATAATTGCTTAATTTTGTTTGTTGGTCTAAATTTTCAATAATTCCTTGTAAATATCTATCTTCAAAAGCGATTTAAACGCAAAGGATTATCTCATAACAGACTAGCAGATCAGATGAAAAAAATATTGAGCATGTTGCTATTGCTATCGGCACTGAACACTTTCGCTGCCGATGTGGATACGGTTAAAACCTATAGTGCTTCCATGAAAAAGGAAATCAAAGCGGTGGTAGTTACCCCTGCTGGCTATAACAATGGAGGTCGTTTCCCCGTAGTTTATCTGTTGCACGGTTACTCGGGTAATTATGCCGATTGGATCAAAAAAGTGCCCGCCATTAAAGACCTGGCCGATCAGCATCAACTGATCATCGTTTGTCCTGATGGAAATTTTAGCAGCTGGTATTTTGATAGTCCCGAGCAACCTGAAAGCAAATACGAGACCTATGTAGCTACGGAGTTGGTGAAATGGATAGATGGAAAATATAAAACCATTGCCGACAAAAAAGCACGTGCCATCACTGGCTTAAGTATGGGCGGTCACGGAGCGCTTTATTTGGCTTTTAAACATCAGGATGTATTTAGTGTAGCTGGAAGTATGAGTGGCGGGGTTGATTTGCGTCCATTCCCTAACAATTGGGATATTGCCAAACGTATTGGTACCTATGCTGCCAAGCCTGAACAATGGGAAAGCAAATCAGTTATTAATCTAACCCATTTGCTTACACCTAATTCCTTGGCTTTGTTCATTCAGTGTGGAACGGAGGATTTTTTCTACAAGGTAAATGTACAATTGCATGAAAAGCTGGCCTACCAGAACATTCCGCATACCTTTATGACCAATCCCGGAGCACATAACTGGCAATATTGGGCTGATGCCATTAAATATCAGTTGATGTTCATTAAAGCTAATTTAAAAAACTAGGAAGTTGGGCAGGTTTCTGGTGTCCTTGGCAAACCATACTTGTAAAAATATACTTACTGTTTGATATACTATTTTGCTGTTTTTTCGGTTTTATAATAAACCTTATGGCTTGAAAAACAAAATGATAGCCGTTTTGTTTATCTCTAAAACCAATTGTATGAATATCAGGGAATACCAAGTAGACCTCTCGAAAGTTTTATTTGTACTGCTCGTCATAATTACGCTTTTTTATTGCATCGGCCGTTAAGCTTTTTCAACATGAAGCCATATTGGTGACCTTAAGAACTAAACAAAATGATGATATTGCAATCGCTCATAGCCGAATTTGAACAGGAGGTAACAGGTACCCGAAAACTGTTACAAGCAATTCCCTCAAAAGATATTAATTATAGGCCTTCTCCAATCTCGTGGACCATGGGTGAGCTGGCCCAGCACATTGCTACCATTTATTATTGGTACGTAGGAGTGTTTGAGAAGGAAGTGTATGACATGGCCACAGATCATTTGGAGCGAGGAGAGCCCAGTGATATTGAAGCAACGTTGGTACTTTTTGAGCGAAATGTGGAAAAGGCCAGGGCAGCTATGAAATCAGCAACAGACGAAGGTTTGCAACAGCCATGGACCATGAAAATGGGAGAGCGTACCATATTAGGACCTATGCCAAGGGCAGCCGTGGCACGAGGCTTCTTGTTTAGCCATATCTATCATCACCGAGGTGAAATGGTGGTTTACCTTCGTGCTACCGGTAATAGGCCTCCTGGCTTGTATGGTCCCACTTATGAAGACCTGAAGGCTTCGCAGGACTAATCCAGTATTTTTCTAATCGTTTTGTAGAGGGCTGTTTTCAGCGTATAAGGTTAAAGTATTGCCTTTTATACGGTACTTAATGGGGGTATCTTTCAGCTGCTCTTTCAGGATCATTCCTAAACTAACTCCTTTATAGTCGGCTGCTTTTGCACGATAGGGCGACAATAAGGCGCTGCTAAATTCAATATTGGTGCGGGTTTCTAGGTAAATGCGTAAAATCACACTTTCCAAAGTTTCTGCTCGGTGAACAGCCATGCATGTTTTGCGCTGAAGTAATTCGTGTTTTGGGTTGGGCTCCTGAGTTTGGAGTTGCAAAATTGTAATAGCGGCTAATAACGGTAATTTGTACATGGCTGGAAATGTTAGACTTAAATGTTTGGTGAGCGATGCGCAAAAGTAAGGGGGCTAAATAAAGTGAGTGTTACCAAAAGGTGATGTTTAAAAGATCCTCCAAACAAAACTAAAGCTCGTCTGTTCATGGTGTAAAATAGCCCGTAGATGACTGAAATGGGCTAATGATAACAATAAGTGAACATTGCTTTAATCCACAGCTACTTGTTTTGTAGCCATAAAAAAAACGAAAAATAAATATGGAAATGACGGTGCATAACCCAAACACAGATTTACAGAAGTTTATTGACAAATTTGATCCAGGGAAATTTAAAATCATCAAAAACGGAGTGGAAATTAGGGGGATTATTGATTTGCATAGGGGCATGCAGGAAGCTAAAGCATTAATAGAGCGTTTTCAATTGAAACTGGTGGTTTCGCATACCGCCGAAATGTTAAGCTATCGTGGTTTTGAGGTAAATTACATGGTGGGTTAAACCAACTTATTTACTTTCTTTAAATAAATATAATACCAATAAGGTGGCAGCATTAGGCGTATGGTTAGTGGGTACGTGATTAATGTTGCCATCAAAAAATAACGAATCTCCTTCCTTCATGGAAAAGGTTTGTTCGCCTAAAATATAGTCTATGCTTCCAGAAATGAGGTAAATATATTCATAGGCCAATGTTTTTACCGCTTTTCTTTTGGCTTTAGGTTCAAGGTGGAGTAAGGATACCTGAAGGGACGAGCCCTCTATTGGGTGTTCCAGGATAGACAAGTAGTGGAAGCCTTTTGCATTTTCTTCTTTTATGTAAGGTGTGTATGATTCCTTGGGCATAAAAATGTATCCAGGGAAGGTCTCCTGTTTGCTCAGTTCTCCAAAAAATACATCTGGTGAAATATCCAGAGCACCAATAATAGCAAACAAAGTAGGGATGGTAGGAATCATCCTTCCATTTTCAATTTTCGAAAGCATGGCGATGCTTACATTCGAAGAAGTCGCCAATTCGCCTAGTCGCAGTTTTTGGCTTTTTCGGTACTTTCTAATGATGGCACCTATTTCGTTATAGCTTAATTTCTTGTTCAAAGCCTTAAAGTTGTTTCGCAAAAATAAGAGAACTCATGAATAATACTCATTTTGTGTAGGATAATTTTATTTTCTCTTAAAGAAAATTTTTTATGGAATTAATGTTAGTTTAACTTATTTTCTTATTGAGAAAATATTTTTCTTGATAAGAAAATGCGTTTTTAATCTTTAATGCTGGTTATTTGATGTTTTTTCTTCTTTTTAGTTTCTTTATTTGAAAATAAATTTTCTTTTTATGAAATAAATTTTCGAATATTGTTTTGCTAATCAGGAAATATTTCAGCGAAATAAACAAGGTTTCTGTCCTTGCTTTTGGTAGATGAAATTTTCTTCATTAGAAAATATTAAACCGATATGAAGAAAATTATATTGATGATGTTATTGGGCATAGCCCTGAATGCCGCTGCTCAAAAAACTAAAAATTTGGTAGTGGTTACGTTGGATGGCTACCGCTGGAAAGAGTTGTTTGCTGGAGCGGATGAAGAATTGATCAATGCTAAAAGCTTCATTACCCAAAAAGACGTGAAAGAGAAATACTGGAGAGCTACCGCAGAAGAGAGGCGAAAAGTATTGATGCCTTTTTTATGGGGAACCATTGCCAAAAAAGGACAGCTTTATGGTAATCGTCATCTAGGGAATTTGATGAACGTTAAAAACAAGTATTGGTTTTCTTACCCAGGTTATAATGAAATGTTTACAGGCTATCCCGATACTTTGGTGAATTCAAATACTTTTCCTCCTAACCATAATATAAATGTGTTGGAATTTATAAACCAACAACCTGCTTTTAAAGGTAAAGTGGCCATTTTTGCAGGTTGGAACGCCTATTATCGTATCCTTAATCAAGAGCGCAGTAAATTGCCTATTAATGCAGGTTGGGCCGAGTTCAAAGGCCTTAATATTACTCCTTTACAACAGTTCTTAAATTGGCAGCAGCAATTGGCTCCGCAGGTTTTAGGACCCGATGAACGCATTGATGCCATCACCTATCCCTTAGCCAAAGAGTATGCAAAGCAAAACAAGCCAAAGGTATTGTATTTGGCGCTAATTGATACCGATGCCTTTGGCCATCAAGGTAAATACGATTTGTATTTAGACGCAGCTCATCGCACGGATGCCATTTTGGAGGATCTTTGGAAATACTTACAGAGCGATCCTTTTTATAAAGATCAAACCACTTTGGTGGTTACTACAGATCATGGAAGGGGTGATGGTAGTGCTTGGAAATCGCATAAAAACTCAATTCCACATTGTGATGAAGTTTGGTTTGCAGCCATGGGTCCCGACACCAAACCACTCGGTGAAATCAAAAAGGCGGGACAAATCTATCAAAATCAAATTGCCAAAACCCTTGCCGCCTTTTTGGGATTGAACTTTACCAGTAAAAATCCAATAGGAGAAGAAATCAAAGAAGTATTGCCAGTTCGATAAAATAAGCTAGTCATTATTACGAAAATTATGAAAAAAGGAAAGCTAATTGCCTTTAATGGGAGCGGTATGTCTTTAAGTTACGAAGACCATGAGCTTTCATCTTTAACAGACGGTCAAATTTTGGTGAAAAACAAATACACCACTATATGCGGAAGTGATATCCATACCTATTGTGGACAGCGACAGGAAGCTTGCCCTACAGTACTGGGGCATGAGATTGTGGGGGAGATTTTGGAAATTCACCCATGCCACTCGGGCTTAGATGACAATGGAAAGGAAATCGCTCCTGGTGATTTAGTGACCTGGTCTATTTTTTCCAGTAACCCGAGATCGGTTTACGCCAAAGAAGGTATTCCGCAAAAAGGAACCGATTTGTTTAAGTATGGACATGCCCTCATTACCGAAGAAGATGCTTTTCACGGTGGTTTGGCAGAGTATTGTGTGCTTCGTCAAAATACGGGGCTGTTAAAATTGCCCTCTTCAATGCCTTTACCAGTAGCCGCACCACTTAATTGTGCCATTGCTACGGTAGCTGCCGCCATTAGGCTTGCAGGTGATTTGAAAGGTAAAAACGTAGTAGTGTTGGGGATGGGTTTATTGGGTATTGCTTGTATTTCTATGTGTAAAGAAGCAGGGGCCATTTTTGTAGGCGCTACCGATGTTTCCAATGAAAGGCTTTGTCATGCTAAGGGTTTTGGGGCTGATTTTCTGTTGAATACCAAGGTAATGGCAAATGATGCAATTGATAGGTTTAAGACCAAATTCGTTAAAAAAGGCGTAGATGTGGTATTTGACATGAGCGGTTCGCCAGAGGCGATGGAACTTGGGCTGAAGCTGCTGGCCATTGGTGGTACTGCCATTTGGGTGGGTGCAGTTTTCAATACCCGTAAGGTAGCCATAGATGCCGAACAGCTCATCAGAAGCCTGCATACCATTAAAGGTATTCACAATTATAATTTCGAAGACTTTAAATATGCACTCAACTTTTTGGAGCATAACTGGCAGAAATATCCATTTGAAACCGTAGTAGAGCAGGAATTTCCTTTGGAAGAGGCCGAAAAGGCATTTCAATATGCCGTTGCAAATAAACCACTTCGTGTAGGCATAAGAATTTAGCGATGAAAAGTTTGAGAAAAAATCAGTGGTTAATGTTGCTGGTCACCATGTTTTGCTACCTGTTCTTTTACACAGGCCGACATAATTTTGGTTGGGCTGCCAAGGATATGGCTGCGGAACTCAATATTTCCTTTACCGCTATTGGCTGGATTAGCTTTTCTATGCTGATGGGCTATGCGCTTGGGCAATTGGTAAATGGTAATTTGGCCGATCATTTTGGGGCAAGAAAAATGGTTCCGCTTGGTGCGTTGCTATCCATTATGGCTAATATAGGCATCAGCTATGCTACAAATTTTTACATGGTGCTGGTGTTGTGGACCTTAAACGGTTACTTCCAGTCGATGGCTTGGGCGCCAGGAGGAAAGTTGATTGCCAATTGGTGGAGTGGAAAAGAAAGGGGCAAAGCCTTTGGTTTTTACACTATGGCTGCAGGAAGTTCATCGGCAATTACTTATTTGCTTTCCATCATTTTGTTACAGCAAGAGCTTTCATGGCGATATTTATTTCGTTTGCCTATTCTTTTGTTGCTATTTGCAGCAATCATCTTTTTTATTGTAGCCAGAGATAAGCCTAGCGATAAAGGTTTTGAAAACTTTGTAGAGAGTGGCGAAGAAGAGCCAAGTAGCTGGAAGGAACGCTATTCCAAAGTATTGGGTAATAAAACCTTTTTGGTCGCTTCTTTGGCTATTGGTTTCCAAAATATGGCCCGTTACGGTTTGATTTTTTGGGTGCCTGTACATTTCCTTGGGCAAGATTGGAAAGCGGCCCCACAAAACCTTTGGGTTACTTTTTTAATGCCCATTGGAATGGCCATAGGCGCTTTAACTTTTGGCAATTTATCCGATACCTTATTTAAAGGAGACCGACCTAGGTCAATTGCCACGGGAATGACCATCAGTGCATGTTTTGCTATGGTCATCTTTTTTACCAATTCCCATCACCTTGTGCTCAACGCCTTGCTCATGTTTGGTTCTGGCTTTTTTGTATATGGGGTACAGGCCAACTTTTGGCCAATGTGCCCAGAGCTTTTGGGAAAAAAATACATGGGTACGGGCATTGGTTTCATGAACATGTGTGCCTATTTGTTTGCCGCCATGGGCGAACCTTTTTTGGGTAAAATCATAGACCTTACTGGAAATACTTCCTATGTATTTCTGGCCATTGCCTCCATCTCCATCTTATGCGCTATCACCATTTCTACTACCGCAAAAGCCTATAACAAAAACAGGGAAAATACAATCGTCCATTTGGAGGGACAAACAGAACAATCGTAAATCAATGATCATCAACAACACATATTAAAATGGAAAATATCTCAACACAAGCATTTAACATCAACAACATTTCTTTCCGCCCTACTGCAAAACCTATCGTGGTCATTTGTATTGATGGTTCAGCAGATGAATATCTAGACGTAACCGCTGCGCATGATCGCTTGCCGAACTTGTCAAAAATGAGCAAAGTGGGCTATCGTGGGATGGTAAGAGGAGCACTTCCTTCTTTCACCAACGTTAACAATTCTTCTATCGTAACGGGAGTAACGCCGGCAGTGCATGGTATTTCTGGTAATTTCTTTTACGATGCGGCTAAAGACCAAGAGGTGATGATGAACTCATCAGAATATTTAAGAGCAGAAACGATTTTGGCTGCGGCTGCAAATGCAGGCAGAAAAGTAGCAGTAGTAACGGCAAAAGAGAAGTTGAGGGACATTTTATCCTATAAATTAAAAGGTATTGCTTTCTCTGCCGAAAAAGCTAATCAGGCAGAAGAGAGTACCCATGGAATTGCTAATGCCGAAGCGGTAGTGGGTTATCCTACGCCAGCAATTTATAGCCCAGAAGCTAGTCTTTTTGTATTACGTGCAGGAACGGCATTAATTCAGCAAGGCAAAGCCGATTTTCTTTATTTGTCGCTAACCGATTACATGCAACATACCTATGCGCCCGAAGCAGAAGAATCTCTGGCTTTTTATGAAGAGATGGACAAAGAGATTGGAAAAATGTTGGATTTGGGAGCGGTTATTGGCGCCACAGCTGATCATGGCATGAATGCAAAAATCAAAGCAGACGGTTCGCCAAATGTGCTTTTTGTGGAGGATATGCTAGAAGCGCAATTCGGTTCGGGATTTAGGGTGATTTGCCCAATTACGGATCCTTATGTAAAGCATCATGGCGCTTTGGGTTCGTACGTAGTGGTACATATTGACGATAAAAGCCGAATTGACGAGGTTAAAAATTGGTTGTCTATGCAAGCTGGTATTACCGAAGTTCACGATAAAGCATCGGCGGTAGTATTGTTGGAGCAGCCTGAAGACCGCATTGGCGATTTGGTAGTGCTTTCTGCAAGGGATGTAGTGGTGGGACGTCGTCCGAAAGACCATGATATTTCTGCTTTAGATGGCACTTTGCGTTCTCATGGTGGACGATACGAAGAAATGGTGCCGATGATCATCTCTCACCCTTTAAACCAAACCTATAAGTTAAAAGCATCTGGTGATCCTAGGAACTTCGATATTTTCGATTTTACAGTAAACGGTACCCATTAAAAAGGAGGATGGTGATGGAGCATAAGGAAGTGAATAGCGCCACTTGTTATGTGGCTGGAAAACCTGTGAAGGGCGGAAATACCTTAGAGGTACGAAGCCCCTATGACGGTCGGTTAGTAGGTGTCGTGGCCTTGGCCAATGCAGCAGATGCGAAAGCTGCCATTGAAGTGGCCATTAATGAGCGGGCCTCCTTGTCTAAATATGAACGCTATGCCATTTTAGATAAGGCAAGGACTTTGTTATTGCAGCAAAAAGAGGAATTTGCGGCAACCATTAGTAATGAAGCAGGCTTGGCATTGCATGAAGCCCTTTACGAAACAGGGAGGGCGCATGACGTGCTTTTCTTCGCGGCAATGGAATGTTTGAAAGATGACGGACAGATTTTCTCTTGTGACATTTCACCTCAAGGGAAAGCGAGAAAGATATTCACCCATCGTGAGCCTTTAAATTTAGCGGTTTGTATTACCCCTTTTAACCACCCCTTAAATCAGGTGCTTCATAAAATAGCGCCAGCCATTGCGGCAGGTACACCAGTGATTTTAAAGCCCTCGGAAAAAACACCTTTAACCGCGATAAAAATGGTGGAGGTATTATATGAAGCAGGTTTGCCGCCCAGTATGCTAAGTGTACTTTTAGGACCAACAAATGAAATTGCGGAACCGTTAATTAAGGATGACCGGGTGGATATTGTTTCCTTTACTGGAAGTGTGGCGGTAGGAAAAAAAATTGCAGCTACAGCGGGCTATAAAAAAGTGATTTTGGAATTGGGTGGGAACGACCCAATTATTATCATGGAAGATGCAGATTTGGATTTGGCGGCTTATTTGGCTGCGGAAGGCTCGTTTCGTAATAGTGGACAACGTTGTACTGCTGTAAAAAGGATATTGGTGCATGAGCAGGTTAAAGATCGTTTTTTAGAGAAGTTTTTAGAGGTCGCTAAAAAATATAAGGCTGGTGATCCGCTTGCGACAGATACCAAAGTAGGGACGGTTATCGATGAAGCTTCGGCAATTTATTTGGAAAGCGTGGTCGAAAAAGCGGTGGCTCAAGGTGCAAAGGTATTGCTAGGCGGTAAACGCACAGGTGCTTTGTTGGAGCCTACGGTTATTGATAAGGTTCCTCGTGATGCCGATATGGTGGTGCATGAATCTTTTGGACCGTTGGCACCTATCCTTACTTTTAAGGATATTGATGATGCCATTTCGCTGTCTAATTCTACAGCCTACGGTTTGTCTTCGGGCGTGGTAACCAATAATATGCAGTATATCATGCGTTTTGTGAAAGAACTAAAAGTGGGAACGGTGAATGTGAACGAAGTTCCAGGCTATCGTATAGAAAGTTCGCCTTTTGGCGGTATCAAAGATTCGGGTTTGGGAATCAAGGAAGGGGTGATAGAAGCCATCAAGTGTTTCACTTTTGTTAAAACTTTTTCGTTGCCTTGGTAGCCTTTTCGGTGAGCATCTGAATTACTTAAATATACCTTTAGTCCAATTTTCTCTATCTCAATTAAAGAGATTGGAAATTGGACTTTTTTATGGCGAAGTGAGGCTTGTGGCTAGCTATTAAGATTGTTAAAGGATTGGGTAAATTGTATATAATCATTTTGTTAATCATAAAATATTCCTTTTAGAAGTGTCATTTTATTGTTATCTTGGATTACAGGCCTCGATTTACCGCATGAGATTTAGCGTTTGGGCCTGAGGAATTAACAATTCAAACACGCTCATTATGAAGAAAAAATGGCTACTATTTTCATTTTTGTTCATTTTCTCACTGCCAGCTATCGCTCAGCAAACTGACATCTCGGGTATCGATAGAGATACTGCAATTACTAACTACTCTACTTACAAGCGGTCCATTGGTTTTGCAGGTTTATTACAAACCAGGTTTCTTGCCTCTCTTTCTGATAAGATAGATATCAATGGCAAAAATTTTAACGACGCATCTACCAGTAAAAACACTAATGCCTTTCTATTAAAAAGGGTGCGGTTGCAGGTGAAGGGAAATGTGAATGATCATTTTGCGGCTAATATTATGTTCAACTTTGCGGAGTTTAGCTCTAATCCGGCCAATAAGGTGTTGGAAAATGCCTATGTGAAATACACGCTGAGCAAACATTTTCAAGTACAGGCGGGGCAATTCAGGCCTTTCTTTGGGATAGAGGATGCACTGCCCGTAGATGTGATCAGAACCTTTGATTATTCTAACCAATATTATGCCTTCGGGGCCAGCGGATGGCAAAGCTTTCAAATAGGTTTGTCGTTGTTTGGCGATGTGACCTCAACAGGCCAAATGCCCATCAGGTATTATGTAGGGGTTTATAACGGTAACAACAGAAACGAAGCCAGCGATAACGACGATGCCAAAAATTTTTATGGACGTATTGAGGCCGAATTGGCTAAAAAGCTCATTGTAGGTGTGAATGCCGCGGTAGGAAGCATGGGGAACGGACAAGGTGATGCTTGGGGCGCTGACGTGGTAACTACGCACAAATTTGGGAACAGATGGCAATTATCGTTAAGCGGCGAGTATAAAAATGGAAGCAACTTGTCATTGTTCAATACCTTTACCACCAATGCACCAAGTTTATCGAAGGTGCGTATGCATGGTTTTTATGTATTTCCTATTCTACGTTACAACTGTAATTTACCACGTTTACGCGGAATTGAGTTCTCTTCACGGTACGAGTACTTGGATTTGAACTATAAGCTCGACAAAAATGTGAGAAGGAATATTGTTCCCAATATTTCATTGGTATTTGCCGACGATTTTTATGCGGCCATTCAAACAGGTGTGTCTCTTAACCTGTATGACCGCAATGTTCCATTAAGCACCACTTACGATAGTCATCTTTATTACTTGCAATTGCAGGTCCGTTTTTAAACCCTAGTTTATGAAAGAAGTTAACCTAAAATCACTGGCCATTACCGTAGTTATTGGCCTTATTATTTGGTTCATCCCCGTGCCAGAAGGCGTTAAACCCAATGCTTGGCATTTGTTGGCCATTTTTGCCGCCACCATTATCGGTATTATCCTTAAAGCGGCACCCATGGGCTCAATGGCCATGATCGGGATGACGGTTTGTGCGGCTACGCAAGTATTGGCACCTGGAGATCCTACGCAATCCATCAAAAATGCCTTAAGTGGTTTTGGCAATTCAACCATTTGGTTAATTGGATTGGCTTTCTTCATTGCCAGGGGATTTATTAAAACAGGATTGGGTACCAGGTTGGCCTATAACTTTATCCGCATGTTCGGTAAAAGTTCGCTAGGATTGGCTTTTGGTCTTAATACAGCCGATTTGATTTTAGCACCAGCCATTCCAAGCAACACGGCAAGAGCAGGTGGGGTAATTTTCCCGATCATGAAATCCATTGCAGTAAACATGGGCTCTAGCCCTGAAAATGTCGAGAGCCATCGTAAAATAGGTTCTTTTTTAACTTTGAGCAGCTATAATGCCAATATGATCACCTCGGTAATGTTTTTAACCGCTACCGCCAGTAACCCTATGGCGCAAAAGTTTGCCAAAGATTTGGGCATTACCATTACTTGGAGCAGTTGGTTCATGGCAGCAGTAATTCCTGGGCTTGCCTGTTTTATATTGGCACCGCTTTTCCTTTATAAATTTTATGCACCTGAATTGAAAAGAACACCAGATGCCCCACGTTTAGCTGCAGAAAAGCTAAAAGAAATGGGACCTGTAACCAGACAGGAATGGCTCATGGTGGCCACTTTTATCATCCTGCTGGTGTTGTGGATATTTGGAAATTTATTTGCAGTAGATGCTACTACGGGTGCATTGATAGGTTTGTCTATCTTATTGCTTTGTGGTGTGTTGACTTGGGATGATGTAAAATCGGAGAAGGGTGCTTGGGATACCATTGTTTGGTTCTCTTCGCTGGTAATGATGGGCTCTTATTTAAACTCTCTTGGCTTTATTGGCTGGTTTGGCAATTTGGTAGGGGCTAAAATGAGTACCTTTAGTTGGCAATTGGCCTTTCCCATCATCATACTGGTATATTCTTATTGCCATTACCTTTTTGCCAGTGCAACAGCACAAGCTGCGGCCATGTATTCGGTGTTTTTGGCTGTGGGTATTTCGGTAGGCGTACCAGGTACCATGTTGGCTATTTTCTTGGGTGCTTGTGCTACATTAATGGGTTCGTTAACACATTATGGACACGGTCCAGCACCTATTTTCTTTGGCAGTACCTATGTAGATATGAAAGACTGGTGGAAGCACGGTTTCTTTATTAGTGTGCTGTTCCTATTAATTTGGTTTATCATTGGCGGGCTTTGGTGGAAAGTAATTGGGTTATGGTAAAGGCTAAAGGAATAACAACACAGGCCTATAAACTTTGGATGGCCTTAACAGGACTTTTTTTGTGCGTGTTTTTGGTGATCCACGTGCTGGGCAATCTGCAGCTTTTTCTTCCTGCCGAAGAAGCTAGAATCCAGTTCAATTGGTATTCGCAGCTCTTGTCCAATAACATCATCATCAAAATCATTTCCTATGTGCTTTATCTATCTATTATTGCGCATGTGGTTTATGCCATCATCCTTTCTCTCAAAAAACAAAAGGCCAATGGCGTAAAATATGCTTATGACCAACGTGGAGCAGTAAGCCCTTGGTACAGCCGAAATATGGGCATATTGGGCACCATTATTTTCTTGTTTCTGATAGTTCACCTTAAAGATTTTTGGTATCAATATAAGTTTACGGATTTGCCTTTGGATGCACATGGGCAAAAGGATTTATACACCATTGTGGTGAGTGCCTATCACGAGTTATGGTATGTGGTTTTGTATGAGGTAGGTTTGCTGGCTTTAGGCTTTCACCTGCTGCATGGTTTTTTCAGTGCCATCAGAACTTTAGGATTATACCATCCCAAATATGTGAAGTTGGTCAAATGGGTGGCTTGGGCTTACACACTAGCCATTACGCTAGGGTTTATGGCCATGCCAATTTATGTTTATTTAAGCAACTGACATGAACGTTTTAAATGCAAATATTCCAGAAGGAGCTTTAGAAGATAAATGGTCCAATTTTAAGGAAAAAGCCAAATTGGTTAATCCTGCCAATAGGCTAAAAATGGAAGTGATTGTGGTGGGGACTGGCTTGGCTGGGGCGTCTTGTGCGGCTTCCTTGGCCGAACAAGGCTATCGAATCAAATCCTTTTGTTTTCAGGACAGTGCCCGAAGAGCGCATTCAGTTGCCGCACAAGGAGGGGTAAACGCTGCCAAAAATTATAAGAACGATGGTGACAGCATTTATCGGATGTTTTACGATACCATTAAAGGTGGTGATTTTCGTTCCCGTGAAGCCAATGTGTACCGCTTGGCCGAGTGCTCTTTAGCACTTATTGACCAGTCGGTGGCGCAGGGTGTACCCTTTGCAAGGGAATATGGAGGTTATTTGAATAATAGGTCCTTTGGTGGGGTTCAGGTTTCAAGAACGTTTTATGCTCGTGGACAAACGGGACAACAATTGTTATTGGGTGCTTATCAGGCGTTAATGCGACAAGAAAGTTTGGGAAAGGTAAAAACCTACACCCGACATGAAATGCTGGAATTGGTATTGATTGACGGAAAAGCCAAAGGCATCATTACCCGCGATTTAGTGACGGGAGAAATAGAACGACACGCAGCCGATGCGGTGGTACTGGCCACTGGTGGTTATGGTAAAATCTATTACCTTTCTACCTTGGCCATGGGCTGTAACGGCTCGGCCATTTGGAGGGCGCATAAAAAAGGGGCATTAATGTCGGGCGTAAGCTGGATCCAGTTTCATCCTACTTCTTTGCCACAATCAGGAGAGCAGCAATCCAAGCTCACCCTCATGTCCGAATCCTTACGTAACGATGGTAGGATTTGGGTGCCTTTAAAAGCAGGCGAGGAACGTGAAGCGGGTCTTATTCCAGAAGAAGAAAGAGATTATTATTTGGAGCGACGATATCCTGCCTTTGGCAATCTTTCTCCACGGGATATTTCCTCACGTGCCGCTAAAGAACGTATTGATGCGGGCTTTGGTGTGGGGCCTATGAAAAATGCCGTTTATCTGGATTTCTCAAAAGCCATTAAAGCTCAAGGGAAGGCAAAAATTAAGGAGAAGTACAGTAACCTGTTTACCATGTACGAGAAAATCACGGGAATCAATGCTTATGAGCAGCCCATGTTAATTTCGCCAGCAGCCCACTTTACCATGGGTGGACTTTGGGTAGATTATCAATTGATGACTTCTATTCAGGGTTTATTTGCCTTGGGTGAAGCCAATTTCTCTGATCATGGAGCTAATCGATTAGGCGCTAATTCCCTCTTGCAAGCTTGTGTAGATGGCTATTTTATTGCTCCCTACACCATCCCTAATTATTTGGCCGATGAGTTAAAAGCAGAGCGGGTACAAACTTCGCATCCAGCGTTTGCGGAAGCTGAAGCAGAAGTGAAAGCAAAGCTTAAGCAGTTCATGGATATTAAAGGGAGCTTATCGGTCGATTATTTCCATAAAACATTGGGCAAACTGCTTTACGATAAGTGTGGACTATCGAGAAGTAAAGAGGGCTTGCAACAAGCCATTGAAGAAATTAAGGCACTAAGGCTTCAATTTTATACCGATTTAAAATTAACGGGCGACGAACATTTGAATAGTGAATTGGAAAAAGCGGGAAGGGTGGCCGATTACCTGGAACTTGGTGAGCTGATGTGCTTAGATGCTTTACAAAGAGAGGAGTCTTGCGGTGCACATTTTAGGGAAGAGTACCAAACCGCGGATGGAGAGGCAGTGCGTGATGATGAACATTATGCCTACGTTTCTGCTTGGGAATGGAAAGGGGCAGATGCGCAACATGTGTTGCACAAAGAACCCTTGACTTTTGAAAGAGTGAGTTTAACCGTTAGGAGCTATAAATAAAGGAAACCATGAAGTTGAACTTGAAAATATGGCGACAAGAAAATGCTTCGGAAAAGGGCAGGCTTGTTGATTATCAGTTGGATGGCGTAACTACACACATGTCTTTTTTAGAGATGATGGATATGTTGAACCAACAATTGATTGAAAAGGGAGAAAGAACCATTGAATTTGACCACGATTGCAGGGAAGGAATTTGTGGGCAATGTGGCATGATGATCAACGGTAGGGCCCATGGTCCTTTGGCCAATACCACCACCTGTCAGCTGCATATGCGTAGTTTTAAAGATGGAGAAACCATTTATGTAGAACCTTTTAGGTCGAGTGCTTTTACCGTTTTAAGGGATTTAAAAATAGATAGAGGCAGTTTTGACAGAATCATACAAGCAGGTGGCTTTATCTCTGCTGCTACGGGGCAGGCGCCTGAAGCCAATAGCATTCCCATTGCCCATGAAACCGCCGAAGCTGCTTTTGATGCGGCGGCTTGTATTGGTTGTGGGGCTTGTGTAGCTACTTGTAAAAACTCTAGTGCGGCTTTATTTACGGCAGCAAAAGCAGTTCATTTGGCCATATTGCCACAGGGCAAATTAGAAACGGATAAAAGGGTAGTGGCCATGGTACAACAAATGGATGCAGAAGGTTTTGGGCATTGTTCCAATACCGAAGCCTGTGAAGTGGAATGTCCGCAAGGCATTTCGGTATTGCATATCGCAAGGTTTAACTATCTCTATCATCAATCTCGCTTATTTAGTAAAACATGATTTATGACAGCTATAAAAAAGGCCGTTGGTTATCCAATGGCCTTTTTTGTGATTGAAATTTATGGTTTCAAAGTATATTTGTCGGTGGTGATCATTGGCATTTCATTGCCCAGCATTTTAATCACTACTTCTACACGGTCATTCACAGGAACATAAGTTTTGTCCTTTTCAATGTATTGATAGGTCACCTCTGTGGTAAGTTTGGTGGCTTTGAGGATTTTAATCCTTAAATCTTTCAAATTTACTTCGGTCATTTTCTCCAACCTCCCTGTTTTAGCATTAATGTGTAATGTAAACAGGCAGTCCTTGAAAAAGCCATGGTCGCTATCTACGGTAGTTGGATCATATTGGTAAGTGATTTCTAAAGTGCTGCCGTCATCTTTGGTGATTTTATAGGAATTGTCATCCACCTTAAAATCGGTCTTTTGATTGTGTTCCTTGTCAAAAGCTTTTTGCTCGCCTTTAGAAGGGTTTTTACCATTTACCGAAACCAAAGTCCATTGTGGCGGATCTTGTTTGTTTGGGTCGAAACTGGAAATATATACTTTGTCCTTATCGTTAATAGTCACCGTTCTTTGTACATCATGTGCATACTTATCTAAATTATCTTTCAAGTTGGGGTTCAACACTTCTTCGCTAACATTGTACTTTTTTAGGGTTTGCAGGACTAGGCTCTTTTGGGCAAAGGCCACAGCGCCTAAGGAGGTGATCAGCAAAGAAAGAAACAGCTTTTTCATATTGTACTGGCTTTAAAATTATTTACGGTATAAGGGACAACGCTTTAAAAGGTATTGTAATGGGCTACTAAAACCACCATCAGTATTGGAGAAAAATGCCCTATGACTTTGGTTGTAGATATTGGCATTGTTGTCATTATAAATGCTCAAGCTTACCGAAACATCGTAACGTTGTTCGGCATTGGAATAGGTTGAACCGTAGGTGTTGACTTTGGTCACCTTATCATTCCCATTTCGTTTTACGTTGGTGTTTGAGTTGTCGCTGGAGTAACTGGTCTGTGAGGCTTTATTTTGTTTAACGGTACCATCAATAATATACTCTACGCCAAGGATATTGCACAATTCATTCATGGTAAAGCCAGTAATATTGTCTTTGGTTACGCCGCCTTTGGCCAATAGTGCATTGGTAGTTCTAGGGTCAATTAAGGTGTAGCCAGCCGAATGCTGTGATAAAAATGCATAAGTGTCTTGTTGGGCACTCAGTCCTATTTCGTCAGCCCCAGGTTGATTCTCTATGAGGTAATGAAAAGGAAGTACCGCAATACGGTTATGATGGTCGGCAGGAGTGCCTTTCATCACAATTTGGTCGTTCTTGCGGATATCAGAAGGCAAAGGAGGTTGGTTAATGACCTCTATCCTTCCACTTGAATGGGTAATTTTTAAGATGTCGGATTTTTTAACCGTGTATTCCAAGGTTTCGCCACTGTAAATAAAGGTAAGGTCGGTGTCGGTAATTTTGGTGATCTTACCCTTCATTTCGTCTCCATTCACTTTCAGGATTACGTCGACAGGAGTTTGTGCAAAAGTGCTGATAGACAGGAATAGCGCTACTAGCAATAGGAGAGGTCTGCTCATGGCTTATTATTTTTGTTTGTTATAAATTTAGCTTTTTAAAGCCTTAAAAATTACTCTTTTAGCGAATATTTTTTTATTTTCATGGCATTGAGTAAATAAAGACTACTCCGTTTATTTGACCTTATATGCAGCCTCAACTCTCCCGTATCATCAGTTTGTTGCTTCTTTTAGTTGGGCTGTTTGGTATGGCTTATGGCCAAGGCAATAAATCAGGTCAAAAAGATACCGCCGGTGCAAAAAGCTTTGTAGCTAAAATGCAGGAATTTGCTAAAAATTCTGCCTTAAGTAGCGCTGCAGATTTTGAGGCAGATAAGGCTGAACAGGTGCAAGAGGCTACTTTGGTAGAGATTAAGAAAAACATTCAAAAAGCCAAACTTTACCTGCGTACAGGTTTAGATACTTTAGCGGCAAAAAATGAACTCTCGTTAATTGCAGCGCATGCAAAGCTGGCAGGTGACGGACTGTTTGCGGCTAAGGAAACGCCAAGGACTTATCGGAATTTAGTATCCACCCAAAAGCTCCTTAATGCTTTACTGGAACGATGTAATTTGCAGAAAACCAAATTAGATAACCACAAAAAGCAGCTTTCGCAATTTAAATATCAAATCGATTCCCTTTCCAAAACCAAGGAGCTGTTTAGTTTTCCTAAGGATTCCGCGAAGCTATCGAAGTACATGCAAACCTTGGTGGTGTTGGCTCGTGAAGTAGCCCCTATGGATAGCGTGATTGACCAATCAATCATGCAAACTCAATCGTTACAAAATCAAGCTAGTTTGCAAGCTTATAGTTTAGAAAACCATTTGGATGAGGTTACTCATTTTCAGCAACAAATGTCAGATCAACTCTTTCACCCTGAATTAAGTTATCTCTGGCAATCTTCTGAAATATTTAGGTCATTTTGGCAAATAATAGACTATTCTGTACAAAAAGGCCAATTGATTTTACGCTTTTTTGCCCTCAGCAATGTCGGTATTTTGGCCTGTGTTTTATTATTGATCTTGGTATGCTATTCCTTTGTATGGTCGCTTAAAAGTGCGTACCATAAAGAAACAGAAGGCCAGGCCATAGAAAAAGAGCATTTGATCATTAGGCGTCCTTTGCTTTCGGCCATTTTTATCATTGCAAACCTGTCGCAATTTCTGTTCAATGCACCTCCCTTTATCTTTAGTTTGTGCTTTTGGTTGGTTGCTGCGGTGACGCTAACTTTATTGATGCGGGGCTATATCACCAAATTTTGGATGTATGCTTGGTTGGGAATGCTATTATTGTTTGTACTATCAGCCGTTGATAATCTCATTCTTCAAGCCTCTGGTGTGGAAAGATGGTACATGTTCTTTTTGTCAATTGCAGGTTTGGTATTGGGCTTCTTGATCTTTAAAAAAGGAAAACGTGAGGAATTAAAGGAAAGCCTGATTGTTTACGCCATAGGACTGATGATTGTGCTAGAAGTGTTTGCCTTATTGTTTAATCTATTGGGCAGCTACAATTTGGCTAAATCCTTATTGGTGGCTGGTTATGTGAACGTCATCATTGCCATTATGTTTTTGTGGACGGTGAGACTGATCAACCAGGGACTGCAATTAGCATTCAACTTATATGCAAGGCAAGATAAAAGCTTATTTTTTATGAATTTTGATCGAGTAGGACAAAAAGCACCTATGTTGCTTTATGTTTTATTGGTGATTGGATGGTTGATTTTGTTCGGTCGTAATTTTCCCGCTTATGCTTTTATTGTAGAGCCTGTACGCGATTTCTTCTTCGATCAACGTGCTATAGGAAGTTATACGTTCAGCATCAGCAACCTCATTTTATTCTTCTTTGTGGTATCGGCCTCAGTGGTCATCTCTAAAGTGGTTTCCTTTTTTGCGATAGATAAACGTACTTTTTCTAAACAAGATGGCAGAAAAGGAATTGGAAGCTGGATTTTGTTAATTCGCATTACCATTATCCTTTTAGGCTTGTTTTTGGCTTTTGCTGCAGTAGGTATTCCTATCGATAAAATTGCGATTGTGCTGGGGGCTTTGGGTGTCGGTATTGGTTTTGGCTTGCAATCTTTGGTAAATAATTTGGTGAGCGGGTTGGTGATTGCTTTTGAAAAGCCTTTAAACCTGGAAGATGAAGTAGAAGTGGCGGGCAAAAGCGGTACCGTTAAATCCATTGGTTTCCGCAGTAGCATCATCACCACTTTTGATGGTGCCGAGATTGTGATGCCTAACGGCGATTTATTGAATTCGCATTTGGTGAATTGGTCAAGCGGTAGCAGTAAACGGCGGGCGTCTGTGCTAGTGCACATTGCCCATGGTGCAGATCTTAAAAAAGTGCAGCAGGATATATTAGCATTGCTGGCCGCTGACGAACGCATATTGAAACATCCAGAACCAAGTGTGTTCTTTAAAGATATTAGTCCCGAAGCTTTGGAAATGCAGGTGTTTTATTGGAGCCGACAAACGAAACAGTTGGCCGAAATTAAAAGCGATGTGATTGTAGCCATTAATCAGCTATTTATTAAAAACGATATTCAAATTCCGTATCCAAAACAAGAGGTGTTTGTGCATACGGCTGAACAAAAGAAAACTTAACATAAATCTTCATACTAAAACTTAACGTCACATGATTAAAAAACTCTTACTTCTTTCTGCTTCAGTTTTTATCTTTTCGGTTGCTAGCGCCCAAAAAGGAACAAATGCTATTCAGGTGGGTGCTCGTGTAGCTTTTCCAACCGAAAAATTAAATAAGATTGCCAACACTGGTTTTGGTGGTAGTTTAAAGGGCATATATGGCATTGGTGGCCAAAGCAGTCCGCATCAGGTGACTTTAGAAGCAGGTTACAATCGCTTTAGTTTAAAAGATCTTCCTGAGGGTGCAAGTGGTTCTTATTCGGCCATTCCTATCTATACTGGTTATCGCTATCTTTTTGGTAAAATTATTTTAGACACCCAGGCTGGAATATCTATTAACAGAATTGCTGGTGAAAGTGCATCAGGAGTAAAAGCTAGTGGTAGTCAAACCGCTTTTGGTTGGGCAGTTGGTGCAGGCTATATGATTAATCAAATTGAGTTTGGCGTAAAATATCAAAGCTCTGATGTAAAAGATGATATCTACGATATCAAATTTGTTGGCATTAGGATAGGCTATAATTTTGCGCTGTAGATAGGTTTAGGTAATTTAGATAGTGCTTTAATTGATGTAAGCTTATGAGACGTACTGAAAAAACATTGTCGGAAGTAATGGAAGTGTTGCGTGGAAGGGGTTATGTAGAAGATTTCAATCTGCTGGAAGAAAATATTTCCTATCGTGATGGAGGAGAGAAAGTGAACTTGTCTGATATTGTTATTGATAAGATTTATCGCTTTACTGGACAGAATGATCCAGAAGATGAAGCCATTTTATATGCCATGCGCAATGTGAAAGATGGTGCTAAAGGTATTTTTGTAAATGGCTTCGGTATTTACACAGACGATAGAGCCGATGAAGTGATTGCAAAAATTACCGTTGAAGAAGACCAGTCGGATATTTGGCCGTAAATTGGTTCAGTAGTTTATTGGTTCAGTCCCGACCCTTCGGGATTCATTAGTTCATTGGGTTTGTTGCAATAGCCATCATGCCCAACTCGGTTGGGTATAAACCTTACAGGTTTTTAAGCTCGACTGGCCGTCATTCCGACCACGCAGTAGCTGCGAAGCAAACTGAGCCTTGGCGAGCTCACCGAAGGTAATTTATTTGCGTCATTGCCAGCTCGACTGGCAATCGTAATGCTCTGTTAGGCTTTTCTACCACTTTATGTTTTCCGCCTACGCGGGAATGACGCACGGGTGAAGGGTAGGTGCTGAAAAGGGATTCCATTCGAGTTAGTATAAACTTTCCTAAGCACTTCTCTCTACCTCACAGGGAGAGATCCCGATTAATCGGGAGAGAGAGTCTTCCATCGTCATCCTGACCACGCAGTAGCTGCGAAGCAAACTGAGCCTTGGCGAGCTCACCGAAGGTAATTTATTTGCGTCATTGCCAGCTCGACTGGCAATCGTAATGCTCTGTTAGGCTTTTCTACCACTTTATGTTTCCCGCCTATGCGGGAATAAAGCACAGGTGAAGGGTAGGTGCTGAAAAGGGATTCCATTTGAGTTAATACGAACTTTCCCAAGTACTTCTCTCTCCCTCACAGGGAGAGAAATCGAACAACGGAGAGAGGGGCTTCCGTCGTCATTCCGACCACACAGTAGCTGCGAAGCAAACTGAAGTTTGGCGAGCTCACCGAAGGTAATTTCTTTGCGTCATTGCCAGCTCGACTGGCAATCGTAATGCTCTGTTAGGCTTTTCTACCGCTTTATGTTTTCCGCCTACGCGGGAATGATGCACGGGTGAAGGGTAGGTGCTGAAAAGGAATTCCATTCGAGTTAGTATAAACTTTCCTAAGCACTTCTCTCTCCCTCACAAGGAGAGAAACCGCACAGCGGAGAGGGGATTATTTTGAAACTATCTATTTCTCTGTTAAATTAGAGGAAGCTAAAACCATTTAAGATTAACACTAGATACTCGCCCAATGACTAAAATGAAGAAAGTTAGCATCGCTTTATTAGCGTTGTCTATCAGTTTAACCACCTATGCACAAACCGTAACCGTTGATAATTACTACAACAACGAAACCAAAAAAACGAAAGATGGTAGAACCGAAAGCTTCCATTATTTATGGACCGACCACGAAATGTCGGGATTTTCTATTCTTGGGGAAATATTTTTAAAAAATGGTGCAAGAGCATTAACCACCCTCACTCAAGCACCTACCATGCAAAACCTTAAAAAAACGGATATCTATATCATTGTAGACCCCGACAACGTGGGTGATAATCCAAGTCCCAACTACATGGACGAAAAAAGTGCGCAGCTCATTGCGGATTGGGTGAAAGCTGGGGGTGTGTTGTTACTGATGGGGAACGATGAAGCTAATGCCGATTTAAAACATTTTAACCTACTTACCGCGAAATTTGGATTTACCTTTAATAGCGATATCATTTTAGGGGTAAAAGATGATGTACATTTTGATGATGGAGGGCTTTCTACCGAGGGACAAGAGCTCTTTAAAACTTCTAAAAATATATTTATCAAAAACGCAGCGTCTATTAGCATTCAGCATACTGCCGTACCAGTACTTACTACTAAAGATGGTAAAAATGCAATGGTGATTGCAAAATATGGTAAAGGAGCAGTTTTAGCAGTAGGTGATCCTTGGTTGTATAATGAATATACCAATGGAAGATTACCTGCCCGATTTGAGAATGATAAAGCGGCTGCTGACGTAGCGCAGTGGCTTTTGGAACAGGCTAAAAAGGGTAAATAAGCTTTGAGCTAATTATATAGTCATTAAACAAATCAACAATTAACCAGTTAAACGCTTAACCAATGAACTAATGAACCAATAAATATTATTTTTTGCAATGGAATCTTAGCACTGCCATAGGGCTGTCAGTAGCCCCTCATAATTTCGTTTGATCAAACCCAAAATCATGGAAACTAAAGACGGAAAAATGGCAGTTTATGCACCTAGCAGAAAGGACTGGCGGAAATGGCTAGCCGAAAATTATCATACTGGTAGTGCCGTATGGCTTATCCTTTATACTAAAAAGAGCCTAGTGCCAAGCATTAGCCTAAGTGAAGCTACCGAAGAAGCACTTTGTTTTGGTTGGATAGACAGCTTGTGCAAGAAAAGAGACCATGAAAGCTATTACCTCACCTTTGGTCCGCGAAATCCGAGAAGAAGCAGATGGAGTGCCATTAACCGAGAGCGGGCCTATCAAATGATCAGCGAGGGCTTGATGATGCCCCAAGGACAGTTAATGATCGATCTTGCCAAAACAAGAGGCTGTTGGGAATAGTGGGTTGTTTAGCCAAATTGGGAACTGAAATAGTCTTCTTTCTTGCTATATTTTAACAAAAGGGCTAGTAGTATCAAAAGAAGGTCCTATGTGTACTAAATCATTTTGCTTTCGAAATAGGAGATGCAGCGAAGCAATATGCCATCTATACAAAAGCAGTGTCCCAAATCTACGGACTTGTACGGACTTGTACGCATTTCTATGGACTTTTACGGAGTTTTAAGTGGAAATAATAGAGAAGGAGAAGTAGTTAAATATAATAAAATTGTTTGATGGAGATAAGTGGTTAAATTATAAGATCTTCCAATCCTATACATCTTGCTTGTCATTCCGAGTATACTGCTTGTCCCGATACTTCGGGGAGGACGTGAGGCATCTATGAAGTAAGTCTCCTGCAATTTGCTTAATGCCTCGCTACCGAAGTATCGGTACAGGTAGCGCTCTGGATGACAAAGTGTGCAATAGAGCACCTTCACTGCCAAAGAATTGGTACAGGTTAGATGCTGAGTGACAAGGTATATAGCGCTTTCTCTATTTCTAGCGTTGATGCGCTACTTTATATTCTGTTTTCTTATGCATCATATTTGTCATTCCGAGTATACGAGGAATCTCCAAAAGCAGAATTGACAGAGACCCTTCGCTACACTCTGGGTGACAAAGCGCACAAAGGTCACCTTCACTACCGAGGAATCGGTACAAGTTATGCTCTGGATGACAATGCGCATGGGAATATGGTATTTCTACTTCCCTTTATTTTGGCCTTTTCTTCATTCTGCGTTATGTTTGTCATTCCGAGTATACGAGGAATCTCATTGTATATAAAGCATGAAGTAAAGAGATCCTTCGCTACCGAAGTATCGGTACAGGTAGCCGCTCTGGATGACAAGGAGCATAGCCGAGTACTTTCGTTATCAGGTGTATAAACTGCGTTGTAGACGGCAAAGACTATAGAAATATCGACTCTATTTCGCTCTTTTTGATTATTTTTAATCAAACCTACACCTATGACTAAACAACATAATTACTTCGTTTATATTTTAACCAATAAGTATAAAACCGTTTTATATATTGGTGTAACCAATGATTTGGAAGTAAGAATTCAACAACACTGTGAAGGGGAAAATGCAAAGTCTTTTACTAAAAAGTACAAGTGTTATCATTTGGTGTACTATGAACGGTATCAATACATCAATGATGCGATTGATCGAGAAAAAGAGTTGAAGGGATGGTCAAGAGCTAAAAAGGAGGCGTTGATTATGCAAGAAAATCCTAATTGGAGGTTTTTAAATGAGGAGATAAAAGAAGGGTAGGGATTGTGTTCCTATGTTGTTCCTTTCTTGTCATTCTGTACGCTGTTTTTGTCATCCCGAGTATACAAGGAATCTCCTAAGAAATATGAAAGGGATCCTTCGCTACCGAAGGATCGGTACAGGTAGCGCTCGCTCTGGGTGACAAAGCAATTAAAGGCATCTTCGCTATTGAGAGATTGGTATAGGTTATGCTCTGGATTACTATTGTCCAGTCGGATACATTTTGCTTGTCATTCCGAGTATACGAGGAATCTCCAAAAGCAGCACAAAAGGAGATCCTTCGCTACGCTCTGGATGACAAGGTGCATAATTGAGCAGTTCACTATTGAGAGATTGGTATAGGTTATGCTCTGGATTACTATGGTCCAGTCGGACACATTTTGCTTGTCATTCCGAGTATACGAGGAATCTCCAAAAGCAGCACAAAAGGAGATCCTTCGCTACGCTCTGGATGACAAAGAGCGTAATGGGGCAAATCCGTACAGGTTACGCTTAGCTAACCAATGAACTAGTGAACCAATGAACCTACAAACGCCACACCAAGCCAAAAAGTGTAAAAGCCATGTCATACCCTTAACAAAATCACGAAAATGAAGCTTAAAATGTCGCAGAAACCGTAGCTTTACCTGTATAACATCGTTAGCACATTTGGAAGGAACAATCACACATACCACCTCTACTAAAAAGTTGCTGCCCATCATCTTGGCCACTTCTATTTTTATGCAGATGTTGGACTCTACCATCCTTAATACTTCCCTGCCCACCATCGCTAAAGACTTACACGAATCGCCGCTAAATATGCAAAATGCCATCATCAGCTATGTGCTTACCTTGGCGGTATTTATGCCTGTGAGTGGCTTTTTAGCTGATAAGTTTGGAACCAAGAAAATCTTCATTTTTGCACTGATCCTGTTCAGTGTGGGTTCATTGTTCTGCTCCCTTTCGGGGAACCTCACCGAACTGGTAATTTCCAGAATGATCCAAGGCGTAGGCGGTAGTTTAATGACACCAGTAGGCAAACTCGCTTTGATCAAAACCTTCCCTAAAAACGAACTACTCAAAGCCATGAACTTTGCCATTATCCCAGCGCTGATTGGCCCTGTACTTGGTCCTTTGGTAGGTGGTTACATGGTAGATTATTTGTCGTGGCACTGGATTTTCCTCATCAATATTCCTATTGGAATGATTGGTATCTTGCTAAGCCTTAAATATATGCCCGATTATCGGTCTGATATTATCGACTTTGACCTCAAAGGATTTCTCATTTTTGCTGCGGCTTCCTTGCTGCTTTCCATTGCTTTAGAGCTATTTGGTAATACTGTTCACGTCACACCAGTATTAACGGTGCTGTTGCTGGGCTTTTTAATGCTATACTTCTATTACCGACATGCTAGTAAAGACAATAACCCTATTTTTCCGTTGAACTTATTTAAGGTACGCACTTTTAGGGTAGGTATTGTGGGTAATTTGGCTACCCGTTTGGGAATCAGTTCGGTGCCTTTGTTATTGCCTATGATGATTCAAATTGCTTATGGGCAATCGGCCGTTACTTCGGGCTGGATCATTGCGCCAATGGCCGTAACCGCCATGTTTGGCAAATCGGCGGTGATTAAAATCCTGGAGACTTTTGGTTACCGAAATACCTTGATGGTGAACACGTTTTTGATTGGCGCGTTGATCTGTTGTATGGCTATTCCAGTTATCCAAACCTCTATTTATTGGTATATGCCTATCATTGCTACGTTAGGGTTTTTCAACTCTATACAGTTTACCGCCATGAATTCCATTTCTATTGCCGATTTAAGGCAATACCATACCAGTAGCGGTAATTCCCTGGTTTCGGTCAACCAGCAATTAGCCATTGGTTTTGGAGTAGCATTTGGATTGATTGTTCTCAAAATTTTTCAGGGAGATGCCAAGCTTATCCATAACGAAATCCACAATGCCTTTCGCTATACTTTTTTGGTCATTGGAGGCTTAACGATCCTGTCGGGATTAGTGTTCAGAAGGCTGCATTTTAAGGACGGTGAAAACATGCGTTCTAAAGCTTAAATCTTTTGTGAAGCCCTTATTGGCTTGCGATTATCAAAACGTCCTTTTATCTTGGTGTTAAATTGAAACGCAAGCACCATGGCTCATTGCATAAACAAACAAACCGTAACCTTCAAATTGTTGTTAAGGTGTGTAGTGTGGATGGGTTTGATATTAACTTCCTGCCAACAGCATCCTCAAAATTTTACAACTATGGACAACCCAAAAGATAGCATTGCTTTTAGCCATGGCCATGCCGCCGTAAATGGCATTAACCTTTATTATGAAATTTATGGTGAGGGGCAACCTTTGGTGCTTATTCATGGCGGAGGTTCCACCATTCAATCTAATTTTGAGAAGGTGATTCCCATGTTTGCCAAAAACAGAAAGGTCATTGCAGTTGAACTGCAGGCGCATGGCCGTACCAGTGATCGGAATACAGGAGTAACCTTTGAGCAAGATGCTGATGACGTAGCAGCATTGTTAGAGCACTTGAAAATAGCTAAGGCCGATTTCTTGGGATTTAGCAACGGTGGTACTACCACCATGCAAATTGCTATCCGACATCCACAGCTGGTGAACAAAATCATTTTGGCTTCGGCTTTGGCCAAACGGAGCGGAGTGCCACCACAGTTTTGGGATTTCATGAAACAGGCCTCGCTGGATAATATGCCCGCCCCTTTAAAAGAAGCTTATTTGAAAGTGAATCCTAGCCAACAAGGTTTACAAGCCATGCACGATAAGGATGCGCAAAGAATGGTAGTGTTTAAAGATATTGCAGATGAAAGCATTGCCGCTATTAAAGTGCCTACACTTATTATCATTGGCGATAAAGATGTAATTACTCCAGAACATGCCTTACAATTACATCGACTGATTGCCAACTCGGAATTGGCCATTATTCCCGGTGGACATGGAGAATATTTAGGTGAAGTAACCACCTTAACGCCCCAAACCAAGGATAGTGAATTTGTGGTGCCGATGATCGAGAAGTTCCTGAACAAAAAATAAACGATGGAAAATACCAAAGAAATAGCCAAAAGATTTGCCGAAGTAATTTTGAACGGTAAATGGATTGCCAATACCAATTATAAGGATCAGTTAGCAAATTTAGATTGGCAAATAGCCACGGCCCAAGTGGGTAGTTTAAATACCATTGCAGCCTTGGCCCAGCACGTACATTACTATATTAGCGGTATTAACCAAGTGTTTAAAGGGGGTACATTGGATATTAAGGATCAATATAGTTTCGATTTCCCGCCCATTACTTCACAAGCACAGTGGGATACTTTTCTGGCTATCTTTTGGTATGATGCCGAAGAATTTGCCGCTTGGGTAGATAAGATGCCTAAGGCTCAATTGAGCGATGTGTTTGTGGATGAAAAGTACAGTACCTACAACCGTAATATCCAAGCCATGATAGAACATAGCTATTACCATTTGGGACAGATTGTGCTGATCAAGAAAATGTTGTTAGAAGGAATTAAATAAAAAGCAGATGCTAAGCCATACCTTAACGGCCCTTTTTGAAAGGGATTTAAAAAGAGTGATCAACGAATTGGAACTTTATCCTAACGAAACTGACTTATGGCGTATCGAAAAGGATATTGCCAATTCGGTAGGGAACTTAGTATTACACTTGATTGGTAATTTAAACACTTACATTGGCAAGGAAATGGGTAAAATTGGTTATGTGAGAAACCGAGAATTGGAGTTTTCATTAAAGAATGTACCTCGAGAAGAACTGATTGCTAAATTGAATGATACAATCGCCGTGATTAAGAATGCCCTGCAAAACGTAACCGATGAAGTAATGCAGCAAGAATATCCACTATTGGTGTTGGAAGAAAGAACTTCTACCGAATATTTCTTGGTGCACTTAAGCACACATTTGAACTATCATTTGGGACAAATCAATTATCATAGAAGGTTGGTTTAAACATCTGTATATTTTATGAACGACACAGTTAATGATGTTAAGGTGGTTGATAGACAATCTTTTGTTGAGTTTCTTGAGTTACTACGTAAGGATCTTTTAGATCATCCCGAAAACTGGGAAAACAAAACATTGCCTGACTTTTTGGAAGCGCTAAGTAGGTATGCCGAAGATATCCAAGGTTATTACGACAATATAAAGTTAGATGTGAATGCAGATAAGCCTGACTGGTCAACATTTGCAGATATTTTTAAAGGTGCTAGAGTTTATGAATAGAGAATATCCAAATCCTTGGGATTTTTCAAACACCGATCAAAGCTTGAATTCTCCAAATGGAGAATATAGATTGGAATTTGGAGAACTAAATGAGATTGCTATGGGCGCACCTATTGGAGGTCCATGTTATTTGATTTTCGAGGATAAAAAAATAAAAATAAATGATTGGGTGGGTGGTCCCGTAATTTGGAATAACACTAGCGACAAGCTTGCTTTACCCATTTGGACAAAGAATAGAAATCAGAAAATATCAATTGTAAACATCGCTAATATGACGATGACTCTATTTAAAAAAGAATTTAGGGTATTGCATCTTGATAAATTTGATGGTGATCAAATAATTGGAGTTGATAGTCCAATTTATATGACTACAGAATTGAGCTTTGATATCGATAGGGAAGAAATAGAGACAGTTAAAACTTTAGATAAGAGCTAAATGTAGATGTTGAAGCCAAAGCAACCCCACTTAGCGCAAATCTTGTGTTTGGGGTTGAGTGGAGATGACTTGTGTCTGTAGTTACTTTATAAATACCGATTAGCGCAAGTCTTGTGTTTTTAGGGTTAAGCGTAGATGATTTGTGGATGTGTTAAATAGCATACTTTATAAGATATCTTTGTAAGCTGTGGCTTATCTTGACATGCCATAAAAAAAATAGAATGAAAATAACCGTTGACTTGACAAAAGAAATATTTGATGATGTAGAAAGCGTTAGTTTTTACGATAGCAAGACTATATTTTTTGATCCATCAACTTTTCTGCCTTCTACTGTTTCATTTAAGGTATGGGGAGCTGGTGTTATGCCAGGTTTTAACTGGGCAAAATACTTGGAGTTAGATAAAGAGGCTAACATTAAATCAATATTACAGAAATCGGCAAGAAATGAGATTACTATTCAAGGTTTTGGCATTTTGACATTTAATGATGTGGTAGCTGGAAAAATTTCCATTTCACCTTATGACGATAAAGGTTTTTTACAATATAAAACAGGTAAACAAGTAGAGTTTAAAAGAGATTGGACACTTGAAAACATTGATCATGACTGTTACGAATATTGGCTTGATACATCGATATATTTCCCTTACGGTGCATGTGATTTAAAATTATATGCAAAAGGAGCGGTGACATTTGAATTTGATACAGATGCTTGTGTAAGCAGTATCGAATATATCACCAACCCAAATCGGCAAGACACGTTTTGGGGCTATTTAAAAGATAAAGATCTGACAACAAACTCGTACAAGTACGAAGAACTTGATTAAGTAAAAAGTTCGTTTTATATATCTAGAATTATTTAACATTAACAGCTAAGCCCCACTTAGCGCAAGTCTTGTGTTTGGGGTTGAGTGGAGATGACTTGTGCCTGTAGTCGCTTTATAGATACCTTAAGTTTAAGACTTCTTCCTTGTTAGGCGTTTAATCACCCAAATCACGAATAAAATAATAAGTACGTAGCTAGTCAGTTTACCCAGCTGATAAGCGAAGCCGTTGGCTAGCTCATCCGTTGAAGCAATGGTTTCTTGTTTTAAAAGTTTTGGGTCGCCTGTAAAGGATAAAGAATTAAAAAAGGTTTCTCGGCTTGCTTTGGTTTGCTGCTCGTCTTCCGAGTAAGTAATGAAATCAATACTAATTGCCAAACCTTCTACAAACAACATTCTTTTAAACCCTAAATTGGGCAGGTCGGGATTAGGTGTGGTATAAATCAGTTCAGAACCTTTAAGACCTGCAATGGTAAATGGTTTTTGGCTCGTTAATGTTCCCTTACTTGCCTCAAGAGTACCCTTTGTTATACCATTATAAAATTCATCCAAATTTTCAAATTTCAATTGAAAGCCCTTCATTTCTGTCATGTCCTTCACTGTAACAATATAATCAGCTAAAGAATCGGCGTAGTGAAAAGTTCGGACCCCGAGCGTATCCAATACGGTAGGTTTTTCGGGAAACTGGACGGTGGCAAAACTAGCAATAGATTGCTTGTTGGGTGCTTTCTGTGCTTTCACCAAAAAGGGAGCAGAAAGGGAGAGAAACGTTACCAGAAGAAATTTATACATGGGAAATCGTTAACAAGTGATAAATATGGGAAATAATATTGAGGAGTTAAGCCATATTCATGATTTTGGATTAACGCTAAATATTAATGTTGAAATCAAAAGTGCTGCAGAAAAAGGGATGATGATATCTAAGGAACCAAGAGGACGGCTGAACAGTTCTTTACCTATGAATATATATAGTAGTGATATAAAATAGATCTGAGCACTTATTGCCATAAATAATTTGACTAATAAAAGGTTGCTCAAATGGTTTAGTGCCGAGCGGTAAGTTAGCATGAGCATGATCCAGCACGGCACAGCATACAATATGCTAAACAAAAGCACGATAAAGAAAAAACCAATGGCTTCAAGGGAAATACTTTTCGCTGAATATGATATAAGGTAAGCCATGAAAAATATGGAGCCTAAAAATGCACTAGTCAACCATACCTTAAGCGGATATTTGTAGTATTGGAGCATATACGGCTAAGGTAGTGAAAGTAGCTGATATAGTGGAGTTATTTGATTGTTGTGGTTAGCAAGCAATTATTTGTAAATATCTAAGGAAAGATTTAGCTTAGAGCGGATTAACGCTTGGTTTTTGAGGAAGAAAATAGAGGTAGTATTGTAAGGTAATACTGAGTAAGTTGACTGAATTTAAAGAGATAAAAGCAACAAACAAATAAAACAAACTTAAAATTCCCCATGAAATATTCTTTCTTATTACTCCTGTGGTTAACCTCATTTGGATATTCATTTGCACAAACTACGGTTTCTGGTAGCTATGTCACAAAAACTAATGAAACCATTAAAGCCAACATTGTAGTGCCTAGTTCCATTTTTATTGCCGAAGATCTATCAAAATTGTTTTTCAAGGTGAAAGTTGTCGATAGTATTAAGGGGACCCTTACATTTAAACCAGAGGACATCAATAGCTTTGAGTTTTTATTAAACGGAAAACAACATCAATTTTACGCCAAGCCATTTAATGCAAAAAATAATCTCAGGTTTCTTCAGGCAGTAGCTATTGGACCAAAAACCTCCCTGTATTGGGCTCAAACAGTAAATTCAAATGGAGCCGTGGTGGGCACTTTCTATACGTTTGAAAAAGCAGATGGTACTTATGCTTTTTTAATAAATACCATGAGGCTTGATAAATTTAAAATAGAACTCAAAGAGTTTTATAAAGACAATTTACAAGTACAACAGTTAATCGATACCAAGTTCCAAAGCAAAACTTCTTTGCATAACGATGTTAAAGAAGTAATACAGGCGGTGAATAAAATATAACCTGTTGTTTAGGTAAATCAACAGAGTGAAATCAGGAATTTGGTGACGGGAAAATAAACCTAAATACATCTTAAGTGCTACCTTAATAAGATGCCTAAAATTAAACTACTAATATCGATTGCTTTCTTAGCCCTATTTTCCAATGTTTCATTTGGACAATCTACCCCAAATACTGCTTCTAGTGAGTTTTGCGGTAAGTATTTTACTGCTCCAAAGGATTGTGAAACAGCTGGCAATATGATTAAATGTAAGGATTATGTGTTTGCTTGGATTTATGAACCCATTGAAGACTTGCCTAGACATCAAAAGGAGTTATTGGCACAAATTCATCAACCTAAAAAAATAAATGTTTCGGTTTTGGGTAATAACCTAGTGGGATATTTGTCTAAAGTAGAAACTTACGATAATTTGCTCATCATAGGTAAAGTGAATGATAGAGGCGTGATTGTTAATTTGTGGCTTAATAAAGCGATTAAAACAACAACTGATCTACCTGAAAGTGTAAGGCAATTTATCGTGATTAAATGATATTGAACTTCCCAAGGAAGAGTACACATCTTATTCTCGAACTTAAATGAAAAAAGTATTTAAAATAATTGGAATCAGCTTCCTGGTAATTATTTTATTGGCCGTAGGCGCTTACTGTTACATTACAGATTTTGGAAGGAATAAAATCTTTTTGCCAGGTCCAAGGTCACCAAAACTTGAAATTCCTATCACCTATAACGTTGGATGGTGGTCAGCACAAGAAGCGCTTTCCATTGATAGTTTAAAGATTGAAATTGTTGAAAGTAAATTGAATTTATTTAATGATAAATCATTGATAGCTTATGAGGTAAGTGGACAACTACTTAATGAACAAGACTGGGAGGCTGGTATAAAAGAGGTTCATATTTCGGAAAGGGTAAATGCGGATACCACACTACATTGCGACCGAATTATTGAAATAACTCCAGTGGTGGAATACAAAAAACAAAATAAATTAAAGGTAAACGCTGAGCGATTTAAATTTAGAAATGAACATACAATCGTATCCAATCATTGGGGAGTAAATCGCATTAAATTCATTTGTGGGAAGAAGGAACAGATCATTGAATTGAAACAGCGCAAGTAAAAGTTATCAGGTATTTTACGAAGCATATAAACTAGAGTTTTGAAAGCAAAAGTATTTTCACATCATCAACTAATAGGAACTGCTGAATTGAAAGTTGGTGATGAGGCTATGGGCGTTTTATTTGGTGAATTTATTCCCACAGCTTTATACTTTAACAAAGTTCAAAAGCAGGTTTGGAAATTCTGGGAAACTCCTCAGCCAAGCTATAAAAAGTGGCATTCCCTAAAATTTAACGTGCAATTAGAGAATGGCGTTTTTCTCTTTCCTCAGGGTGGTTACACTATTAACGATATTGAAGAGCTACCAAACGAACCTAAACAAATTAATATAGCTGGGGCGAACCAAACCATCATACAGGATTTTTTGTTGACCAGCCCACCTCGTGTTCTTGTTGAAGAACCTTGGAGCGAATTGAATATCGAACAAAAAATAGGATTTGAAAATGAGTTAAAGAAAGAGTTAGGGAATGCTCAAAAATCATTTTTCAATTTCTTGAATAAGCCCACCAAGCATTTGCTAGCTGACAGTGAGTTTTCTGCTTTTTGTTACGATCAGAGAAATGACGATGTTTTATTTGAAATTAGAAAGCCTAATTTAGATCAACAATTTGTTTTAGTTCATTTAACTTGGACAGGTAAAAAAGAAAGGGAAGGTTATCCGTATACTTCTTTATATACAGACTTTGATGAATTTAAATATTCAAGAATGTACCCTGATAAAGCTGATTGGGAAGAGTAATTTAAAGCTGCAATCTAAAACATCAACATTAAGTTTGGCAATGTTAATTTAAAATAAGATACTGTAGAGTGTTTAATAATTACAGACTTTTAAAGATAAAACAGATATCCATGGAAGAGCTTACTTATTTCCAAAGGATAATCATTCTTCATTTGTAAATATCCAACGAAAAATTTAGTTTAGGACTGATTAATAGCTCGGTCTCCTAATGACTTGCCTAAAATTTTAATAACATAAGATATCATGCTGCTTGCTGGCGTAACCATTCCTGCAAGTAGTAAGAATCATAGCGTAAAACAACTTAATAATAATGAAGAAAATAGTATCTACAATTTTATCAACAGTCTTTACTGCAACAGTATTCGGACAAATTACCACCACTAGGGTTGCCCCTAAAGCAGAGCAAATAGATAGCAGCCCTTATGATAGCAGTAAGAATTTTTTAGGAGCAGACCCTCAAAAATATATTGGCCTAGAGCTTTATCTGAATGGAATGGCAGAGAGCTTGCAGAAATATGGATATAGGAATTTTTATGTTGATTATAAAAAGACCCCATTATCAAGTAAATCAAATATTTATAAAAGCACTGATAGTTACTCTTCGAAGTATAATGAGCTAGCTGGTAAATATTTTATGGTTATGGACGTAATTAAACACCCAAAGGCATCCGAAAATGAAAGAGAATATGGGAAGAAATTTTATTTAAAGATACAAGAGAAAGAAGGCAAGGATGTTATATATTTTGAATATAACGCCGAATTTGAGTCTGAATTTCCTTTTATTGTGGTGAGCTTTTTTAATAAGCTTAAACAAACAGAAATTGGTAAAGAATTTACGGTAAGAGGACGAAATTGGGTTTCATCAGATGCCATGATGGACATGAAAACAGGGAAGCCTTTGTCTAATTTTGATGCTGGAGGGAAATGGAAGTGTGTTGATGTGACCATAGAAGATAGATATTATACACTTTCGTTGATTTTGGAGAATAACAAAGGCGAACAAATTCCTTTAGGGTTTAAAAAATCAAAAATAAAGTATTGGGCATTTGAATTGCCGGAGGCTGAAGAATATAGAAAAAGATTTGGAGATGAAAATTGGCAACTGATTTTGGAAGGGAAACTGAAAATTGGGATGACAAATGAGATGTGCGAATTATCTTGGGGAAAGCCTAAAAGTATTAATGAAACTGTAACTTCTGGGAAAAAGACCGAACAATGGGTTTATTCAGATAATTACTTGTATTTCGACAATGGATTGTTGACAGCCAAACAATAAATTAAAGAACGACCGTTGCAGGCAGAAAAATAAATGAACACTATAGAAGTGTGTCAAGGATGTTCTATTTCCCAAACATACCTAATGAAGGAAGAGACAAAAAACAGCTTCAAAATAAAATCAGTCAATTAAACAAAATTGAATTTAAAGAATGAAAAAACTATTTTATCTGTTTGTTTTAATCATTCCATCTATAGCTTGGTGTCAAAATAATTCCAGTATACTTGAATTCTATCCGCTAACATTTGTCGAGAGGATTGCTAATATCAGTGCCATAAAATCACTAGTAAAAGCAGACCATTTAGGTAAAGAAGATTTTTTCTTTACCACGCATTACAAAGATAACTCTGGCTTGTTTCTCCTAAAAAAGGAGAAAGGAAATTGGTTTGTTTATGATTATGAACTGTACGAAAGTGCTGGCAGAAATACGGTTGTAACCAATATAAAAGAAGCAAATAAGCGTTTTGTTGCTATTCAGGTGTCAAGTTCGCCTTCCGGCGTTTGCGAGAGTCATTATGGAAGATTGATTTTAATTGATGTTGCGCGTAAAGAATCTACAGATTTTCTTTATTTCTCAGAAACGCAATGTTATGATAAGAATGGAAAAGCGTCGTCCTTGTCCACATGTAGGGCCAAATATACTTTTATAGGAGATAGATTAATCATTAAGACAACAAACAAAAAGGGAGCTACCGACTGTATTGGAGGTGGGATATATGAATATAGAGATGGGAAATTTGTGAAAATGAAATAAATCTAATAGTGAAAATTTAAGTAGCTATAATGGCGAACGAAATTCAATTCAATGAAAAACCTACTTTACGTATTTATTATTTTGTTTCTGGCAAATTGTAAAAACACCAAAAAAGAAACGGTAGTAAAAAGGAGTTAAATAGAGATACAGTTGTTAAAGCTGTAGGTGAAAACGATGAGACCGATTACTTAACGAAAATAAGTAAGCCATTTCCGTTAAATGGTTTAACTTGTTATTGGGAGCATGAGTTGGTGATTTATAAGATTGCTGCTGATGTTTATCAGCTAGAGATTACGATGACATTAAAGCATTTTAAAAGTAATAAAGTGCTTTTAGAAGTAACCGATAATCCCAGATATGTAGAAGATTACGACTACAAATCTGCATCTTATTTTGATGCCATTAACAAACAACATTTTGTGAATTTGAATTTTGATGGATTTAAGGACTTTAAAATTTATAACCGTGGCAGTATGCCTATGACAAGTATGACCAACATTTAAACTTTTAATAGTGAAACCAAAATGTTTGAAGACTCGGAATTATCCGACAATAGCATAGAGGATTTGGATGCTATCCATAAAATACTGACCACCACTAGCTGGGATTTGAATACACATTTTACCAAAAAACATCATTTTGATAACAAGGGTAAAATCAAATTCACTGAATACATAGACGAAGAGAACTATTATCCAAATGATACGACTTCGAAATTAATAAGGACGTATAGAAAGATGATTAAGGATAGGGAAATAGAAATAAAAGTTGATACTGTTGACAATTGAGATGAAGATTTTAGCATAATCCTCCAATCTTGATGAGTGTGTAATGCTTTATAGCGCATATATAAATGTGATGGGTAATATTTTTAAACAACAACTGTGCTTTTGTGCACTGTTTTTTTTGATTTTAGGTTGTAATAATAGAAACCAATCGAAAAGTCAAATTAGTAATGACTCCGTAGAAGTAAGAAAACCAATACAAAAGTTGGATACCTTGAAAGCAATTAAAGAGGTAACATCTTCGGTATATCCCAATTTCAAAGTTGAAATTACTGAAAAGAAGAAGGTTAATGACAGCACTTTTTATATTTTATGTAATTTATCGGATGGAGTGAGTTTTAGCACTTATATCATGACTTTCGTGAAGGACAAAGTTCACGATTACGAGAAATTAACAGAAACAGCAGATCAGGATTTGTCCTACCCATATTATCATTACAGAACATTAACCTACTCGAGTAATGGCTTATATCGAACTACAAAATATTTTCAAGAACCTGCCGACAAAACTGTACTCATTGACAGTACTACTTTCAAGAAAGGTTTCGATTTTGAAAATGTTCCTATAAAAACCGATTCGGTAACAACAGAAATAAAAGTTTTGCCCAGTGGGAAAATTAGAAGAAATGTAATTAAAATACCTACAAAAGATGTTTAAAGCATTACTTAACCTGTTCGGAGAAAGAAAGCCTAGGCCTAATGAAGAGAGGCGTAGTTCGGTAACTGGTTACCCTGATAGGATTAATATCGACACCTATCATAAGGCGCATTTGGTGGAATGGCATGATGCTGCGACAAATGTTACAAGACTACCGCCTGATGCCACTAAAGAAGAAATTGGTAAAGCGGTGAGATTACATCTTGAATTAACACGTTACAACGTAAAAGTTGATGCATCAATTGATACTTATAGTGAGCGTCTGCATCAATACCTCGCTGCATATGGTTTTGAAACCCTCGAACAGTTGCACAAAGGTGCTGTTAGGGTAGAGGTGTATGAATTAGAAGGCAACATAAAGTTGGTGCCAACATTAAATGGTGGTAGTAGGGGAAGAGACCGCGGTTTTCATGAGAAGGATTGGCGAACAGTTAAATGTAGGTTGACGGATTCGGATGAGAAAATTGGCGCCAAGGTCAGGAAAGCATTGGCGCTTAGTGAAGAGTAGCAAGCTTTAAAATTCTTTAAAGCTAAATCTTTCTGCCCTTCCCAGAAACTCAGCTTTATTAATTCTGGAAGCGCCAATTATAAATTTAAATAATAAACTAAAATATGGCTCAAAATATTTGTGCATTAATAGTTCCAGACAGTGTAACCTTACCTGGTGAAATGGTGCACTTTAAAGAAAATAGGGCTTTCATTATACCTATTGAACCTGAACTTTATGAGGATTGGTGGGGTTCTGTTAGCATTTTTATTGCTCATGTGTTCAATTCTGCTGACTTGATCACGGCGTTAAATACTGCTTCTGAAGTATATGATAAATACCACGATGATGACGATGAAGGACCATTTCCTTACGACTTCTCTGCTCTTGCTTCGTTAATCAAGAGCATTAGCCCAGATAGTTTCGTCTTGACTTATTATGAAGATTTTGCAGACCTTACAGTACATGAATTATTCTTAACGGTAATTGATGGAAATGTAGTAAAGGAAGGTTCTTGCTACTATGATGGAGAATTTGAGCTTAATCCAGAGTTCGGTGTAGGACGTGCAAATCATGGACTACTAATTCAAGGAGCTAGAATTGGTTGGCTAAATCAGAATAAATATAGAAGTTATGCGAGTGCTAAAAGAGAATTTGAAAGTGGTGGTGGGTAGGTTAATCTGTATGAACGGGTTGCTCTTTAAAGTGACTTTAAATGTTAGTTTTTCATTATTGTTTAACGGCTTTCCATCAAAACTTACATCAAAGTAAGTTTGTCTAAAAACAATGCAAAGAGTAAGTATGCACATTACGAACTTACAAAGGAATATCATTTCAAACTGTTACATCCAGTATGATGATTCTAAGAAATACTATATAGGAATTAAGGAAGCTTACAGACAGTACCTAAGCTATTCGGAATAACTAAAAACATTAGAACATCTAGTTCGATAAGCGCTGAATGCTTTATCGGTTGTGGTTCTTGGGTAAGGATATTGAAAACCCGATTAGGTTAGTCGGTACTCCGCCAAAGTAATGAGCGCAAAACATCACGTCATCGTTTCACTCTGTCATTCGTTTTGCAATGCTCAACTAATTGGCTCCGTGAAAGCTTTCTCTAGCTTATATCTAGGATTTGCTGCGCTTCATCCTGGATAAAGTTAAACGCTTTCTGCTTTTCTGCTAACATGCGTTCTCACCATTACTGGTTTAGAACATAGTCAAAGTCGTTGTTGCACAACTTTACCTTTGACACAAAGGCTCGTTGAGCAGGCGGTGAAATTATATTAAGTATGCCTGCCGTATAGAGCTATCTCAATGCGAGGTTTATCCAATTCATTAAAATTCTTTTGAATTACTTTGCTTACTAAAGCAAGGCTTTCATGATCTATAGACATTCTATTTAATTGAGCTTGTTCTTCTTTCATTAAATAATCTAAGAATGCTTCAGTCACCCTAACTCTCTTTTGTAAGTTTCTATTTCCGCTAGCATCTGACTTCGGAAACATTTCTTCTATAATCTTAAAAGTTTCTTCATCAAAAATTGGGGTGTCTTGCAATACTAAGTCAATATAATAAAACCTATATATTAATTCTTGAGTGTAGTAAATTCCACGGTTGGATATTCTCAACAATGTGTCACTATTTAATTTGTCAGGTACCTCAATGTCAGAACTAAAACTACTTGAAATAATAAGATTATTGTGAAGAAGCGATTCAAGCTCGATAGTTAAGCACTCTTCGCTATAGTTTAATTTAGAAAACTCGTTAATAATATCTCTGACGCTTAGGAATTCTTCTTTAAAGCTATTTGTTTTCGCAAATGAATAATAGAAATTTAAAAGTCTTACTTTAATGAAGTGATCACTAGCGTCATGATTCGGGTAAAACACATTGTAAATTATACTATGACTATGTAAGTAATAAAGTTTATTGTTAAGACCTATAGATTTTATGAATTCCCAGATAGGAATATTTGGTTGTGAAGTGATATAGCTATCTATCTTTGTATGCCCAGAAACAAGAAAGTTATTCATCTCTTCTAGTCCTCTTCTTATATTTGGGTAGGTTGTTTGTTCTAGATATTTCATTATATCCGAATTAACATTTGAGAATAATGTACGGTACAAATTGGTAAAGAGCGTCTTTAGAGTCTTATCTTCAAAATCAACCTTTTTATTTTCTACAGAACTATGGATAGAGGTAAAATCTACCTTATCTATAAGATATTTAATTCGCTTCTTTAAAACTGAACTATAGGGAGGAGCACTTATATGATAAACACTTGAATGAAATGCGTCAAATGGTGGCTTACTTCTCCATTGGTAAAAGTACCCTTCTCTCAATGAAACGAAAACAATAGCTCCTAAAGCCCCTCTTAAGCTTTGGGCAAGTAGAAATATGCCTTTTTGAGAATCATCGTCTAGCTGATCGGCGTTATCAAATATTAAGCATAGGCGCCTTCTTTGAAATTTAAGGAGATAAACCGAAATAGCTTTCAAATATTCCAAAGGATTTGAAGTAAGTTGCTCAATGTAATCAATTTTTCTTGTCTCTATCTGTTCGCTAGAGAGCTTAGACCACACCCCCTTAGTTTTAATATTTATTTCGTCTTTAAATATTTGAGTGAGGGTTTTGTAGTCACTGAGATTCAAATAGCTTTGCTCAATTAGTAGAGAGTTCAAGATCTTACTGTAAATCGCTTTAGTGTCATCAATTTCTTGAGGAGTGTAGTTCCTAAAATCTAAATAAACGGATGGTATTTCTTTAAGTTCCTTTGCGTTTAATACTACGTTGAAGAAGTATCTGATGAAAGTCGTCTTACCCGCTCCCTTTCCTCCAATCAAAACTATTGGGGATGGAGCTCCGCTAACTCCCGAATTAGCTCCAGCAAGGCTAGACTTGATATTCGAAGTAATATGGTCTGTTTGCTTAGATTTTGATATCTTGCTGTCGAATACAGGTGGTAAGTCAAGGAATAATCCAGAGAGTTCGCCTGCATATTTGTGTATATCTATAGACGGAACGTAGCATTCCACAAGCATTTTTTGATTTTCTTCTATTTCGGAATCTTGCCCAATCTCATTAAATATTCTATCGATTATTTGAAGTAGCTGACTACTAAAGTCATTTCGATAAACTTCTTGATTTCTATTATTGATGTGATCTACTAAGCACTTCTTAAAAGGTTTCTTGTCTTTTATAAGTAATCTACCATTCTGCTCTATCGCTTCTTTCGATAACAGGTTATAGAAATCAGTTGCATCACTTTTAATCTTCTCTATTGACTGGAAAATTATAGCTTCATTATCCTCCCAGTTTGTTCCATCAATATTGACAAATCTTGCTATTATGAATTGCTCTCCATTTGTTATCACCCCATGAGCTAGACCTTTATCAATTAGATAGCCTCTAATCTGCTTAATCACTTCTGAGTTATTCTTCGCAATAGATTTTAGCTTATGTCGTCTTCCTTTAGAAGGTAAAGCAAACGTATCATTTATTCGTTTTGCTTCTATAACAAAGCTATAGTTGTTTAAGGAAACAATATAATCAAAGTAGCCAGAATCACCTTTTCCTTCTCGTCGAAGGTTACTTTCCTCCCAGCCTAATAAGTTTATTAATATATATTCAATTAGTTTAGAACGGGTATCACTTTCATTAATATCAAATTGCTTTAAACTAGGTAAAATAGTTTCATAATTCTCTAGGTTTTGAATGAAATGGTCGAATTTGGACATAAGAGAGATTTAGTTTACGATTCACTATTACAATAATAATAAAATTCCAGTACTATAAGGGGCTTTCTAAATCATTAAAAGGTAATCGCTTAACTTAAAATTTAGACAAGATATGTTCAGTACTTTACAATCTAATAGTCGGAAACCGAATATTTTATATATTAGCAAATTATTAATGTACTCAAAGTACAATAACAATTATTTTTTAATATAACATGGAAGAAAGCGCCTCAACAGAGATTTCTATAAGACAAGTCCCATCAAAAAGAAGATACTGGTTTGTTAGGACATTTGGTGGACAATTATTTGAATATTATTATGACAGAGAGAAGATTGGGATCTCTGGAAATACTGTTCCAATGGAGTACATAAAAAATGCTAAATATGATTCGTCTACTTTCAGCACCTTACAAAGCTTCATTAGCAAGAATATTATAGAGATTCAATCTGAGGCTACCAAACTGGCGAATCAATTGGTAAGTTTCTACCACGAAATGCAAATTGGTGATATTGTGATGATTCCATCTGAAGATAGCGACTATATTGCTTTTGGCGAAGTTGTTTCAGATATTAAAGTGGAAAAGAGTGGGGCGATACTGATTCATAATGAAAGAAAGGAACCATATCCCGAGAAGATCAGAAAGGTAAGGTGGCTCAAAATCATGGATAAATTTGATGTGGTTGGAGATATGAGACCGTTATTTTCTTCTCATTTGGGATTGACCAATGCTGATAAATACAGTGATTTCATAGAAAGTAATATATCTACTTTCTTTCTGAAAGATGACCATTACTTTTCTACCCTCTATATTGATTTAAATAATGATCAAGAACTTAACGCATTTGAGTTACAAAGATATTTAGAAGCACTTACGAAGCTGTATAAGAACTTCTGTTTAGAGAATGGAATAGAGGAGAACGAAGAATTATATATAAAGATTAAGGTTCAATCTCCAGGAAGTTTGATATTGAAGTGGAGCGCTATAGGTATTGGAATCAGTTTTATAGGAATGATAGCAATGTCGGTTATCGGAGTAGATCCTCAAGTTAAAATAAAGGGAAATCCAAAAGAAGGATTTGAATTTAGTGCTTCAGTAAAGGGAAATTTCTTAAACAATATCGCCGATTCAAAGAAGAAGGAACAAGAAATAGAAAATCAAAGAGTGAAGGATTCGCTTGATATAGAAGACAGAAAATTGGATCAGAAAATCAAGAGGAAACAACATGGTTTATTGACAGCAGAAGAAGTTGAGCTTTACAAAAAACAAATGGTAGACTCCGCTAGTCGCTTAAAAATGTCTACTGTGGAATCTAAAGAGGTTAGTTTGCAAGATGTCAATTAGATTAAGGTGAAAAAGATATAATAAAGCAGATAGGTTATTTTGTTAAAGAAGATGGTACAGAAACCGATGGTGAATATAACCAATAACACAGCCAGATTATAATCTCCAATACGTTTATCGATAGAAAAGACCTTATATCCAATGTAGTACAATGGGCTATAGAATATAAAAAACTCTATTCCTATTACAAATAGATAAAATAACCAAGTGGATAGCATCGTACGTTAATTAGCAGTTTATCAAATATAAACTTAACTCACAAAGTTACGAAATGTTTTAATATTTAAGTTCAGAAGTTAATTATAAGCCTATGCTGTACCTAAGGGTACTAATCTTATAGTCACAAATTTAGTAGTTCGTCGAGCAATGTTATAGCTATTATATCCATAATTGATAATTCCTCAAATTTAACCTTTCTCCCCAACACGCTTAAAGAAACTACGGCATAAACGCTCATGTGGGATTTACGCACAACCTATTTATTCCGTTCCTCCTTTGCTTAGTTGTTGAGAAAGGTTGCTCCTGTTTCATAATTAATTAGAATAACACGGAACAAACAGAACTCTTTAATGCTGCCGAAATGTAACTAAGCTACAAACCACATTTTAAAGCGCAGGAACATGCTCAAATCAATACTTCTAAGCAAGCTTATGATTTACTAATGGCTAATTGGGATATGAACTTGATTGCAATTAAACTATAAACATTGGAGATTAGAGTGAAAGTAAATAAGAAAACGAAATTATGAGTTGTAGCAGCACTCAGAGGCCTATAAAAAAGAAAAGAGACAATCCATCCAGACTTGTCTCTCTTTCTAACCAAATATAAACCTGTATGAACGGGTTGCTCTTTATTCCAATTAAGGAGGAATTTCTAATTTTTAAATGTCGGCTCTTAAACCAACGATACAAATGTAGGTATTATTTTTCTTAGTGTAAATAATACACTAAGAAAATTTTATTTTGTCATTCGTTATGACACTTCTGTGACTTTGTGTTGCGTGTTTATGCGAACATGCTATAAAGTAGTGTCAATTATTGTAAATATTGCAGCTATCCACCGCAAAAACTATAATTTAAACGCAAAAATACAAATCACATTGAGAAGCGCAACGGTAAATAGTTTTATTCATATTGTATTTAACTTTAATTAACATTAGGGGGATGGTTCATTGGTTTACTAGTTCATTAGTTCATTGGGTGTTGCGTTTTTACCTTGTCATCCAGAGTGAAGCGAAGGATCTCCTTTTGGTGCTATATTGAAAATTTACTTCGCGTAGCGCTGCTCCAAGATTTAAAGGGGATTCTTCACTGCTTTCAGAATGACAAGTATGGAGTAGAATGATAGGAGATTTACTTCATAGCTGCTTTGTGGTTAGGGTATTGGTTATTGAAGGAGATTCCTCATTGCATTCGGAATGACAGTAAAGGAGCGGAATGGCAGGCGAGAAGGAATGGCGGAGGTAGAGGATAGCAATACCCATAAAACAAAAAAGCAGTACCCTAAGGTACTGCCTTTACTATTTTGGTTGGGATATTGCGATTAAATAAACTTACCTACTTCTTGAGCTAAGTCGATGATTTTGTTTGAGTAACCCCACTCGTTATCGTACCAAGAAACAACTTTTACGAAGTTATCGCTCAAAGAGATACCAGCTTTAGCATCAAAGATTGAAGTACGAGCATCACCTAAGAAATCTGAAGAAACAACTTCATCCTCAGTGTAACCTAAAATACCTTTCAATTCGCCTTCAGAAGCTTCTTTCATTGCCGCTTTGATTTCCTCGTATGAAGCACCTTTTTCTAAACGAACGGTTAAATCTACTACAGAAACATCAGCAACTGGTACACGGAACGACATACCGGTTAATTTACCTTTTAATGAAGGCAATACTAAACCTACCGCTTTAGCAGCACCAGTAGAAGAAGGGATGATGTTAGAGAAACCACCACGGCCACCTCTCCAGTCTTTAGCCGAAGGACCGTCAACTGTTTTTTGAGTAGCAGTTACCGCGTGAACAGTAGTCATTAAACCTTCTAAAATGCCATATTTATCGTGTAATACTTTAGCAATTGGCGCTAAACAGTTAGTAGTACATGAAGCGTTAGAAACGATGTTTTGATCTGCTGTTAATTCTTTGTGGTTTACGCCCATTACAAAAGTAGGGGTGTCGTCCTTAGCAGGAGCAGACATGATTACTTTTTTAGCACCAGCATCGATGTGTTTTTGAGCAGTTTCCTGAGTTAAAAACAAACCTGTAGATTCGATTACCACTTCGGCACCTACTTCATTCCATTTCAAGTTTGCAGGATCTTTTTCTGCAGTAACGCGGATTGTTTTTCCGTTAACTACTAAATTACCATCTTTTACTTCTACTGTTCCATCGAATTTACCATGGGTAGAGTCATATTTTAACATGTAAGCCATGTAATCTGGCTCCACTAAATCGTTAATACCAACTACTTCGATATCGTTACGTTTTACAGCGGCTCTAAAGGCTAGACGGCCAATACGGCCAAATCCGTTAATTCCTATTTTCATCTTTATTTATTTTTTGTTTTAATGGTAATGAAACTGCCCTGAAGAGGTTCAAAACTGTTTCATTGTTTTATTAATTGGTGTAATAGTTCAAAATGTTGTGTATGGGTTCTCTGGTTACCGACATGATGTTAATGCCGTGCCCATTGGCCACTTCTCGGAGTTGATCTTGGAAATGTCCGGCTACTGAACCCACAAAATGTAATGCTTCGTTGGGATGTTTTTCTAGGGTAGGCAGTATGTAAGTGCTGAAGTACTTTTCAAAGCCTTGCGTTACTAACTGCTGGATGAATTTGTGGTTTCTGTTTTCGAGGTAGAAGTCGAGAAAAGAGGCCAAATAAGTTTGCACCTGAGGCTTCCTATAAACACGTTCCAAAATATTTGGACGGTCTAGATGATATTGAGATTCGATTTTTGTTTTTAAATCTTCAGGAAGTTTGTCTTCCAAAAAGTTTTTCAGCAACATTTTGCCAAAGTAATTTGCAGAACCCTCATCGGCCAAGATGTAACCAAGACCATAATTGTTCTTTTCAGGCTTTTTACCATTATAGTAAGCGCAATTGGCGCCACTACCTAGAATTCCTACAATGCCAGTTTGATCATGACAGGCCGCAATGGCAGCGCCGTATAAATCATCCTTCACCTTTATTTTACTGTTCACAAAAAACTGTTCCAAGGTGTTGGCCAGTTCTTCCTGTTTTTCTTTAGCGGAGGCACCAGCAGCGAAAACATAAATTTTCTTGATGCTTTCGGCATTATGAATCAGCGTAATGTTCTTGCTCAGGATTTGAAGGGTTTGTTTGGGATCGTTAAAGCAAGGGTTAATGCCTGCGGTATGCGTTTCGATCATAGTCTTGCCATCCTGCGAGATTTTCCAACAAGCGTTTTTAGAACCACTATATACTACTGCTATCATCTTTTCGCTATATAGATAAAACATGGGTCATTTCAAGCAAGTCATCTTCCAGCTTGTAGTTACTTAATCCGCTTAAGGCCTCGCTTAATGAGGTTAAACCTATTGCATTCCCTTTTAGGCCTACCATTTTCATACTTTCGCCAGCAATAAGTGCATTGGTTGCGGCAAAACCTAAACGGCTTCCCAAAATCCTGTCGAAACCACTAGGGCTACCGCCACGTTGCAAGTGTCCTAAAATGGTCACCTTGGTATCGTAATGGGTAAACTTGCGTTTCACGGCTTTGGCAATGTCGTAGGCACCACCATATTTATTTCCTTCGGAAACAATCACGATGCTTGACGATTTTTTGGTAGAAGCACCTGCTTTAAGTTTGGTGATCAATTCCTTTAAAGATGTTTCTCTTTCTGGTAATAATACAGCCTCGGCTCCGCTGGCAATGGCACTGCGTAAAGCAATACAGCCAGAATCGCGGCCCATTACTTCTACAAAGAATAACCTGTCGTGTGAGTCTGCGGTGTCCCTGATTTTATCAATGGCTTCAATCACGGTGTTAATGGCCGTGTCGTAACCCAAAGTAAAGTCAGAACCGTAAAGGTCGTTATCTATGGTTCCCGGTACACCAATTACATTGATGCCGAATTTTTCGCCGAATCTTTTGGCCCCTGTAAAGGTGCCGTCGCCGCCAATCACCACTAATCCATCAATCTCTTTTTCCTTTAAATTTTTAAAGGCAATTTCCATTCCCGCATCTTCTTTAAACTCCAAACACCTGGCCGTTTTTAAGATGGTTCCGCCCATGTGTAAAATGTTGCTTACAGAACGGGCGTTCATTGGGATGATGTTATTATTGATTAGACCTTGGTAGCCTTGTATGGCACCGAACATGTTTTTACCATGATAAATTCCGGTGCGCACAACAGCTCTAATGCAGGCATTCATGCCTGGAGCATCGCCTCCTGAGGTCAGTACTGCTATGTTCTTGATATTTGGTTTCATTCTGATTATACGAATATAACGTGTATTTTTTACACTAAGTAATTTTTTTTCAAAAATTTTATGAATTAACGAAATAAGTGTCTTTATTTTGTTTCGAATTAGGAACATTTTAAATCATTGCTTTGACAGAAATAACCCCCGGTTTTGACTTTGCAGTATCTATAGATTGTGTGCTTTTCGGTTTCGATGGCAGCGAGCTCAAGATATTGTTGATCGAGAGAAATGAAGAGCCTTTCAAGGATTGGTGGGCATTGCCTGGTAACTTGGTAAATAAGGACGAAAGCGTAGACCAATCGGCCCAGCGGATTTTAAAAGAACTCACTGGACTGAGCGATATCTACATGGAACAATATTATGCCTTTGGCGATGTTGAACGACATCCGCAGGGTAGAGTAATCTCTGTGGCTTATTATGCCATGTTGCGTTTAGGTGGCGAAAAACCCCTAAAACCTTTGAGCAGTTATGCAAAAAAAGCGCAATGGATTAATGTAGCCGACTTGCCCAAACTAGCTTTTGACCACCAGCACATTTTAAATAAAGGTCTGGAAAAAATTAAGCGCAGGATTAAGCATTTGCCTTTAGCTTTTGAATTGCTGCCAGAGAAATTTACCCTTACACAAGTTCAAAGTGTTTACGAACTGATTTTGGGCAAAAAATTGGATAAACGTAATTTCAGGAAGAAGATATTGAGCTTTAAAGTGCTGAAAGAACTGGAAGAAAAGCAACGTGGCGTTTCGTTCCGTGCAGCTACCCTTTACAAATTCGATAAACGTAAATACAATAAGCTTTTCGGTAAAGAGATTTCTTTTTAGGGGCTAGGAACTAGGGGCTAGGAGCTAGTGGTTAGTAGTTAGGGATTAGTTTTCAGTAGTTGGAGATTGACTTTTATGGTTGTACGGTGTCTTTTTGCTTGACCTCATATCGACCAGCCCTAACCCTTCGCGAGATAAAATATTGCACTAAACCTCGCAGGTTTTTAAAACCTGTGAGGTTTTTTTATTGGCTATTTACAGACTTACGAAGTTTCTAAAACTTCGTAAGTCTCATAGCATAAACCCGATTGAAATGGAAATCCTTTTTGTTTGTCACGCTGAGCCTGTCGAAGCGTTTTTGCGATTGTTATCCTTCCACAAATTAAAGATGACAGGAAATGAAAGGCACTGGCTGCCACAAAAAAGATTGTAATAAAAAGCGGGACTTGCGAGAGTAAACAGCAACAAAGTACCTTTTCAAATCAAAATAAACCCAACAAAAAAGCCCCGAACGTTCGGGGCTTTGATATGTTAAATCCGTAAGGGATTATCTTTTGCTCAAGTGGTATTCTACCAAGTCATCTATTGGCGAACGGATGATTTTTCCTACACCCATCTCATACTTGTCAGCAACAACGCTCAAACGGTCTCTGAAGCTATAGCCTACAGAACCTACCACGTTTAACAAATGCTTGTTGTAGTTTGGATAGTGAATAACCAATTTCTCGAAAAATGCAGTGAAAGCAGTGTCGATTACATCCTCTGCATACTCAGTATAAACGGTTTTGAAATCGTATAAGAACTTACTGAAGCTTGCGCAGAAACGGTTTGGCAATGGTTTGTTGTAAATGTTATCGAAGATGTCTTCGTTGCTTAAACCGTAGATGTTAAAGAAACTTTCGCTAAGGCCTTTTGGCATGAAACCTTTCATGTAGTCGGCCAATAAGCGTTTACCGATATTGCTACCACTACCTTCATCGCCAAGGAAATAACCTAACGAGTCGATGTTTAAGGCAATGCCTTTGCCATCATACAAGCAAGTATTGGTTCCAGTACCTAAAATAGCGGCAAAGCCAGGCTCGTCGCCTAAAAGTGCACGGCACGAAGCAAGTAAATCGTGATCAACGTTGATTTTTGCGTTCACAAAAACCTTTTGCATGGCATCAGCTACAATCTTTTTGTTGCCGTCGGTTGAACAGCCAGCTCCATAGTAGTAAACTTCATCCAGTTTTAAAGGGTCTAAACTGTCAGGCAAAGTGGTTCTCAGGGAATTTTCAATGTAATCTTGCTTTGCAAAATAAGGGTTGTATCCCTCGGTGTTAAAGTGAATTTTCCTACCCGACTCATTAATTAAGCACCAGTTGGTTTTGGTAGATCCACCATCTGCAATAACTATCATTTTTTTGGTTTGTTAAGTTGTAAATTTTGTATAAAAGTTTGGCAATATATCAGCCTTTATTGGAAATAAAAAATTAATATTAAGTTTTTTATTAGTTAACGTAGAAAGGATTCAAACGTTTGATTGCAGATAAATAGAGCCGTTTTTTCATAAAGTGTATTTTTTACACTAATAGAGGCTTTTTTAGACCAGATACTGCTGCTGAAAACTTGGTGGAAAAAGTGGAAAAAAATGTGGGAAAGAAAAATGTAATTTTTTCATTAAAAAGATTTTTGCCATCTTCATTATAGCATATTTGGAAAAAATACTAAAGCCATGGAACAGAAAATTGATTTCAGAAGTGATACCGTTACTAAGCCTACACCTGGTATGTTAGATGCCATGATGAGCGCAAAAGTTGGCGATGATGTGTACGGTGAAGATGAAACCGTAATCGAACTCGAAAATAAGTTGGCCAATATATTCCATATGGAGGCTGGTTTGTTCTGTCCTTCTGGCACCATGACCAATCAAATTGCCATTAAGTGCTTTACCCAACCTATGGATGAAGTGATTTGCGACCAAACGGCACATGTTTATCGTTATGAGGGCGGAGGCATTGCTTATAACTCCATGGCTTCGGTGCGCTTGTTAAATGGGGAAAGAGGTATTTTAACGCCTGAGCTAATTGAGCCAGAGATTAATGCAGACGATGTTCATTATCCCAAAACTAATTTAGTGGTGTTGGAAAATACCGTGAACAAAGGCGGAGGGAAATGCTACCAATTAGACCAAATTGAAGCCATTCATAATTTATGTGCTATTAAAGGACTAAAGCTACATTTAGATGGTGCCCGACTTTTTAATGCTTTGGTGGCCACAGGAGATAAAGCGGCTGCTTATGGTCATTATTTTGATGGCATATCAGTTTGCCTTTCGAAAGGTTTAGGGGCGCCGGTTGGTTCGGTATTGTTAGGTTCTTCAACTATGATTAAGCAAGCTCGTAGGATTAGAAAAGTGCTAGGTGGAGGAATGAGACAGGCTGGATTTTTGGCGGCAGCAGGAATTTATGCGCTAGACCATCATATAGACCGCTTGGCAGAAGACCATCAGCACGCCAAAGCTTTGGCGCATGCTTTAGCCCAAACTGATTATGTGGCACAGGTAACACCTGTAGAAACGAACATTGTACTTTTTGAGGTAGCTAGTAAATTTAGTGCCGATGAAGTGGTAAGAGCCTTAGGTAAAAAGGGGATTCTTTGCAATGCGACATCTGCTAAAACCGTTCGTTTGGTTACCCATTTGGATATCTCGCCTGCGATGGTAGACCAAGCTATTGAGATAATTGCTAAGCTAGACGTTTAGGCTATTCGAACTTTTTCTTAATTTTTTTAACGATAGATTCGTCTTCCTCGATGGAGCTTAGCTCTAGTTCGAGCGCTTTGGTGCTGAGTTGTATTTCCAATAACGAAATTAGTAACGATAGCATGAAAAAAATCAAGCTCAAAGCAAAAAACACTTCGGCAGTCACGTTTTTTTCGAGGTAAATGAAGAACATGCAAAACAAACAGCAGGCAAAACTTACTACCCCAAAGGCCTGCATGTTTTTAATTAGTTTTAAGCGATAACGTAAATTTTTAATCTGTTTTTGTAGGGCAATATCATTATCGGTTTGTTCGTATTTTGATTTTAGACTTCTTACTAAAGTGGCCAGGGCTAAAAACCTATTGGTGTAAGCTAGCATAATAAGGCTAATGGCAGGGAAGAAAAGGGCAGGTACGTTTAAGCTGAGTTGCATTTTTTAAAGGTTCATTAGTTTATTGGTTCACTTGTTCATTAGTTAGTCGGGAAGTCTGAAAGCTTGGAGACCGAAAGACTTAGCTGACAAATTACAATAACGACACAATATAATAATTTACAGCATGTTTTCGGCAGTCCGATGTTTTAACCGTTCTCTAAAACAATTAACCAGTTAACCAATTCCAACCACTAATCCTAACACACCCGCTGATTCCGCAGATTCAAACCGCAGATAGAAGGAGACAGATAGAAGGAGACTTACTTGCAAAGTTTACTAATCCCTAATTACTAACAACTAGCCACTAACCACTATTTCCTATTTCCTAACCCCTAAAACAAATTTGCCATTTAACGATAATTTCTTCATCTTGTGCCACTAACCAAATGATATCAACATCTGTTAAGGATATGAAAAAAATATTAGTTGCAAATCGTGGCGAAATTGCGCTTCGCATCATGCGTTCGGCAAAAGAAATGGGCATTAAAACAGTGGCGGTTTTTTCCGAAGCCGACCGTAATTCGTTACATGTTCGTTATGCCGATGAAGCGATTTGTATTGGGCCTGCAGCCTCCAATCAATCTTATTTAGTAGGAAGTAAAATCATTGATGCCTGTAAGCAAACAGGTGCCGAAGCTATACATCCAGGCTACGGCTTCCTTTCAGAAAATCCAGCCTTTGCCCAGCAAGTAAAAGCGGCAGGATTAACTTTGATTGGTCCGAGCCCGGAAGCCATGGAAATTATGGGCAACAAGCTTTCGGCAAAAGCAGCAGCATTAAAATATGATATCCCGATGGTACCAGGTACCGAGGAAGCCATTACCAATGTAGAGGAAGCCAAAGCCAGAGCGGTTGAAGTAGGATTCCCTATCTTGATTAAGGCAGCAGCTGGCGGCGGCGGCAAGGGTATGCGTATTGTGAATACCGTAAACGATTTTGAAGAACAGATGCAGCTGGCCGTTAGCGAAGCAACTTCAGCCTTTGGCGACGGAGCCGTATTTATTGAGCGTTACGTTACCTCACCTCGACATATTGAAATACAAGTGTTAGGCGATACCCACGGAAATATTGTGCACCTTTTTGAACGTGAATGTTCTGTTCAACGTCGTCACCAAAAAGTGGTAGAAGAAGCACCTTCATCAGTACTTACACCCGAAATCAGGGAAAAGATGGGCAAATGTGCAGTTGACGTGGCCCGTTCTGTAAATTATGTAGGAGCAGGAACGGTAGAGTTTATTTTGGATGAAAACCTTGATTTTTTCTTCCTCGAAATGAACACCCGTTTGCAGGTAGAGCATCCCGTTACCGAAATGATTACGGGGTTGGATTTGGTGAAAGAACAGATTAAAATTGCTCGAGGCGAAGCCATCAGCTTTAAGCAGGAAGACCTTAAAATAAATGGGCACTCCATCGAATTAAGGGTGTATGCCGAAGACCCATTGAATAATTTCTTGCCAGATATTGGTACCCTGCAAACCTATCAAACTCCAAAAGGGAATGGCGTAAGAGTTGATGATGGTTTTGAGCAAGGCATGGAAATTCCTATTTATTACGACCCAATGATTGCCAAATTGGTTACTCATGGAAAAGACCGTACAGAAGCTATTGAGCGTATGATTAGGGCCATCTCTGAATACGATATTACAGGCATACAAACAACTTTGAGTTTTGGAAAGTTTGTGATGCAGCACCCCGCATTCGTCTCGGGACAGTTTGATACGCACTTTGTAGGTAAATATTTTACTGCCGACAGTCTTAAAACAGAAGACGAGCAGGAAGCTTTAATTGCTGCCATTAGTGCGGTGTTGTTGTTGCAGGAGCAAAAAACTGCTTCGCAGCCATTATCTGCATCCGCTACGCAAAAAAGCAATTGGGTAAAGAACAGGAAAGCTTATTAGTAAAAAAGCAAAAAAATACCTTACGTTAGGAAGCCATAGATAATGTTTGACGGGGATACCAAACTTCGCATAACGCTGAAGGACGGCGTCCTCACTGTTTAAAGCATATTAACCTAAAAGTCAAAAATTGTGATAGGCTAATTTTTATTGCCTTTTACTAGTTACTTTTGTCCTTTAAATTAAAAGCATGTTTACTGGAATTATAGAGACCTTAGGGACCGTTCAAAATATACAGCATGATGGTGGAAATGTACATTACACCATTCAATCAGCTATTAGTAACGAGTTAAAGATAGACCAAAGCGTTGCGCACAATGGTGTTTGCTTAACCGTGGTATCGTTAAATGAAAATACGCACACCGTAACCGCTATTGAAGAAACCCTTCAGAAAAGCAATTTGAGCAGCTTAAAAGTAGGTGCTAAAGTGAATTTGGAACGTTGTATGCAAATGAATGCCCGTTTAGATGGGCATATTGTGCAGGGCCACGTAGACCAAACGGCTACCTGTATTTCGGTAAATGAACTGGACGGAAGTTGGGAGTATCGTTTTAAATATGATGCAACTAAAGGCAACGTAACGGTCGAGAAAGGTTCTATTTGTGTTAATGGCATTAGTTTAACAGTGGTTAATTCCGTAGATGACGAGTTTTCGGTTTTTATTATTCCGTATACCTATGAGCACACCAATTTGCAAGAAGTAAAACAAGGTGATTCGGTGAATCTGGAATTCGATATAATCGGAAAATATGTAGCCCGTTTAATGGGTAAATCTTAATTTTAGAAAAGTACTAATAGCATTCCATAATGTAAATGTAGCCCTGCTATTCGCCTTTACTCCCTTATTTCATTTCGGGGGTGACGGCTACTATCAGGTTTAAATAACAAAGCTTTGCGTTCTTTGCGAATACTTCAAAAACCTTAGCGTTAAACTTTTAACCGCAAAGAAAAAAAGAGTCCCGCAAAGAACGCAAAGGGGATTTTTTATAGGGTTGCTACAAACTTTTAACTTTATACTTTCCACTTTTTTTAACTTCGCAACATGTTCAGCAGGGAAGAAGCCGCCAGATTAAGGCAACAATTTTGGATTAGTTTTGGTCAGTACATGAAGCCAATTCCAGGGGTAGAAGGACTGCCAGTGAATTGGGTGAACTATAAAACTGGTGTAAAACATATCTTCTTCCGTATGGATGCTGAAAAAAAGCATGCCAGCATTGCTATTGAAATTGCCCATCCAGATGAAGGCGTGAGAGCTTTGCTGTTTGAGCAGTTTGAGGAATTTAAACGATTGCTGGAAAATGCTTTAAATGAAGAGTGGAATTGGTTACCTAATGCCTCAAACGCCTTTGATAAGCAGGTGGCCCGAATAGAACTTGTGCTACCAAACGTTAGCGTTTATAACCAACAACAATGGCCAGAGATTATTGCTTTTTTAAAGCCCCGTATCATTGCGCTAGATGAATTTTGGGTAAACGTAAAACCTGTTTTCGAAGATTTGAAGTAACGCTTTAGCGCTTAAGTTCCGATAACCTACCTTTAATATACTCCACTTGTGGAGCATCATCTTTATCCAAATCCTTATTCTTTAAATAAAGATTATAGTAAGTTAACGCAGATTTGGCCTGCTTTAATTTCAAGTCGTATAGCAACCCGAGTCTGTAATAGCTGTTTTTGTTGATTTGATATTCTAGCCCCTTTTTATAAGCATTACCTGCAGCGGTAAATAATTGTTTTTCCTCGTAAATGCCACCTAACAGATTGTAATATGCAGCAGTATTTGGTGAAATTCCCTCAGTAATGGTTTGCTTGGCGTAGCTGGTTGCTTGGTCGTAGTTTTTCAATTCGCGGAAACAGAGCGCGGTATAATACAAGGTGCTTTCCGTTTGCATTTCAGTTTTCTCCAGCATTTGGTATAAGGTAATGGCCCTTTTGTAATTTTTTAAAAAGAAATAGGCTTTCGCTACATCTGCTAGAACATTGGCGTCGGCACCGTTTTGAAGGAGTTTTTCGCCTACCAATACTACCTCGCTATACTTGTTCAGTTGGTTGGCTATAGGCAGTAGAGCTTGTTGCAGCACAAGATGGCCGCTGTCGGCTGCAATGGCTACTTTCAACACATCGTAAGCAGGTTTAAGTAGCTTTAATTTCCGATAGCTGGCCGCTAAATCATAAGCTACCTCTGCCTCTGTAGCATTTAACTTATTAGCTTTTTGTAGGTATTGGACTTTTAACAGCAAGCTGTCCGTATAATCTGCTAAGCGTTTATAAGCATTGAAATTAGTACTGTCTAAAGCAACAATTTCTTTCAAATAGGTAGTGGCGCTTTTATTGTTTCCTCGTCTCGAGTTAATATTGGCCAAGCTAAACAGCACAGGGATTTGTTTGGGCTGTAACTCATTAACCTTTTGGTAATTTTTCTCTGCATCTACCAGTTTTCCAGCCATCATATTACAATACGCAATTTGACCCAAAATTTTTACGTCACTAGTCTCCGCAGGATAAATACTGCTCAAATAAGCAGCCGCTTCGGCGTAGCGTTGACTTTGGTAAAACTCCAAGAGTTTCTCTTTGTCCAAAACAGCTTGCTGGGCAATACAAAACTTGGTAATCAGTAAAAAGATGAAGGAAATATAAAGGCTTTTCATGAAAACTAAATTATTAGTTATATATGGGATATGCAAATTTCTTGTGCATAAAAAACAATAAAATCAAACAAAAGCTATGTAGGAGTGGTTGTTAAAGAGAGTTTATCATTTAAATAAAAACAGAATTTATGGAAACTTTAAAGAAATTCGAACTGATGGAGAAGATAGTGAGAGAGCTGGAAGATTTGCAGCATTCGCAACAAGCTATCATACAAAAAATAGGAAAAATTGAAGTCGATAATATCGAACTTGGCGATAAAAAGTTAGAGGAAGATTTGCCTGATATGCACCAAAGGGTGGCCGACAACTTGGATAATATTGTAGAAATCTTAGATTATTTCGCCAATAAAACCGAGAAATTCGGTAACAAAAACAATGTCGACGAATTAAAGGAACAACAAGCCATTAATCAGGTTACTGGCAAGTAATTCTTTTTACAAGATTTAAGCTATTCTGCTATTCAGAGGAGCGGGAATTCGAGATGGGTTAAACCGTGGAAGTGTTCTTAGCTGTGCTCCAAATAGTGGGATAGTTTTCTTTTTTAATCGCCAGTAGGTACAAGTAAGCAAAAAGTGGTGCCTTTACCTACTTCACTGGATACGCTAATTTCCCCACCATTTCTGCTCATAAAATCTTTGCAAATCATTAAGCCCAATCCAGTTCCCTTTTCGTTTTGTGTGCCCCTTGAAGAGATGTTCTCGTCTTTGAACAGTTTTTCCAAAGTCGCTTCAGACATTCCCACGCCATTGTCTCTAATGCAGATTTTCAACATATGATTACGTTGGAAACTGGCGGTAATGGTAATTTCACAACCTTCATGGCAAAATTTAATCGCGTTATTGATGATGTTCCTAATCACAATTTGAAACATTAATACGTCGGCATAAGCAATCTCGTTAGGAAAAACATCATGCAGAATAGTTACCTTTTTAAGGGTGGCCGAAGGCAGATGATAGTTGATTTCGTTAAGGATAATGTTCCTTACATTGAAAAACTCTTTTTGGATGCCAAAACCTTGTAATTGACTCCTCGACCAGTGCAAAATATTTTCCAATAGGTCGGTGGTGTAAATGATGTCTTTGCTTAGTTCGGGCGATATTTTTTCAAATTCTTCTTGGCTCACCTGATTGTAGGAAACCATTTTTAAGATTTCCGAAAGATTTACCAAAGGTCCCCGCAAATCATGAGCAATAATAGAAAAAATGCGGTCTTTCAGTTGGTTTACCTTTTCCAGTTCTAATGCTTGTTCTTTGGCTATTAGGGCATCTTTTTTGGCCGAGGTTAAATCTTGAAGCTTTACAATAGTGAAAGCCTCGTTGATTTTGCTTTCATTCAGTAACAATATTTCAGCCTCAAAATAGATGATTTCGTCCCTTACAAAAGCCTGCATTTCCATTTTGTCACTAAGTCCGCTTTCCACTTTCTGGATAAAATCGGTATGCTTAGGGAATAATTCTCCAATAGACTGTCCCACAATTTTTTGAGATTTCGGAAGGTTAATGTAGCGGAGTAAGGAAGTGTTGTAGTCAATCACCCGATACTTTTTGTCTAATACCAAAAAGCCATCATCCATCAGCTCTAGCGCTTTTTCTCTGGCAATAGGTACGATGTCGAAAAGCCTAAATCTGTAAATGCCCAGTAAAATAAGGAAAGTAGTGAGGATAAATGCAAAAGGAGTAATATCTATAAAACCTAAAGGTCTTAAGCCAACAAGATAACTGATGTTGCCAATCCAAGGGAGTAGGGCGGCAATTAGAATGCTGTAGTTTTGCTTTCTGTAAATAGGGTCTGAACTTCTGAATTTGTTGAAGATGAGATAGCATCCACAGGCCAATAGCAAATAAAAATATACCGTGAAGATGCGGTACCAAGTTCCAGGATAGATTTTAATCATGGGAAAAGGCCCATCAAAAAACATTTTTACATCCTTGTAATGTAAATGGTGCATCGGATTGGTCCATACCATGGCAAGCGTGGTAACGGGAGCAATAAGCAGTAGGGTAAGGTTAAGTGGTTTTTTGTACCAACATTCTTTGTTGCAAAAAGTAAGGGCAAATAAAAACCAATTTAACGGTAAGGTAGCAATGCCTATATATTCAATATTGATGAAAAATAAGGCTTGTTCCAAATTATGACTCGAAAGCTCAAAACCATAGGCTATGGACCAAATGGCATTAGAGCCCATCATTAAGCTAAACCATTTTACTACGCTAGTGCCGCGTTTGTAAATGTAGATTGCTAAAATGGCCGTTAACGTTCCAAAAAATAGTAAAACTAAACCGTAACTGTTAAACGTAAAATCCATTGGAGCAATAATTGTCTTTCTTATAAATAGTAAAATTATAAAATTTAATTTACCGAATAAAAACGGAAAATAGGCCAAATGAAATCTGAGGTCTAATTAAGCGAAACAAGTCTTTATATGTTGATAATTAGCTGACCAAATCCGCTATATTTTTCGTTAATTTTGGTATCCTCATTTTTTAGCTATGTACTTAATTTTTGATACCGAAACAACAGGTTTACCACGTAATTTCAATGCCCCAATTACCGATACGGACAATTGGCCGCGTTGTATTCAAATTGCGTGGCAGTTGCACGATGATATGGGAAGGTTGTTGGAGCACCAAGATTATTTGGTACAGCCCGAAGGCTTCAACATCCCTTACGATGCCGAGCGTATTCACGGTATTTCTACCGAATTGGCACAGGAACAAGGTATTCCCTTGGCCGAAGTATTGGAGAAATTTAAAGAAGTTTTAGGGAAAGCAAAGTTTGTAGTAGGACAAAATATTGGCTTCGACCTTAACATTATGGGTTGTGAGCTGTATCGTTTTGGACAGGAAAATCTATTGGCCGATATGCCTATATTGGATACCTGTACCGAAGTTACGGCTGACTTATTGAAAATCCCAGGAGGTAGAGGTGGTAGGTTTAAGCTACCCAATCTTACGGAACTACACCAATACTTATTTGGAGTGCCTTTTGCTGAAGCCCACAATGCTACTGCCGACGTAGAGGCCACTACACGCTGTTTCTTGGAGCTGATTAAAAAGCAGGTTTTTACCAAGGAAGAACTACAAGTTGATACAGATTATTTCCTGAAATTTAAGGAAGCCAATCCTTTTACCATAGAATCTGTTGGGCTGAAACATGTTAACCTAAAAGCAGCTTCAGATGAAATAAGAAAAAGAAAAGGTGCAGATACTGGTGGTGTTTCTAAACAAACTTTAGAGAGTAACAAGGCCGCATTGGCTGATGCTGCTTTTGCGCATCTACATAATCATACCCAATTTTCGGTGTTGCAAAGTACCATTAGCGTACCTGCTTTAGTAAAAGCGGCTGCCGAAAAAGGAATGCCTGCGGTAGCCCTAACCGACCATGCCAACATGATGGGCGCTTTCCACTTTGTAAGCAATGTGCTTAACCATAACAAGGCTGCCGAAGCTAAAAATGCGGAAGCCATAGAAAAAGGAGAAGCTCCTACAGCAACCATATTGAAGCCGATTATTGGGGTGGAATTTTTTGTGTGTGAGAACCACACCGATAAAACCCGAAAAGATGATGGTTACCAAGTGGTGTTTTTGGCAAAGAACAAGCAAGGTTATCACAACTTGGCGAAAATGTCGTCAATTGCTTATACCAAAGGATTTTACTATGTACCTAGGATTGACAGAAATGTGGTTGAACAGTACAAAGAAAACCTGATTGTACTTACAGGTAATATGTATGGAGAAGTGCCTAGTAAAATCTTGAACATTGGTGAAAAGCAGGCAGAAGAGGCTTTACTTTGGTGGAAAGAGCAATTTGGCGAGGATTTTTACATCGAGCTAATGCGCCACGGACAAGAAAATGAAGACCGTGTAAATGAGGTATTGGTAAAAATGGCCGCCCAAAATGGGGTGAAAATGGTAGCCACCAACAATACCTATTATGTTAACAAAAAGGATGCGCATGCCCATGATATTTTACTTTGTGTAAAGGATGCTGAGAAACTGGCCACACCAATTGGTCGTGGTAGAGGTTTTAGGTATGGTATGCCTAACCAGGAATATTATTTCAAGTCGGCAGATGAGATGAAAGAAATCTTTGCCGACGTGCCAGAAGCGATTATCAACGTACAGGAAGTAATTGATAAAATAGAAACCTATAAGCTGGCAAGGGAGGTATTATTACCAAAATTTGATATCCCCGAAGAGTTTTTGGTGGCGGAAGATGAAGCCGATGGCGGAAAAAGAGGGGAAAATAAATTCCTTCGCCATCTCACCTACGTGGGTGCCGAAAAACGTTATGGAGAGCTTACGCCAGATATTACCGAACGTTTGGATTTTGAGTTGGCTACGATTGAAAAGACGGGTTATCCTGGTTACTTTTTGATTGTGCAGGATTTTATTGCCGAAGCTCGTAACAGGGATGTGTCTGTTGGACCAGGTCGTGGTTCCGCCGCAGGTTCTGCGGTAGCTTACTGCTTGGGGATTACCAACATCGACCCGATTAAATACGACCTCCTTTTTGAGCGTTTCCTTAATCCAGACCGTGTATCCATGCCCGATATCGATATCGACTTTGATGACGAGGGTCGTGGACGTGTAATGGATTATGTAATCGGTAAATATGGCTCCAGTCAAGTGGCGCAAATCATCACTTATGGTACCATGGCGGCTAAATCTTCCATTAGAGATACGGCAAGGGTGCTAGATTTGCCACTTTTCGAAGCAGATAAGGTAGCCAAATTGGTGCCGAATATGAAGCTGGCCAAAATCTTCAATTTGCAAGAGAAGGCGCTAAAAGAAGCACTCCGACCAGATGAATTTGAAAACGTAAATCTACTTAAGACCTTAGCTTCGGGTAAAGATTTGGCAGCCGAGACTTTACAGCAGGCTATTGTTTTGGAAGGTTCGGTACGTAATACGGGTATTCACGCTTGTGGGGTAATCATCACGCCAGATGACATTACCAATTTCGTGCCTGTATCTACGGCCAAGGACAGTGATTTATACGTGACCCAGTTTGATAACTCAGTAGTAGAAAGTGCTGGTTTATTGAAGATGGACTTTTTGGGGTTGAAAACATTAACCCTGATTAAAGATACCGTGAAGCTCGTTAAAAAGCGCTTTAATATCGACCTCGACCCAGATAATTTCCCGATAGATGACGTAGCTACTTATGAGCTCTTCCAGCGTGGTGAAACGGTTGGTATTTTCCAGTACGAGAGTCCTGGTATGCAGAAATACATGAAGGAGCTAAAGCCTACGGTTTTTGGTGACTTAATTGCCATGAACGCATTGTATCGTCCAGGACCAATGGAGTATATTCCTAGTTTCGTTAGACGTAAACACGGTGTAGAACCTATTACCTACGATTTAGATGCCTGTGAGGAGTATTTACAAGAAACCTACGGAATTACGGTTTATCAAGAGCAGGTAATGCTTTTATCGCAAAAATTGGCTGGTTTTACCAAAGGTGAGGCCGATGTTTTGCGTAAGGCTATGGGTAAAAAGCAAAAAGACGTATTGGATAAAATGAAGCCAAAGTTTGTAAAACAGGCTTCAGAAAAAGGTCATAAAGCCGAGACTTTAGAGAAGATTTGGAAAGACTGGGAAGCGTTTGCATCTTATGCTTTCAACAAATCTCACTCTACCTGTTATGCTTGGATTGCCTATCAAACGGCTTATTTGAAAGCACATTATCCAGCGGAGTATATGGCTGCGGTACTTTCCAATAACATGAGTGATATTAAGCAAGTGGCTTTCTTCATGGAAGAATGTAGGCAGATGGGCGTACCTGTATTGGGCCCAGATGTGAACGAATCGGAAATGAAATTCTCGGTAAATGCCAAGGGCGAAGTTCGTTTTGGTTTGTCTGCAGTAAAAGGAGTTGGGGAGAAAGCAGTGGAAAGTATCATTGAGGAACGTACTGAAAATGGACCTTATCCTACCGTTTTTGAGTTTGCTAAGCGTTCTAATACCCGTATCGTTAACAAAAAGGCATACGAGAGTTTTGTGTATGGCGGTGCCTTTGATGCTTTTGGCTTCAATAGGTCGCAATTTTTCTTCATTGGACCTAATGATAAACTAAATGGAATCGAAAAGCTGATTAAATACGCTAACGACTTCCAGAATAACCAAAACTCTTCGCAATCATCGCTGTTTGGTGGGTCAAAAGCTGATTTGATTTTGGAGCCTTCTTTTGCCATGACGCAAGAATGGGGTACAATTGATAAACTGAAATACGAAAAAGATGCCATCGGGATTTTCCTTTCGGGACACCCTTTAGACGATTACCGTTTTGAACTGGATAGGTATTGTCCACATAAAGTGAAGCATTTGAGTATCATCAATAAAGTAAGAATGGGCGATTCAAATGAGGAAGTTATGGCAGAATTTGAGACCCTGAAAAACCGTGAATTGGTTGTAGGGGGATTAGTGGTCATGGCTTCTCAGCGGATTACCAAAACAGGTAAGCCTTTTGGGATTTTCACATTCGAAGATTATGATGACAGTTGTGAAATCGCTTTATTTGGTGAAGACTTCCTAAAATTTAAGCAGTTTTTAACGGAAGGGTATTTCTTGCAAATCCGTGGTAAATTAGGGCTGCGCTTTGGAAAAGAAGGCGATTGGGAGTTTAAAATTACTACTATTGACTTGCTTGCAGGTTTAAGAGATAAGCTGACCAAGTCATTAACTATATTTTTTCCTATCGAGATTGTGAACGATAGTTTTATGCAGCAAATACAAGCTATTTTAGACGAAAATAGGGAAAATGCAGATGCGCAAAACTGTAAGCTCAATTTTGAGGTTTATGATGTGGAGAAAGGATTGAAGTTGGAACTGCCTTCTAAAAACCAAAAAATAAATCCGAATAACCAATTTTTGGATGGAATTAAGAACTTGGATTTTGTAGACTACAGGTTGAATTAGGTTTTAGGGACTAGTGGCTAGTGGTTAGTAGTTAGGAACTAGTAGCTAGGAATTAGTGGTTAGTTACTAGTTGTTATTAATTAGGGATTAGTCAACTTTGCAAGTAAATCCCCTTTTATCTGCGATTTAAATCTGCGGAATCAGCGGGAGAGAGAAGAGACTAGTGGTTAGGAGTTAGTTGCTACTAGTTAGGTATTAGGGAACTTTGCAAGTAAATCCCCTTTTATCTGCGATTTAAATCTGCGGAATCAGCGGGAGAGAGAAGAGGCTAGTGGTTAGGAGTTAGTTGCTAGTAGTTAGATATTAGTGAACTTTGCAAGTAAATCTCCTTTTGTCTGCGGTTTAAATCTGCGAAATCAGCGGGGGGGAGAAGGAAGGAAGAGATTAGGGACTAGCGCCAATGAACAAAACAATGTCAAATTGACATTACACTTTTGATGGCATCACAATTGATAATATATTTGTACATAATAAAAATTTAGATATGGCTTTAGAAATAACAGATGCTAACTTCGAGGAAGTAGTATTAAAATCAGATAAACCTGTTTTGGTAGATTTTTGGGCAGAATGGTGCGGTCCTTGCCGTATGGTTGGTCCAGTGGTAGAAGAAATTGCTAAAGAATACGAAGGCAGAGCTTTAGTTGGCAAGGTAAACGTTGATAACAATCCTCAGATTTCAATGCAGTTTGGTATCCGTAATATCCCAGCTTTGTTGTACTTTAAAGATGGTCAAGTAGTTGACAAACAAATTGGCGCAGTGCCTAAATCAATTTTGGCAGGTAAATTAGACGGCCAATTATAAGAATAAGGATTTACTTATCTTCATATAAATAAAAAACCGATGCGCTATAAAGTACATCGGTTTTTTTATGTCAGTAATGGTCAATTAATATCTGCCAAACTTATAAGTTAATCCCACCCCCAAAGTTTCTTTTAATTGCAGTTTACCAATTTGATTATCGTCATAGAATAAATCAGCGGTAATTTGTGTAGAGATAAACTTATTCACTTTCATATCCAAAATACCAGAATACGATAGCACCATGTTTTGAGGTTTCTCCAAGTAATTGGTGAAGATGCCAAAACGGTTGTCCAGCATAATGTTTTCCATCAATTTAACTTTATACCTGCCACCTATATAAGCACCTAACTGATAAACTAAACTTTCGGTAGGTTTGGCGCCATAGGCCTCGGTTAAAATACCGTCTCTATTAGGGTCAAAAACAGCTTTATCAGCAATAATGGTAAATCTTGAGGTTAATGGATGAACATTGAATTGGAAATTGTCATTTGGAATGTAGTCAAAACCTAAGCCCAGTGTGACATAGCCAGGAGACAGTAGGTTGGAGATGTAACTTTGTTCAGGCTTGCCATAATCATAACCTTTCGCAAATTGTGTTTTAAGGTTTAAGGCAACGGCACTGTACCAATTACTAGTTCCAATTTGGTAACCATATTTGGAAGTTAAATCAATCACATCTTCTACTTTTGTGGCTTTGTTGTTTTCTTCTGAACGTAAGCCATAACCAGCCAAAATGCGATTTTCCCAGAGGTTTTTGCCTTTTTTCAGGTTAAATTCATAATCAACCCTGCCAGTTAAGGCAATAGAGTTAATTCCCCCAGCAACCCAATTGGAAAAAGCGGCCTGATTTAGTAAAAGGGTATTGGTTCCTCTAACCGTCCAGCCTTCTTGTTTTTTTGCGGTATCTAGCTTGCCAGCGAGTTTGGCGCTTTCGGTGTTTACTTTTCCGCCTTGCACCTTTTGAGCATAGCTGCTATTCATCATCATAGCGCTAATGATAAAAAGTAATAATCTTTTCATATGATGTTATTTAGTGATATAACAAAGCTAAACAAAATCTTTTTTATTAGTTTTACGTATGCAAGCATCGCAAAAACCTGAGGAAATTAGATTTGAAAGTAGTCTAGAGCTTTTAGCAAAGCAAGTGGTAGAAGGATTTATCACAGGCTTGCATAAAAGTCCTTTTCATGGTTTTTCTGTTGAATTTGCAGAACACAGGCTTTACAACAACGGTGATAGTGTAAAAAGTATTGATTGGAAGTTGTTTGCCAAAACCGATAAGCTATTTAGCAAGCGTTACGAGGAAGAAACAAACTTAAGGTGCCAGTTTGTGATTGATATTTCTTCGTCCATGTATTTTCCTAACGACAAATACAATAAGCTCACGTTTGCGGTACAAAGCACTGCGGCTTTAATCTATTTGCTTAAAAGACAGCGCGATGCTTTTGGTTTAAGCCTTTTTACCAACGAATTGAAGCTCAATACCCCTGCTAAATCTACCAGTGTACATCAAAAGTTTTTATTTGCGAAGTTGGAAGAAGCTTTAGCGGCTTCTAAACTGAATGTACAAACCGACCTTTCTGTGGCACTACATCAAATCGCTGATTTAATCCATAAACGCTCATTGGTAGTTATTTTTAGTGATATGCTACAAACAGCGGATAGTAGTGACAGGTTAGATAAATTGTTCTCTGCTTTGCAGCACTTGAAATTCAATAAACATGAGGTAGTGGTATTTAATGTCACCGATAAGGCTAAAGAACAGGAGTTTGATTTCGAAAACAGACCTTATGAGTTTGTGGATATGGAAACAGGAACTATTTTAAAGGCCCATGCTTCTAAGGTGAAAGATGCTTACCTATCGCAAATGACCGCTTATAGGAAAAATCTGGCCTTAAAATGTGCCCAATATAAAATTGATATGGTGGATGCGGATATTAATGCGGGCTTTAACCATATCTTGGAAGCTTACTTGATTAAGCGCCAAAAAATGAGTTAACCTAATAAATAGGGTCGGTTACTGTGTGTCTATGTGGTTTAAAATAAAAATTCAACCACATAGACACATAGGGGGTGTTATTTAACAATGATAGTGCTGTTTGTTAATTCTCTATGTGTCTATATGGTTCCATTTAGACAACTTTACGCTTAAAACAGCACGTCTGCGATGTCGGGATTTTTGTCAAAAACAGATTTAGCGAACGGACATAATGGCATGATTTTTAAATGATTGGCTCTTGCATATTCCACTGCTTTCATCACCATTTGTAAACCAACGCCTTTGCCTTTAAAATCAGGATTAACTTCCGTATGGTCGATGATGAATTTAGTACTTCCAGCCCAAGTGTAGGTCATTACGCCAGCTTCTTTACCATCTTCTATTGCTTTGAATACACCTCTTCTCTCTTCGTTTTCTTGAATGATTTCCATTTTCCTGATAAGTTATTTGGTTAAAGATAGCAAGAAGTGCCAGAAATATGGTAACAAAAAATGCGCAGGGCTAGGCCACTGCGCATTGTACTAACTAGGAACAAGTACTTATGCTTTTTTATGTGCTTTGTGCTTTACTTTTTTAGCTGTAGTATCTGCTTTAGCTTCTACTTTTTCAGCTTTTTTCTCCGCTTTTTTCTCTACTGTTTTAGCAGCAGGAGCAACTGTTTTTACTGGCGCTTTAGCAGGTGTTTGTGCGTTAGCGAAGTTTACTGTAAATGCTGCAATTAATGCAACCATTAAAAATTTCACTGTTTTCATTTTCTTTTTATTTTTAGTGAACGATGTTGTTGTTTAACAATACTAAGTTCCTCTATCAAAATGAAGAAATCATGAAGTTTTTAAAAAGCTGAAAATTCTATACTTTTTCTATTGGGAAGCTAATATTCACTTGGGTACCCTCATGTTTTTTGGAAGAAATAGAGAGTGTGATATGGTGGAATTTGGCGATGCTATTGCAAATGGCTAGACCTAGGCCCAGTCCGCTAACTTCTTCGTTATTTTCTCTTTCAAAGCGGTGGAAGGCTTTTTTCACAATATCATTGTCCATACCAATCCCATTATCAGTAATGCTGAGTACATAAGCATCTGTAGTGAGCTCTTCGGTTATGACGATGCTGCCTGCATGTTTGCTGTACTTTATTGCATTGTTAATGATATTAATTAATAAAGTATGGATTAATGGTTGGCTTCCTTGGAAGATAAAAGCTTCTTTGGTCTGATTTTCGTAAATAATCCGTTTATCGGAAATACGTTCCGTTAAATCTTCATAAATATCTTCCAGCTCCTGCCTAATCACAATCTGGTCTTTTTTAACGTACTGCTCGTTTTCTACTTTCGAGATTAGCAATAAACTATTGATGATAGATTTTAGCCTGCTCAATGTTTTTAACGAGGCCATGATTTTTTCTTCATGCTCCACCGCAAGGGTTTCAGAAGCAAGAATGTTTTCTAGCCTGCCATTTAAAATGGAAATAGGGGTGAGCAATTCGTGCGAAACGTTAGCGATAAACTGTTTTTCAAGCAAAAAAAGGTCGGTAATTTTCCTCATCAAGCCATTAATACTATCATCCAAAAGTACAAAGTCAGTAGTGTTCGTTGGAATCTTGCTATAATCGAAAGTGATAGGGTCATTAACCTTGTTGATTTTTTGGTCTAGTATCTTATAAAAAGGTTTGAGTAGGAATCTGGTGAAGGCGTAATCTGTTATTAAGGTAATGGAAAGGGAAACCATTAATACAATAAACATGTAAATTCCTAATGATTTTTTGATAGAGATGGCTCCTGCAGCGGTGGTGCCTAGTTCCAGTTGATAGTATTTGTTTTTATATTCAAATTTTCTGGTAAGGATACGGTAGGCTTCAATATCGCCCATAATTTCTCGGTCTCCTGTGCTGAATTTTTCAGTAGTATCAATCGCTTCTTGTTTGGGGATAAGCGTAAGGACGATATACTCATCTTTTAAGATGTTGTAGTCGGTGAAAGTTTGCTCAGCGTTTAATAAGCTGTCTACCTCGTTATCATTCAAGTTTTTAACGAGCTTTGTTTCTTTTTTGTATAATCGGTTATCTAGGTGGTTGATGGAGATTTTTTCTAAGGAGAATAGAATAATAGTTCCTAGAATAAAAATGAGTGCAATTTTGGTGGCAGCGTTATATAGAGTGAATTTTTCTTGCAGTCTCATGTTTAGCCCAATTTAAAGCGTTATCCTGTAGCCGATACTTCTTACGGTTTCCAGCCAATCAGTTTTGGCATGGCACATCAGTTTTTTACGAAGATTTTTCACATGTACATCTACAAAGTTTGAATCGGAGTTGACCTCTAAAATGTCACCCCAAACGTGTTCGGTAAGGCTGGTGCGTGAAACTACACGGTTTTTGTTTAACACTAGGTAGTTTAAAATCTCAAACTCCTTTTTGGTTAAATGAATTCTTTCGCCTTTAAAAGTAACCACCCTATTTTGGATATCTAATACAAAATCATGTACTTGGATGTCGTTTTTTTCCAGTTTGTGCTTTCTACGGGTTACAGCATGCATTCTTGCCAAGAGCTCATTTAGTGAGAAAGGTTTGGGTAGGTAGTCATCTGCGCCCTCTTCAAGACCTTTAATACGGTCGTCTACGGCACTTCTAGCAGTTAGGATAATGATGGCGTCATCTCTATCCTTAAGGCCTTTAATCAGTTTTAACAGTTCAAAGCCATCTCCATCTGGTAAGCCCAAATCAAGTAGGATAAAATCATAGCTGTTAACGAAAATCTTTTCCTCTGCCGAAGCTTTTCTTCGGGCATGGTCTATAATATAACCTTCCTTGCTTAAAAAATCATTGATTTCTAAGGCCAGGCTTTTTTCGTCTTCAACAATCAGTACATTCATCCCTGTTTATTTTGATGGGCAAATTTTCTCTATGTTCCTAAGAATGATGGCGCATGCTGCCTTGATTTCATCCTCAGTAATGGTGAGGGGCGGGGCAATACGCATCGCATCACTACAATGCAAAAACCAATCGGTAATAATGCCGTCTTCAATGCAGGCATCAATAATTGCTTTGTTAATATCAAAACTATCAAAACTTACGGCAAGCATCAAGCCCTTGCCACGTATTTCGTTAATGGCTGTATGTTGCAATAGTTCTTTGAATAAAGTGCCTTTTGCTTCCACATCAGCCACAATGTTCTCGTCCAGTAGCGTATTTAAGGTTGCTAGTCCAGCAGCGCAGCACACGGGGTGACCACCAAAAGTAGTCATGTGGCCCAAAATAGGGTTGAATGATAATACCGACATGATTTCTGCCGAACTGATAAAAGCACCAATAGGCATTCCGCCACCAATACCTTTAGCTAACAGAAGAATATCTGGCGTAATGCCATAATGTTCAAAGGCAAACATTTTTCCTGTTCTGCCAAAGCCCGTTTGAATTTCATCAAATACTAAAAGTGTACCAGTAGCCAAACACCTCGCCTTTAAAGCTTCCATGAAAGCTTGGTCGGCTACTCTCACACCAGCTTCACCTTGTATAGGTTCAATAAATACCGCGGCAGTTTGGTCTGTGATTTTTTCCAGGTCGGCAATGTTGTTGTGGGTAATGAAGTCTACGTGTGGCAAAAACGGCCCATAGCCAGCAGAATAGAAGTCACTTTCCATCAAGCTTTCTGCACCTTGCGTGCTGCCATGGTAAGCGTTTTTGCAGGCAATAAAGCCTTTTCTTCCTGTGTATCTTTTGGCCAGTTTCATGGCTCCCTCTACAGCCTCTGCTCCAGAATTAACAAAATAAGTGCAGTTAAGCTGTTCAGGTAAAACCGAAGCCAAAGCGGTTGCAAAATTCACTTGCGGGCTTTGTACAAACTCACCGTAAACCATCAAGTGCATATAGGTTTCCACTTGCTTTTGTACCGCTGAAACCACGTTCGGGTGACAATGACCAACGTTGCTTACTCCAATACCAGCTATTAAATCGATATAAGCTTTTCCTTCTTTATTATATAGGTTAATTCCTTGCGCTTTCACAAATTCAAGCATTAAAGGAGTAGTAGAAGTTTGAGCGTTGTGTTTTAAAAAAAGTTGTCGTTGGGTAAGCATGTTGCAAAAGTAGCGGATTTAGGGCTCATTTTTTGGAAATGATGTCAAATAAAAAAGGACGTCTTTCGGGACGTCCTCTTCGGTTAATCATTTGCGTGACCTAATTCGTTTGAGGGGCTGGCATTGCTGCCCTATATTGTTGTAGTATTTCTTTCTTGAATGCTTCTTGTGCTCTGTAAAACTTCCCTACAGTTTTAATAGGTAAGCTTGATTTGAACTTGTTGTAGTATTTGCGTTCAATGTTTAAATCTCGCTGTCTAAAGTTGAAATCGTTTAAAATTAAAGTTTGAATTTCTTCATCATCTAAATCTTCAATCTCCTTAAGTTTTCTAAAGCTAATCATCTTTTGCATCCGTTCTTTTCGCAACGTCGACTGCTCTCTCACATAATCATTATAGATTGGCCAAAAAATCTTAGCTTCTTCGGCAGATAAATCCAGCTTTGTGGTTAGCCAAGCCACTTTTCTGGCTTCCATTTTTTCACCACCCATTTTAGGTCCTTGTGCTGAAGCTAAAAAAGGAGCGAAGATTAATAGTGCAAAAACAAAGTTTTTCATCTGTTTTATTGTTTAATTGTGTTAAGGGGTCTGATGATGGTCATCTGGCCCAGATTTATAAATTATTAGATAAATCTGTAGTAGAGAAATTATCTAAAATATAGTCTTCCATTTCGCTGTCGGTAACATTGGCTGTTTTTCCGTGCTGCGCCTCTTGAACATATTCTATAATCACACTTTCGTCAATATCATACAACAACTGTTCTTTCGCAAGCTCTGTTTTGCGTAATTGATGGCTCTGATATTGCTTGTTGGCAAACCAACCTGTAGTAGAGGTAAGTACCAAACAAGCGGCAACAGCGTATTTAAACAATGGTTGATGCCATAGTTTTACTGTTTTTTTAATGCTGATGGTTTTAGCAGCAATGTTTTGTTGCAATTGCTCAAAATATCCATCTGGTACATCGAAACCTTGTTGCTCATTTACAAACGTTGATAAGTTGGCTTGAGCAATGATTTGTTCATTAAGGGTTTCGAAATAATTTGCTGGAGTGGTAAAACCATTATTTGCTGATTTTTCCAACGAATTTATAAATACAGACTGATTGGTCCGTTCCTCAAGCTCCTCAAAATAATTTGTAGGAACTGTAAAAGGGTTAGACCTCTTCAGTTTCGCTAGTTGTGGCGCTTCGTTTTCCCATTCCATATTTTCGGCCATTTTACTCATTCGTATTTATTGATGTTTTTTTAGGCAAAAGGTTTAATGTCAATCTTGATTTATTAAAATTGCTTCGATTTTTTTCACTGCAATATGAAAGGATGCTTTTAATGCACCCACTGTGGTGCCCAAAACTTCTGAGATTTCTTCATATTTCATATCATCAAAATATTTCATGTTGAAGATAATTCGTTGCTTTTCGGGAAGGGTAAGGATGGCTTCTTGCAGTTTGCGCTGAATTTTATCGCCATCAAAGTGCGAAGAAGAAGCAAGTGTTTCTGCTAATTCAGAATTTACTTCATCTAAAGAAACATTGTTCCTGTTTTTTTTCTTGTTAAGGAAAGTGATGGATTCGTTGGTGGCAATCCGATAAATCCAAGTGTACAATTGAGAGTCGCTGCGAAACGAATGTAGGTTTTTCCAAACCTTTACAAAAGTTTCCTGCACAAGATCATCGGCATCGTCATGGTCAATCACCAAACGTCTGATGTGCCAATAAATTTTTTGCTGATATTTTTGTAAAAGCAAGTTGAAGGCGTTATTTCTAGTTTTTTCATCCTGAAATTTCGAGAGGATCTCTGCGTCTTCAACTTGCTTCATAGGTTATTTCGATTTTCTAGCAATCGCTTTTTGGGCAGCTGCTACGATATCTGAAGGATCTAGCTTATATTTTGTCATTAACTGATCAGGAGTAGCGCTTTCGCCGAAACTGTCATCAACAGCTACAAACTCTTGTGGAGCCAAATAAGTAGTGGTCAAGAAACGAGAAACACTCTCTCCTAAACCGCCAAATTTATTGTGCTCTTCACAAGTAACAATACAACCTGTTTTCTTTACAGACTTTAAGATAGCTTCTTCGTCCAAAGGTTTAATGGTATGGATATTTATAATTTCAGCATCAATACCCAATTTCTCTAATTCTTCACCAGCTTGTATTGCTCTCCAAACCATGTGGCCTGTTGCTACAATGGTTACATCAGTACCTTCATTAACCATCCATGCTTTACCAATTTCAAATTTTTGGTCTTCTGGAGTAAATACAGGGATTACCGGACGGCCAAAACGTAGGTAAACAGGACCTTCGTGTTCCATAATGGCTAAAGTAGCTGCTTTGGTTTGGTTGTAATCGCAAGGGTTAATTACGGTCATTCCTGGCAACATTTTCATTAAACCAATATCTTCAAGGATTTGGTGGGTAGCACCGTCTTCACCTAAGGTTAAGCCTGCGTGAGAAGCACAAATTTTTACATTTTTGCCAGAGTAGGCGATAGATTGACGTATTTGGTCGTAAACCCTTCCGGTAGAAAAGTTCGCGAAAGTTCCTGTAAATGGGATTTTTCCGCCAATGGTTAAGCCTGCAGCAATACCCATCATGTTAGCTTCTGCAATACCTACTTGGAAAAAACGCTCAGGAAAATCTTTGATAAAAGCATCCATTTTTAACGAGCCAACTAAGTCGGCACAAAGGGCAACTACGTTTTCGTTTCTTTTTCCCGCTTCGTGTAAGCCAGCTCCAAAACCAGAACGGGTATCTTTTTTATCTGTGTAAGTGTATTTTTTCATTTTTGTTGAGATATGAGAGGTGAGGTTGGAGATAGGTTATTTTTCTAAATCTTTCACTCAAATCTATCCTGTTTAATTATGCGATAAGAGATTGGTCAAATTCACCTGATCTGCTATCTGACTTCTAAAATCTGATTAGTAATCTCCCAAGGTTTCTTTAATCTGTCCAAGGGCATTGGCCAATTGCTCGTCACTTGGAGCTGATCCGTGCCATTTGTGGGTGCCTACCATAAAGTCAACACCATAGCCCATTTGGGTGCTCATCAAGTTCAAGATAGGTTTTCCTTTTCCGGTTAATGATTTTGCGTACTCTAATGATTTTAGAATTTCTTCCATGTCGTTACCGTTAGAAGTAATTACATGCCAGCCGAAAGCTTCAAATTTAGCTTGCAGGTTTTCTAAAGAAAGTACTTTCTCGGTAGGGCCATCAATTTGCTGACCGTTATAGTCGATGCTAGCAATGATGTTATCTACTTTGTTGTGTGGAGCAAACATAAATGCTTCCCAGTTTTGGCCTTCTTGCAATTCGCCGTCACCTAAAAGGGCAAAAACTAATGATTTATCGCCGTCAATTTTTTTGGCAAGTGCCGCGCCAATAGCTACGGATAAACCTTGTCCTAATGATCCAGAAGCTACACGAACACCTGGTAGCCCTTCATGAGTAGTTGGGTGTCCTTGCAATCTTGAATCCAGTTTTCTAAAAGTGCTTAACTCGCTTACGCCGAAGTATCCTGACCTAGCCAACACGCTATACCAAACTGGAGAAATATGTCCGTTTGATAAGAAGAAAAGATCTTCGTTTTTACCATCCATGTCAAATTTCGGGTTGTGGTTCAATACCTCGAAATATAAAGCTGTAAAGAAATCTGCACAGCCCAAAGATGCGCCTGGGTGTCCAGACTGTACCGCATGTACCATTCTAAGGATATCTCTCCTTACTTGGGAAGCGATATCTTCTAGTTCACTGATTGTATGTTTCATCCAAAAAAAAAATATTGTTGTAATGTAACAAAGTTAATTTAAATATCCGTTTGCCAATTATTTAGGCCTTGTTTTTTGAAGATAATGACATTTTTTGAGCCCTATAGTTTTCCACATTTTGTCATTTTAGGTAAAATAAATGTTGATAAGTTTGCTATAGTCATAAATATATTCTTATTTTGAGTAGGTAATTACCCAAAAATCAACAGGTAAACGTTTTCGCTTATGAGGATTTCTACTTTTTTAACATTTCTGTTTTTCTCGTCTTTTGCCTACGCCCAAAATGGTTCGGTAGGTATTGGTACTGAAAGGCCTAACAATAAATCAATTCTGGAAATTTATTCAACCGAAAAGGGTTTGTTGATTCCTCGTTTAACCGAAGTTCAACGGAATACTTTGCAGGCTGTAGGGGCAACTAATGCGTCTATCAATGGTTTGTTAATTTATAATACCACTACTAATAAGTTCAATACTTGGAATTTAGATAAGTGGGAAGAGATTGGTACACAGGGGCAAAAAGGTGATAAGGGTGATACAGGTAGCCCGGGTGTTCCTGGGGCTAACGGTGCAAATTGGTCAAATGGTACGCTAAATCCTCCTGCAGCCGCAACAGAACCAACAGGTTCTAGGGACGGCGATTACTACCTTAATAATACCAATGGTAAGGTTTTTATCAGGGAAGGTGGTATTTGGAAAGAAGTTGCAAATTTAACTACTGGTGTGGCGGGGCCTGCAGGTCCAATAGGTCCGGCTGGTGCACAATGGTATAATGGTACGCTTAATCCGCCAAGTGCAGGTACAGAGCCTGCGGGTATAAAAGAAGGTGACCTTTATTTGAATAATAACACTGGAAATGTATTTAAAAAGCAGGCTGATGGGACTTGGACATTGTTGGCTAATTTAACCACTGGGGTGGTTGGCCCTCAAGGGCCTAAGGGGGATGTTGGTTCAACAGGTCCTCAAGGTTTGCAAGGAACAAAAGGAGATCGTGGCGATACAGGAGCGACAGGTCCTCAAGGTCCTATCGGTTTAACTGGAGCTCAAGGTCCGCAAGGTGATAAAGGTGATGTAGGGGTGGCTGGTCCACAAGGTATTCAAGGCCCAGTTGGTCCTCAAGGGGCTACGGGTGCTCAAGGAGATAAGGGAGATGTTGGAGCGCAAGGAGTTAAAGGAGATGTGGGCGCTACTGGTCCGCAGGGTGCTCAAGGTCCACAAGGTGCCAAAGGCGATACAGGTGATAAAGGAGATGTTGGTTCGGTGGGTCCGCAAGGTCCTATTGGCTTAACAGGTCCACAGGGTGCTAAGGGCGATACAGGTGATAAAGGAGATGTTGGTGCGGTAGGTCCACAAGGTCCTATTGGCTTAACGGGTCCACAAGGTGCCAAAGGCGATGCTGGTGACGTTGGTCCACAAGGTCCTGCAGGAGCAACTGGAGCTACGGGCCCGCAAGGTGCTCAGGGTGCCAAAGGTGATAGTGGAGATAAAGGTGATACTGGTAATCCGGGGGCTACTGGAGCTCAAGGTTCGCAAGGTCCGGCTGGTCCACAAGGTATTCAGGGGCCAAAAGGAGATCAAGGTGATCCAGGAGAACAAGGTCCTGCGGGTCCACAAGGTCCTTCAGGAAGTACCACCGCTTGGTTGAGAACAGGTAATGGTGCCGGAAATATAGGAGGAACAACCAGTCCAGGAGTTAACGGCGACTTTTTAGGAACAACCGATAACAAAGAGTTGGTTATTGCTTCAAACCGCGTAGAAGGAATTAGGATTGCCACCGATGGTAAAGTGAGAATTGGTGTAAATGGTTCAAGCATCGCGTCAATTTCTAAAGGTTCATTTGCTATCGATTTGCCAAGTATCAACGCTAAGGCTTCTTATAAACAGAACTTTACGCTTAATGGAGTAGATGTTAATGCCAGTGTGGCGGTTTCTTCGAGCATTGAATTGCCCGATGGGTTGATCATTGCTTATGCTAGGGTGGTGAGTACCAATACCATTGAGGTCAAATTTATTAATGTTAGCGATAATCCAATAGACCTGTCTTTGGCTACGTTTCACGTTAGTGCTGTGTTATGATAACGAAAAAACTTTCTGATATTTTTCTCGTTGCTGCAATGCTGCTCATTGGCGGAGAAAATGTCTTTGCCCAATTGGTAAATAACGGAGCAAAGATATTTATAGATCAGAATGCCCTATTGTACGTAGGGGATAAAGCTATCCATAATTATGGGTCGATATTGAATAATGGAGAAATGATTGTGGAGGGAGATTGGGTGAACAATAGAACGGCAGTTTTTGCATTAGAGTCGAATGGCAAAGTAATATTTACGGCAAAACGAGCCACTTTTTCGGGAGCTGGTACTACAAGCTTTCCTAGGCTAGTGTTTAGTGGGCAAGGAATTTTTGATATCAAGAGTAATGTGGATGTGAGACTGTCCTTGGATTTGGGGGATGCCGAAGTTCAGTTGGACGATAGTCAACTTCATTTGGATAACAGTGGCTCAGGTTTGATGAGAAACAAAGGCTTTATTGGGACAATGGGAAGTGGTCAGTTTGTGAGGCACATGGATGCTGGCGAAGAGTATGTTTTCCCTTTGGGGTCAAGCAAGCTTGGTATCATGAGGTTTGTGGCGCTTAAGGCCAAAGATGTCAGTATAATTGGTGCTTCATTTTATGATAAGGATCCTTCTGTTGATGGTTATAGTAGGTTTAGTAAAGAGAATGCCATTGTAGGTGTTAACGATAGTTATTATCATGTGTTAAAGAATTGGAAAGGTAGTGGTGCTGTAGATGCGATTTTCTATACTGCATCTACAGAAAAATATACTGCCTTGGTGAATTGGACGACTAAGAATAGTTGGGATAGGGTATTTCCTGCAAGTACACAAGATAATAGTAGTTTCTTTCCGGGGCTTGGCAAGTCGTTTACTTCTCAAGGAGTTAAACTGGTGAATGGTGTTGACGTTCCGTTCGCATTTGCCGAAGTGACCAATGCAGGTCCGCTTGAAATTTACAATGCTTTCTCTCCAGATGGGGATGGGAAGAACGACACTTGGGAAGTGAAAAATATTGATGCTTTTCCTGATAATGATCTGAAAATTTTTGACCGCTCAGGTAATTTGGTATATCGCGTAGGTGGCTATAGTTCCTCCAAATATTGGGATGGGCAAAATGTTGCTTCGGGTACTTATTTTTATGTTTTAAGGGTGAAAATAGATGGTAAGGACCAATTGTTTAAGGGGTCTATTACTGTAGTAAAAAATTAAAGCAATGAAGAGATTTTTGTTCCAAATTTTGATTCTAGTTTGTCCTTTTGTGGCAAAATCTCAAAATGAGGTAACTTATAGTCAATATATGTTCAACAATTTGTTGGTCAACCCAGCGTATGCAGGCTATAAGGAAGATCTTAACATTAACCTTCTTAGCCGTAACCAATGGGTTGGGGTAAAAGGAGCACCCACCACGCAATCACTTATTGTAGATGGCGCTTTTTTCTATAATAACAACGTAGGGTTAGGGCTATCTATTTTAAATGATAGGGTTGGGATACAAGGGCAAACCTCGGTGATGGCAAATTATGCTTATCGATTACCTGTTGGCGAAGAGGGAAGGTTGAGTTTTGGCGTGGGCGTTGGAGCGGTACAGTTCTCGTTAAATAGTGAAAAAGCGATTATCGGAGATCAAACAGATCCTTCTTTTAGTGGGGTGCAAAATTATATCTCTCCTGATGCGAAGATTGGAGTGCATTATAGTGATAATGTTTTCTATGCTGGGCTCTCGGCAAATAACTTGTTGACTACTGCTTTGAACAAAAATAATCAACGAGCAAAATTCATCATTTTACCACCTGTCCACATTTTCTTAACAGCCGGAGCGATTTTTAATGTTAATGATGAAGTGAAGTTCAAACCTTCGATAATGTTACGTGATGACCCCAATACCATGGGTAATTTCGATATAAACGCATCTTTTTTATTTAAGGATGTGCTTTGGATAGGAGGCTCTTACAGAGTGGGTGTGGATATGTGGAAAAAAACTAACAATTTAAATGGGACTTTTCAACAAAATTCGCTTGTTGGATTGGTTGAAGTCTTTGTTGCCAAAAAGTTTAGGATTGGATATGCATATGATTACGGTTTGTCGGAATTGAATTCATATTCATCTGGTAGCCACGAAATATCTTTAGGATTGGTGATTGGGAAAAACTATAGAAACAATACTTTGACTACTCCGCGGTACTTCTAACGCAGAGTTTCTATGAAAATTAAAAAGTTTTTAAGGGTTGCGGTCCTTTTCTTGCTTGTTTATCTCCTGCCCTCGGTATTGTTTTCTGATGATATAAAGGAAGCTGATAAGCTTTACAGGCAACTTGATTACAAATATGCGCTTGAGATTTATGACAAGATCATGAAAACCAATCCTAGCATGGATGTAGCACAAAAAATTGCTAACTGCTATAGATTTATCAATAATACAGAAGCCGCTGAAATTTGGTATAAGAAAACATTGGCCTATCCTGACGCTTCAGCGGACAACTACAAATATTTAGCGGATGCCCTAAAGCAAAATGGCAAGTTTGATGAGGCGGCTAGTAACTATACTACTTGGGGCCAAAAGAATACGGCACAAGCTAAAGAAGCGGAGAAACAAGCTAATATTTGCGGCGTAGCGAAAATGTGGGCCGAAAACCCAGATATTGGAGCTTCAGTGGAAAGTGAAATTGGCCTTAATTCAGAAAACTCTGACTTTAGTCCGGTTAAATTTGGTTCTAAAATCCTCTTTATTTCTGATCGTTGGCAAAAAAATAAAAAAGGTCAAGAGGTTTATGGATGGACGGGTAATCCTTATCTGAAAATATACAGTGCCACGCCTTCTTCTAAGCAAGTTGATATTTTAAAAGGTTCTATCAATAAAGGTTTTCATAGTGGGCCAGTAGCGGTATATCCAAGTTTGGATACGCTTATTTTTACCAGGTCAGTGTTAGCTAGTAATAAAAAGGCGAAACTAGGAGAAGTAGGGAAGCAATATTTATTAATTGCGGTAAAAAAAGGAGATGAATGGATAGAAAAGGATAAGTTGCCTTTCAATAGCGGAGGTGCTTTTTCTGTACAGCATCCTGCATTGTCGCCTGATGGAAAGATTTTATATTTCGCTTCTGATATGCCTGGCGGTTTTGGTGGCATGGATTTATACTATAGTGAGAAATTGCCAAATGGAAGTTGGAGCCAGCCAGTAAATTGTGGCAACCAAATCAATACCCCTCAAGATGATGTTTTCCCAACGGTTAGAAGTGATGGGAAATTCTATTTCGCATCCAGGGGACATATTGGAATGGGTGGTTTGGATATTTTTTCGGCCATGGGAAGTCGCAGTAGCTTTAAGGAAGTAGAAAACTTAAGAGCGCCACTTAACTCTCCAAAAGATGATTTTGGGGTGATGTTTAACGATGATAATAAAACGGGCTACCTTTCGAGCAACAGAAACGGGGGTGTTGGCTTGGATGATATTTATAGATTTGCTACAGGAATTAAAGCTGAGCCAAAATCTCAAGAAAAGATTTACGCGGTAAACGGTGCCGTAGTTGAAAAAGGCACCAACCAACCTATTGCTGGTTTAGAAATTCTGTTAATTAACAAAGATAAGGGAACTCAAAGTACTGTTCTTTCTGATGCAAATGGAAAGTTTGCGTTCACTTTGGATAAGGAAACCGATTATATGGTTAAAGGCAATCCTCAGCAATATTTTACCAGTCAAACCGGAGAAATATCTACCAAAGGCATTGATCAGTCTACCATTTATGATATTAAATTTGAGTTGGAAAGAGCTAAGGATGTTTTTACCGTAAGACTTAACAACATCTTTTACGACTTTAATAAATGGAACATTAGGACTGATGCGGTGGGAGATCTGAATAAAGTGAATGCCTTTATGATAAATATGCCCAATGTGAAAATGGAGCTTGTTGCCCATACGGATGCCAGAGGTAAAGCAGCCTACAATCAATGGCTGTCTGAAAAGAGAGCTACCAGTGCTATGGATTATTTGGTGAACAAAGGAGTGGCCGCAGACCGTTTAACGGCTATTGGTAAAGGTGAAAGTGAGTTGCTTAACCAATGTGCTGATGGGGTTAAATGTACCGAAGCGCAACATCAGCTTAATCGCCGTACTGAATTTAAAATAGTAAAGGTTACGCCGGTAATGGCTTTGGTTAAAAATGACAGACAGTTAATGAACTAACTTAAATACACACATAAATCTGAAATCCTTTCCAATTTTTGGAAGGGATTTTTTTATGCGCTGTGTAATTCCCCATCTTTTAAAGGGGCCGAAGGGCGGGGTGTCGTTAAATAGTGAGGTAAGAGTTACGAAGTTTTCAAAACTTCGTAACTCTATAATCTTTGTAAGTCTTTAAAAAACTACTTTAACAACTCTAATACTTGTGCGGTTGAATTTTTAGTGTCCACTTTCTTGATAATGTGGGCAATGTTACCTTCTTCGTCAATCACAAAGGTAGCGCGGTTAGTACCCATGTATTTTTTGCCATACATGTTTTTTTCGCCCCAAACACCATAGGCTTCTACAATGTTTTTATCGGTATCCGCCAAAAGTGTAAATGGCAAGCTGTGTTTTGTGATAAATTTTTGGTGTGATTTTTCATCGTCTACGCTTACACCAAGTACTTCAATGCCTTGGGCTTGCAAACCTTGGTAATTGTCTCTGAAATCACAAGCCTCTGCAGTACAACCTGGAGTATCATCCTTTGGATAAAAATATAAAACCACTTTTTTGCCCTTGAATTGGTCAAGAGTAACGGTGTTTCCATTTTGGTCTTTTGCAGAAAATGCAGGCGCTTTGTCGCCTTCTTTTAATGTGCTCATATTTTTTAATGGTTGAATGTTGTAAATCGTGATTAATTACTTGTAAAATTCAATAGCGTACCTCTTGGTATTGTCTTTCATATCAACAACAAGCAATTCAAAGGTATGTTTACCGGTGCCTGTCTTTTCATCAAAGTTATGCCAAAGGCTGGCTGTTTTGGTGTCAAACTCCATCAATACCCATTTCCCGTCTATGTAGCCATTAAAGCTTTTGATGCCTGAAAGGTTGTCGCTTATTCTAAAACTCATTTTACTGATACCAGCCATGTTTTTACCATCGGCAATATTTACCGGAACAATGTTGGGAGCAATGGTGTCAATGGTAATAAAAAAGCTGCCAAAATTGCGCGGCTTGGCCTTTACCCAGCCATTTTCAAAATATCCACCTTGCGATGATCGGGCGCTGTTAACAATGAGTGCTTTATTTTGGTATTTGGTTAGGGAACTATCTGCCTTTATCCAAAGTTCAAAACCAGTATGTAAAGGCGTAAAGCTGTTTTGAATGTTGTGAGTCTCCGAAAATGCATTTTGCTGTGGCTTAGCTGTTTTCTTGTAAATGAAATTAAGGTCGTTGTACAAGGTGCCTTTTGGTAGAATTACTTTTACCTCGTTATTGCCAAATTCATTTTGTTTGTTGTAGCCAAATAGGGTGCCTGCCGGTAAATCAGGGGTGTTGATCACTGCTTTGGGATCTGCGAGCACATTGAATGCTAAGGTGCTTTTATTTCCTCTGGCATCTGTAACGGTGTATTTGACGGTATGTAGCTTGCCATCATTAAAGGTGATACGGCCGTTATTTACGAGGTTGAAATAAATCTGTAGTGGATTTCCTGGGTCTACGAAGCTTTTTTGAATGCTCTGTTTCGTACGCAAATAGGTAGGGTAATCAATATGGGAATTAATGGCCTTGCTATTATCAAAGGTGAAGCGTTCCAAAGCAGAAGTATAAACGGTAATATCGTCAACGGCAAGTTCGATGGAATACACTCCATTGTTGCCTGATGCTCCATTATGTCTGTCATTGGCCACAATGGCAAAACCAACTTCGCCACTTAAGTGGATAGTGTTTACCTGGTTAAGTTTGTAGGTTCCTTTGCCGCCAGTAACTTGGAAATATTGCTTAGGAGTAACTTCGTTAAAAGGTTTTCCATTTAAGCGATAAACGTACATCGCATGAATCACTGGAGGAATGTCATCAGGAATGCTGATGCCCAACAATTGAGGATTAATCGTAGCCTCAGTTTTGGTGTCTCTTATTTCGAAATGTAGGTGTGGTCCTCCAGAACTACCGGTGTTCCCCGTATAAGCGATTACTTCACCTTTTCTAACAGGAATAAGGTCAGCTGTTGGAAATTCGTCAATCTCATACGACTGCTTTTTGTATTGAATGTTCTTTACAATTTGCGCTATCTTGGGATTAAACCTAGATAAATGTCCGTAAACGGTGGTGTATCCGTTTGGATGGTTGATGTAAAGTGCCAAGCCAAAGCCACTATTTTGTACCCTTAAACGAGAGATAAAGCCATCTGCTGGTGCATAAACTGGGTAACCTATTCGCTGATTGGTTCTAAAGTCAATGCCCGAGTGGAAATGGTTAGCTCGTAGCTCTCCAAAAGAGCCTGCCAAGGCAGGTGGTTCTATGTCCAGCGGTGACCTGAAATCTGTTAAAGGATAGGTATTATTACTATAGGTTTGTTGAGCTTTTGAATCGAACGAAAGTAATACCGTAAAAACAGCAGCTAAATAGGTAAGGTAATGGCGCATCTTTTATTTTATTTCAAAATTAAGGAGTTGTTTGCCTTCAAGCCAGGCTTCTAATCTATCGCCTTGGTCTACTCTTCCTACACCTTCTGGCGTTCCCGTAAAAATAAGGTCGCCTTTTTTAAGGGTGATGTATTGCGAAACGAAGGAGATAATCTTTTCAAACGAAAACAAAAGGTTTGCAGTATGTCCTAATTGTTTGGTTTCTCCATTTTTTTGAAGCTCAAATTTCAGGTCGTATAGGTCACTGTAATCACTTTTTGGCAAAAAGTTGCTTACTACAGCAGAATTGTCAAAAGCTTTGGCTAGCTCCCAAGGTAATCCTTTTTCTTTATGTTCTGCTTGGATATCTCTTGCTGTAAAATCAACACCTAAACCAACTTCATCGTAGTAATTGGCGGCAAATTTTTCCGAAATATGTTTACCTTCTTTACAAACCTTCAATACAATTTCTAATTCGTAGTGTACATCATTAGAAAAACTTGGAATGTAGAAAGGTTTATTGTCTTTTAAAACAGCAGTGTCAGGTTTTAAAAAAATGATAGGCTTGGTTGGGATGGCATTATTAAGCTCTGCGGCATGTGCGGCATAATTTCTGCCTATTGCAATGATCTTCATATTGCAAAACTAACAAAAGAAAAATTGATATTAGAGTACGGATATCCTTTTAATGACAGGTTCGCCACCGGCCATGATTCGAAGGAAATACATGCCCGCGTTTAATTTAGAAGGCATGTTGTAGGTTTTGGTGTGTTCTCCGTGAGGTAATCGCTCGTTGGCAAGGGTTACAATATCGTTGCCCAATAAGTCGGTAATTTTGATAGACAAATTAGTTTCCTTTTCCAAACGTAGGTTAATGTTAAGCTGCTCAACTACCGGGTTTGGGTAAATTTTAAGGATGGTAAGGTTTTTCTCGCTTTTTTCTTTAGCGGGGGCATTGGTGTTGTTGGCTGGAACAACAGAAGGTAAGTAATTGTAAACACTCGGCCTGTAAGGCTGTACGCTTCCTTTGATAACTGGGAATTTGCTTACAGGCTTAGCCTTTGGCCTTAGAGAAATTCGACTAGTATCTGCTTTTTGAGCAAAAACTACAGAGCACATGAGTAACAGCATCGCCATGAGGCATACTATATTGAAATTGAGCGCTATTTTTACTCTGTTGGTTTTCATTAAAATGTTTCACAAAAATATAAATAATTAAACAAAGAATTCAAACAAAAGGCGGTGTAATTCTATTATTTAACAATATTTAACAAGATGAAATTTCTCCTATTTAAGCTGATATTTTTGATAAGTTTCAGCTTTTTAATGAAATAGGTTTTTATCCTAATTATTTAATGTAATTTTGCAGTCAAATTTTTAAGTACGTGTCAAGTCATAAAAACGTTAATGCCCTCACTGCCGGAGGGTTATTAGTTACACTGGGAATAGTGTTTGGTGATATAGGGACATCTCCCCTTTATACTTTAAAAGCGATTTTTAAATCAGTTATCGATACCGGTCAGCATATTACCCCTGATTTGGTGTTGGGTGCATTGTCCTGTATTATTTGGACTTTAACCCTTCAAACGACGATTAAATATGTGATCATTACGCTTAGAGCTGATAATAAAGGTGAGGGCGGTATTTTTTCACTTTATTCATTGGTGCGTAAAAAGGCCAAATGGCTGGTAATTCCCGCAATTATAGGTGGGGCAGCGCTTTTGGCCGACGGGATGATTACTCCAAGTATCACCGTGACTTCAGCAATTGAAGGTTTGAAATTGAAATTTCCTGAAGTGCAGGTTATTCCTATTGTAATTTCTATCATCGCTCTTTTATTTATCATTCAGCAATTTGGAACCAATTTAGTGGGTAAACTATTTGGTCCGATCATGATGTTTTGGTTTGCTACTTTGGGTGTAATTGGAGTATTACAGGTGATTCATGATCCTTGGATTTTTAAGGCATTGAACCCTTATTATGCTATTCATTTAATGGCTACTAACCCCGGGGCACTATTAATTTTAGGTGGTGTTTTCCTTTGTACCACTGGAGCTGAAGCATTATATAGCGATTTGGGCCATTGTGGCAGAAATAATATTCGTATCAGCTGGATTTTTGTAAAGCTGATGTTGATACTTAACTATTTGGGACAAGGTGTTTGGGTATTGAAAAATGCAGGTAGCTATGATCCGCACGATGCGCTTTCCAATCCTTTCTTTCAATTAGTGCCGGAAAGTATGGTGCTTTATTTAGTGATTTTGGCTACTACAGCAGCGGTAATTGCTTCTCAGGCAATGATTTCTGGTTCTTTTACATTGATTTCGGAAGCTGTAAGGCTGAACCTGTGGCCAAAAGTACGTATCAATTATCCGAGTGTACAAAAAGGACAATTGTATGTGCCTTCTATTAACTGGTTGCTTTGTGTTGGCTGTATCATTATTGTATTGGTTTTCAAAAAATCAGACAACATGGAGGGAGCTTATGGTTTAGCCATTAACCTTACCTTTTTAATGACCACCATTTTAGTGGCGGTGTACATGTTACGTAAGAAATTTCCAAAATACCTCATTGTGATATTTGTAGCTATTTACATGGCTATTGAGCTTGCTTTCTTGGTAGGTAACATGGCAAAATTTGTACATGGGGGTTGGGTAACATTGTTGATTAGTATGGTGTTGCTTAGTGTAATGTGGACTTGGTATTCCTCTAGAAAAATCAAGAATAGATTTGTAAAATACGTAGAGATAGAGGAATACTATGACATCATCAAAGAACTAAGTAACGATACTTCAGTATCTAAATTTTCTTCTCAATTAGTGTATTTAACTAGTGCTAATTTCAAAACCGAGATAGAGTCGAAAATTATTTATTCTATTCTTCAAAAGGAACCAAAACGAGCTGATGTTTACTGGTTAGTGCACGTTGACGTAATGGATGAACCTTATACCATGGATTATAAAGTGGAATTCTTGATTCCTGGAAAATTAATCAGAATTGATTTTAAACTTGGTTTTAGGATTGAGCAGCGTGTAAACCTATTATATCGTAAAGTAGTAGAAGAACTGGTGAAAAACGGAGAAGTAGATATTACCAGTCAATACACTTCATTAAATAGGCATAACATTGCTGGAGATTTTAGATTTGTCCTGCTTGAAAAACATCTTAGCAAGTTTACCAATTTGAGTTTCTACGAAGAAACCATCATGGACTATTACTTTATCCTTAAGAAGTTGAGTTTGTCTGAAGTAAGCAGTTTTGGTTTAGATTCAAGCTACGTTGATGTAGAAAAAGTACCGTTAATTTTCGTAAGCCCTGACGATATCGAACTGAATAGGTTGCCTGTTTAGTGGCTAGGAACTAGGAATTAGGAACTAGTAATTAGTGGCTAGTACTTTGTAAGCAAGTCTTCTTCAATCTGCGGTTTGAAATCTGCTAAATCAGCGGGCAAGAATAGGTCATTTAGCTAGTAGTTACGAACTAGGAGTTAGGAATTAGTGGCTAGTGATTAGTTTTACTGGTTAATCTCTTTCCATCTGCGGTTAGAAATTTGCGAAATCAGCGGACAAGAATAGGTTATTTGGCTAGTAGTCAGGAACTAGTAGTTAGGAATTAGTGGCTAGTGATTAGTTTTGCTGGTGAATCCCCTTCCATCTGCGGTTTAAATCAGCGATATGCCCGTTAACCATTAACAGTTCACCATTAACCATTATTTAGCTATCGAGTTCTCAAATAAGCATCTACTAAAAAGCAAATCGCAAAAACTACAGATGCATAACCATTGGTCGTGGCAAAAGCTCTATCTACCTTGCTGATGTCATTAGGTTTAACCAGTCGGTGCTGATAGATAAGCATGGTACAGAAAAACAGTACTCCCGCATAATAAGGCCAGCCAAAATCCATAAAATAAATTGGAGCTATAACGCACGCTGCCGATAATACATGTAAGAATGAAGAAAGCCTTAGTGCATTTTTTCGACCAAGAGCCGAAGGAATGGAATGTAGTTTTTCAGAGCGGTCGAAATCTTCATCCTGTAGGGCATAAATAATATCGAAACCACTTACCCAAAATAGTACCGCAAATGAATATAAAACAGGTACAATGTTAAATTCGCCAGTAACTGCGATATAAGCACCTATTGGAGCCAAACCCAAACCAAGGCCCAAAACCAAGTGGCATAAGGCTGTGAAACGTTTGGTGTAGCTATAAAATAATACTACAAAAATGGCAATCGGCGATAAGTAAAAACAAAGTGGATTAATTAAATAAGTAGTAGCAATAAAAAGCACACAGTTAACAATCACAAAAATAAGCGCTGCTCTAGCCGAAATCTTCCCAGAAGGAATATCTCTCGTAACCGTACGCGGGTTTTTCGCATCAATATCACGGTCTAAATACCTGTTAAAAGCCATTGCAGCATTACGGGCAAATACCATGCAAAGTACTACAGCCAACAATAAATACCAGTTAAAAGGATTATCGGTAGTGGTTACACCCAAAAAAAATCCAATAAAGGCAAAAGGCATTGCAAATATGGAGTGGGCAAATAAAACTAAAGAGAAAAATTTCTTCATTTACGTATAAAAAGATAGACTATTCTGATTTGCTGGCAGAATAAAATTGCGGGTCAATGATTGGTTTTACAAAATCTTCGTTTACCTCTTGAACAAATTGTAATAGCTTTTCCCTACCTTGTCCCTTTTCCGAAGAGGTGATGAAAAATGGCGGTACCTCCTCAAACCAGCCTAATAAGGTTTTGTTAAATTTAGCAACATTTTGGTCGGTTTTAGGCCCAGATTGTTTATCCGCTTTAGTGTATACCAATGCAAAAGGAATTTGGCATTCGCCCAACCAAGAGCAAAATTCCAAATCAATTTTTTGAGGCTCTAAACGACTATCGATCAAAACAAAAACGCATTGTAGGTTTTCTCTTTTGGTAAGGTAAGCCCTAATAAATTTCTCCCATTTCTCTCTGCTGGTTTTTGAAACCTTAGCATAACCGTAACCTGGTAAATCTACAATATACCATTTCTCATTAACTAAAAAATGGTTGATTAATTGTGTTTTTCCTGGTTTTTGAGAGGTTTTTGCCAAGCCTTGCTGGTTTACCAACATGTTGATCAATGACGATTTTCCTACGTTAGAACGACCGATAAATGCATATTCGGGCATGTCTGGTAAGGGCAAAGCCGATACCTTGGTATTACTAACTACAAAGGTTGCCGATTTAATAATCATGTTGCAAAGGTAGGTATTTTTGTTCCGATTGCTTAACGGACTAGTTAATTATCCATCAAATTACAGCAAATACAGCTAACTAGTTTCTACAGTTAATCAATTAACCAATAATTAAACCGTTTAACAATTCAGCAATTAACCCTATCTTTGAAGTCGCATATGAATCCACAAATCACTCCATATTCTGGCACCGAAACTAAAAAAGAGCAGGTGGCCAGCATGTTCAATAATATTTCCGGCACTTACGATTTCCTTAATCACTTTTTGTCTTTAGGGATTGACATCATTTGGCGTAAAAAGGCCATTAAGGAACTGTTGTCTTCCAAACCTCAAAAAATATTGGATGTTGCTACTGGAACTGGAGACTTTGCATTCGAATCTATCAAGATTTTAAAGCCGCAACAAATTATCGGCGTAGATATTTCTGAGGGAATGCTGGAAGTAGCGAAGAAGAAAATTGCAGAAAGAAATTTAGGACACGTTTTTTCAGTGCAAAAAGGGGATTCGGAAGGATTGCATTTTGAAGATGATACCTTCGATGCCATTACGGTAGCCTTTGGTGTGCGTAACTACGAGAACCTTGAAAAAGGTTTGGCAGATATGTTCCGTGTGCTTAAACCGGGAGGGAAAGTGGTGGTTTTGGAGTTCTCTAAGCCAAGGGTGTTCCCTATAAAACAGCTTTATCACTTCTATTTTAAGTATGCTACGCCATTTTTTGGTGGGCTGTTTTCGAAAGATAAAAAAGCCTACGCCTATTTGGAAGAATCGGTGCAAGCCTTCCCTGACGGAAGAGACTTTACCGCTTTGATGGAAAAAGTTGGCTACCAACATACCAAACACCGTTCATTAACGTTTGGTATTAGTGCCATTTATACAGGTGTTAAATGAAGAAACCTTTATTGATTCTCTTATGTTTCCTATCTGCCAAGGTAGCTAACGCCCAAAATTGGGGTGGGGGTATCGATCAACAGGATTTCAACTGGGGTTTCAGTTTCCAATATGTGCTTTCTGAATATAAAATCATTAATAAACCTAATTGGCGAGACCCATTCATCAACACTGACCCGCAAGAAGGACCGCTAGGCCCCGTAACTCCGCCACTAACTGGAATTGAGTCTAAGCCATCGGTAGGTTTTGGAATTGGTTTCGTAGTTAATTATAAGCTTCATCCTAATGTTGATTTACGTAGTACGCCTAGTTTGGTGTTTGCAGATAAAATAGTGAACTATTATTTCAGTGAAGGTCCAGCTAAAGAACAAAAAGTAAGTCCCGTAATTGTAGATTTACCTTTAGGCATCAAGTTGAAATCAGAAAGACGCAGGGATTTTAGAGCATATGTACTTTTAGGTCTCAAGTATTCGATGGATTTGGGAGCAGGTAAAAAACCAAAGGACGATGGTTTTGCTTGGAAAGAACGCATGCTAAAAAATATCGGTAAATATTCTTCTTACGAGGCTGCTATAGGTTTCGACCTCTATTTCGAATACTTTAAGATGTCCCCAGAAATTAAAGTGAGCCATTCTTTCAGGGATGTTACTAAAAGAGAAGGACACCCTTATGATACCCCAATAGACCGGGCAATTTTGCGAAATTTTACTTTCAGCTTGTTTTTTGAGTAAAGCGCTTTTAATAAAAAGCATAACTTTGTGCAAAATCCAACAAAAACAGATGGCCAAAATAGCATTAATTACTGGGGCAACATCTGGCATTGGCGCTGCCTGTGCCGATACTTTTGCCGCACAAGGTTATGATTTAGTTCTCGTTGCCAGAAGGGAGAATCTTTTAGATACTCAGGCGCAGCAACTCCATGAAAAGTATGGTGTTAAAATTAAGAAGCTTATTGCTGATGTAAGAGATAAGGAAAATATCAATTATGTACTTAACACCTTGCCTGCAGAATGGAAAAATGTAGACGTGCTAGTAAACAATGCGGGTTTAAGTCAAGGATTGGATCCTATTGATAAAGGTGATACGGACGATTGGGATACCATGATTGATACGAACGTTAAAGGTTTGTTATATGTAACTAAGGTAGTGTCGGGGTGGATGGTAGAACGAAAACAGGGACATATTATCAATATCGGCTCCATTGCGGGAAAAGAGGTTTATCCCAATGGAAATGTATACTGTGCCAGTAAGCATGCTGTAGATGCACTAAGTAAAGGGATGCGTATTGATCTTTTGCCACATGGCATTAAGGTAACGGAAATTAACCCGGGTATGGTAGAAACAGAATTTTCTATTGTGCGTTTTAAGGGGGATGAAAACCGTGCTAAGAAAGTTTATGATGGACTAGAGCCGCTAATTGCGCAAGACATTGCAGACGCCATTTGGTACGTAGTAAGTAGGCCAGCGCATGTTAATATTAACGACATGTTGATCATGCCAACTGCCCAAGCTACTGGAACAATAGTAAAAAGAGACTAGGATTGTTTAATCGTTTAAATCGGTGATTTGGTTAATTGACACTGAACGATCAACAGATTTACCAACAAAACAATTAACCAGATAAACAAATAACCAGTTAATCCATTTGAATATGATATCAACAAACATAGATCAGGAAATAAAACAAGCCATGTTGGCTAAAGATCAAGTGAAATTAAGAGGTCTTAGAGCTATAAAATCTGCATTGCTTTTAGCGAAGACAGAAAAAGGCCAAACAGAAGAGATCAATGAAGAAGCTGAAATAAAAATTTTACAAAAGCTAGTTAAGCAACGTAAAGAATCAGCAGATATTTATCAAGCACAAGGTAGAGATGACCTTTATCAAGTGGAGCAAGAAGAGATTGATGTCATTTCTCAATTTTTACCAAAACAATTGGAAAGAGCAGAAATAGAATTGATTATCTCTAAAATAATTGCTGAAACCGGAGCAAGCTCTATTAAAGAAATGGGTAAAGTAATGGGCTTAGCAAATAAAGAATTGGCTGGAAAAGCTGAAGGTAAATTAATAGGAGAAGTGGTGAAAAGCCAGCTTTCCTAATACTTTAGAAACGACGATTAAACATTGTAAATGTTAAAATGTGATTTTAATTCTCATTAATTACATTTACTCTATTAACTTAGTGGCATATACCAAGACCATACATAATAATATTTATGAATTACGAAGTAATTGAACAAGAGGGATTTAAATTTATTGAGGTTGGAGAGGGAGAACCTTTAGTATTGCTTCATGGTTTAATGGGTGAGCTAAGCAATTGGGAACATACCGTAGAAAAATTCAAATCGAACTATCGTGTCCTTGTTCCTATTTTGCCTATTTACGAATTGCCGATTTTAACTTTGGGAGTGAAAAGCTTATCTAAATATCTGCACCGCTTCCTTAAGTTCAAGAAATTAGACCAAGTGGTTTTAGTAGGGAATTCTCTAGGTGGTCACGTGGGTTTGGTATTTACCGTTGCTCATCAGGAATTTGTAAAAGCATTGGTGCTTACAGGAAGCTCAGGTTTGTATGAAAATGCTTTTGGTGGTTCATTCCCAAGAAGAGAGAGTTACGATTTCATTAAAGAAAAAGTGGAATTTACTTTTTATGATCCAGCAACTGCAACCAAGGAATTGGTGGACGAAGTATTCCAAACGGTTAATGATCGTTCACGTGTGATTAGGATTTTAGCACTTGCCAAATCGGCCATTAGGCACAATATGGCCAAAGAGTTGAAGAAAATTACTATTCCGGTATCTTTAATTTGGGGAAAACAAGATAAGGTAACCCCACCAGAAGTAGCGGAAGAATTTCATGAACTATTGCCTAATTCAGAATTGAATTGGGTAGATAAATGTGGCCATGCCCCTATGATGGAGCAGCCGGTGGTATTTAATGATCACCTTGAGAAATTTTTGGACAGAATTTTGCTTAAGTAAAATATATGCTTGCAGGAGAACTCATATCAAACGTTATACCGCCATTGCGCACCTCTGATACCGTTCGGAAGGCTTTGGAGCGTATGAATGAGTTTAAATTGTATCATTTGCCCATTGTTAACGAAATCCAATACCTAGGCCTAGTTTCCGAAGAAGAATTAATGGAAGCTAGGGATATGGAAATTGCTATAGGAGCTTTGCCTTTAAAATTGCTGAATACATTCACTTTTGAGAATGCTCATATTTACGATGTAATTAGGCTTTTTAGCGAACTGCAGCTTTCGGTGGTGCCGGTGCTTGATCAGCAAAAGAATTATTTGGGAGTCATATCTATTAATAATTTGTTGAATTTTACCGCTAACCTTTATTCAGTAAGTGAGCCGGGAGGTATTATTGTACTTTCCATCAGCAACAGAAATAACTCGTTGGCCCATATGGCGCAAATAGTTGAGGCAGATAATGCACAAATACTTTCTTCATATATCAGTTCCTTCCCCGATTCTACACGACTAGAAGTGACCTTAAAAATTAATAAAACAGAAATTTCTGCAATAGTGGCTGCTTTTGAGCGCTACGATTATGAAGTTAAAGCAGTATTTAACAATAGTAGTCATGATGATGATTCAATGGATAGATTTGATTCCTTCATGAACTATTTAAACGTATAATCCTTGCATGAAAATAGCCTTATACGGTAGAGATTTTAACGATAGCGTATTGCCTTTTGTACAAGAGGTATTTGATGCGCTAGTTGCCAATCAAATTGAAATTACGGTTTATCAAAAGTTCTTTGATTTTGTAAAGAACAAATTGGTATTGCCCGATAACCTTGCCACTTTTTCAGGACACAAAGAATTGGTGAATAGAGCCGATATCCTGATAAGTTTAGGTGGCGACGGAACACTTTTGGATACACTTTCCTTCGTGAGAGATTCTCAAATTCCAGTAATAGGGATCAACTTTGGTCGCTTGGGATTTTTGGCAAGTATCAACAAATCAGAAATTGATGCTGCCATTAAAGCATTGATAAATGGCGAATATACTATTGACAAACGCAGTCTGCTTAACTTAGAATCTAAGACAGGCTTGTTTAATGATGAAAATTTTGCCCTGAATGACATCACGATACATCGTAGAGACGACTCAGCGATGATGATCATTCATGCCTATATGAATGGGGAGTTTGTAAACTCCTACTGGGCCGACGGTTTGATTATTGCTACGCCAACGGGTTCAACGGCTTATTCGTTAAGTTGCGGTGGTCCTATTATTTTGCCAAGTGCGCAAAATTTCGTCATTACCCCAGTAGCACCACATAACTTAAATGTAAGACCAATTATTGTTCCTGATAATGTGGAGCTTACTTTTGAAGTGGAGGCAAGGAGTACCAAGTTTCTGCTAACTTGCGATTCGAGAACTGAAACCGTGGATCGGAGTGTAAAAATTAATATCAACAAAGCAAAATTTAATATAAATCTTATCCGCCTTAACAATGAAACGTTTTTAACTACGTTAAGGAATAAATTGCTTTGGGGTATTGACACCCGTAATTACTAGGATGAGGTATAAACAGACGCTATTAGTCATCGTTTTAAGTACACTTTTTGCCCTTGACGCTCCTAACGCTAAGGCCCAAGTTTGGGAAGTTGGTGCGCAGGCAGGTGGTGCCGGCTATATGGGCGATCTAAATCCTACACAACCTTTAAAAATTAGTGGACTTTCTTTTGGTGGTTTTGCTAAAATTAACTTCGATCCCAATTGGGCACTTTCCTTAAATTATAATTTTGGTAAAATAAAAGCCGACGATGCCAAATCTTCTAACGAAAGTTTTAGGGCACGTAACCTCAGTTTCAGTAATAACCTGCATGAAATTAGCTTAATGGTCGACTTTAATTTCTTCGATTATTTTGCTGGGGGTGGTTTTTCTAAATTTTCACCTTATCTTTTCACAGGCATAGGAGGGGTAATTTTTAAGCCCAAAGCAGTTTATCAAGGGAAAAAATATGATTTGGCTTCTTACTATACGGAAGGGGAACCTTATCCAACTTACGCGTTGAGCATTCCGTTTGGCTTAGGAGTGAAATATAGGATTGGAGAAAGATGGAGTTTGATGAGCAATATTGGCTACAGGAATGCATATACTGATTATTTAGATGATGTCAGTAAACTATATCCAGATGCCAGTAAGTTGTCTAGTGATCCCACAATTCGCCAAATGCAGCAAATTTTATCAGATCGTTCGGGGGAAGTTACAGGGGTTTATACCGGGGTGCCCAACACACAGCGTGGAGATTTTAGAAAAAGAGATACTTATATGTTTGTAGGTATTGGCATAACTTATACCTTTGTGAGCCAAAAGTGTTTTTAATCATAACGCCCTCTAAAACAGTAAATGAATTTTAAAGATCAAATAGATATTAATCGCTTGCCGGAGCATATTGCTATCATTATGGATGGCAATGGTCGTTGGGCAAAAAACCAGGGGAAGTTTAGGGTTTTTGGTCATGAAAGTGGAGTGCTTTCTGTAAAAGACATTGTGGAAGGTTGTGTAGAGATAGGCGTGAAGTATCTTACTGTTTATGCTTTTTCAACGGAAAATTGGAACCGTCCAATTGATGAAGTGAATGCCTTAATGGAACTGCTGATTTCTACGATTAACCAAGAAGCAGAAACACTTAATAGGAATAACATTAGACTAAATGCAATAGGTGATCTAAAATCACTACCCCAAAAATGTATTGATGATTTGGCAGATGCCATGAACAAAACCAAGGACAATACCAAGTGTACCTTAACTTTGGCGTTAAGCTACAGTGCAAAATGGGAAATTGTAGAAGCCGCAAGAAAAATAGCCGAACAGGTAAAGGAGGGGGAAATTAACATCGATCAAATTGATGAACAACTTTTTGCTTCTAAACTTACCACCGCAAATATCCCTGATCCTGAGTTGATGATCCGTACCAGCGGAGAGCACCGTATCAGCAATTATCTTTTGTGGCAAATGGCTTACACCGAATTGTATTTTACCGAAACATTATGGCCCGACTTCAGAAGAGAGCATCTTTATGAGGCCATTGTAAATTACCAAAAACGCGAACGTCGCTTTGGCAAAATTAGTGAGCAACTTAACTAATTTTTCTTTTAACACTTTTTAACAGGAGTTTAAATTAACTTAGCAACGTTTTTTAGATTGTAAATGAGAAGAATATATTACCTAGCATTTTTGCTATTGATTGGATTTCCAGCATTAGCTCAAATTCGTAACCCACAACAAGCTACACCTTCATTAAAAGTAAATGGTCTGAACCTAGATTATTTTGCTCCGAAAGAATACATCATTGGAGGAACAACCCTATCGGGTTCTAAATATTTAGATAAAGACGTAATCATCGTACTTTCTAAATTAACAAAGGGAGAAACTATTATGCTCCCAGGAGAAGGAACTGCCAATGCCATTAAAAACTTATGGGCGCAAGGCTTATTTGACGACATCAAACTGAATGTATCTAAAATAAATGGTGATACAGTTTATTTTGATATCGAAGTAGTAGAGCTTCCGCGTTTAAGTGGTTTAGAGTTTACTGGTATCAGCAAATCTCAAAAAACAGATATTCAAGAGAAGCTTGGAGATAAGGTTGGTAAAACCATCATCAATGACAACCTTTACAATACAACTAGAGCGGTAATCACCAAATTCTTGTACGAAAAAGGATTCTTTTACACTAAGGTAGATTATAAAACCAAACCAGACCCTAATCAGGAGAACAGTATGATTCTTCAGGTAAATATTGATAAGGGTAAAAGGGTAAAGGTTCAGAAGATTGAATTTGAAGGAAATAAAGAATTTAAATCTGCAAAACTTAGAAAATATCTAAAGAAAACGAAGCAACGTGCTTTCTATAAAATATTTGGTAGCGGAAAGTTCAATAAAGAAAAGTACGAAGAAGACAAACTTAACTTCGTAGCCAAGTTGCACGAAAAAGGTTACCGTGATGCAGCATTGATCAGCGATAGCGTATATCGTTATAATGATAAAACCGTAGGCATTAAAATCAAGATGTACGAAGGTCCTAAATATTATTTTGGTAAGATTAGTTGGGTAGGTAACGCAAAATATTCTACGGATCTTTTGAATAAAATTTTCGGTATCGAAACTGGCGAGGTATTTAGTGAAGAGAAACTAGAGAAAAAGCTTAGAGGTAGTGCCAACGGTGATGACGTTTCAAGTCTTTATTTGAACGATGGTTATTTGACGTTTAACGTAGATCCAGTACAAACCAGAATTTACGGTGATACTGTAGACGTTGAGATGCGTATTTACGAAGGACCAAAATATACTGTTAACAAAGTAAGTGTAATGGGTAACACCATTACCAATGATAGGGTTGTGTTAAGGGAGATTCGTACCAAACCGGGCGATTACTTTTCAAAAGAAGCTTTAATCCGTGGTGTACGTGAGATTGGTCAATTGGGTAACTTCGATGAATCGAAAACTAATCCAGTTCCTAAGCCAAATCAAGATGGTACAGTAGATATTGTTTATCACGTAGAAGAGAAACCTTCAGATCAAATTGAATTATCAGGTGGTTTTGGTGGTGGCCGTGTGATTGGTACCCTAGGTTTAACCTTCAACAACTTCTCATTAAAGAATTTATTTAAAGGCGAAGCTTACAGACCATTGCCAAAAGGAGATGGACAGAAATTAAGCTTGCGTGGACAAACTAACGGTAAATATTACCAGTCGTATAGTTTCTCATTCTCTGAGCCTTGGTTTGGTGGTAAAAAGCCAGTAAGTTTTGGGGTGAGTGCATTTACTTCGTTGCAGTCAAATGGTCTTGCAAAAAGTAATTCTAGTTACTATGGTATTCGCTTAAACGGGGTTTCATTTAGTTTGGGTAGAAAATTGAAATGGCCAGATAACTGGTTCTCATTGGTACACTCTATCAACCTGAATCAATATATCTTAAATAACTATCCTGGTTACTTATTCAGCACGGGAGAGTCTTACAACTTAAACATTACTCAGGAAATTGCTAGGGATTCAAGAAATCACCATATTTTCCCAACGGGTGGTGCTTATTTAAGGTTCACTGTACAAGCTACTCCTCCATACTCATTATTTAACAAGGTAAACTATAATACAGCTTCTGATAAGCAACGTTATAAATTTACAGAGTACCACAAATGGAAATTTGAGGCACAGTTCTTTGAAACAGTGGTGGGTAAATTGGTATTCAAAGGACAAGCACAATTTGGTTTCCTAGGTTCTTACAATAGCGCCGTTGGACAATCAGCATTTGAGCGTTTTAAATTAGGTGGTGATGGTATGCAAGGTTTCGATTTCTTGCAGGGATCGGAAATTATTGCCATGCGTGGTTATGCTAACAATGCTGTAATTCCAGTAGGAGCAAATCCTTCTATTGCGCAAAGTTCAGGTAGCCCTATTTTCACCAAATATGTAATGGAATTACGTTACCCGGTAATTAATTCGCAGCAAGCAACCGCCTTTTTAACCGTTTTTGGTGAAGCAGGTAACACTTGGAATAAGTTTGGCGATTTTAATCCGTTTAATGTTAGGAGATCTGCAGGTATCGGAGCTAAAATATTTTTACCGATATTTGGATTGTTGGGTATTGACTATGGACATGCATTTGATAGAATTCCAGGTGTACAAGATGGAGGAAAGCAGAGCTTCACGTTTAGTATAGCCCAACAACTAGGTGGATTTAATTAATAGAACACAATTTAGAAACCAGTAGATATGAAAAAGATATTTTTTATCAGTTGCTTACTGCTAGTAGCATTGGGAGTATCGGCACAAAAAACAGCTTACGTTGATACGGAATATATCCTGAAACATATACCAGACTATAAATCATCATTAACTCAGATAGAAGGTTTATCAAAACAATATCAGAAAGAAGTTGATGATGTATTTAAAGAGGTGGATGCCATGTACAGAAGCTATCAGGCAGATCAGGTACTTTTAACTGATGACATGCGCAAACGTAGGGAAAATGACATCATCGAGAAAGAGAAAAAAGCAAAAGAATTGCAACGTCAAAGATTTGGCCCTGAGGGAGATTTGTTTCAGACCAGAACTAAGTTGTTGAAGCCAATTCAAGAAAAAGTTTCAACTACGGTTGCAGAAGTTGCAAAAAACAAATACATTGACTTCGTTTTTGATAAAAGTAGCGAAAGCACCATGATGATTTATGCGAGTGCTAACTATGATATCAGCAATGATGTAATTATTAGATTAGGATTTAAACCAGGTACACTGGTGAAGTAACACACAATAGAAACAAACATTAGGAAAAATAAAAAATGAAAAAGTTAATTAAAGGATTATTTGTAGCTGCAGGATTACTTTTAACTACTCAGGTTGTAAACGCTCAACAAAAGTTTGGTCATCTAAATTCAGACGAAATTTTCGCAGTATTGCCAGAAGCTAAAACAGTTTCTACCACTATTGAGAACTTGGCGAAATCTAAACAAGGAGAAATCGACAAGATGATTGCTGAATATCAAACTAAATATAAAGCTGCTGCCGAGAAAGAAAGAACAGTGAGTGAGGCTAACAGAGAGGTAGTGGTTAAAGAATTACAAGCTGCTCAGATAGAGTTGCAAGATTTGCAAAAAAGAATTGAAGATGCTCGTACAAAAGCAGATAAAGATTTAAGAGATAAACAAGCAGAATTGTATCCTCCTTTGCAACAAAAAGTAGCTACTGCTATCAATTCAATTTCTAAGGAAAAAGGTTTAGCATACGTTTTTGATACTGCTGCTTCGCAAGGTTTCAATAACTTAGTTTATTTTGATGGTGGTGAAGATATTACAGGTGCTGTAAAAGCTAAATTAGGTATTTCTGCTACTGCTACTGCTCCAGTTAATAAACCTGCTGCAGGTCCAGCTAAAAAGCCTTAATTTAAAATTTTATAAATTTAACGGCGGAATTAGTTTAACTAGTTCCGCTTTTTTATGCCCATGGACTTTCAAAAAAATGCAATAGGTATATTTGATTCTGGATTTGGAGGTTTAACCGTTTTCAAATCCATTGCTGCACAATTGCCTCATTACAACTATATCTATTTAGGCGACAACGCCCGTTCTCCTTATGGCGATCATTCTTTTGAAACTGTTTATCAGTATACCTTGGAATGTGTGGAGTGGTTGTTTGCCCAAGGTTGTCCATTGGTTATTTTGGCTTGCAACACTGCTTCAGCTAAAGCTTTAAGAAATATTCAGCAGCTTGATTTGCCAAAGAAATATCCTACTAATAGGGTATTAGGTGTAATTAGGCCCACCGCTGAAGTGATTGGCGAGATGAGCCAAAGCAAATCTATAGGCGTATTGGGCACTAGAGGGACAGTACGTTCCGAATCTTATCTCATTGAAATACATAAATTTTTTCCTGAGGTTAAGGTATACCAACAGAGCTGTCCAATGTGGGTACCTCTGATTGAAAATGGTGAACATGAAGGTGAAGGCGCGGATTATTTTGTCAAAAAATATTTGAATGAATTGCTGAAGCAATCTAACGAAATAGACACGCTTCTGTTGGCTTGTACACATTATCCTTTATTGGTGCCTAAAATTAAAGAACAGTTGAATTCAGGCATCAATGTTGTTGCGCAGGGCGATATCGTTGCAGCCAGCTTAGTTGATTATTTGGAAAGGCATCCGGAGATGGGAACCCGTTTAGGGCAAGAGGCTAAGCAGTCTTTTTACACCACAGGTGATGCTGAAACTTTCGATCAACACGCTTCCGTTTTCCTAGAAAGAAGCGTTGCCTCTACAAAAGTTAAAGTGTAACTTTTTCTGTCTCAAAAATATAACACAAAAATGATGTATATATAGAAAATCAAGTATTTTCTTACTAGGTTTTCATTGTGCAAAAGGGTAAATTTGCACCTTCATTCACAATCAATGAGCGAACAGATCAAACACGAGTGCGGAATAGCCTTTATCCGCTTGTTAAAACCTCTCTCATATTACCAGGAAAAATACGGTACAGCACTTTATGGCCTCAACAAATTATACTTGTTGATGGAGAAACAGCACAACCGTGGTCAAGATGGAGCAGGTATTGCCACTATTAAGTTAGACATGAAACCAGGAAGCCGCTACATTAGCAGGTACCGTTCAATGGCACAAAATGCTGTTGCGGATATTTTTGGTTACGTGCAAAACAAATTTGTAGGCATACAGGAAGAAACCCCTGAACTAATGAAAGATACCGAGTTCTTGAAACAGAACGTAAGTTTCATTGGTGAAGTTTTACTGGGACACCTGCGTTATGGTACACACGGCAAAAACAGCATCGAAAATTGCCACCCTTTTTTACGCCAAAACAACTGGATGACCAGAAACTTGGTAATTGCGGGTAACTTTAACATGACCAATGTTGACGAGCTGTTGGAACAACTGTACGAACTTGGGCAACACCCGAAAGAAAAAGCAGATACGGTAACTGTTTTGGAAAAAATCGGCCATTTCTTGGATGATGAAAACCAGCTCTTGTTTGATGAGTACAAAAAAGAAGGTTTAAGCAACGTAGAAATCACTCAAAAGATTTCTAACAGTCTAAACGTAGCCAATATTCTTCGCCGTTCAGCTAAAAGCTGGGATGGTGGTTACACCATGTCGGGCATTATAGGTAACGGAGATGCTTTTGTAATGAGAGATCCTGCAGGTATTCGTCCAGCATTTTATTATGTTGATGATGAAGTAGTGGTGGCCGCTTCGGAACGTCCAGCAATACAAACTGCTTTTAAGGTACAAATCAACAGTGTAAAAGAAATTAAACCAGGTCATGCTTTAATTATCAAAAAGGATGGAACAGTTTCAGAAGAGATGTTCCGTGAGCCTTTAGAGAAAAAAGCATGTTCGTTTGAGCGTATCTATTTCTCAAGAGGTAGTGACGCTGATATTTATAAAGAACGTAAAAAATTGGGTGAGTTATTGTGCCCACAAGTATTGAAAACGGTAAACTACGATTTAAAGAATACGGTTTTCTCTTTCATTCCAAATACCGCAGAGGTGTCTTTTTATGGAATGGTTGATGGCTTGCATAAATACATTACAGATGTACAAAAAGAAACTTTGTTGCAACGCAAGGAAGTTTTAGATGATGCAGCACTTGATGACTTATTATCAATGCGTCCTCGAGTAGAAAAATTGGCTATTAAAGATGTGAAGCTCCGTACCTTTATTACGCAAGATGCGGATAGGGGCGAAATGGTAGCTCACGTTTACGATACTACTTATGGTGTCATCAAAAATCACACAGATACATTAGTGGCGGTAGATGATTCGATTGTAAGGGGGACAACCTTGAAGCAAAGTATCATCAAAATTATTGACAGGTTACATCCTAAGAAAATCATTATTGTATCCTCAGCACCACAAATCAGATACCCTGACTGCTATGGTATTGACATGTCAAAAATGGGACAATTCGTGGCTTTTGATGCAGCAATCCAATTGCTGAAAGAAAGAGGTCAAGATCATGTGATTGAAGAAGTTTACCAAAAATGTAAAGCTTCTTTGGAATTACCTAAAGAGGAAATTGTAAACCATGTAAAAGAAATTTATGCATCGTTTACCCCTCAGGAAATTTCTGATCAAATTGCAAAGATCATTACACCTGCAGATACGGTTGCAGAAGTGGAAGTGATTTACCAAACTTTGGAAAACCTGCATGAAGCTTGCCCTAACCACATGGGCGATTGGTACTTCTCAGGTGATTATCCAACTCCAGGTGGTAACAAAGTAGTAAATAAAGCTTTTGTGAATTGGAAAGAAGGAAATAACCAAAGAGCATATTAAGTTGAAAGTGAAAAGGCGAAAATAAAAAACGTCGTCATTTCGACGAGTTTACGAGGAGAAATCTAGCATCAAGATGTAAGGTTTCTCCTTTTTTGTTTTACGTAGTTACCATTGCTATAACGCGACTTTGTCATTCGGAGCGTAACCTGTATTGACGCTACGGTAGCGAAGAATCTTAAAGCAGGAAAGAGTTTACTGTTATACGTTGTAAGATTGCTTCTCTCGATGAAAAATCGATATCGCAATGACGAGCTATTTAGGGTTTATGTTAAACTAACAAACTATAAATTGGCAATTCCTCTACAAAAAGAAAACCCTTTTTCTCGTGGTCTATCTGCGCATAATAATGGTTTAAACCATTGGTAATTACAATCCATTTGGCTTTATAAACAGAATTGTATCTGGCTGCTTGGTCAAAAGTTGCTTGAGTAATTGTTACTGAAGGTGCTTTGCACTCAACTACCATCAATTTTTCTCCACTGTTCGTATAAATCAAAATATCACTGCGTTTTCTGGTCTGATTAAGGCTTAGGCCACCCTCAATTTGCATGAGACTTACCGGAAATTGCTTCTCTTTGATTAGATACTTGATAAAATGTTGACGAACCCATTCTTCTGGAGTGAGTACCAGATGTTTCTTCCTGGCTTCATCAAAAATATAGTGCACACCATCCTTTTGGGTGATTTTAAAAGGGTGAAAAGGTAAGTTGAGTGGAGTTGGGTTGAACATTTTATCGCCAATTGAATGAACAAAATCTACACTGTTTGGCATGGGGTGTTCTAGCTAATTTATTGCAAGACGGGCAATAATTTAATACAACTTTTTCTTTACTTTCTTTCATTATTCTTTCCGCTACTCTAACCTCAAAATAATCATATCCATTCTGTAGTAAGTCTAAAATTTCAATGTTTTCGCTTATCCAGCCCGCATTTTTATATATGTTAACAGACGGATGATGTATGTTTATTTTTGTCTCATCTAAGCCTAGTTTAATAATTGAATGAGAGTGTTTAATAGCCAACCTTTCCAAATCGGTTAATAATTTAGGAAAGTAGTTAACTATGTATTTTGCTGTTTCTTGATCCAAACTATTTGAAATTATGACACTCAAAGTTAGTATTTGTATGTAAACTATTTAAATTTCAATAAAAAAGCACACTTCGACGTTTTTTGGAACGATTTGAAGGAAGGAAATAGGAGTAAAAATACAGAGCCAAAAATTACTCGCAATCCTTCACAAATCTAAAATGGTTCCCATACGTAAGGGATAAAATCGTAATTTTGGCTAATGACTGCCGAGGATATCATCAAGGATGTAAAAGCTAGAAAATTTAAACCGGTTTACCTGTTACAGGGTGAAGAACCTTATTTTATTGATCAAGTGGTAGACTACATGGAGAAACATGTGTTGTCTGATGGAGAAAAGGGTTTTAACCAAACGGTACTTTACGGTAAGGATACGGATATGGCTACCGTGATGAATGCAGCCAAGCGTTATCCGATGATGTCCGAATATCAGCTGATTGTGGTGAAGGAAGCACAAGATTTAAAATGGGCAAGCGAAGGGGCCAGTAAAGAAGCTGATTTTACACTCGCCTATTTTGAAAAGCCTTTGCCGAGTACAATTCTGGTGCTGGCCTATAAATATGCCAATTTTGATAAGCGTAAGAAGATTTACAAGGCGATTAACAGTAATGGTATTGTTTTTCAAAGTGATACCGTACGCGATTATAAGTTGGTGCCATGGATAGAAGACCATATTAAAACTAAGGGCTATAAAATAGATCCACAAGCGGTTGCCCTAATGGCCGAATATTTGGGTACCGACCTCTCAAAGATTGCCAATGAAGTAGAAAAACTTTGTTTAAATATTGATAAGGCCACTACTATTCAAACTGATCACATTCAAAGGAACATTGGGATCAGTAAAGAATATAATGTATTTGAACTGCAAAAAGCCTTGGCCACTCGAAATGTGGTAAAGAGCAATCAAATCATTAATTATTTTGCAGGTAATCCAAAAGCCAATCCTATGATTATGGTAATGGCCAACCTCAATTCTTACTTTTCCAAAATATTAAAATATCATTATTTGCCTAATAAAGCCGATGCACCAAGAGAACTTGGGGTAAGTCCTTATTTTATCAAGGACTATGAGGCGGCAGCTAGAACTTTTAGTGCTGGAAAGACTTTTGATATCATTAGTTTATTGAGAGAATATGATTTGAAAAGTAAAGGTTTAGAAAGTACGGGTAATATTTCAGATGGCGACCTGCTAAAAGAGCTAGTTTTTAAAATACTTCATTAGGCCTCAAATTCCTGCTAATTTTAAATTGTTTTACGATGTAACTAAGAAGTTATACGTAATTCTGAAATTATCGTAGCACTACACCTATTTTTACTTCCAGCAATTAACTTATTCAAAAAATTGATGAAGAAAAATTTATTTACCCTATTAATGGTTGCTGGTGCGGTGACTTTTGCGCATGCCCAACGACCAACTCAAGGTGGTGGTGCTCCAACCGACACTACGCGTAGAGCCCCAGGAGCATTTGGCGGTGCTGCCGCTCCTAGAGCACAACCAAAACCTTATGATCAAGTTATCACTAACAAGGCACTTACTCGTAAAGGAATGATTACCGCTCATAGAATTGACGATAAATTCTATTTCGAGATTGCCGATAGTACGTTAAACAGAGATATTTTGGTGGTAAGCCGTATCTCAAAATCAGGAGCTGAAGTACGTTCTGCCCAAGGTTATGCTGGTGATCAAATTGGTAGCTCGGTAATTCGCTTTGAAAAAGGACCGAACAACAGAATTTTCATGCGTAAAGTAAGCTTTAGAGCTTATGGTGCAGACAGTACTTCTTCGATGTACCAATCTTTGAAAAATTCAAGCGTACAACCTATCGCAGCTTCATTTGATATTGCAGCTTACACGCCAGGAAAAAATGGAAGTGTAATTGATGTAACCACCTATATCAACAGCGATAACGATATTTTTTACTTCGGTTCTTCGGCATTCAAATCTAGATTTGGCATTGGTGCGCAACAAGCAGATAGAAGCTATATTCAAGATGTGAAGAGTTTTCCTACTAACGTAGAGATTAAAACCGTAAAAACCTATGCTAAAGCTGCTCAAAGCTCAGGAATGGGTGGCGGCGGCGGCGTGCCTTCTTTTGGTGGTGGCGGTGCTCCAACTGGCTCAGTTACTTTAGAGTTAAACACTTCATTAGTGATTTTACCTAAGGTACCAATGAAAGCTCGTTATTTTGACCCTCGTGTAGGTTATTTCGCAGTAGGTTATACCGATTTCGATTTAAATCCTCAAGGTGTTAAAGAGGTAGAATTGGTGAAACGTTGGAGATTAGAGCCAAAGCCGCAAGATATGGCTAAATATAAGCGTGGCGAATTGGTAGAACCAGCTAAACCTATCGTTTTCTATATTGATCCAGCAACGCCTAAAAAATGGGTGCCATATTTAATTGCAGGTGTTAACGATTGGCAAAAAGCTTTTGAAAAAGCAGGCTTTAAAAATGCAGTGATTGGTAAAATGGCACCAACTAAAGAACAAGATTCTACTTGGAGCTTAGACGATGCCCGTAATTCTGCTATCGTTTATAAACCATCTGAAATCCCTAACGCAAGTGGTCCGAGTATTTCAGATCCACGTACCGGTGAGATCATGGAAAGCCATATCAACTGGTACCATAACGTAATGAAATTGGTTCGCGATTGGTATTTTATCCAAACTGCAGCAGTTGATAAAAGAGCTCGTACCGTTAACTTTAGCGATGAGCTAATGGGTGATTTGATCCGTTTTGTATCTTCTCACGAAGTAGGTCATACTTTAGGTTTACGTCATAACTATGGTTCAAGCTCATCAGTACCTGTAGAAAATTTACGTAACAAAAAATGGGTAGAAGAAAATGGCCATACGCCATCAATTATGGACTATGCTCGTTTTAACTATGTAGCACAACCAGAAGATAATATTTCTAAATCAGGTTTGTACCCTCGTATTGGCGATTATGATAAATGGGCAATTGAGTGGGGTTATAAATATTTCCCTGATAGCAAAACGGTTGCTTCTGATATGAAAATATTAGATAAGATGACTGTTGAAGCAGCTAAAAACAGACGCTTATGGTTTGGTACTGAAACTAATCCTGATGATCCGCATTCACAAAATGAAGATTTAGGTGATAATGCGATGAAAGCAAGTGACTATGGTATCAAAAACTTGAAAGTAATTGTAGCTAACTTAAAAACGTGGACTAAACAGCCAGGTGAGAACTACGATGAGCTAGGTAACATGTACGGACAATTGACTACTCAATTTGGTCGTTACATTGGCCACGTAAGCAAAAACATTGGCGGTATCTACGAAAATCCAAAAACGGTAGATCAAGAAGGTTTAGTTTATGAGCGTACCCCTGCAGCAACTCAAAAAGAAGCGATGGAGTTCTTAAACAGACAAGTATTTACTACGCCAAAATGGTTGTTAGATCAATCTATTTTAGATAACATTAACGAAAGTCCACTAGTAGTGGTTTCTAGATTGCAAAATGCTGCTTTATCTCGTGTGGTATCAACCAGAGTTTTAGGTAACTTAATTGCTGCTGAAGCTACTGACGGTGCAAATGCTTATAAAATCTCTGATTTATTTAAGGATTTAAATGCATCTATCTTCACTGAGTTGAAAGGTGGTGCTGCCATTGATGTTTACCGCAGAAACTTACAAAAAGCTTATGTAGAGAGATTAATTGCGATTGTAAATCCTCCTGCAGTTCCTGCTGGTTTAGTAGCTGCTTTTGGTAGAGGAGCTGGTGCACCTACAGGCTTAACGGCTAGCCAAACTGATGCTATTTCAGTGGTTAAAGGTCAATTGCGTGAACTAGACAAAGCTATTAAAGCAAGTTCACAATCAGATGCTTTAAGTAAATATCACTTAGAGGATTTGTCTGACCGCATTGAGCAGGCTTTAGATAAGAAAAAATAATCTTTTGATTTATTTGAATTTTGAATATAATCCCCTTGGAATTATTCCAAGGGGATTTTTTTATTGTCATTGCTGCGCTTTGTCATTCCGACGATAGGAGGAGTACTTGATAAGAAATTTACTTCATAGCTGCTTCGCCGTCTTCACTGCGCTCTGAATGACAGAAAATACAGAAGCATTAGTACTTATGCGAACTTTCCTAGTTGTCATTCCGACGTTAGGAGGAATCTCAAGACATATTATGAGAAGCTATTAAGATTCTTCGTTTCACTCTGAATGACAAAATGGACAGGTTGGTGCACATTTACTGCGGCAATACTTTTTCGAAAGCTTTTCTAGCGGCGCCTCTAAAGTGAACTTCGCCACAATAGGTATAAGCTAGTTTTTCTAGTATTCGCAGCATTGCCATATTGTCGAAATTAGTGTCAACTTTGATGCTGTACACATTTTTCTCAATACATAAATCTTCAACCATTTGGAAAAGCTTTGTGGCAATTGATTTCCCCTTAGCAAGAGGGGAAGCTGCAACACGATGGAGTACTGCATAATCTCCGTTGCTTAGCCATTGTCCCTCTATGTTTTCGTAAGCGGGCTCTATGCCAAATATAATAGCGGTATATAATAAGATGATGCCATCTTCTTCAATCACATAAGCATAATCCTGATCGATGTCGGCTTGTATGGTGTTTTCGTTAGGGTAACCATCTTGCCATTGCGTACTGCCATCCGCTTTTCTTTGTGCGATAGCATATTGAATAATTTCCCAAATTTGAGCTATTTCTGAGGATTTCGCTTTTCTTAAAATCATGTTTAGTTTTTGAAGTTTAAAAAAGAAGGTTTTACGTAATTAATGGACGAAGCTTTTTGTTGATGGCTAAAAGTCTGATGATTGCATACGAAATGACATAGGTAACCACCGAAATACTTATGATATAGATGAACAACGACAGGGGCGAGTTTTTATTGAAGGTTAAATACGCTGTGAAACGATAGATATAATGTAACACCAACACATGTACCAAATAAATACCGTAGCTATGTTTGTCTAAATTGATGGAAAGCTTGTTTGAGCCATGCAGCAAACTTTTGCCTAAAAGAAAAATCCCTACAGAAAGCAAGCAAACGTTTGGTGAAAGATAGTTGTAGTAGGTGATGTTGAGCTGGTTTTCTTTTACAGAAAGATAGCTGGCGGATAGGAAAGTTAATGCAGCCCCAAATACAAAAAACATTAAATATAAGTTGTTTTTAGGTCGAGACGTAGTTACGTGCTTGTCTAGATAATGGCCTAACACAAAATACCCCAAGTATTTGCTGAAATATAAAACTTCTATGCTGGGCAGGTATTTAGCTACATTAGTGTTAATTAATAATGTAATTGCCCATAAAAGTAGGAAGTATTGTAGCTCCTGTTTGGTGCTGTTTTGCGCCCATTTTCTAATGATGGGTACAAATAGATAAATACCCAAAATCATGTACACGTACCATAAATGATAATAGGTGCCTTTAAGCAGTTTATTAAGTAAGATTTGTGACAGTTGTAGTATCGAGAACTTTTGGAAACTGCCGGCATATACAAAAATGAAATAAACAATACTCCAAAATAAAAATGGGAGTACCACCCGTTTTAAACGTTTGGATAAGAAAGTACTTAAAGGTTCGCTACGGTCAAGCAGTACTGCACCAGAAATCATCACAAAAACAGGAACGCCAAAGCGGAGCATCGAGTCTAATAAATTAGCTAACTGCCAGGAAGCAAAACTGATTTTGTTGAATTGTAGTACAAATGGTGCGGTAACGTGCAGTAATATAACTGCAAAGGTGGCAATGTTCCTTAAGTTGCTAATGTAGTTTTTCAAGCCGCTGTTTTGTGCGTCAAAAATAGGAATATTTAACGTAAAGCTTTTGTGGAAAATCTAAAGATAGTTGTTGGGAAGGAAATACAACCAGATAGACACATAGGTTGTCATTTTGCTATTATAGTGGATGGTTTTTAAAGAACAAGTAGAGCCAATTTGCACATTCCAAATAGGATAAGGCCGATTTTGGGTCGATGGGTTCTATGTGTCTATGTGGTTCATTTAGGTGGTTAAATCCATAAAAAGCAATTACAATCACATAATCGGGAGAGGACTAAAAGCGAAAGCAGGACTAACATGTTTAAATGTACTAGTCCTGCTTTTCTAAATATGATTAGATTGTATGGCTACAACCTCTAAATACTAATGGCTTGGTGCGGCGGCATCTACACGTTTAATTTGCGCACCTAAGGCACGTAAACGAGTATCGATGTCTTGATAGCCACGCTCAATTTGCTCAATGTTAAAGATGGTCGATTTTCCTTCGGCAGACAATGCTGCAATTAAAAGAGAAACCCCTGCTCTAATATCTGGCGAAGTCATGCTGATACCACGTAATTTGTATTTTTTATCGATACCGTTAACGGTAGCACGGTGCGGATCGCAAAGAATGATTTGAGCACCCATGTCTATCAATTTATCTACAAAGAACAAGCGACTTTCGAACATTTTTTGGTGAATCAAAACATTTCCTTTTGCCTGTGTAGCTACTACCAACACAATGCTCAGCAAATCTGGTGTAAAACCAGGCCAAGGTGCATCGGCAATCGTAAGGATAGAGCCATCAATAAAAGTATCTATTTCGTAGTGTTTTTGAGAAGGTACGTAAATATCGTCACCTCTGCGCTCCAATTTGATGCCCAGTTTTTTAAACACCTCAGGAATAACACCTAGCTCGTCGTACTGTACATTTTTAATAGTAATTTCCGACTCAGTCATTGCTGCTAAACCAATGAAAGAACCAATTTCAATCATGTCTGGCAACATACGGTGCTCGGTTCCACCTAGTTTTTTAACCCCTTCAATGGTTAATAGGTTAGAGCCAATGCCGCTAATTTTAGCGCCCATACGGTTCAGCATTTTACAAAGTTGCTGTAAATAAGGTTCGCAAGCTGCGTTGTAAATGGTAGTAGTGCCTTTGGCTAAAACTGCTGCCATCACAATATTTGCTGTTCCCGTTACCGATGCTTCGTCTAACAGAATGTAAGTGCCTTTTAGGTCGGTAGCATCAACATTAAAGAAAGATTTTTTGCTGTCGTAAACAAACTTGGCACCCAATTTTTCGAAGCCCAAAAAGTGCGTGTCTAAACGGCGACGGCCAATTTTATCACCACCTGGTTTAGGAATGGCGGCTTTACCGAAACGTGCCAACAATGGACCAACAATCATGATAGAACCACGTAAGCTACCTCCTTTAGATTTAAAAGTTTCCGACTGGAAGAAGTCTAAATCGATGTTTTTAGCCTCAAAGGTGTAGGTGTCTTTGTTTAAACGTTCTACAATTACTCCTAAATCAGCTAAAAGGTCAATCAGTTTGTTAACGTCTTTAATATCTGGGATGTTGCTGATGGTCACCTTTTCTTCGGTTAACAATACCGCCGATACAATTTGTAGGGCTTCGTTTTTAGCTCCCTGAGGGGTAATTTCACCCTTTAATTTTTTACCACCAATAATTTCAAATGCGTTCATTGCAATAATTTTTCTGGGTTAATGTCTTTGTTTATTATTGTTGTTATTGTTGTTGCGCTGACGGTTGTTGTTCTTTTTATTGTTCTGACGGCCGCGATTATTATTGTTCTGTCTGTTGTTTTGAGACTTGAACTCTACTTTTTGAAGGTTCACGTTCTCTTCCAAGGTTAAGGCACCTCCAGAAAGTTCCCTTAAGTTTTTAATGATTACTTCGTCGGCAACATTGTCTTTGTTCCATTGTACATAGGCCATTTTCATAAAATTGGCAATACCTTGTACCATGGCCGCTTTACGCTCTGGATTTGGTTCTTCCATAGCGTTGGCAATCAGTTTTTCAACCGTTTTGCCATAGTGTTTGTATTTAATGCGTTGGTGCGGATAACCAATATGGTCTGGTTTAAATTCCTTAGTCTCTGGAGTAGGCTTAGGGTAGGGACTATCCACATCAATCTGATAGTTGGAAATGATGTGTAAATGATCCCAAAGTTTGTGTTTAAAATCGGCAACGTCACGCAAGTGAGGGTTTAAAAAGCCCATTAAATCAATCACAGCCTGTGCATATTTGTTTCGTTCTTCTTTAGTAGGTAGGGTAATAATGTACTTTACCATGTTTTGTACATTACGTCCATACTCGGCCAAAATCAATTCGCTTCTGGTGGTATTATAATCAAAATTCATTTTAATAAAATTAACGGTTACAGGTTATTTCAATATCAATTTTATAACAATTTGAAAAACAGCGTTAGGTATTTCATGGTGGCTATAGTCCTGCTGTACGTTGCAATCTTTTTGTTAGTGTCAATGCTAAAAACCTCACAGGTTTCTAAAACCTGCGAGGTTTGTGGTACGCAGGTGTAACAAAAAGTATTTTCACTACCATCAGGTTTATTAAACAAGGGCCTGTCCAAAACAGCCACAGCTTATTTCTTTTATTGTTGCGAAAACTGAAATAACTCAATGATCTTTTTTACCATTATGAAATAACTGAAACAGAAGTTATAGACAAAGGGAAAACCCTCAACTTCCAAAGATGTTTTCAGTTATGAAATTCATCGGAATGGTTTGTTGCTGGTAAAGATAAGGAAAAGTTGGTAAAGAGTGTAAAGTTGGAAGTAGAAAGTAAAAAGTTAGAAGTTTTGTAATGCCATTCATCAGTCGTCATTTCGAGCGTAGCCGAGACCGCGAAGCAGCTACGAAGTAAATTGAAAATCAACGAAGTTAAATCTTTGGACATGCTTTTGCTTACAAGTTATAGGTGGTATGGTGATAACACCAACCACAGGTTGAATAACAAACGATCCAAAAAACTAATCAACCAATCAACTACTTTACAATGACAAGAGTAACAAAGCTAATGCTTGACCTAATCACTAATCCCGAAGAGTCGGGACTATGCCCACTAGTTACTGGCCACTAGCCACTACTTTACAACTCTCAGTTTTGCAAACTTTAACAATAATTGTTTATTTCCCAAACCTTGGAAAAATACTGTCGCTTTTACATCAGGGAGCCTACCTTCTAATTGTACAATTTTACCGAAGCCAAATTTTTCGTGCTCTACTTCCATACCATTTTGAAACTCATGTGCTGCGCTAGGGGTAAAGCCAGCCGTAGGTACGTGTGCTTTAGGTAAAATAGAAGTAGTTGGTTTTGGCTTAAATGCTGTTTGTTGCGAAGTAGGTTTTTGCTGAAGTTCTCTTTGTTGGCTCCACGTTTTACGTTCAGTATCAAAAGCACCACTGCTAAAGCTAGGTTTGGCTTGTTTAATAGCATCTAACTCTAGGTATTTAGGACTAATTTCATTGATAAAACGACTAGGCTCACAAGAAGTTAATTGTCCCCAACGGTAACGTGAAGTAGCATAAGTTAAAACCAGCTTTTTCTCGGCTCTGGTAATAGCTACGTAGAACAAGCGACGCTCTTCTTCCAGCTCAGCTCTAGAATTTATTGACATTTGCGAAGGGAAAAGATTCTCTTCCAAACCTACCACAAACACGTTTTTAAACTCTAAACCTTTAGCAGAGTGAATGGTCATTAAAGAAACTGTGTCGGCATCTTTGTCCTTATCTTTATCATCATTAGTTAACAAAGCCACATCCTGCATAAAAATAGCTAAGCTACGGTCTTCAATATCTTCACGCTCACCAAATTCCTTGATACCATTTAATAGCTCTTGAATATTTTCAAATCTGGCCCTGCCTTCAACACTGTCATCACTGTGTAGCTCCTTCAAAATACCCGAATGTTGGGCAATGTAAAGGGCAGATTCGTAAGCGTCCAATTTTTTAGATTCTGCCGCAAACGCTTTTACCATCATAGCAAAATCGTTCAGTTGGTTGGGTACACGTCCGCCTAAATACTGATGCGGGTTACAGATGACTTCCCACATGGTAATGCCATGTTCATTTGCCGCTACCGAAACTTTTTCTAAGGTGGTATCGCCCAATCCACGGCGAGGGTAATTGATCACACGTTTCAGCGCTTCCTCATCTGCAGGATTAAAGGTTAAACGAAAATAAGCAATTAAATCCTTAATCTCTTTGCGTTGGTAGAATGAAAGTCCGCCATATATTTTGTAAGGAACATTCAGCTTACGTAAGGCCTCCTCCATAGCCCTACTTTGGGCATTGGTACGATATAAAATAGCGAAATCAGTGTAGTTCATTCCTTTTGAAGAACGTTCCTGTACAATAGATTCGGCTACTAATTTACCTTCTTCGTTATCGGTGAAAGCCCTTGATATTTTAATTTTATCGCCTTTTTCATTGTCAGAGAATACATTTTTCTCCAGCTGGTTTTTGTTGTTGGCAATAATGCTATTGGCTACTTCTACAATGTTTTGTGTTGAACGGTAATTTTGTTCCAATTTGTAAACTTTCAAGTCTGGATAATCACGTTCAACATTTAAGATATTCTGAATATTAGCTCCACGGAAAGCGTAAATACTTTGCGCATCATCGCCAACTACGCATAAATTTTCATGTGCTGCAGCAAGTTTTTTTACAATGGTATACTGCGAATGGTTCGTATCCTGATACTCATCCACCATGATGTATTTAAATTTATGTTGGTACTTGTTCAGTACCTCAGGATGTTTTCTAAGCAATACATTGGTTTTGAACAGTAAATCATCAAAATCCATGGCACCCGCTTTATAACAACGTTTAGCATAGGTTTCGTAAATAAGCCCCATTAACGGACGCTTATTACCCACATCTTCTGCCTGTAGTTGAGCATTGTTTTGGTATTCTGATACGGAGATTAAATTGTTTTTTGCTGAGGAAATACGACCATAGATAATATTTGGCGCATACAGCTTGTCGTCCAGCTGCATTTCTTTAAGGATGGTACGGATTAAGCTTTTACAGTCGTCGGTATCGTAAATGGTAAAATTACTTGGGTAGCCGATTTTTTCTGCCTCTACACGTAAAATTTTAGCAAAAACGGAGTGGAACGTTCCCATCCAAATGCTTTTAGCCTCAGCACCAACTACCTTTTCGATACGTTCACGCATTTCTTTACTGGCTTTGTTGGTAAAGGTCAACACCAAAATATTGAACGGATCAACACCTTTTTGTATCAAGTGTGCCACACGATAGGTAATTACCCTCGTTTTTCCCGAACCTGCACCAGCAACAATCATCACTGGTCCTTCGGTGTTCTCTACTGCTGCTCTCTGTTGTGGGTTTAATCCTGCTAAATAATCCAAAATCTTATATCCTTTTAAAACCCCAAAAATAGCAAAAACAGAGCGCTTATTAAAGTTAAAAGTAGCGTGTTGAAAGTTTAAAGTGCCTAGGGGTGGTTATACTTTCGAATTTATGCGTTGAACATTTAACTTTATGACAAA